>Ga0111538_10007510_pt1 | contig 14687 bp, 6 predicted proteins | sample SoiMethybrSBSTD1_FD_79669 | JGI IMG/M metagenome (GOLD analysis project Ga0111538, IMG submission 79669) | Bulk soil microbial communities from a Populus tree surrounding site in Tennessee, USA - Soil MetaG P. TD hybrid SBSTD1 (version 2)... | ecosystem: Environmental > Terrestrial > Soil > Tree... | reverse complement strand
TCGCCGGGTTCTTCTTAGCCTCACGCTCAGCCGGATTCTCTTGCTGAGCGCCCTGTTTCTTCCTGTCGTGCTCATCTACCATGCCTCGATTCGTGCAACCTTGATTCCGGACTTCGGCAGGCAACGCGAATCCGCCCGTCCCCGACGATCCGACAGCGGCCACTGCCACCGCTCAACCGAGCAACCTGCAGCAATTGCAGCTGATGATTCGTCGACCGCGCTAGCGACCGAGATTCAACTCCGCCGCCAGCTTGCTCATCGCGCGAGTCACAGCCATGCGCGCGGCCGCCGCGGTCGGTCTGCCGGTCGCGACAGCCACGTCATCGAAAGCCAAGCCCATCTCGAACCGGGCGACGATCAGTTCGCGATCGACGGACTGAAGCCGCTTCATCGCCGTCTCGTAACGTTCGACTCTTTCCTTCGCAATAAGGGTCTCGAGCGCACTCAACTGTTCGTCCTCGACATCGTCTGGAATCTCGAGGGTGATATTGCGATGGCGCGACTTGCGAACCTCATCACAGATGAGGTTTCTGACGGTTTGCCGAAGAAATGCCTGAAGCGCACCGACGTGACGCGATTCAAAGGTATCGAGTCGCCTGAGGACGCGCAGGACCGCTTCCTGGACAAGGTCTTCGGTCTGGTACTCGCTCCGGGCAAACTGCGGCAGGCGTCCATGGGCCCATCGACGCAGCGGCGGAACGCAGCGTTCAATCAACACCGCGAGCGCGGTGGTGTCGCCTGCGTGCGCTCGCTTCAACAACTCGAGAGTTGACTCGATGTCCTGCGGATCCTGTTCGTCACTCGTCCGATTCTCGTCACTCACTCCGGGCCCTCGTCACGCGTGTGTAAGCCCTTCCACGATGTTGGCGCAATGGACAGGGCCGTTGAGGTTCACTATTCTAACCTCTGCCGGTTTTGCGCTTGTCTCTCACGAACCGGCCCCACCGCATGGGAGGTCGACTTGGGCCGCACGACCGGACTGATCGGGATTCTGATCGTGTTTCTGGCGACTCGCCTCGCGGGCCAGGGCCTCGTAACCGGTGCGGACATTCGCGGCATAGTTCGAGATGCTTCCAGTGCGGTCATGTACGACGCAAGTGTCGTCGCCACAAATATCGAAACCGGTGTCTCGCGAGTGACACTCACCGATCGCGACGGCCGTTACACGCTCACGGGTCTGCCACCAGGGCGCTACCGGATGTCTGCGGCCTATGCGTCTTTCGCGACGCAGGTGCGCAACGACATCGCACTGCTGCTCGGGCAAGTGCTGTCGCTGGATTTCAATCTGCCTCCCGCCGCACAGGAAGTCATCGTGGTTCTTCCGGCGACTCCTTTACTCGAAGTCGACCGCACCGGCGTCTCCACAGTCATCGAAGGAAATCAGATCGACTCGCTTCCGATCAACGGCCGGAACTTCATCAGCTTCGCCGCGCTGACACCCGGTGTCGTTCAAACGGAACGAGCGGTGCCTGGTGCGGAAACGTCCGGGTTGTCATTCACCGGGCAGCGACCACAGGACAACAACCTGATGGTCGACGGCCTGGACAACAACGACCGCATCCTCGGCAGCGCTCTCGCCAGCCTGAGCCAGGAATCGGTGCGCGAGTTCCAGGTGCTGACGACGGCCTATTCCGCGGAGTTCGGTAATGCGGTGGGAGGCGTTGTCAACATCGTCACCAAGTCGGGCACCAATACGCGCAGGGGCGATCTTTTTCTGTTTCACCGCAATGAGCACCTGAACGCGAAGGATTACTTCGAGCGGTTCGACGTATTCGGGACGCCAATCGACCAGCCGAAGGCGCCCTACCGGCAATATCAGTGGGGCGGGACGTTGGGTGGACCTCTACGGACTGATCGCACGTTCTACTTTCTCTCGCTCGAGAGACTCGATATTGAGGCGAACAACTTCGTCAACATCGACGCAAACGCAGCGGCTCTGCTGAATGCGCGCGGCTTTCCAGTCGTGCTCGGCTACGTTCCGTACCAACTCGACGCCACACAACTGAACGGCAAGCTGTCGCATCAGTGGGCCCCCGCTCGCTCGATCACCATTTCCGGGCATCTCTCCGCAGTCACCAACGGAAACTTCCGTACTTACGGCGGACTCACTGCAGCCAGCCACGGGGTGAGCCAGGATCGGGATGACTGGGCGTTCTCTGCAACCGAGAGCGACGTCTGGGGACGCGGCTGGGTCAACGAAGCACGAGGACAGATCGCGCGCCAGGATCAGCAGACTATCGCACTCGATCCGCGGTGCGGCGGAACGTGCTCATCGGAGTCCAGCGGCGGACCAGAGATCACGATTCCGGGTGTCGCCGTGCTCGGGCGGAATATCTACGAGCCAACCGCGCGAGACAACTGGCGGCTACACTTCTCTGATGTCGTGAGTCGTGCGTTCGGCACTCACATGATGAAAGCCGGTGCGTCGTTCACGCACCTCGATCAGCAGGCACGCACACCGCTTGAATTCGGCGGCTCTTTCACATTTGCGCCACTACCGGCCATTCCCGGACTGCTTCCAGCACCGATCTCTGCGCTGGAAGCCTTTGCGTTGGGCCTGCCTGCCCTGTACGTGCGCGGTTTCGGCAACAGCGCCGGTCCATTCACGTACCAGGAGTTCAGCACGTTTGCGCAAGACGACTGGCGCGTCACCCCGCGACTGACACTGAAAGGCGGCGTGCGTTATCAGGTCCAATGGTGGCCTGCGCTCGAAACGACTGTGTCAAGCGTCGGCGGCACGACACTGCATTACTCGTTTCCACAGGATCACAACAACGTGGCGCCGCGCCTGGCGGCGTCGTTCGATCTCACCGGTGACGGACGCACGTCAGTCGATGCCGCCTACGGAGTTTTCTACGGCAGTCAGCTCGCGTCGATCCTTGGCTCACAGATCGTGTTCGATGGATCGGCCAATGGCGTGAGGCTTCTCGTGCTTCCGTTTCCCAGAGCCGTCACTGCCTGGCAGGCGCCGGATCATCATCCCGACGAGCCGGCGGTACCGTTCCCGAGTTCAGTGATCACCGTCGCGCCTGATGTGCAGACGCCATACGCACACCAGACGTCGATCGGGCTGACGCATGCGGTTGGCGATCGTCTCCAGGTTGCGGCGAGCTTTGTTCGCGTCAACGCCTTTCATCAGATCGGCAGCCTCAACTACAATCCACTGCTCCCCTTCCTGGGATCTGGCCGCCGTCCCAACGACATTGCAGGCATCCCGGGCACGTCCGCAGAGGTCTTTCAGTTCACCGACTTCGGCCGCTCGTGGTACCGAGGGCTGCTGCTGTCACTCAGACGACGGCTGGCGAACGGTTTCGACTTCAGGGCGTCGTACACACTGTCGAAAGCCGAAGACGATTCGAGCACCTACATCGGATACGTGGAGTCGAACGGCGCGGGTCGCAATCCGACCGATCCGGAGGGACTGCCGATCGGATTCAATCCTGATCTCGAGAAGGGACCTTCCGACACGGACCAGCGTCATCGCCTCGTGCTGAGCGGTTCCTCTGTTGCACGGGCGGGCTTTCAGCTATCCGCCATCGTGGCTGCCGCGTCTGCGCGGCCGTTCACGCCACTGGCAGGTGCGGACTTGAACGGCGACGGTCTTTTGTTCGCCGATCGCGCTCGCACCACCGTGACCGATCCGACCACGAGCGTTGGAAGAAACAGCGAGAGGATGGATCCCGAATTTCGGGTCGATCTCCGCGTGAGCAGACGTTTCGTGTTGAATGGCGCGACATCGGTTGACGTCATGCTCGACATGTTCAACCTGTTCAACCAGACCAACTTCACCGAAGTGAACAACATTTTCGGGCCCGGGTCCTTCCCGCAGTTGCCTCTCCGAGACGCCGCGGGGCGCGTCACCTACGGACTGTTCGAGAAGGCCGCGCCGCCGCGTCAGTTCCAGCTCGGTGCCCGACTGACCTTTTAGTTCCACCGAGGACAAATGCCAGACGTCGCCCCCGAGCCGTTCACCGGCACTGATCGCTTTGCTGTCACCCGACGAATCGGTCACGGCAGCATGGGCGTCGTCTACGAAGCCCAGGATCTCGCGCGTCAGATGACCGTCGCGGTCAAAACCATTCGCGGCGGCGACGCAACCGCTCTCTACAGGTTCAAGCGAGAATTTCGATCGCTCTCAAACATCACGCATCGCAATCTGGCAATGCTGTACGAACTCTTCGCCGGTGCGACGCCCTGGTTCTTCACCATGGAGCTCGTGAACGGCCTCACGTTTCTCGACTACGTGAGGCAGTCGGGGGCCGCCGACTACACGAGGCTGTCGGCCGCGCTCAACGAGCTCATCGCCGGCCTGACCGCGCTCCACTCGCGCAACAAGCTCCATCGAGACATCAAGCCCTCCAATGTTCTTGTCGAACCGACCGGCCGGGTGGTCGTGCTCGACTTCGGCCTCGTAACGGACCTCGAGGCCAGCTCGCTGGGCACATTCCCGGAACGCGACTGGTTCGGCACACTCGCGTACATGGCTCCGGAACAGGCGTCAGGCGACGAGCTCACAGACGCCACCGACTGGTACAGCGTGGGCACGCTCGTATTTCAGGCGGTTACGGGGAGACTGCCCTTCGAGGGTGATTCGCAGGCGATCCTCGATGCCAAGCTTGCCAACAATGGGCCGCGTCCACGTGATTTCAACCCCGACACCCCTGAGGCTTTCGATCAGATCTGCGGAAGACTCCTGCGCCGCGAGCCTGACGAGCGGGCCTCAGCGTACGAAATTCTGGAGCTCCTTGGATTCCATGAGGCGGGATCTGGCTCGAGACGGCCACTCCCGTTTCACGATCACCCGATCGCGCTGGTCGGCCGCGACCGGGATCTCGAGATGCTCGAGAAGGCGTTCGACAGTGTGCGATCCGAGTCGTCCGTAGCGATGTACGTCCATGGCCCGTCCGGAGCGGGCAAGACTGCGCTGGTGGAATCGTTCCTCGATGGTCTCAGCATTCGCGACGATGTGCTGGTGCTCTCGGGACGTTGCTACGAAAGAGAATCTGTTCGCTACAAAGCGCTGGATAGCGTCGTCGATTTCCTTAGCCGGTATCTGTCCCAACTGTCGGCGCGACAGATACGTGCATTGATTCCCGACGATGGCGCGCTGCTCGCGGAGCTCTTTCCTGTCCTCGCTTCTGTCATCGATACCGAGTCGGCGACTGCCGGTCCGATTCTCGACCTCCAGGAGCGACGTCGTCGGGCGGTCGTAGCATTTCGAACGCTCCTGTCGAGGCTGGCTTCGCGTGTGCGTCTCGTCATCTGCATCGACGATCTGCAGTGGGGCGACCTCGATAGTGCGCTGATGATCACTGACTTGCTGCGCCAGCCTGGAGGGCCGGGCCTTCTTCTTCTGGCAACATATCGAAGCGAAGATGCCGACACGAGTCCCTGCTTGCGGGCGCTGCTCGATGCACCGCCGATTGCCGGAATCGAACGACGTCAGTTGTCGCTCACACCGTTGTCAAACGCGGATGCCCGGCAACTGGCGTTCGAACTGCTTGACGACCTGAGCCTGGAAAGCCGCGCGACAGCGGCCTCGATCGCACGTGAATCTGGTGGGAGCCCGCTGTTCGTCTACGAACTGGTTGCTTATCTCCATGGTGAAGGGCTCGCAGACCTGTCATCGTCAGCCGATCCAGTCTCCCTCGATTACGTGCTCCGGCGACGACTGTCGAGGGTCCCACGGCAGTCTGCGCATCTGCTCGAGATTCTGGCGGTCAGCGGCCAGCCATTGCTCGAGGTCGATGCCTATACCGCAGCCGATCTTCCGCAGCAGGATCCCGGTGTGCTCGCCGTGCTCCGGAGCGCACGACTGGTGCGGACACGAGACTCGGGCCAAGCCACCTGGGTCGAGGTCTATCACGATCGGATCCGGGAGACGCTGGTCAGTGGGCTCGATACGAATGTTCGGCAGAACTGTCACCGCCGCCTCGCACTTACTCTTCAGGCAGCTGGCCAGGCGCGGCCTGACATGCTGGCCGTGCATTTCCACGGCGCAGGCGATCTGGCTACCGCCGGACACTACTACCTGGTTGCGGCCGATGCTGCGGCGGGCGCGATGGCGTTCGATCGAGCCGCGCAGTTCTACCGTCAGGCGCGCGATCTGAAGCAGCCAATCGGAACTGAACTCGGTGCGCTCAGGGCCAAGCTTGGCAGCGCCCTCGCCAATGCGGGACGCGGCTGGGAGGCGGCGCAGGAGTATCGCGCGGCGCGAGGCGACGCCGACGACACCTCGGCGCTCGAACTCGAGCGTCTCGCTGGCTATCAGTACTGCATCAGCGGTCACGTCGAGGAGGGACGTCTCGCCTTGCGTGAGGCGCTGAGACGCGTCGGCATGAAGATGTATTCGACGCCGCGCGAAGCGCTCTGGCCACTGGTGCGCGATCGGACGCTGCTGCGAATTCGCGGCATGCGCTTTGCCGCGCGAGACTCGGCGAGCCTCTCGCCCATTAGGCTCGCCAGGATCGATGCGTTGTGGTCAGCCGCCACCGGGCTCTCGCAGATCGATCTCGTGACCGCCGCCGCATTTCAGGCGCAGAACCTTCTGCTCTCCCTGCGGGCGGGCGAACCTGCTCGAGCGGCGAGAGCCTTGGCACTTGAGGCGATCAGCTGTGCGCTCGAGGGCACTCACCGTCAACCACGGGTCGCGACGCTGCTGGCAACGGCCCGTGACATCACCACGCGCATCAGAGAGCCGCACGCCGACGGCATCGTGGCACTCGCCGACGGCATCGCCGCGATGTCAGACGGGCAATGGGACAAGGGAGATGCGCACCTTGTCGAGGCAGAAGCGACGTTTCGAACGAAGTGCGTGGGCGTCATCTGGGAACTGGCGACGCTCCATCATTATCGCGTCTGGACGTTCGCGTTCCGGGGCATCTATCGGCAAATGATGTCGTACGGGCACGACGTCCTGAACGAAGCGCGCGCGCGAAACGATCTGTACACCCCCGCAACAATCGGGATGTTCGTCGAGCCGCTCGAGCGGCTGCTCGCCGATGACCCGACGGGATCGCGCAATGCCCTCGAAGACGTCGCACGACGCTGGACACACCGCGGCCTGAGCCTGCAGCGGGTCATGGAGTTCATGCAAGGCACGTTTATCGATTTGTATTCAGGCGAAGGTGTCCGCGCCTGGGACCGCTTGACGGAGTACTGGCCCGAGCTGCAGGCGTCGCATTTGATGCGCCTCGAGCAGATGCGCATCCAGATGTTCCATCTCCGGGCCGCGTGCGCTATTCAGGCGGCGACCGTTTCTCGATCTGAAGACCTGTGGCAGGCAGCGCGCCGCGATGCTCGCAGAATAGCAAAGGAACGTGCGCCCTGGGCGAAGCCAGAGGCGCAAACGATCCTGGCGGCGCTGACTGCCCATCGTGGCGATCGACGTGCAGCGGCCACCATGCTGGGTCTCGCTGCAGAACGGTTCGAAGCACTGGGTCGCGGTCAGTTTGCCTATCCGACGCGCTGGCAGCAGGGGCGCCTGACTGGCGGCGATGAGGGCCGCGAGCTGACGGCACGCGCCGAGTCGAAGATGGCGGCGCAAGGCATCCGTAATCCAACACGGTGGGTCGCACTGCACTTGCCCGGATTCCCGTCGTAGGGAACAGACTGCGAGCGCGTCAATGGCACAGCCCGTCAAGAAGATCGCCATCCTGGGTGGCGGCCTTGGTTCTCTCTCTACTGCGTTTGCGCTCACCAACGAACGCAACTGGAAGGAGCGCTACGAGATCACCATCTATCAAATGGGCTGGCGCCTCGGGGGCAAGTGCGCAAGCGGCCGCAACCAGGAACCCGACTATCGATACCGCATCGAGGAGCACGGGTTTCACGTCTGGATGGGCTTCTACGACAACGCGTTCGCGATGATCAAGCAGGCCTATACCGAACTCGCGAGGAAGACTGGTCCGTTTCGCACGTGGAGCGACGCGTTCAAGAAACACAACCTCGTCGTCATCGAGGAACAGGATCAGGGGCAACGAAAACACTGGCAGGTGCAGTTCCCGGATGGAAAACGCGAACCCGGGACGTCGTTTCAGCTCGGGCTGTTCGGGTACGTCGGACGTTTGTTCGCAATCATGTTCCGGCGCGTACCCACGTCGGTGACGCGTGACGAGAAAGCCGGTCTCGCCGTACGAAACGGCCGGTGGCTCCTGCGCGGCGTGCAGTTCGCAACGCGTGTGGTGCTCATCGCACTCCTGCTGATTCTGGCTCTCGCGGAGTACTTCCTGCGGCTGCTGGAAATGCGTGTCCAGGGTCGACTCGATTCCACTCGCCATGCTGGCGCGCGCGCCGTGATCAGCCCGCTCCATCAGCTGCTCGCCTCGGTCGCTCGAGGACTGAGAGCAGTCGCAGAGTTGCTGTCGGCGATGATTGCGGCCTGGGGCGATAGCTCCGACGCGCTGGATCCTGACGAACCGCGCCGCATCAGAATCTTTTTCAACCTCTCACTCGCCATCCTGCGCGGGATCCTCGTGGATAACATCATCTCGAAGGGATTCGCTTCGATCGATCACCTCGAGTTCAAAGATTGGTTGCGACAACACAACGCGTCGCCCGAAAGCGTCAATGCCCCAATCATCGATTCGATCTACGACGGCAACTTCAGCTTTGTTGGAGGCGATCGTACGAAGCCGAACCTCGCGGCGGGAGTTGCGCTCCATTGCTACCTGCGAATCTTCCTCGACTACAAGGGAGGGTTTCTCTACAAGATGCAGGCGGGGATGGGAGACGTCGTCATCGCCCCGCTGTATCTCATGCTGAAGCAGCGCGGCGTGCAGTTCAAGTTCTTCCACAAAGTCGAGGAACTGGTCTACGACGCGACGACGAACCAGATAGCCGCCATCCGGATGACCGAGCAGGTTGCGCTGAGCCGGGAGTACGACCCGCTCGTGCCCGTGCCACTTCCTGAGGGTGACCTCGAATGCTGGCCCAGCACACCGCGCTACGAGTTCATTCGTGATGGTGCAACACTCGCGGCGTCAGGGATCAATCTCGAAGCGCACTGGGCACAGCCGTGGAAGGATGGTCAGCCGAAGATGCTGGTCGTTGGCACCGACTACGACTTGATCGTTCTCGGCATCTCCGTCGGCGCATTGCCTGGCATATGCCGGCAGCTGATCGATCGCTTCGCCGAGTGGCACACGATGATCGACAAGGTCGATACCGTTGCGACACAGGCAATGCAGCTCTGGCTGACGCCCACCATCGGTGATCTCGGGTGGAAAATGCCGTCACCCCTGGTCGTCAATTACGAAGACCCGGCGTCGAACTGGCTGGATTCGTCACAGGTGATTCCGCACGAGCCACTGAAGGGGCGGCCGGTTGGATCGGTTGCGTACTTCTGCTCCGCGCTTGAGGACGCACGGCACATTCCGCAGGCCGGTCCACATATGTTTGCTGAAGATCAGCGGCTGACGGTGCAACGGACGCACGAGCGCTGGATCGAGCAGCATGCCGGCTTTCTGTGGCCGGCCTTGGCAAACATCGCCGGCAGACCTGGGGTGGTCAACTGGGATCTGCTGCACGATCCGCTGAACCGCGTGGGGCCTGCTCGCCTCAACGGGCAATACTTCCGCGCGAACGTGCAGCCGTCAGATCGGTTCGTGCTCTCGTCTGTTGGCGCAACGGCGTTTCGTCTGCCACCTGACGACTCGAGGGTTGGAAATCTCAAGCTCGCTGGAGACTGGACGAGGAACGGCTTCAACTGCGGTTGCGTGGAGGCAACGGTGATTTCGGGTCTCCTGTGCTCACGTGCGATCTCCGGATCTCCACGGCACTTCTTCGGCGAACACCCCTTCGGGATGTTCAACCTCTGACTCCGGGCGGCCGGAACGCAGCTGCTCGTTCGCCCATTCGCTCAGGCGACGTGGCCCGAAAAACGCGGTCCACGTGTCCACGCCGCAGACGCGCTTCATGCTGATGAGAATTTTGTACGTCTCGTAGACCATCACGGTCGTGAAGGTGGCCGACACCCATAATAGAACCGCCTCGATCGGCAGTTTGAACCACGCACCGACATAGGCGCCGGTCATGTGGTACGGCTGATAGCCCCACCAACCGTACGGTGCCGCCAAAGTGGCTTCCCAGATGAGACTTGTGAGCACAACCCAGAACACGGTGAAGCTGACGGCCCGCCAGTTGATGAAGCGACGCGTAGACCTGAAAAGCAGAATGGCCGGGAACAACGAGGCCAGGACGAGAAACGTAAAGTACGAGGGAAATCCGTCGTGCGCCATCGGCGGCGCGACAAACCTCTTGTACGCCAAAGCCGCAGCAATGAGAGCGAGTGACACCAGCACCGGTGTCCAAATCTGGACCTGCGCGATGAAGGGTGGCAGCCCCTGATTCCCGCTCGGTGGAACCTTGTAGTCGGGCACGTTGTACTTCTCGAGCCAGTACTCGTCGCACCACACATAGACCGACAGAATCGCCATGAAGCCAAGCGTATAGAAAATGAACTCCTCGACCGGAATGTGCGGCACAAAGCGGCCGTTCGAGAAGTCGAACGCCGGAAACACGATCGAGAGCGTAGCCTGCTTGTTCTCGAACGTGAGAAAGGCACGGCCGAAGACGACGTCGAGGAGGAACCCGAGCGGGATGAGCGTGAGAAGCGTCTTTCGGTAGGCGCTGCGACGGTAGTCGAGTTGGTATTCGCGAGGCGGTGCGATCAAACCGCGCATCACGACGCGTGCGTGCCGACGAAAGGCGCCGTCCCCTTCGTCGCACCGGCGAGAGAACCACCAATACAGGGTAAACACGGGCACGAGGTAGATGAGAAGGCTAACCGTGTAGCCAAACGGCGTCGGGTTCATCTTGACGTCGCTGGCCGCCAGCGGCAGCTTCACGGTATTGAGCGTGAACATCGCGGGTATGACGATGACCGCGATAATGGCAAGGAGAATCCCGACATCCTGACCCCGTACCCAGCGCAACATGCGCATAGAGCCTCCTTCAGTGCGCGAACTCGACGTTCGCGCAGACGAATACCGCTGACATGGCTAACGGACGAGAGGCATCAATCGAACATAGCTGTCGCTCCGCCTCGCAGCCCGCTCTCACCACGTTCCTAGCGTGACCGTATGCCGAAAGCTATACGATACCCAACACTGCCTTCGCTCGTTTCAGGGAGTCAATACGATTGTGACGGTTCGCGCCAAGGTTCGATCCCACCGCGTTACGCGTTCTCACCAAACGTACCGATTAGTTTGGGGGGACTCTCAGTTCACCTCGATCACGCCTTTCGCTATGAGGAGACCGCGTGCCCACACTCACCGGCCTTACGAATCTCAGCGAGTTCATCGGGCAGGACCTCTCGAGGTCGTTTTGGAACGGCGACGGCAACGTCACCATCCTTGCGAAGGACATCGTCGACGCGATCCGGACGGATCCCGACATCACGGTTGGGGCTCTCCGCGCACGACTGACGGCCGGCGGGAGGCCGTTAATTGTTCAGACCGGTCTTGACTTCGACATTGATGCAGAGGATCCGCTGCGACTGGGCGAAAGGAACAGCGGCCGGAATGGGAACTCGGTCAACTTCGCGGCGCACGTCGACCTGGACGCGCGAGTGATGGTGATTCTTTCCTCCGACGCCTTTGCTGGCCTCAAGGGACAACACCCCGCCGACCTGGGCACGCTGCTCCACGACCACACCACGCTCAGTGGCCAGAACGGGCTCGTCGTCGTGGCGGCCAGCGGTGAAGCAGATGCTCAGTTTTCTTCGACGGTCCTCAATCGCCCTGGTGTCAACGTCGGCATCTCATTCAAAGCGGGCGCAGGTGTCGGCTGGGTTGTCTGCCGTCCGGTGCGCGACGCTGACAAGCTGCTCGACGCGATCCGTGAGACGTTTGGCTGGGCACGGCTGCCGCAGTCCGATCCGGCAGAGATTCTTGCGGCTGGCAGATCCGTGACGCTGCGAGCTAACGAAATCCTCTCCACATCGTTTAATGGTTTCATGTCGCTCGGCGGCGAGGCGACATTCGGCTACGACACCAGCGGCACCACCAAGTACGCGCTGGGCGCGATGGATCTGGCCACGAAGCTGGTGCTCAAAGCCAGGGCCAAGGTCAATGTGGGCTACAGCTTGGCTGGCGCCTTCAAGACCACTGTGCTACCCGTTGACACTCCAGGCTGGGTGCGTGTCGTCGTCGAAAAGGATCGGACGTCTACGTTCGACTTCGGCATCGGCGTCACGGTCGACGCCAAGCTCGAACCCAAGGGGCTTCCCACGGAGGGCGGCGGCCTGGCGCTGCTCGAAGCAATCCTCGGTTTTCACACTCCACAGATCGCGCAGCAGGTCCTCGAACTTGCGGCACTCTCGCCTGAGGACCTGGCCAAGAAGGCCGACGGCACCATCAAGGGATTCGTTGAGAGGTGGGCCGGAAGGGGCTTCGACGAACTGTCGAAAACGGAGCTCGGCGAACTTTTTAACAAGGTCGTCAACGGCGCACGCCAGATAACGGACCTGGAAGACCGTGCCGTCGCCCTGTACGAGCGCTACGTTGTCGACGAGCTGGAGCCGGCATTCGAGGCGCTCGAACGCATTCTCGCGAAGGCGTCAATTGAGGAACAGCGACAGGCCCTAGTCGAGAAGATCAACGACGAAAGGATTCGCAACCTCGTCGAGATGCTCGCTGACGAGGCGTTCGGGTCGGTCGTTGTGTCTTTTGAACGCGTCGTGGACGAGCTCACACGTCAGGCGAGGAACCTGCGCGACACGATCAGCAAAGACGTCGAAGGGCTGATTCGTAAGTTCATCGAAACCAGGATCGAATCGCTCGGCCTGATGCCACTGGTCGAGCAGCTGAAGCGGATCGACACGCCGGAGGAACTGAGAAACACCACGGCCAAAGCCGTCGTCGGACTCGCCGAGCGACTGACCGGAGACACCATCGAGAAGATTCTGATGTCGCCGGAGGCAGTAAAGGTCATCAGAGAACTCAACGCAATCGCGAATGGGATCGAACAGATCCTCACGAAATTCAACGACGTCGTCACGAAGGCGCTGAACGCGCAAGGACGTTTCGAGCTGAGTGACGCGTACCAGCGCGTGCGGGAAGGACAGAAGTTGATTGACGTGCACATTCACGTCGATCCTCCCGAGGAGGCGCTGCGCCACAAGGCGCACGAGCTGTACGGAAGCGCTACGCGCGGCAAGTTCGACGACGTGCTGAAAACCGACAACGCCATGCTCGTTCGGGTGTCGTCCGCAGCGTTCACTGACATGCTCAAGAAAGTCGGCAAACTCAAAGTCAAGGTGTTCGGGTGGGACTACAAAGAGGTCAAAACTATCCTTGCATCGCTCGAAGGAACAGTTAAGGAGAGCCCCACAGGACTCATCACCGTCTACGCCATCAAGGTCAAGGGCGAAACGATCAAGGACCACCGTGACCGCACAGCCACGCTGGGGTACCTGTTCCAGGTCGTTGGGCAGGTTAAGGGTGCGTTCGAGGCTCCGGAGCTTCGCAAGCAGATCATCGATGCGTTCGAGAACCTCAAACAGGCCCAAGGCGAACTCAACTATAGAATCGCGGACAAACTGACCACTCTCGACGAACTACAGTCGTACCTCTCACTCGCCAACAGGCTCGGACTACTTGACACCCGGCAGACCGACAACTTGCTCCGATCGGTCGACGAATTGCGTCGGCCAGCCAACGGCGCACCGCCAGCGCTCGAGCGTGGGAACCTTGAAGGTGTGCGTGTGTCGTACACCGTTGGATTTGACGGGGAAGCCCTGGCTCGTGCCCTGACGCAGGACCTTACCGGCCAGACGATCGGCTGGTGGGGTGAGAAGAAGGGCGATTTCCGCGAGCCGTTCGACACACTCGCTCAGAATCATAAGACTGGAGTGAAAGCCCTCTACGCCGAGTGCCTCATTCGGAGTCTCGTGCTCGGGCGAGTCCAGCACCGCGACGACTATGCCGTCGCATCTATGTTCAAAACAGGGTGGTTCGTGGATCTCAATGACAACCCCAATGCCCACTGGCCGACACCGATTCATACGCTCGTCGAGAGGCGCTCGGATGGCGAGAAAATATTCGTGTCTATTACCGAGCAAGCGAGAGAGTGGGCGCGCTTCCAATACTTGACCGCCGCCGCCATCGCCGACTTCCTTGACGACTTCCGTCAGTCGCTGGAAAAGTCCCGGCGTCAGCCGCTCGAGAAACTTGAGCAGTTCATGAAGGCACTTGTCTCGAACCTGCAACGCGCTGGGCAGGGCGATCAATCGAGCCTCCCATTCCTCCTTCTTGACGAACTCGTCCGAAGGACGAATCCCGCGGCACAGGACACTCGCCGAGCGCTGCTCGAGGTCGCGCTTATGGCAAGAAACAAGAACGAGCCAATTGAACGCATCCCGATCGTCGGGTGACCCCACGCGCGCCCGCGGATCGGGGTTTCGGCTCGAGTCGTTGACAGACGCGTTCCGGACCGACGATGATCCGCGCGAATCGAAAAGGAGCTGTCCGATGAAAGTGCTGAGAGCCTGCGTGGTAACGGCTGTAGTGGCGACAACGCTGTCCCTCGGCGCGTCGATCGCGCTGTTGGGCGAAGACAACACTACGCGTGAGACGCGCGACCGCCACGAAATCGAGGCGCTGATGTGGAAGTACACGCGCGCGCTCGACAAGGGAGACGGCGCGACCTACGCCTCCACCTACACTGTGGACGGGCAGTTCGGGAGC
>Ga0111538_10007509_pt1 | contig 14687 bp, 10 predicted proteins | sample SoiMethybrSBSTD1_FD_79669 | JGI IMG/M metagenome (GOLD analysis project Ga0111538, IMG submission 79669) | Bulk soil microbial communities from a Populus tree surrounding site in Tennessee, USA - Soil MetaG P. TD hybrid SBSTD1 (version 2)... | ecosystem: Environmental > Terrestrial > Soil >... | reverse complement strand
CGTATCGATCGCGACGGCGGCCAGATCGGGCCGTTCGCCGATCGTCGCGGCTACGCTGGTTCCGCCCTCGACCCGGACCACCACGCCGTCGCTACCGACGGCGGTCGCGAGATTGCGCTCGGGCCTTCCCGCGCACGAGAGCAGCGCGCGCCCGGGCGGCAGATTGATGCGCTCGAGCTCCCAGCGCAGCGGCCAGTAGCGCGCCGCGAACGCGTTGCCGTCGACCGAACGTCCGACGGCGAGCCAGGTTTCGTCGTCGATGCGCGCGATCGAGTTGATGGTGGCTGCTTGCAGCACCGGCAGCGGCTTGAGCCAGCGCTTGCCGATGAACGTGTAGAGCAGCGGGGGGCCGGTGCGCCCCTGGCCGACCACCACCGCGACGTCGTCGAAGTCGACCGTGGCGTCGAGGAAGCTGACCGACTCGTCCGGTCCGCTGAACAGCTCGCGAGCGCCGTCGCGCGAGTACTCCGCGAGCCGCGCGTAATCGCTGCCGATCAGCCAGCTGGCCGGTCCCAGCCGGCGCACGAAACGGATCCCGTGCGGCACCGGTAACCCCGCCGTGGGCGCCTCGTTCCAGCTCGTGCCGTTCCAGTAAGCGAGGCCGCGCGTGGTCGCGGCGACGCAATCGCCCGCCGCGTTCCAGCCCACGCTCGTCACCAGGCGCTCGTCGCCCGGGGGGTGGCGCACCGTCCAGTTGCTCGCGGCCGAGACGTCGATCGCGCGCACCTTCTGCATTGCGCTGACCCAGCGGCGGCTCGGACGCGTCGTCGACGGCGTGGGGCTGATCCACGGCACCAGGCTGTCGGCGAACAGGCGCGCGTTCTGGGGGCGCTGCTGGGGATCGGGTGAAGTTGCGCGCGCCAGCGCCAGATCGATCGCCTGGCAAGCGGCCTCGCGCTCGCGCAGCTCGAACGAGAGCGTGGGCACATCGAGCAAGCTGCGCCGCCCGGGAGAGCGAATCGCGGCCGCCGCTTCGCCCGGAGAGTTGGCGTCGAAATAGTGCTCTCCGGTCAGGATGAAGAACACGATCGCGGCCAGGCTGAAGATGTCGGTGTGGGTCCCGACCGGGACCGAGCTCGACATGATCTGTTCGAGCGCGACGTAGCCGGGCGTCCCGACCAGCACATTGCCGAAGGTGGCCGCAAGCCCTGCCGGCCGCGCGATACCGAAGTCGCTGATCTTGAACAGCTCCGACTCGCCCGCGCCGCAGCAGAGTACGTTGCCGGGGTGCAGGTCGCGGTGAACCACCCCGACCGCGTGGATCTCGCTCAAGCCCTGGGCCAGGCTGAGGAGGGCGCGCGCGGTGCGCTCGGGGTCGAAGGCGAAGCCGGTCTCGTAGACCGAATACGCCACTCGCTCCTCGAGCGTCGTGCCCTCGACGCCGCCGTGCACGTACTCGAGGGCAATCCAGGGGAGATCGAGCTGCCGCCCCAGGCGCTCGATCTGCAGCACGCCCGTGTCTACCAAGCGCACCACGAACGGTGTGGGCGGCACCCGCTCGTTCAGACGGCCGAGGGCTACCGCCTCCTTCTTGATGATGGTGTTGGCCTTGGCGTCGCTTTCGGCGACCAGCCGCGGCAGGATCACCTTGATCACGACCGGGGACTCGCCCTCGGCGGTGCAGCGCAGCGCGAGGTAAGCCATCGCCGTGCCGCCCTCGCCGAGCCGGCGCTGGAACTGGAAGCTGACGCCCGGCAGATAGGCCGACGGGACCGTCATACCCGCAAAGGGGTCCGAGGCGCTCATCGGCGGGAAACTCATTCGTCCCCTGGGGCGAGAAGTGGGGAGGATAGCCGAAGTCGCGCCGAAGGGTCGCCTTTTGCAGGGGCGGTCAGCGCCTTGCCCCGGCGAGCGCGGCGGCGATGAGCGCCGCGACCGCGATCGGCAGCAGCACCGACAGCACCGCGAACGCGAAACCGAGGCCGACCAGCACGTAGTCGCCCGGCGTGGCCCGCTTCGAAGGATCGGCCTCGTAGCGGCGGATCAGCTCCAGATTGCGGCGGTTCGCTTTGAAACCGAAGTCGAAAATGTCGCCCACGACCGGGATCGTCCCCACCAGCGCGTCGACCCCGATGTTGAGGACCATGCGAGCGATTACTATTGAGGGCAGGCCGCGCCGGAGTGCTAGGAGGAGCAGCGCCAGCGAGCCGACGCCGGTGATCGCGTCTCCAGCCCCCGGCAGCAGCAGACCGAGCACGCCGTCGAGCCCGAAACCGAGCTTGGTGCCCGGGATCCGCACCAGGTCGTCGAGCCACCGCGCCAGGGTCTCCGCCCATGCCGGTATCGCACGCGGCGGCGAGGGGGGCCGTTCGCTCGCTGGGTTGGTCACAGCAACGCGAGAGCGTGAGTCTCCCCGACGGCCTTGGCAAGGGGCGCCCGCGCGCCGCGCGTGTTACGTCGCATCGGGCATGCGCGCCGTCGTGCAAAGGGTTCGCTGGGCGAAGGTCAGTGTCGAGCACGAGCTCGTCGGCGCGATCGAAAACGGGTTGTGCGCGCTGGTCGGTGTCGGCACGGACGACACCGAGGCCGACGCCGACGCTCTCGCCGACAAGGTATCGGGGCTGCGCGTGTTCGAGGACGAGGCCGGCAAGATGAACCTCGACCTGCTCGCGACCCGCGGCAGCCTGCTCGCGATCTCGCAGTTCACGCTGTTCGGCGACGCTCGCAAGGGAAGGCGCCCGAGCTTCTCCTGTGCCATGGAGCCCGTCCGCGCTCAGGAGCTCTTCGAGCGCTTCTGCGGGCGCTCGCGCGAGCTCGGGCTCAGCGTCGAGACGGGGCGCTTTCGCGCCGAGATGCTGGTCGAGCTCGCCAACGACGGCCCGGTGACCTTGCTGATCGACACCAAGAAGCAATTTTAGGAAAAGTTGCCTGGGAGAACCCGATGACAGACTGCCTCTTTTGCAAGATCGTCGACAAGCAGATCAAGGCGGACATCGTTCACGAGGATGAACGCGCGCTCGCGTTTCGCGACATCAGGCCCGCGGCGCCCACTCACGTGCTGGTGATTCCGCGCCAGCACATCACGTCGATCGACGAGATCGGCTCGGAGCACGAGGCCGACGTGGGCTATTTGTTGCGGATCGCGTCCCAGATCGCGGCGCGTGAAGGCCTGACGGGCGGCTATCGCACCGTCTTCAACTGCGGACCCGACGCGGGGCAGAGCGTTTTTCACATCCATCTGCACGTGCTCGGCGGCCGCGCCATGGGCTGGCCCCCGTTCCCGCGCTGACCGACGGCCTGCTCAGGCTTCCCAGGTGACGTCGAATTTCATCGCGTAGGTCGCGACGCCGAAGCGCGTGCCGTCCGGCTCGCACGAGCTCGGCACCACGCGCGGGCCGGGCGCCCCCGCGATCTCGAGCGCGGCCTCGGAAAACGAGCACGTGACCGTCGAATACCAATCGAGCACGGGCCCCGGGACACCGCTGCGCACGGTCTGGACGCGGCGCGGTCCGCGCAGCCGCGCCTCCATGCTTCCCCAGTCGTAATAACGAGTGGACAGCTTCGCAAAGAACAGCGCAACGGTTCGCGCGGAGACCGCTCGGATCAACAGCCGGTACAGGCCGACCAGATCGCGCGTGGCGTGTTCCCGGGTGCGCTGCTCGAGGTACTCGTTCTTCTCCAGCCCGAGCAACTCGGCGATCACGCCGCTGAGCGGCTCCATCGGCAAGACGTCGTACCAACCCGTCGAATTGAAGCTCTGACCGACGAACTCCGCGAGCGCCGGGTCGGTACACGCTTCGCACACGCGCCGGAGCCCGCCCGGAACGTGCTGATCGGCGTGAGCCAGCGCCCCCTGGTACACCGCGCCGCGCACGTGGAAGGGACTAGTCCCCGCCGCGTACACGGCGGCGCTCTGCGCGATGCCCCGCTCTTCCGCCAACATTCGATCGGACAGCTTAGTCGAAAGCGCCGTCGAGCCAAAGCCAGTCATCTTGATCGCTGTCTCGTTGTCGGTTGGGGCCCCGGCCCCAACCGTCTTTCGATTCTCGAGCCCAAACCCAACCTGTCGCGTCCCGGTCCCGTCGGGAAGTTCGCATTCTTGTATGGAGTTTGTGAGAGAGTCGATTTTGATCACAAAAAATGTGCCCGTCCTTCAGATTCGCCCTGATCGCGCTCCTCGTGGCCAGCGGTGCCCGCGCCGATCCGCTTCAAAAGCTCCCGCCCCAATACCAGCGAGCCCCTTATTCGCTGATGTCGCTCTCAGTCGGCTACCCGAACCAGGGCTGGCAGCTCCGTGCCAAGCGGCTGAAGCGCTCCGAGCACCTACGGATCAAGGCCGGCAGTGAATCCCGGGCGTATGGTCACCCCGCGCTCGTCCTGATGCTGGCCCGCACGGCAAAACAGGTGGCGCGCGGTGCTCGGGGATCGGTGATGCTGGTGGGCGACCTCTCGAGCGAGCCCGGCGGCAAGCTGCCCGGCCACACCTCGCACCAGAGCGGGCGCGACGCCGACGTCGGCTTTTTCGTGACCGACGCCAAGGGGCGCGCCGTCCTACTCGACCACTTCGTGGCCTTCGACAGCGAGGGGCGCGCCAAGGACAATAGCGGGCTCCTGTTCGACGATTGGCGCAACTGGCTGTTGCTCGAAGCATGGGCTCAGGATCGCCGCGCCGGGCTCAGCCACATTTTCGTCGCGACTCCGCTCAAAAATCGTCTGCTGAAGTGGGCAGCCGCCCGCCCCGCCTTCCGAAAGCGCGTCGATCAGGTCGCGCTCCTGCTCAAGCAGCCGGAAAACTCGCAACCCCACGACGATCACTTCCACGTGCGCATCTCGTGTCCGAAAAACCAGAACGAGGTTTGCAAGGAGCAGTCGCTGGCCCGTTAGTACTCATGATCGCGGGTGCGGCGCGTTTGCTTCTTGTTGCCCTGCCGGCGCTTGCCCTCGAGTCTGCGCTCCACCGACCCGCGCGTCGGCCGCGTATCGCGGCGCCGTTTCGGCACGATCAGGGCGCGCCGCACCAGCTCGGCCAACCTTTGCCGCGCGTCTTCCAGGTTCTGCTCCTGGCTGCGCGTCGCCTGGCTCACGATCACGAGCGCCCCGTCGGCGTCGAGCCGGCCGCTGGCAAGCGCTCGCAACCGCGCCTTGACCCCGTAGTCGAGGCTGGTCGTATGCGCGAGATCGAAACGCAGCTCGACCTTGCTGGCGACCTTGTTGACGTTTTGGCCGCCCGGGCCCGACGCCCGCACCGCCTTCCAGCTGAGCTCGCTGCCGGGGAGCGTGATCCGTCCCGTCACTTGCAGATCGCGGCTCACGGTGCTCCTTCGACCAGGATCTTCAGCGTGCCCGGCCGCGCCGCGTGCCGGAGCGCCTGGTCCGCGCGGCCGAGCGGGTAACGCGCGGCGATCAGCGGCCGCGGATCGACCGCCTCGCCGGCGAGCAGCTCGATCGCACGCCGCATGTTGCCGCAGCGAGACCCCTTGACCGAAAGCTCGTGGATCACGACCGGAGCGAAGTCGACCTCGAGCTTCGCCGCGACGGTGGTCTTCAGCACCACCGTGCCGCGCGGGCGCACCAGCGCGAGCGCGCGCGCGAGCCCCGACGCGCTGCCGGTCGCTTCGACGACCAGGTCCGTGATCTGCGCCTCGCGCTCGATTTCCGCCTCGAGCAGCGTCTTGGCACCGGCAGCGGCGGCGAGCGCCAGCTTTTCGGGATGATGGCCGACCATCGTCACGCGGATCCGCTCCGCGAGCAGCGCGCGGGCGACCAACTGCCCGAGCTTGCCGTCGCCGAGCACGATCGCCGAGCTCGCCCCCTCGACTTCGTCGAGGACGTGAGCCGCGGCGGCCAGCGGCTCGGCGAATACAGCGCAATCGTCGGCGACGCGGTCTGGAACCGCGACCAGACAGCGCTCGGGCATCACGAACTGTTCGGCGAGCGCACCGTCCCGTCCCAGGATGCCGAGCACGGTGCGCCGCGCACAGTGATGGCCGGCGTTGTTGCGGCAGTCGTCGCACTCGCCACAGCCGGCGTTGATGTCGGCGACCACGCGCTGGCCAACCCACGCCGTATCATCCGCCTCGATCACGTCGGCGACGAACTCGTGACCGAGCACGCCGCGAAAGCCCATGTACCCCTTGGCGAGCTGCAAGTCGGTGTCGCAGATGCCGGCGAGCCGGAGCCTGAGCCGCGCCTCTCCGGGCTTTCGCTCGGGCGCCGGTTGATCCGCTACGAGACGCGGTTCAGGGTTGCAGGTCAGGGCAAGCATCGTCGACGCCAGTTTTTCTCCGGAACGGCGCTCGAGTCCAGCGCTATGGCGCTCGTGTTTCGCTCGACCGCGGCGCGAAAATCGCCGTAAGCTCCCGCGGACAGGCCTATCGATGGGGTTGGCAGCTTTTCGAGCACGGCGCGCGCTCGGTGCGAGTCGCGGAGCTGGGGCTTGTTTCGCCGTCCTCACGTTCGCGGGAGCTTCGATCGCGGCTACGCCAGAACCGCGCCCGGTCAACCTTTGGTACCGCACCATCGACGGCTGTCCCGAGAGCCAGGAGTTCATCGCGCAGCTCGAAGCAAGGGGCGTCCACGCGCGGGTCGCTCGCGTGGGCGACGCCGTCGACTTCGTGGTCACGCTCGGCAAGTCGGACACCGGGAGCGAAGGTCTTCTCGAGCGGCAGACGCCGTCACGCGCGGTCGCCATCCGTCGTCTCACGGGCGACGATTGCCGGCAGGTCGCCGAGGCCCTGGCGCTGAGTCTCGTGCTGACGGCGAACCCCGACGGGGACACGACTGCACCGCCCGAAGCCGAGTCGAAGCCGGGTCCAGATTCAGGTCCGGGAATCGCCGCGCCCGAGCCGCAGCCGGGCGCCACATTGGATCGACCGCCGCCGTCCGCCACAGCACGCGATTCGGCGGCCTGGTCGGTCGGCTCGAGCGGCGACGTCACGACCGGAGTCGCTCCGAGCCCACTGGTCGGAGCAAGGCTGTTCACCGAAATCGAGGCGCCCGCGATCGCCGTATTGCCGAGAGCGGCGGTCCGTCTCGGCGCGACCGCGGGTTTTGCGTCGGGCGAGGTCGAGGCGACCGCCTTTGATCTCCGAATCGTGGGCGGGCGGCTCGAGGGGTGTCCGACGGCGCTTGGTTCTGCGAACCTTTCAGTGAAGCCGTGCCTTGCCTACGAGGCCGGTGTCCTTCAGACGAGCGGCGAAGGGGCTCGTGGCTCGGACGACGCTGCCTTTTGGTCGGCGTTCGCCGTGCTGGGTCGAGTGGCGTGGCAGCTGAATCGATCGCTTTTCCTCGAGGCCGAGGCGGGAGCGAATTTTCCCCTGACGCGCTACGAGCTGCTCGCGGCTGCGCCGCCTCGGGTCGCGTACGACATGCCGCCGATTGGCGCGGCTGTCGCCCTGGGAGTGGCTTTCCGTCTGCCATGATCGCGGCGGGCATTTCCGTACATCACGGTGCAGGATCCGCTCGATGAGAGGCATTGACAACCGCGCTCTCGTTCTCTGCGGAGTGATCCTCGCGGCGAGCTGCCACGAGCGCTTGTGGCTGGAAAGCCGCGCAGACCAGCCGTCAGGGATTGTTGGAGCGGGCGGAACGGCCTCCGCGGGGCGCTCGGGTTCCGGTGGCTCGGCAGGGGAAGCCGGTCCCGGAGGCAGCGGCGGTTCTGGGGGCAGCGGCGGTGAATCGGGTTCGGGGGCGGGGTCCGGCGGTGGCGGTACCGGTGGTTGCGGCGACGCCGGCTGCTCGGATGTAACAACGACGCCGGATGGCGCGGACGCGGGCTCGGATTCCGGCGCGTGCACCGACGGGGGCGACGGGAGCTGCGCGGATGCCGCGCCGTTTTGTGGCGACGGCAACACCAACGCGGACCGCGGCGAAGAGTGCGACGATCGGAACCGCACGCTCGGCGACGGCTGTGACGACTGCCGCTTCAGCTGCGTGCCAGGCGATTCCGAGCGCGGCTGCGGCGACCTCTGCGCGGACAGCGCCGAGTGTGAACCGGCTACCCGCCGATGCATCCCGCAGAACCCGCTTCCCGATGGGATCGCGTGCGCTCCTGGAAACGCGTGCAAAACAGGAATCTGTCAGCACTCCGCACCCGTTGGCCGGCTAGTCCGCTTCGACTTTACGGGGTTCGTCTATGCAGTGACCGGCGTAAGCAATGAGGTGCATGCAGGAGACCAGATCCTGGGTTACTTCGTTTTCGATCCCATCCATCCCGATTTCGAGAGCGATCCCAGCTCCGGATCCTATCGCTACGACAACGCGTCCGGCGAGTTCGAGCTCCACGTCAAAGTCGGAAAGCTTCACCTTGTCAGCGCCGAGACCGACTCATTCAATGCTTTCAGCTCCGAAATCGGCGTGCGGAACGAGTACTTCCAGCAAACCGACGAATACTTCGTGCACTGCAACGAGGCTCGCGGCACGGCTGGTCAATCGCACTACGCGTCCCTGAGCCTCACGATGACGACGAATGTCAATCTGGACACGCTATCCAGCGATGGCCTACCGCTCGTTCCTCCGCCGCTGGAGAAATTCGAAACAACCAAGTTCGAATTGAACTTGAACGACCAGGGCAGGCTTGGGTCGGTTTACGGTCACCTCACGTCGCTGACGCACTCGTACTAGGGAGGGGTACTCTCGCTATGCGTCTCATTGCCTGGAATGCCGCGGCCTCGAAGGAATGGCTGGCCGTCGTTGCGCTTGTTTGCACCGGCTGCAGCGCCGAGGGTTCGCCGAGCTCGGCGCTCGCCAGCACGCAGACAAACGTGCGTTCAACGGCCGCCCTGAATGCGGTGTCCGTTGGCGCCAGGCTGGAGAACGTCATGGAGCCGGACACGACGAACGACGGCTCCTTCTTCTACAATTTCGCCCAGTCGGTTGCGATCGACGGCAACGTTGCCGTTGTCGGCCAGGACGCCGATTTCGTCGGCGCGAATCAAGAACAGGGGTCGGCGTATATTTACGTGTTCGAGGAGGGCCGCTGGACCGAACGCCAGAAGCTCACGGCAAGCGACGGCGGGGCTCACGAGAGGTTCGGCGGGAAAGTCGCGATCAGTGGGGATACGATCGTCATCGGAGCGCCCTGGGAACACGCGGTCGAAGGCGACAACCGCGGTGCCGTGTACATTTATCAGCGTGACGGCGCGACTTGGACCGAGCGTCAGAAGCTCGTTCGCGACGAGATTGGGTCCCCCGCTGAATTTGGTCGCGTGGTTGCCTTCGCAGAAGACACATTGGTAGTCGCGGCAAGCGTTCCGTCCAATGCATACGTCTATGTCCGACAGGGCGGGACGTTTACGGAGCAACAGCAGCTCACCCCACGCCGCGACGGGTTCGGATCGTCGTTGTCGGTCGACGGCGACACGATGTTGATCGGTGCGCCGGGGGTGAGCACTGGTACCGGCGCGGTGTACGTTTTCGTCCGATCCGGCACTACCTGGGTCGAGCACCGTGAATTGTCGCCGGCGGGGATGGAGAGCACTTCGTTTGGTGGGACGCTCGCGTTGAGTGGCGACACGGCGCTCGTGGGTGCGCCTGACGAGAACGGAGCCGATGGCGCGGTGTATGCCTATGTGCGGGATGTGACCGACTGGACGTTACAGGAGAAGATCGCCGGATACGGCCACCGAAGCTTCGGCTGTGCAGTCGCTGTCGACGGCGACACCGCGGTGTTTGTCGAGCACGACCAACAGTACTGGTACAACTTTTACGTTTCCGAACGGTCGGGTTCGAGCTGGGGTCACAAGTACTTCATCCAACGCGGTGGAGCCCAGCTCACATCCGACCAAACGCCCGCGGCTGTCAGCGGTGACGTGCTGCTCGTCAACGGCGCCGAGGCACAGCGCGGTCACGCCGAGATTCACCTGCGAACCCAGGGCACTTGGGCCGTACAGCAGGCGCTCACCACGAGAGACGGTATCGCCGGCCAGCACCTCGGCGTTTCTGTTTCGATCGACGGTACCAGTGCTGCCGTTGGCGCGTTCGGTCAAGGCGTCGTTTACACTTACGAGCGCAGCGGGTCAGAATGGCGTGAAAGCCAGCGACTCATCTCGAATGACGGTATCGGCGGTGGTGCGTTCGGTCAGGCCGTTGCGATCAGCGGCGATGGACTGGCGGTAGGAGCGCCAGACGAGAACGCCGTCTACGTCCACCGTCGAACGGCGGGGAGCTGGAAGCTCGAGCAAGCCATTCATGGTGCGGCTTCGGGTGCGAGCAATTTGGGGGCTGCGGTGGCGATGCAAGGCGATGTGGTTGCAGTCGCCGGCTCGACCGTCGACTCGACCATGCCTCAAGGTGCCGTTTACATATACCAATGGAACGGGACGACCTGGGCTCCGCAGGCGCTGCTGGTCTCCGACGCGACGAGCGATATTGAAAACTTCGGGGCATCCTTGGCGCTGAGCGGCGACACGCTGCTCGTAGCAGGCGAGCCCCAAAGTAGGCCATACGGCGAACGCGTCGAAGGGGCTGCGTACGTGTACGTGCGAGAGGGAGCGAACTGGAAGCTTCAGCAGAAGCTTACGTCCAGCGACGGGCCCGAGCTGGACTTCTTCGGGGGAAAAGTTGCGTTGAGCGGTGACACGGCCCTCGTAAGCGCCGACCTGGAACTGACTGCGAGCGCGGTGCGCGGCGCCGCCTACGTCTTCGTGCGCCAGGGAAAGACGTGGACCGAACAGCAGAAGCTCGTACCGACCGAGCCCGCGCCGAAGATCGCCTACTTCGGGGCTGCAGTGTCGCTGCTGGGCGATACGGCGGTCGTGAGCGGAGGGGGCGACGGCCCGCTTGCCGAGCCCAGTCGCAGCGGAGTCTACATCTTCACGCGCAGCGGCACGACCTGGACGCAGCAACTCGTGCTCCTCGCTCGGGACGATGAGGTGAACGACGGTTTCGGTGCCGCGACGGCGCTCAGCGGTAACCAACTCCTCATCGGCGCGCCATGGACAGCTGGGCCTCCGCCGTATGGAGAGCCGGAGGAGGGGACAGCGTATTTCTACGGGCTCTCCGGTACCCGTGTCGTGTCCTGCGCGCTCGGCGACGACTGCGCGTCGGGTCATTGTGTCGACGGCTTTTGCTGCGATATGGCCTGTAACGGCGACTGTGAGTGGTGCGGTGATCCGAGCGCACCCGGAATCTGCAAGGCGGCTCCGTCAGGTGCACCTCGCGGAGAGCGCGCTTGCGCCGGCAGCGGCGTTTGTGCGGGTCAGTGCGACGGTACCCAGCGAGACGCCTGCGTGCCGGCAGCGAAAGCCACGGAGTGCGCGCCAGCGACCTGCGACGGAGACGATCGGATCGCGGCTGGTACCTGCGACGGCGCCGGCAATTGCACCGCGGGCACGCGCGAAAATTGTGGCGATTACACCTGTGCTTCGACGACCAGCGAGTGCAAGCGCGTCTGCTCGGGAGACGCGGATTGTCGTGCGGGCTTCGTCTGCGTGGGCGGCAGCTGCAGTCCACGGGTGGACGGCGGTCCCGGCAACGACAGTGGTCCCGAACTCGACGGTGCAGCGGGCACCGGCGGCATGCCGAGCGGGGACGCAGAAACCCCCGAAGCTTCCGGTGGAAACGCGACCGATGCGGGCTCCACGCCGGCGGGCATCGGTCGCGCGGCGGCTGATGACGGTGGCTGTGGCTGCCGAGTGGTCAGCCCGCAACGCCACGGACGCAGCCCGGCACTGCTAGCGATTGGGATCTTGTTGGCGCTGCGACGAGGGCGCATGCGGAAGGCCTGGCTGGCCCTCGCTGCAATCCTCTGCGCGGGGTGTAGTGCCGAAGGTCCGCCCAGCTCGGCGGCCGTCGGCAGCGCGCTGAATACACCGGCGGTGCGCGCGACGCTGGAGAACGTCCTGGCGCCGAAGACGACCAACGATGGCCCGGTTGCGTACGGTTTCGCCACGTCGGTCGCGATCGACGGCAACATCGCCGTCGTCGGCCAGAGTATGGACGTTGTAGGCGCAAATCAGCAACAGGGGTCGGCGTACGTCTACCTGTTCGAGAATGGCCAATGGGTCGAGCACCAGAAACTCACGGCGAGCGACGGCGAGACGCAGGAGAACTACGGCGCCAGCGTAGCGCTCGGTGGCACCACCATCGCGATCGGAGCGTCCTGGGAATACGCGGTTCGCGGACACAGCCGCGGTGCCGTGTATGTCTACGAACGCGAGGGAGCGATCTGGACAGAGCGCCAGAAGCTCGTCCGTGACGATCTCTGGGAGCCCGGGGATTTTGGTCGTTCGGTTGCGGTCGCAGAAAACACCTTGGTGGTCGGGGCCCTCTACCCGCCCAGCGCGTACGTCTATGTTCGCGAGGGGGAGACCTTCATCGAGCAGCAGAAGCTCACCGTGCCGGACGACGGTAGCTTCGACGACTTCGGATCGTCGGTCTCCGTCGACGGCGACACCGTTTTGATCGGCGCGCCTGACGCAAGCGACTCCGCTGGTAGCGTGCACGTGTTCGTTAGATCGGGAACGACCTGGACCGAGCAACAAGAATTGACGCCGACCGTGGGGACGGGGAGAGCCGGCTTTGGGGGCACGGTTGCGTTGAGCGGCGATACGGCGGCCGTGAGCGCGTCGGGCGAAGGCGCAGTGTACTTCTACGTGCGGGACCCGTCCCATTGGACGCTGCAGCAAAAAATGATCGAACCCACCGAAGGCGAAAATTTCGGCCTGCAAGTCGCGCTCGATGGCAACACTGCAGTTGCGTTGGGCTCGGCTCCGAGCTCCGAGCACAGCTTCCGGGTGTTCGAGCGATCCGGAGCGAGCTGGAGTCAGCGGTACTCGATCTCGCGCCGCGGAGACTATTTCGCCGTTTACACATGGGCGGCTCTCAGCGGCGATGTGTTGCTCGTGGTGGGCGCCGAGGAAGGCCGCGGTCATGCTGAGACGCACGTGCGAACGCAGGGGAGCTGGGCTCTGCAGCAGCCGCTCACCACGAAAGATGGTCTCGGATACCAGGGCTTGGGCATGTCTGTTGCGATCGACGGTGACAGTGCAGCGGTTACCACGTCGGGTCAGGACGTCTACACGTACGAACGCAGCGGTTCGCAATGGCTTGAAAGCCAGCGAATCATTCCGGGCGAGGGGATTCGCGACGAGGGATTCCATCAGGCGGTCGCCCTGAGCGGTGATCGTCTGGTCGTCGGAGCGTCCGGCAAGAACGCCGCCTACACTTATCGTCGAACGGCGGCGAGTTGGACGCTCGAGCAGGCCATTTACGGTGCCGCTTCGAGCGCGAACCGATTGGGGGCTGCTGTAGCAATGCAGGGCGATGTCCTCGCGGTCACAGGCTCGATAGGCGACTCGACCGAACCGCCAGGCGGCGTGTATGTGTACGGATGGAACGGCACATTCTGGGTGCCGCGGGCGCTGCTCGTCTCGAACGGGGGTGACGATAACTTCGGGGTAGCCGTGGCGCTGAGCGGCGACACCCTGCTCGTGGGCGCCGACTCGGCGCCAATTGGTCGTAGCAGCTACTCTCCCGGAGCGGCATACGTGTACGTGCGCGACGGAGCCAGCTGGAGGTTTCAGCAGAAGCTTTCGGCGAGCGACGGGCGGCAGGCGGACTTCTTCGGACGACGCGTAGCTTTGAGCGGTGACACGGCGCTCGTGACCGCAAGCAATGCCCCGACGACGAGCGCGCTGCCCGGCGCCGCCTACGTCTTCGTGCGCCAGGGCACTACCTGGACCGAGCAACAGAAACTCGTGCCGGCGGAGCCGGCTTTGCCAGACAGCTACTTCTACTTCGCGTCCGAAGTTTCCTTGCTAGGCGACACGGCGTTGGTCAGCGCAGGCGCTCCGCCGCTTCCCGACCCAGGTCGCAGCCGGGTCTACGTCTTCACGCGCAGGGGTACGACCTGGACGGAGCAGCTCACCCTTCTGTCCAAGGACGACTACGCGAAGGACGCCTTCGGTTTCGCGACCGCGATCAGCGGCGACCAGCTCCTCATCGGCGCGCCGTTGGAAGCCGGTCCAGCGCCGTACGGAAAACCGCAGGAGGGAAGGGCCTATTTCTACGGCCTCTCCGGGCTTCGCGGCAGCTCCTGCGCGCTCGGCGACGACTGCGCTTCGGGCCATTGCGTCGACGGTGTTTGCTGCGACAGGGCCTGCGACGGACAGTGCGAGTGGTGCGGTGACCCCACGGCTCCCGGAGTTTGCCAGGCGGCGCCGGCGCCGTGCGATCCGTCTGCCGACGGCGGCGTCGAGGGTGGCGATGGCGGCGGAGACGTAAACGAAGGCGGTGACGCCAGCGACGGCGGGCCCGAAACGAGTGGCGATGCCGACGCGACTGGCGCCGGAGGCAGCACGGAGGGCGGTGGCGTCGATGCCGGTGACGGCGCGGCAAATCCGGATAGCGGAAAGGACGCTGCGGGTGGCGTTGCACAGGATTCCGGATCTCTGCCGACCGGGATCGGCCAGGCACCGGCGGACGACGGCGGGTGCGGTTGCCGAGTCGCTGGCATCGATCCAAAGAGTCGCGTTCCTGGTTCGCTCCTGGCTGGACTGATGCTGCTCAGAATCTTGCGCGCGCGGCGCGGCTGCTGGTTGTCGTTTCGGCGCGGAATCTCGCGGGATCGGACGCCGCGGGCGCGAGGCGCGACGATGGGCGCGGAGTAGTGCTAGAAATCCGCTCGTGCCCCGGATCGAATTCGTCGGCAGCGCGCTCGGCGCGAAGAAAACCGTGGACGTGCCGGAAGGCGGCGCGCTGGTCGACGTCTGTGACGAGTACCTCGCGCCGGTGCCGTTCTCTTGCCG
>Ga0111538_10007508_pt1 | contig 14689 bp, 12 predicted proteins | sample SoiMethybrSBSTD1_FD_79669 | JGI IMG/M metagenome (GOLD analysis project Ga0111538, IMG submission 79669) | Bulk soil microbial communities from a Populus tree surrounding site in Tennessee, USA - Soil MetaG P. TD hybrid SBSTD1 (version 2)... | ecosystem: Environmental > Terrestrial > Soil >... | reverse complement strand
TTGTTAGCAGTTTCCCGGGTGGCTTTCTCTTCAGCGGTCTGCCGGGCACGCTCCTCGGCACCACCAGCTAGCCGGTCCCGGCTTTCTTTACGCTGCGCCGCCTTCCGGGTAACCGGGGTTGGCTCCTCCTTGGGGCCAGCGACCTTCTTCTCCGGTGCCGCCTTCTTAGCTGCCGGTGCCTTGGGTGCCGCCTTCTTGGCGGGTGCCTTCGGGGTGACTTCCTTAACTTCTGGGGCCTTCTCCGGTGCGGCCTTGGGGGTTTTGCGTCCGGTGAAGTTGTAATGCTCCTTGATCAGGTCACTGAGACCCTGGAGCCGCTTCACGTCTTCGGGAAGCGGTCCAGAGTCAGTGCCGTCCTCCTTGTCGGAGGCGATGGTGGCCTTGTGAATGGCGATCCGGTCGTCAAGGTCACGGACTGCTTCCTGGGGTGTCTTCTTGCCGGAAGCGACACCCAGGTACGCGTCGTTGAACTCCTTGCGACGGGTACCCACCGAAGGAACCTTGAGACCAGCCTGCTCGAAAGCTTCACGGAAGGTGGACCGGCTGTCCGGTCCTGGCTCCGGGGCCTCGGGAAGAGGTGGGACAGGCTCCGGGCCCCCTTCAGGTACCCCGCCCTGGGGGGCCGCTGGAGCCTGTCCCGTGCCTACTGTACCGACGTGTCCTTCGTTGCGGGGGGCGGGTGGAGGACCGGCTGGACGCCCTGGACGGCCCGTGCGCACAGGCGCAGCAGCCGGAGCAGCAGGTGCTCCAGGGGCCGGTACCGGTGCCGGAGCACCGGGTGCTGCGGGTGGTGGTGCCGCAGGCGTTTCGGGCGTCGCCGCTTCGACCCCGTTGTCCGGTACAGCGCGCCCGATGTCGACGGGAACTTCGTTGTTGCTGTCTCCGGTCGCGACCGCATAGACATACCAACCTCCCTGGCCGTCTGGTTGAACCTTCGTTACCCGAAACGGCTGGTCGGTATCGAGAATGATTTCTTTGGTGGGTTTGCTGGTTGACGGGATGAGTGCCTTGGTCCCTTTCGGGGTGGCAATCGACATGGTGATCTTACCTGGCTCGTGTGCCAGGGGGGTACCGATGTTCGTGGAAGAGAACATCTTGGACGAGACAAGCTTGCCGGTCAGTTCCCGGATGCCTTCTGGGGCTTGCGGGTTAAGTCCGAACTGTTCGAACGTCATGTCCCGGGTTAGAACCAGGTCATCGGGGAGCGGGCTCATGCCCCTCTTGATCGCGGCTGCGTCAGCGTTCGGCTTGCCTGCTTCAAGATCTGCATTGACTGTGGAGTAACCACGCAGAAACCGGTCAATCGCCGGGCCACGGTTGGTTAGGAACCGGTTGCCTCGCGACTGACTGTAGACGTATTTAGCTGCCTCTTCGTCACTGTTGAACGTTTTCGGGTTGAACGAGGACAGCGTGGACAGAATCTTGGAGACGACGTTGGATGCCATCTTCCAGGATTCGCGGAACTTACCGTCCGGGCCCCGGGGATGGAGGAGTTCATCCTCCGTCCCCCAGGAGTCGCCGACCCCCATCGTTCACCTCTAACCAACTGGAGTCGGGACAGTCCCCGCGCCCGTGTCCTCACTGACCTGGAACGAACCGGTGTTCTGCCGCTGAAGCATGGCTTGATCACCGTACAGCGGATCGGGTCCCGGGTCGACAGCCGGAGCGCCAGTAGCAGCAGCAAAGGCAGCCAGTTCGCTAGCCCGCTTCCACTGGTTCCAGTTGTCGTGCTCCTCGATAATGGCCCGCAGTTCCCAGGCACGATCCTCCTGGGCCTCATCCTCGGTGTCCACAGTGAACTCCTCACCGTCCAGGGTCTCAAAGACCACGTCGTCATAGTCGGGTACCACGGTGCCAGCGGCAACCAGGGCTAGGCGCTCGTCGCCGTCCATGCTGAACACCGGGAACGCCGGGACGTTAACTGCTAGAGCAGCGGTAAGTTCCAGGTTTCCGTCCACCGCCCGCCAGTCCCCAGACAGGGGACTGCGACGTAGCTTGGCCACCTTGCGCTCATCCGCTTCGGGTACCACTGCACCAGCCAACACGGGGCCGAACTGGTCCTCATAGGCACGTACGACAGCAACTTCGTCCCCGGTGTCGTCGTAGTGGATCGCAGCGGCACGGTAATTAAGGTTGATACTTGCGTGCCGTGTATCCATGACAATCTTTCCGACACGGACCGCTTCGCCTTCCGCAGTGAACACGGTTCCAAGGTGGAAAGGTTCATAGTCTTTCTGCGTCCTCGGTGCCAGCATGCAGGAGTTCTGACTCACGTCCCGGTGGCAGGTGTCCCAGGCCGCCAGGTGCCCGTACACGCGACCGTCCGGTTCGACTGTCAGTGGAGTCAGCTTGTCCAGTTTCGGCTTGTCGAACCATTCCTTCGGCGGGTACAGCGGGTAACCCATGGACATCTCCCCAGAGATTTCGATACCCGCCTTCTTCGCGGCGGCGACAATCTTTGCCTTGATGGCTTTAACCTGCTCCGGCGTGTATTCCGCCGCGTTCTTCGCAACGTTGATGTAGCTCCATGCGGCACGGATGTGCTCCGGCGTGTCGATGGGGTAGCGCTTCTTGTTGTCCCGGTAGCCCGGATCGGCGTACTGCACGTTGCCGTAGGGCTCGGCCTTTTCCTCTGCCACAGCGAACTGACCTCCTCCTTGTTCCCGTGCAGCCACGTCGGCGGGTTGATCCCAAGGTGCCTTGATATTTGCGTCGTTAAATGCGGTGGCCATCTCAGGATAGATTTCGGAGATCACTCCCCGAAGCTGTCCCTTTTCCTCATCGGGAACGTTGGGAAGTCCACCATGGGCACCGGAAAGGAGGGCAGCGGCGGCATAGATAGCGTGATAGACCATTGTTGGTTTACCGGAAATGATGTCACCGAGGGGAAGACGGTAACTGGTGGGATCCGAAGGGTTCCCGTTGGAGTCGTACCACATGAACATGCGGGACATAAGCTTAGGATCGGGGCGACCAGATCCCTGAGCAGCCCACGCAGTGATACGTTTAACTGCGTCATCATTGTCGAAGATCGCTTCCCGAGGGGCCAGCGGGAGTCCCCGCCAGCCGGAACCGTTCACAGCGAACGTGGGTACAATGGAATCCGACAACCCGATTTCGTCCGATCCAGCCTGACTACCCGCGCCCCGCTCAGTCCGTTCCACGTCTGACACTCCATGCCGCCACGGATCATCCTGTTCCACGTCTGACGAGTACTCTCCGCATCCGCAGTCACTGGAGTCCGGGGGCAGGACCATGTCTTCTTCATCGTCCCAGTCCCCAGCCTCGTTCAGATCGAAGAGACGAAGATCCGTGAAGGCCGGGATCGCGACCAGGGTCGCGCCACCGAGGGTGTACCGGGAGAAGTGAATAACACCGGACTCCGGGTTCATGGTGCCGACAACCTGACCGCCAGGATCAAGAGACGGACCCAGAACTCCTTGAGAGTTCAGGTAACGAGCTTCCTTGACTTCGGGAACGATGTCTTCGGACAGCCAGTCGCCCCAGCCCCACACATAATCCTGGCCCTGGTGGTCGGGACCAATGGTGGTGCCGAGGATCCGGCCCACGGTGACGGCACCAGAGTGTCCCTGATGCGTGGAGATCTTCCGGAACGCTAGCGGCAGCGGCAGGGACCGGGCGTCCAGAGCACCGGGTTCGAACAGCCGCTGCTGGTGCGGTTCACCCGTTGGCCGGTTGATGGGTGCCAGCGGTCCGACCCACATGGGGCCGAGTTCCTGCATGGAGAACAGTGCCTTGGATGCTGCTGTCAGGGCGTGTTCTGCGGAGCCGTGTCCCGGGGGGCCTCCGGTGGCTTTCTGGTGCAGGATGTTGCACAAGCCCTTGGGGTCTTTCGGGAAGTATTTGGTGAGTTGACGGACGCAGCGGAGGAAGTCTCCGGGAGTGTTCCACCGGATCTTGGCAGCACCTTTACCGGCCAGCCAGTAGCGCTGCAACTGGAGCGGCATGCCACGTGCCGGGTTCGGGTCGACCATGGCTACCCTCCATCCACGATTTCAAGATCACACCGGCATCCTGCTACTTCGTCCACAGATGCCATGGGATCGCCTGGATAGAGCATAAGGTCCACTCCGACTTGAAACATAGCGGTGAGTGGGATCGGGTCCCTAGTAACGGCCCTGTGTGTGGCTCGGACCCTCGTGTCGGTCTCGCGTAACCAGCGCTTGCGAAGCAGCTTCCCGGTGACTCGGCTCTGTTCCATGCCGGCGGCAAGGGTTCCGACACCATACGCTCGGGTGGTTTCCGTGATAGCGATGACACGAGCACGGTGGGGCCAGTATTCGCTGTTCGTCCACGTCAGCACCCTGTCCACAGCGTTAGCCACAGCCTGTGTATCGCCGCCACCGTTCACCGCATCTGTCATCGCGGCGAAGATCAGGTTGTAGGTCTCGTCCGGCATCCGCACCAGGAAGTTCTCCGTCTGGGCAAGCTGTGCCATGACGAAAGCATGCCGGGAGGCGGGTGGCACATCGGTGGCCTGAGACCAGGCGTTCATGGAAATCTTCCCGATCTCCGTGAGGATGGTGTCGGTCTCCCACGGCACCGCGTACACCGCCACTGGGTCTGGCTGCATCTGGTACGACCGCCATGGGGCCATCACCTTGTTGCGGACCCGATCCACCCACGAGCGCAGCACGGACGTGACAACGGATGTCAGGTGGCTCTCGTCACTGGATCGGGACATCGATCAGCCCCCGCTGGGACATCTCGTCGCGGAGCACGATCGCATCGTGTGGCTTAGCGTTCAGCAACCGTTGGGTACAATAGCCATCGAGAGTGTTCCGCAAAGCCAGGACATCGGTTTCCTCGATGTTCAGATGCGCAGCAAGCGAGGAGAGATGATCCCACGCACCAGCGAGAAGCTTTCCGGCATGGTCAGCGTCAGTGACCCGTATACGAGTGTGAAGTGCCTCCGGTGCCACGCCGTGTACTTCCTGACGGTGGGCTCTGGTGAGCAACCGCTTCCCGGCCACTTCGAGTGCCCGGAGAGCCACAGCGTTCGCTACGACGAAGGTGGTCACTGATGGCGGAACAGACGCCGACGCCACCATGCCTTCACCTTCCACCGGGGGCGGTGCTCCCTCTGCCACAGACCCTTGAGGAAGAGGTGCGGGCCCTGTGGGCTGGATCCCTGTCGGCGGAGCGGGAGGAGGTGGTGGTCCGGCTCCTGGCGTACCTGCGGCTGGAGCTACAACAGCAGTTGCGGGAAGAATGTCCTCGGTGTAACCCGCGACCTTCCGAATGTCCACCGACTGGATCAGGTTCGGGTCCCGCAGCATCAGTTCCCGAGTGAACCGCATCAGGTCTTCTTTGTCGTCGGGCATGTCGGACAGCTTGTAGTCCCCGGCGATGATGACCGCCTCAGCGGACACGATGCCCTTCTCGTACAGGTTCAGGGTGTCCTTCAACCGCTCCGGACGTACCGTCAACGGGGCGGTGTCGAACCAGAAGATGTACCGGTCCGGGTCTTCCTTCAGGTGCTTGAGAGCAGGTTGCAGGTATGCCGTTGTCAGGGCGTCACAGATCCGAGTCATCAGTGGCTCAATGTGGATCTTTACGGCGGACTCTTCAATGTGCCAGGCAGACCAGTGGTTGGTGCCCCCGGTGCCGCCGAGGACTTCCGGTGGGAAATCCATCGCAGTCGCGAACCGTGACACTGCCTCCTGCCTCAGTTCGCGGGCCTGCTGGGACAGTTCCGAGTTGAACTGCACCAGGCTGATCTTGCCCAGTGCCTCCATCGGCATCTCGATAACAGTCGGCATCACGCCGGCAGCGGTGCCCTCCCCTTTCAGGGCGTAGGAACCAACCCGAGTCAGGTGAGCAGTCAGACCCTCGGCACCGGTTAGCTCGTCGTCATCGTCTACAAAGGACGCTTCCTTCGGAATGGGCAGCAGTCCAGCCGAGATAAGGCGGGAGTCGATCTGCGCGAACACGTATCGAGTGAGTCGCTCAATCTCCCACAGCATCGGCATAGCGGCATGGACAGGTGAATCTGCCCAGATGTGCCTACGGGGGTGCGGGGTCCAGACTCGGATGACAATGTCGCCGTCCTCAATCGTTCCCATGGTTCCGTCGGACCACTCGTACCGCAGCGTTCCCCGGTACTTCTTGAACTCAGAGCACGACACCACAAACCACTGGTCCGGATCATTCTCGGAACCAGCTTTCCCGACGATGTAGGCGTCCCCGGCCACAGTCAGGTTCAGTCCCAGCATCCGCAGCGCCTCAGCTTTAGCTGGGGGACCACCGAACAAGGTGTCTGCGAGGGAAGCAATCTTGGCTTTGGAGGTTTCCTGCTGGACCCGACCGTTCTTGTCCACATCGGCCACATAGATACGGACCCGGGAGCAGGCAGAGGCGACCCACGACGCGGCGAAGTGAAGCTCACCGATCACGTCGTACAGACGCCAGCACTCCTCCTGCCACGTGTTGTCACCGAAGCGGTAGTTCAACCAGGTGCGCTGACCCTGAAGGGAGATTCGGGCAGCAGCCGCTACAAGGGAGTTGGGTTCCCCCGCATGTGGGGACGGTGTCATGGCATCTTGTACGACACGTCGCTGCCGCCCGAATGCCATTACTACTCCTGGTCCCGCTTCAGCTTTTCAGCGATCATGCTGGTTACCAGGCTCGCCGCTGGTACTGCGAGCACTGCCACCACCCATTTGTTAGGAAACAGTATCGCCCACGGCATTACCAGGAGCGACACCCACACACTCGTACACTAGGGGCAGTACACGAAATAGGAGGCAAGTGACTGTTCGCCCCATTTTCTTGTGACCCACGCCCGGTACTTCAGTGACAGCCGATCCTCAACCAGGAACCAGGTGATCCGCGCTACTGCGAGGAAGCCCAGCACCAGGCTGATCAAGAGCATGCTCATACTATAAGGTCTCCTTTTGCGCAAGTGGAAGATGTCTCTTAGAACCGGTGGTCTGGTCCATACCGGTTCAAGTCGTAGAAATCGAGAGGCAGTTCCAGTTTCGATGGATCCCCGATCTTCATCCGACGCCTTTCCCCCGCCATCAGATGAATACAGGCGTGGACCATGGCGTCCATCCGGTCCGGGGAATCCTTAGCGGACACCGGATCAAACAGGACGCACTGGTCCTCCAGTTCCGGCATGTCACCAACGAAATGTAGGGTCCCCTGCTCGCTGCGCATCGCCACAGGTTCGGCACGGGTCTTCTTGCCGTGCTTAGCGTGAACACCTTTCATCGGTGGGGAACTCAGCGCCGGGAACATACCCAGTTCACAGTATTCACGGTAGGCGTCCCGGAGAACCTCTTCCAGGAACCGCTTCCCCAGGTTCTCCTCATACACCAGCACGTCGGCACCAGTGGCGCTTACCGCCCGCCACGCCGCCAGCGCCGCCTGCCGGCCGGATCCCTGGATGGTCCAGTCACCCAGGATGTAGATGTGCCCATCCGTGGTGCGGCATGCCGCAACGATCCCCGTCTCGGCTTCCTCCCCGGTGAGGTTGGGGTCCATGCCGACAACGGTGGAGGCGATGGTCGCTGACCCCGGAACCTCCGTGACGCGATGATTGACCAGATCCATACGCTTGAAGAGGCCACCTGAGGCGAGTTCCAGAACTTTTCCGTACAACTCCTGCTGTCCGATTGCGGTTCCCCGGTACTTCTTTTCCAGGGATACCAGGATGGTGCTGGACAGGTTGGTGGCGTTGTCGAATGTGCTTCCGCCCATGAGATGTACGGATCCGTCGTCACTGGCCACCCATTCTTGGATGATCCGGATCGGTTTCGGAGTTGTTGCCACGAAAGCACGAGGATGGTCATCAATAAGGTCAGCACGTAGCGAGGGAAGAATGCCTTCCCACCATGACTCGTACGGTCGGATCCATTTACAGACCTCATCGAGAACTGCGCCTGATGCGTTGTAGCCGCGACCCACATCAGCATCGTCGGCTCCTTCCGCATAGATCTTCTGCCCGTCCGGGAACAGGATCATGGGACGGGGGGACTGCTTGTATCGGTGTTCGATACGACGCCGATCAAGGATCCGTAGAACACCAGCGGGACCTTCGATGCAGATGGTCCTGGCGTCCGCCAAGGTTTCCGCGATCAACAGCCACTCGGTGGGTGCCCCGGACCGGTCGTACGGGTGTTTAGTTACTTGATTGATCAACCATTCACCGGAGGCCCGGGACTTTCCCCAGCCACGACCAGCTAGCGCCAGGGCCAGTAGCCAGGGTCCGTTCTCCGGTGGTACCTGCTCCGGACGGGAAACGTACCACCACTCGCCACGGAGCATTTCATCCAAAATCTCCGGGGTCTGGGACGCAAGGAACTCTTGCCGCTCCTCGGTTGGAAGGGTGGCTAGACGTTCCGCAACGGACAAACCCACGTCTTGATCATAGGGTACATTCGGTGAGACGGAAGGGAGGGTCCAGTGGATGCCATCGAGACGGGCCGGCTTGCGTTCTTCCTAGGCGACCTGCACACGTACCGGATCCGCCTTGGCCTGTCCAAGATGGCCCTCGCCGAGATCCTCGGTGTCGTCATCGGCACCCTGTACCGCTGGGAAGGCTTCGACATGATGGCGAAGCTGTCCGACCGTAACGCCGAACAGGTTGCTCTCTTCTGCATCGCGGCAGAGAAAACCCTGGAGGATTACCCGGATTTCCCGGAACGGTTCATGACATTGGCCCGGTTTGCCCAGACTATGGGTATGACGCAGGAGTTCGCTCTGGACCTGATCCGGGCTGGTCGTGTGCCAGCCACCGACTTCGGGATGCTGGGCCTGTTCATCCAACGCAGCATGGTCGCCACCTTGAAACAGGACAAAACCCTCTGTGCTCTGTAGGAAGTGTCGGACACGGCTGGACCCGTTCCTGGAGACTGTCGGCTCCCACCCGTACTGTGAGCCGATCCTGCCTCGCGAGCCCCAGGGGGTCCAGTTGACGTTCACCTACACATCGCTGCACGAGGGTGAGGATCCCGAAGCTGTCCAGATCAAGAAGGAAATAGTTGATGTCGTCAAGTTTCGAGATGATCGCAACCCACGTAGTCATCAGACCAACATCGGGCCCAGTGAGTTGTCCTCCCCCTGCGATAGGCGAATCGGCTATCGGCTGTGTGGTGTCCGGGCCATCAACACCACGCTTGATCCCTGGCCCGCCATTGTGGGCACTGCCGTTCACGACTGGCTGGAAGGTGCGTTCCTAGACTGGATCAAGGCAACGGGCTCCAAAGATTGGATTACGGAGACTCGTCTGAACTTGTCCGACTTTGTCACAGGTAGATCGGATCTGTTCAACGTGCCTCGGGGGATCGTGATCGATTACAAAGGCGTGAGCCCTGACAAGATGAAAAAGATCAAGGCTGCCGGTTCCCCTGACAACTACCGCACGCAGATCCAGATTTACGGGCTGGGCTACGAGAAGCTCGGCTACATCGTGAACAAGGTGGCGTTGGCCTACTTCCCTCGTGCCGGCAACATAAAGGATCTTCACGTTGAGGTCTTTGACTATGACCGAACGGTGGGTATGGCATCCCTCGAACGGGTGCCGAGGATAGCTGGACAGCTACTGGATCTTGACCCATTGTCCAATCCTCACCGCTGGGAACAGGTTGACGCGTCACCCACACATGACTGTGGCTTCTGCCCTTGGTACAATTTCCGCCGAACCCCAGAGCTTGGAGCCTCCGACGAAGGGTGTCCTGGAAAGTGAATCTTCCCGAGTTGCAGCAAGAGGTGGATGCCTGGGCCTCTCGGAACTTCCCCACTGACACCAGGGAGACGGTAGTCCTGGGACTGGCCGAAGAGACTGGTGAACTGTGTCGAGCCGCCCTGAAGCGCTTCCAGGGAATCCGGGGTACCCAGGATGAGTGGTACGAAGAGGTTCGCAAAGAGGCTGGTGACATTTTTCTGAAACTTCTTCACATCGCGAGCACCTGGGACTTCGACCTGGAAGAAGCGGTTCTGGAGAGATGGGAGACGATCAAGCAACGAGACTTCGTTAAAGATCCAAAGGGACATGGACTACCAAGTAACTGAAACAGAAACGAGGAAACATGGGCTACATCCCACTCGGGGCTGGGTCACCGAAAGACGACGACGCCCCCCGCACCTACATCAACCCGCCGGAGATGATCAATCATCTGCTTCTGATCTGGCCCATCTGGTACGAGACCGACACCTACACCCAGTACCCCCGCCAGGATGGCAAGCCATCCGACGCGGTCTACGTGGACATCGTGGACTTGTCCATGGCGGACGAGAACGGTTACGCCGGCAAGCTGATGCGCCAGACCAAGTGGACGCAGGGTCGGCTGATCCGGGACACGAAGAACGCGTGCGGCACCAAGGAACCGATGCTGGTGCAGATGACCGTCGACGGCAAGGCGTACCAGTTGATCGAGCAGGGGCAGAACCCTGGATCTGTTGCGCTCGCCGACGCGTGGCGTGCCGCCCATCCGGACTTTGTTCCGAGCCAGCCGGGGCAGACTGAAACTGCCGCACCGGAACCCCCCCGGCCTACTTCTGCTCCGCCTGCCCCTCCGGTACCCTCGGGTCCACAGACTTCTGCCGTCATGGACCGTCTCCGTCAGGCGTCGCAGAGTGGATACAGGCCAGGGGCGCACCCGCTGCCACCCCCGGCACCGAAACAGGAACAGGAAACTGAGCCTCCGTTCTAACTTCCAGGAGTACTCATGGTGAAGGCCCCCGTCGTGCAAAACGGGGGCCTTCGTGACACCAAGGAGAGGAACTAGCAGTGACGACTATACCAGAAGCTGCGGCATTGTGGCACCAGTCCGGGGTCTCCACCATCCCCATCCTGGCTAACGGTACGAAGCGCCCCGCCATCTCGTGGGCCGCGTACCAGGCACGAATCCCTGAACTGGGTGAACTGGACCAGTGGTGGGGTAACGGGAAACAGTTCGGTCTGGCCGTGATCTGCGGAGCGGTGTCCGGCAACCTGGAGATGACTGAGCTTGAGGGTCGGGTCGCTCTGGACTCCGACCTGATGATGAAGATCGAAACCGCTGCTGAGGAACTGGGTGCCCGGTGGCTGTGGGATTTCCTGTTTGCGGCGTACGCGGAGTGGACACCGTCCGGCGGAATTCACCTGCTCTACCAGATCAGTGACCATCCCGTTCCTGGTAACGAGAAGGTCGCCGTTGACGCCGAGGGCAAGGTGCGAGCCGAGACCAGAGGCGAGGGTGGCTACGTGATCGTGGCCCCCACATCGGGGCTGTGTCACCCGTCTGGGGAGTCCTGGAACCTTCTGGGCAACTCGGTGCCAGGTCAGCTTCCGGCAATCACGTGGGAGGAACGCAACCTTCTACATCAGGTGTTTCGGCTAGCATTAGATGAGTCTCCGGCCCCCTCCCAAGCCGTCGCCCTCGTTCCCCCGTACGTGCCGGCTACCTCCCCGGAGGGGGCCGGTTCACGTCCCGGTGACGAGTGGTCTGAGCGGATCACGTGGTCGGAGATCCTGGAACCCAACGGCTGGACCTTGTCTCATGTCCGTGGCGTGGAGGAGTTCTGGACTCGTCCTGGCAAGAGCCGCCGGGACGGTCACTCGGCCACGGTCAACTATCAGGGCTCTGGTGTGCTGAAGGTGTTTTCGTCCTCGGTGCCCGAGTTTGATCCGGACAGAACGTACACGAAGTTTGGTGCATTGGCTGCGCTCCAGTTCCGGGGGGACTTCTCCGCCACGGCGAAGTGGTTGGCGAGCAACGGTTACGGGGACCCCTATATTTCTCCGCGCGCAGGAAACCAGGTTGAACCCTACATCGAAGAGGGTAACTCGTATACTCTCGATGACGTGGGTAACGGGCAACGAATGATGGAGGAGCCGGCGGTCAACTTCCCCGGCTTCACGGTGTCCGAGGTACACCGCCACGTGGTGGAGGAGAAGAAGAACCGGGTGTGGGACGGCACCACCTGGGTCTACAACGACAGGGCGATCCTGTGGGACACCGATGCCGCCACGCGACGGATGATGCGGGACTCGGACGAGTTGGTCCGTAAGCACGGCTCCAAGTCCCGTTCCAGCGCCAAACAGGACGCCATGGTCAAGTTCCTGTTCGCCCAGCCGGGGATGTCGGTTGAGGCGAAAGAGTTTGATCCAGAGTCCCGGTACCTGAACTTGGAGAACGGCGTTTACGACCTGGAGACGAGTGAGCTTCACGCTCACCACCCGTCGTTCATGCTGACGAGGAAGCTCAACGCCAGGTTCGACCCGAACGCTAAAGCGTTGCAGTGGGAGCAGTTCCTGGAGCGTGCTCTACCCGATCCTGAGCTTCGCAGCTATGTGCAGCGTTGTCTGGGCTATACGTTGCTTGGTAACCCGTCTGAGCGGGCCATGTTCGTCATCTACGGGCCTTCGGGGACCGGGAAGTCCACGTTCCTGGAGACGCTCAACTACGTGTTCGGCCACTATGGTCAGACTGCCCCTGCGGGCACGTTCCGGGAGTCCCGAAACTCTGACGACTCTGCTGCCACACCGGCCCTGCACCGGTTGAAGGGTGCCCGGTTCGTTACCACCTCGGAGACCTCGGAGGGGGTCCGGTGGAACGAGGAACTGGTGAAGCGGTACACGGGCATGGACCTGATGAGTTCCCGTGGCTTGTACGAGACGTTCCAGACGTGGCGGAATGAGGCTTCGATCTGGTTGGCCACCAACCATGCTCCTCGGTTCACGACGGATGACCGGGCGATCTGGAACCGGGTGAAGCTGGTTCCGTTCTTGACGGTGTTCCTGGGTGAGGGTCAGATCCCGGGGATGGGTGACGTGTTGGTGCAGGAAGCGGACGGCATCTTCAACTGGATGTTGGAGGGGTTGGCCGAGTACCGCCGTCTGGGCTTGGCGGAGCCGGGTCAGGTGACGCAGGCGGTGAATGATCTGCGGGAGCAGTCTGATTCGGTGATCAAGTTCTTGGATGACAAGGTGGCTGAGCAGTCTCTGGTGCTGGAGAAGCATCAGGTGATCGAGTTCTCCATCCTGTACCGGTTGTACCAGGACTGGTGTCGTGCGATGGGGGAGCGGGCTGTGGGTGCCAGACGGTTCACTAACCGGGTAGCTGGGTGTGACCGGGGGATCCGGTTGGCTGCTGACGGCCGACGGTGGCATGGGGTGGGTCGCCTGCCTGGCGGCTGGTTAGCCCAGTGACTTGACACCTGTAGAGCGCGTGGTACAGTGGGATCTGCAAGTAAGATTCTTACCGAAAGGATCCCATGCTCCGAACGCAGACGGTGAAAGCAGCCGAGATCAAGGCAAACGGCCGGCTGCTGGCACCCAACGACACCGAGATGAAGGACCTGGTCCACAACATTGGACACAACGGTCTCATCATTCCGATCCTGGTCGACGAGGATATGAACCTCATCGACGGCTTCAGGCGACTGACAGCCATGCTGGCTCTAGACCGTGAAGAGATTCCCGTCGCAGTGTCAGAAACCTACGAAGATTCACTCTCTTATCTGAGAGCAAGAGTCGGCGATCCTCTCCAGAGAGAATACGACGGACGCCGTATCTGGGAACTTCACAAGGCTCTTACCCGACAGCGGGAGGAATTCACCGAAAAGAGCCGAGGCCAGCGCCCCGACAGCAAGAGTAAGGCAAGGACACTGCGTGACATTCTTCCGGAACTGCCGGAGCGGAAGAATAAGACCCGTGCAGCGTTGTCTTACATCACACAACGCTCTGAGCACTGGATTCAGTCTGCTTTGTTCTTTTACTCCAGGGCCGAAGGACTGGTTTCCGTGGAGGAGAAGTGGCAGCCACTGGTCCAGGAACTTGTTCAAAAGATGGATGCGGGACTTAACCCGTATAGCGCCACAAGTGAATGGAACAGGGCGCACGGATTGGTGCGCACCACAACGACAAAATCGCAACAGCTTCTGGTACTGAACAGTGCCACCCATTCAATGTCAGGGATCGTACAAAGTCTGGCGGAGATCGGTGTAGTTCATGACGGAATCACCAAGGAACAAGCAGCTAAATATGCTGCTGAGCTACGTAAGATTCGGACCGCTCTTTTCCAGACGATCCGGAAACTCGAAGAGAGGACACAGAGATAGTGGCACGGATCAATCTTGATCAGAAACTACTGGACAGTCTGGATCTTCTTGAGACGACGATCGAAGAGGTCCCGGTAAAGGATCTTGAGATCGACCCTCGGATCCAGCGAGCCCTCGACCGTAACAAGATCCTGGCATCGACAAGCAGTTCGTCAAGTCAGCACTCAACGTCATCGCCGTGTCCCGGCGTGCCAACGGCCAGATTGTGGTTCTGGACGGACAGCACCGCATGGAGGTGGTGAAGAAGCGCCCCGACATCGACACCATGGTGTGCAAGGTGTACATCGGTGCGACTCTGGAGCAGGAAGCGGCACTGTTCCTGACCCTGAACAACACCACCAAGCCGACCGCTATCGCCAAGTACAAGGTGCAGGGCACCGCTGGTGACGAGGTGGTCGCGGGGATCAACGAGATCCTGGCCAAGTACGGCTACAAGGTGGACACCAACGTCACGTCTGGCTCCGTGGGAGCCGTGCGGGCACTGGAGCGCATCTACCGGGACTCGGTCCGTCGTGGCTGGGAGCCGAACCTGCTCCAGTTGACCCTGATGGTGCTCAACCGTGCCTGGGGTCAGTCGTACGACGCCGTGAAGGGCATCGTGCTGGAGGGTATGGCCGCG
>Ga0111538_10007507_pt1 | contig 14690 bp, 13 predicted proteins | sample SoiMethybrSBSTD1_FD_79669 | JGI IMG/M metagenome (GOLD analysis project Ga0111538, IMG submission 79669) | Bulk soil microbial communities from a Populus tree surrounding site in Tennessee, USA - Soil MetaG P. TD hybrid SBSTD1 (version 2)... | ecosystem: Environmental > Terrestrial > Soil >... | reverse complement strand
TAATAATTTTACCGTTAATTAAAATGGTATCAGCCTTTTCCTTTACGGATGAACAACCAGCGACAAGCTCAAAAATTAATATCAGCCCGAATAGAATTACTGGCATTTCATTTCCTCCCGATAATTTTTGACAAATTAGACTGACAAATCCCAGGTAATTTCATTTGTATTTAATCTTAATGCATACATTTTACTATTAGTCATCAGGAGATCTATATCAACTTAATCAAGTAACTGGTTCATTGATTCGGCAATCTCAACTCCGTATTTTGTTATTCTTCCATTTAATCTGCCTACTGTTCTATTATCAAATGTCACTTTATTAAAATCGCCGGGAAAATTTAAAATCCGGATTCAGGACTTGAATTGAAATACTATCAATCTACAACTTCCTGAAAAAAATCCATTCCCCGGCAAACGGGCAAACAATTCTTAATTTGGGGCCCCTGAGTTTGCGAAGCTTCGGCCAGGCCGGTCCGGCAGCCAGGCGTAGTTCAGGATTTCAATTAAGAAATAGCAAGAAGTTTTTTAAAAACCTATAAATGCAAATAGTATGAAGCGGTTTTTCATCATTATCCTGTCAGCAATTTTATTCCTGGCAAATTTTGCTGTGAATGCCCAAAAAAAAATCTCAAATGAAACTGATGAGCAAAAGAGACAACGGATGGCATGGTGGACCAACGACCGGTTTGGGATGTTTATTCATTGGGGCTTATATGCATTGCCCGCGCGGCACGAATGGGTGAAGAACCGGGAACGTTTAACCAACGAACAATACCAGGTATATTTTGATCAATTCAACCCTGACATGTACAACCCGGTACTATGGGCAAAACAGGCAAAAGAAGCAGGAATGAAATACGCTGTTCTCACCAGCAAACATCATGAGGGGTTTTGCCTTTTCGATTCAAAATACACTGACTATAAATCGACGAACACGCAAATTAAGCGGGATCTGGTAAAAGAATTTGTGGAGGCATTCAGGGCGGAAGGGCTGAAAGTAGGGTTTTATTATTCACTTATCGACTGGCACCATCCTGACTTTACAATTGACAGGTTCCATCCCCAACGAATTGACAATGGCACACAAGCCGCTTATGATAGTGTTAACAGGAACAGGGATATGAAAAAATACCGCGAGTATCTTTTTAACCAAACAAGAGAATTGCTCACCAACTATGGAAAAATCGATATTATGTGGTTTGATTTTTCATATCCTGGTAAGAACGGAAAAGGGCGGGACGACTGGAACTCTGTTGAATTATTGAGGATGGTAAGGCAATTACAGCCGGGAATAATAATTGACAACCGTCTTGACTTAAATGATTACGATGATGGTTTCGATTTTGTAACGCCCGAACAGTATAAAGCAGCGGAATGGCCCGAAGTAAATGGTAAAAGAGTTGCGTGGGAAACCTGCCAGACATTTTCAGGATCGTGGGGATATTATCGCGATGAAACAAGCTGGAAAAGCACTGCGCAATTGCTGGAACTGCTTATTGAAAGTGTCAGTAAGGGGGGCAACCTGTTGCTGAATGTAGGACCGACAGGCCGCGGAGTTTTTGATCAGCGGGCCCAGGATAGACTGAAAAGCATGGGAGCATGGATGAAATTCAACAGCAAATCAATTTATGGGTGTACCCAGGCACCAAAAGAGTTTGCGGCGCCGCCAAATACCTTACTTACCTATAACCCCGTAACCAAAAAGTTATATCTCCATTTACTCGCTTATCCCCTCGATGCATTGGTTTTGCCAGGGTATGCAGGCAAAGTAGCGTATGCCCAGTTTTTGCATGATAATTCCGAAATAAAGTTTACGACGCAGCAGGGACACGAATTTTCGAAAAAAGATGAAAAGGCCAGCGACATTATATTAAGTCTCCCGGTACAAAAGCCGGAAAGTGAAATACCAGTAATTGAATTGACTTTAAAATAGATTGGGACCGGCAATGCATTCGGATTTGAACAAGTTTCTAATCGTTTTGTCTTAAACTCTTCACGCAATTCGATAATGCTCTGAATTGATGATAGGTCGCTTTCCAGATATGTCCCTTAAGAGCGGTTTTTTTGTCCGGTTCTTTATCCAGTCCCTGTTCATACCAGTCACCGTACACATGATCTATAAGGTATGCCTTGTTATAGTTCCATAGCTTCACAAACTTATCAAAATACTTCATGGGATCATTGGGGTAATGATCGGCCATTAGCAAAAGCGTATTCATACATTCGGCCTGTGCCCACCAGGTTTTGCTATCGTAGATTATTGAAATGGTGTCCCTGCCTTTAAAATAATAAGCTTCATTATAAAAACCGCCCACAGATTTATCCCAGCCATTTTTTAATGCGTGATCCACCATTCGTTTGCCAACGTTCCAGGTCTCGGCATCATTTTTTAATCCCAGCGCTTCTGCAGCTTCCACCATGAGGTAGGCAGTCTCCACGTCATGCCCAAATGACACATGGTCCAGGTGTTTATGTTTTAAAATCGACGCTTCTGATGAATCGCGAAAAGATATGGGTGTCCAGTCTGGTTGAAAGAAAAGAGTGAGATATCCTTTTTTAGTGGTCAGCTTATCCCTGATCAAAAAAAGCATTTCCTCTAAACGCGCTCTGACCACTTCATGTTTCCATACACCATATAATTCGGTAAATGCTTCGAGCAAATGGATAGAAGAATTTTGATCCTTATAACCGATATCAGAGGTGGATGGAATGGTTGCATTTCTCATGATAGGTGTGCCATCTCGTTGGAGATGCTGGTAATAACCTTTATGCAGCGGGTCATGACTATGTTTTTCCATCCACAGGAATGCTTTCTTAGCAAGGTTCAGCGCACTAGTGTCGTGCGAAGCATGGTAATAAGCAGCAAGGGCGTAAATGGCAAACGCATTGCCGTATGCATTTTTTGGAGCCACCGGATCGCTTTTATCATTTCCCTCGCGGTCAACCAGGCTATAGAAACCACCATATGTTTTGTCCCACATGAAGTCTCTTAAAAAATGGAATCCATTTTTTGAACAGGACAAATACCACGGTGACTCCGGGTAAAGTTCAGAAGCTTTGGCCGTGGACCACGTATGCCGTGCCTGGGTTACTATAAACTTGTCTTGGGAACCGGTAGGTTTGAAGTCATAGGTGTAGGTTGTAATGAATCCGCCGTAAGTACTATCTACCGAACCGGGATACCATTTATTTAGAAGTTCGGTTTTTATGGATCGCTCCATCTCTGCCGCTATTTTCAACCGGGTGGCTTTTGTTTGCGAACCGGTTTTTGATTGGGCATAAAAATTAGAGGCCAAAAAACACGATACTATGATGGCGATTATTCTCAATCCTGGTTGTTGAATGTGCATTGCCAATTCGGCTTCTAAGATATTTTCTTTTTGAGTCTCACCAAATTTTAAAAGGTAGCGACATTGACGGTCGTAATTAATAAGAGACTGTCCCAATATCATCGTCAGCCTGAGCCTGCCCGTTGGCAGACATGTTTGTCGAAGGCTCGACAAACTCAATTTGAAAATCAACGTGATACCGGGACAGCCTCGTGCTGATCAAACAATAAACCTCTTATTACCTGCAATCCTGACAAGTGCAATGGCTGCCGCAGTTACAATTGGCACAAGTACAATTTGGGTTGTCACATTTTTGTTTGTCTTTCTGAGTAAGGTTACCCGGTTTGATTTCTGATTTCATGATTTTTTGTTTTAATGATTTGATAGAACAAAACTAAATCCAGAACGGGCCGGGGTTGTTACATCCCTTTGGGTAAGCTTTACATTATTTTGGGTTACACCTGGTCAAGCAGCTTTCTTTTGGTAGAGCCAACCTGCTTGAAATGCGAAGGAGTTAGACCGGTGACTTTTTTAAACTGGTTGGATAGGTGCGCAACGCTGCTGTATTCCATTTCAAAAGCGATTTCGGAGAGAGTCATTTCTTTGTATACCAGGAGCTCTTTCACCTTTTCAATCCTTTGTTCAATAAAATAATTTTCAATGGTTCGCCCCTCAATCGCCGAAAAAGTACTGCTGAGGTAAGTATATTCATGGTGCAGGTGTTTTGAAAGAAAGGAAGATAGCTTGATTTTTTTATCCTTTTCATCAACTTCATTCCTGGCCTTCTTTAACACCAGGTTCTTTATTTTTTCAATCATCCCGCTAACCCTGTTATCAATTAATTCAAGCCCGATCTTAACCAGGTTTGCACGCAACAAATCATTTTGTCGGGCAGTTAAGTTGTCCGATAGATGAATTTCACCTATAATTACCTTTTCAGATGAAATGCCTGAATGTTTCAAGACATCTTCTACCGCGAGGATGCAGCGGCGACAAACCATATTTTTTACAAACAAAATTTCAGGTGACATGGAAAAGGTAAGATTAACGCTTTAAAATGGAAAGAGCTCAGTCGGCCTGGGAATTATTTGATTGATTTTTCAAAAAAATATCGAGGCAGTCACCAGAGCAAAAGAACGTATCTTCTGATGTGGGATGCTTTACTGCCTTGTTGGTATCCAGGATCAACATTTTGCAGACACTATCAATAAAAAAGGATTTTTTGTCGTCACTTCTCATCTCAAACATTTCCTTGTCGCCACTGACGTTTTTGAAACTGTGCTTTCCTTTTGCGTGCATCTGAACCAGGGATTTGTCGGAAAGTGAATTAATAAACTCTTCGGAACACCAGAAAGTTCCAGGATCGGCTTTGGCCGCAATTCTCGATGTGAGGTTTATTGAGGAACCAAAATAGCTATCGCGCCTTTTCAGCACGTTTCCATAATGCAGGCCGCCATGAACCTGGAGAAAATTATCCTCCCTTGATGTGGCGTTCATGATCTGGTATGCCGAGGCCAGTAACGAATCAGGGGATTCGGAAACAATCATAACCTCGTCGCCTGTCCTCTCTTTAAGCCTGCAGTCACCTACGAGACAGCCTTCTACAATTTCTACGTACCTGTCAATTAAATCCGCTGCTGAGACAGCCCCATGGGTTTCAGTGAGGGCGGTATATCCTGACAAATCAGCCATTAGGATGGCAATATTTTCTTCCATCGGCGTGGTTAATTTTTTGCCGCAAAGCTATGAATGTTTACTGATGACGAAAAGTGGAATGATCACTAGTTCGTTTTGTATTCCTTTTAAAAATTATTAAAAAGTATAAACCATCAATTATATCAATTGTAAAACAAAATGTTGGCCAGTAAACAGGGATATCTGTATTTATTAATACACCGTTGTGATGACATATATCCCAGATGCCATGCAATATAATGCCGTATGCAATTAATGACTCATTTACCGTGTAACCAATAATTGCAAGGAAGAACAACATAATAGCGAATCCCAATTCTAAAATAATTAAGCTGGTGGGATTGCCTTTTAACGAGAAACCAACATATATGAATGCTATTGCCACCAGGATGGCGGTGGCAAAAAGCCGGATAGTAAAAAAACGGGATAAAACTTGTGCCAGGACAATGATCGCGACAGCCGCACCAATACCTGAAATTGTCTCTATCATTTTTTATTGTTTGTTCATATGAAGAACCTTTGAAAATTATCTTTCGTCTTTTTCACGGCTGCAAAGATGCTCTTTCATAGCGGGACGGCGTGCAGGTCGGCTTCGTTTTTGCCCGGGATCTCTATTTTTTTTGCGGTAAGTAACTGTCTTAAAGAAAAAATGTGCAGGGTATACGCAATGGGTACAAGTATTCCCGGCAATAATATAAATGGAAACTGTGCTACAAGAGTGTTGGACGGCTCATTTTGAAAATAACGGAATGGGGTAGGCATAGACAAGACAGCTATTACCAGGATGTTAAGAAGCAGCAACATTCCGATCACGTTATATGCAATTGCGAGGGCTGGTGCATACGATCTTTTCTTTGACAGCAAATATCCCACTGGCAACGCCAGTATCCCGGAGACTATATCAAAATTGAGTCCTTCAAATGTCATTTGAACCGGTAACAAGTTTTTTAGAAAAGCCAGTAACAACAACAGTTCTACGGCAATTCTGAACGACTGCATCCAAACCATCCATTGCGGTGGCAGAGACTGTATTAACTGGGTTCCATTTTTGGAAAAAGCAACAATAAGGACAATAGGCAAAGGTATCAATAAGACTAGGGCCGGTCGTGGCGGCAATGTTTCAAATTGGCTGAAGAAGCCGTTGTAAGAAAGCACCAGCAATAGTGCTGTCCATACTGTCAATAAAAAAATTGTTCGTGTAAAAATCTTTCTGCCCTTAATCTTTTCCCATCCGGTTTTTTTCAGGGCGGCTTTCAAACCAAAAATGATAAATGCGAGACATATGGCGGCAAGCACGATCCAGGCTATAGCGGGGATCAACATTTCATTCTTCATGTTTAAGGTTTTTGTTTGTTTGATATTACAACACAAAGAAACTTCAACAATAAAGGAATGCTCTTCGCAAATGACAAGAAATGATCGCTTCCTATTTTTTTATATATTCTTTGCGAATTCGGCTCAAAGAAGTATCCGTTATCCCAAGGTAGGACGCAATATACTTCAATGCTGCATGCTTAAATATTTCAGGATTGCTTTTCAGCAATGCATCATAGCGTTGTTCGGCTGTCTCCGTGATCATCGCCAACATCCTTATTTTAAGGGCTGAAAATCCCTTAACCAGGATGGATCTTCCAAAATCCCGAAACTCCTGCATCGAATGAAAGAGTTTGTTCAATTGTTCGTAGGTGATAAACCATCCTTCGCAATCAACCAGGGCCTGGTAGTTTTCTTTTAATGGGGTGCGGTTGAAAAAGGAAGCTACCTCGAATACCACCTGGTTGCTGGAATAAAAGTTGGTTGTAACATCGTTGCCCTCTGTATTATAAGCGAAAGCTCTTATGAACCCGCTTTCTAAAAAGTAGTAATCATTACAGACTCTTCCCTCTTTAAAAAGAAATTCACTCTTTTTGACTGATTTTGGCGAAAATGTTTCTGCGATCTCTTCGGCGGCTTTAAGAGACACGAGGTTTGAGCTTCTGAAAAAATGAATTAGTTGCTGGCTGGCCATTATGAATAACCTGGTTTGAAGATAGTTACTTTTGAATTTGTTTCTGCAAATTGATAAATACACATTGGGCTGCGTTCGATATTTACGGTACTTTGCTATCAGTTTTAATTTGTATCGTTTTCAACATGGAGTTGCAACCATTGTTCGATTATATCTCCCGTTATGTTTCTCTCACGACTGAGGAGGCAACCATTCTTGCGTCGAAATTCAAAGTCCGCAAATACCTGAAAGGCCAATTTGTAGTGCAGAACGGCGATGTATGCAGGTCGGAAAGTTTTGTTTTATCCGGCTGTCTCAAATCATTCTTTATAGGCGACGATGGCCAGGAACATATCGTGATGTTTGCAGTTGAGGGATGGTGGACGGCTGATCTCGGGAGTTTTATCATGCAAACACCGGCAGATTACAACGTGCAGTGTCTCGAAAACTGCATATTGGCCCAAATCAATTACGAAGAATTGGAGCAACTGTACCTGCAAGTGCCGAAACTCGAGAGATTTTTCAGAATCATTATTCAAAAAGCCTATGTGGCAACACAGAAGAGAGTGATTAATAATCTTAGCCTGACGGCCAGGGAACGGTATTTCAAATTTCGCGAAGAATATCCCGAACTGGAACAGAGGGTTCCTCAATATATGATAGCCTCTTACCTGGGTATCACAAAGGAATTCCTCAGCAAGATCCGCAGTAGCAGCAACTAATATTAAACTAGTTTAATCTTCTTTTTTAAACTGCTTCATTTTCCACGGGCTGCATTCATATGAGATTTGTGTCTACAAAAACAAAAATTATGTCAGCATTATTAGAAAAAATCGACGATCTCAATCAACTCGTCGTGAAGGGCAAAGCCCTTGAAGCCTTTGAGAAATATTATCATGACGAAGTCGTCATGCAGGAAAATGAAAATCCTCCGACCATTGGAAAAACGGCTAACCTAAGCAGAGAAAAGGAATTCTATTCCTCCCTCAGTGAATTCAGGAGTGCCAAACCACTAAAAATTACAGTAGGAGAGAATACCAGTATGGTACAGTGGCAATTCGATTACACCCATAAAGACTGGGGTGTGCGCAACTATACACAAGTTTCGGTACAGGATTGGAAGGATGGAAGAATTATAAGAGAACAATTCTTTTATGGGAGCTGATTGAATTCCTCCTCTCATAGGGATTTGTTAATGTTAATATGATAGGTTTCCTTAAGCCCGGCACTTTGGTTCAATGCTGTATTGCAGAGACCAGGTGCGGGCTTTTTGTTGTGGGTCAGCAGAACCAGGACGCAGTGCACAAATAAAATTCATTTATTTATTTTCAACATGCCAAATATTCCGGTAGACTTTTTATAAAGACGATTGTGAGATGAACATAGTGGTTTTACATGGAAGGGCGGCACGAACAAAGAGTAGTATGTCAGTCTTGATTATGCAACTGGTAGTTGCACGATGAATTCGCTTCCCCAGCCTTCTTTGGTTTCGATTTTAATTTCGCCTCCATGGGATTTGACAATATCATATGCCAATGACAGTCCCAATCCTGTTCCCTGCCCTGTTGGCTTCGTGGTAAAAAATGGCTGAAAAATTTTGTCCAATATGCCTTCAGGGATACCTGCTCCGTTATCCTTCACTTTTATTTCAACCTTGCCGTTGTGTTTCCTGGTAGCCAACGAAACCGTGGGCTCATATCGATCCAGGTTCTGTTTGCGCCTTTCTTTCACAGCATAAAAGGCATTATTGATCAAATTCAACAACACTTTTCCAATATCCTGTGGAATTATATTGACTTTTCCTATTGAGCTGTCAAATTCAGTTTCAATCCTGACTTCAAAGGAATTATCTTTTTCTCTGAAACGATGGTAAGCTAATCTCAGATATTCATCTGCAAGCCTATCGATATCGGTAAATTCTTTTTGACCACTGGTTGTTCTTGAATGTTGAAGCATTGCCTTCACAATGGCATCAGCCCGGTTGCCATGGTGATTTATTTTCTCTTCATTCTGGATAAGACTTTTGGTGATAGCTTTTGCATCTTTATAATTTCCCTTTTCGATTTCCTCATTTAATTCTATAAGTAACTCCTTGTTCACATCGGAAAAATTATTTACAAAGTTTAAGGGGTTTTGTATTTCGTGGGCAATCCCCGCGGTGAGCTCGCCTAACGAAGCCATCTTTTCGGATTGAACGAGTTGGGCTTGGGTGGACTTTAAATTAGCAAGAGCAGTTTCTAATTTTTTTCTCTGATCTTCGATTTCTTCATTCAGCCTGGTCAGTTCCTCATTTTTTTGATTTGCCGCATCTGCCTCTTTCCTGGTTTCTTCTACCTTGTGTGTTATTTCAAGAGTTGATATTTTTTGACTGATTGCATTTTTATTAAATTCCTTCTCGAGAGTTATGTGGGCTTCCAAATGCTTTACCGCTTCTTCATAATTGCCGTCCTTTTTATAATAAAGCGACAAATGAAAATGAGTTCGACTGAATAGATCAAGCATTTTGGTGTTTTCCGCGATCTGCAACGCATTATTTAGCACGTCGAGGACTTTATCATGGTCCACGCTCTTATAAAGATCTGCAAGAAATAAAAGCATCTCTACCTCGCGGCGCCGGTCTCCGATTGCTTTCTTAAGTTCCAGGCTTCGATTCGAAAATTCCGTTGCCTTCTCAATGTCTCCCGTTTGTTTATAAACCTCAGCAAGGTGCAACAATGCATTGCTTTGAGTCCTTTCGTCCTGGGTGATTTCGGCTATGGCAAGACTCTGCTTGCAATAACTGATTGCCTGCGGATAGTTGCCGAGTTTGAAATGACTAAATCCAATATTATCAAGGCTGCCTGCCTCGCCTAATTTATCGAGAGATTCCTGTCGGATGGCCAGCCCTTCGTCAAAATATTCTAGTGCCTTTATATAATCTCCCTTTTCAAAATAAATAGAGCCTATAACATTAATAGGGTAAGATTGAAAAAGCCGGTTCCCATCTTCTCTGAATATATGCAGACTTTGGTATAAATATTCAAGGGCCTTTTCAAAATCTCCAAGTTGTTTGTAGGTAACGCCTATAAAGTAAAGATCCAAGCCTTCATTTTCTCTGAATCCTATTTTATGGCTTAACTCCAGCGCTTTAAATGATAACTTAAGTGAAGCGGCTGCATCGCCTCCGTTACGTTGAATAATTGCCAAAAGCCCGTTTGCCACCGCCTGGCCTTCCAGGTCGTCGAGCAATTCAAACAGCGATAGGGCCTCATTTAACAGCGGCACTGCTTCCTGGTTTTTAGCAATTCTGACAAGACAAAATGCTAATGATTTCAGCCCGTGGGCAATGCCTTTTTGATAATCGATGCTTCTTGCCAGCGCAATAGATTCTTTGCTTAGCCCAAATGATTTTGGCGAGTCATTCATTCGGGTATCCCACGCCTGTTGGTTGAGGTTGTCAATTTTTTCTTTCAGAGACTCCATCGTGCTACTATTATTCCAGGTTTCTGACTCTATCTCTATAGAAGTTTTTTTACAGATAATTATTTAACAAAGTCCTGCGTAAGTAAGTACACCCCGGGCATCTCGGTTTACCTGGTCAATTTTATCTATCATTGACAAAAGGAATTCACTTCGCTGAATGAAATGATCAAGCCATATAAAATTCCCATTGTATCCTGTCCGGGTCTTTAAATGCAACATACATTTTTTGCAGAGTGGGATCCAGTTTCACACCTGTGTTTTCCACGCCTGAATCCGACAAGCCCTTTGCCACCCGATGAAGCTCTTCATCTGTTTCGCAGGTTATTGCTATATGATCCGTACCAATTGTCATTGGATTAAAACGGTGATTGTCGTCGGCCTTTTTGAAAACAATGAATACACTGCCTACGGGAAAAGCAAATAATTCTGAGTTTTCCAGTAAAATGGGAAATCCAAGAACGTTCTGATAAAAATTCTTTGATGCTGTGAAATCAGAGCAGCGAAGATTTACATGATGAATACCTGGTGTTTTGAAATTAATTGCCATAGTGTTTGCCGTTTTGAAATGAAAATTAGGGAATATTAAACGATTAAAATTATTGCTTCACCATAGATGAATAAGAAACACTGCACGAGGTCTTCAAACTCGTGGAGTCTTTATATGATTCAATTATCTCCTTCTTCAGATCAGGCTTGGAACAAATGTAGGAAAACTGGTCACGAACTGCTGTAAGCGACCCGAAAACCGGCGAGTGGGGTTAGAGAAAATCTATTAACTGATGCCCTCCTATTAATTAAAACCAATATATAATTATAATAGTTGTGCGGTGGCTTTAGTTTGGCTTTCTGTAAAATCAGTTTTTAAAGTCTGGTATGATTGATTGTGCTTTTCGTACGGCTTACGTGTGTGTTCTGAGTTTCTCATGAGCTTCGTTGCCAAGATTGCCGAAAAATTCGATCTTATTCTTTTCGGCCTTTTTGATGGTTACATAAGACGGATAAAAACCAGTCGGCTCCAGCTTAAAAGGAGCAAACGTGCCAATAATCGCATTGTCCCGTCGATGGAGGTAACTGATTAAAAGTTTTTGATCCAGGTCATAGTGAGATAAGATTCTGATGGCTTTAAAAAGTTGTGACAATGAAACTTTGAAGAATGGGGGATCGCAGATAATAATATCGAATTTTTGTGGAAGCCGTTGAGGTCTATATATGTTCCAGGAAAAAAATCCGGAAACATTTGCGAACCTCTCGTCAATATCTAAAACTGTTGTATCCCGATCGGCTTTTGCTAAAGCCTGTCCCAACATTGGCGCACACAATACCCCAATGCGGTTGAACGCGGCGAGAAATGAGACGAGGTGTGATAAAGTCCCCGAATCGAAGAAGTATTGCTCATTTTTGTGCAGTTCGTACATTCAGTTGGTGTGATCTGAAAACTTTTATCTTTTAGTTCGGCTTTCTGTAGAAATCAGATTTTTCAGGTTTCAGCGGTTGATTTCCTAAAATGATATCGGCCGACTTTTCTGCAATCATCATAATTGGAGCATACAGGTTACCATTCGTTATATACGGCATCACGCTTCCATCTACTATTCTCAAACCTTCAAGACCATGCACTCTCATGGTTAGTGGATCTACCACAGACATGTTATCAGTTCCCATGCGACAAGTGCAGGAGGGATGAAGGGCAGTTTCTGAATCACTCCTGACCCAATTTAGTATTTGCTCATCGGTATCAACGGCAGGCCCGGGTGAAATTTCACCGCCATTAAATTCATCCATCGCCGGCTGATTCAGAATTTTTCTGGCGCAGCGAATTGCTTCCACCCATTCCTTCCGATCCTGGTCCGTAGAAAGATAATTAAACCGAATAGCCGGTTTTTCCTTTGGATCCGATGACTTAATCAGAACTGAACCACGGGCATCAGAATTCATTGGGCCAACATGGACCTGGTAGCCATGTCCCCCTGATGGAGAAGTACCATCATATCGTATCGCCACAGGCAAAAAATGAAACTGAAGGTTAGGATAAGCAACCGTTTCATTACTTCTAACAAATCCTCCTCCCTCAAAGTGATTAGTTGCCCCGGGTCCTTTATGAAGGAACAGCCATTGAAAGCCTACCCAGGGTTTGTTATACCATTTCAATGCTGGCCATACGCTTACTGGTTTTTTGCAGGCAAATTGAACATATACCTCAAGATGATCTTGTAAATTTTGCCCCACACCGGGAAGGCCGTGTACTACCTCAACCCCGGCCGATTTCAAAATTTCTGGATTTCCTATTCCTGACAACTGGAGAATCTGGGGAGAATTAATGGCACCTCCACAGCAAATAACCTCGCCTGCGGTAACACTTCGCAAATTGTCACCTTTCAAAAATTCTACTCCGACAGCGCGCTTCCCCGAGAAAAGAATTTTTGTTACGAGAGCTCCACAGATTACTTCAAGATTCTTTCGCTTTCCCAAAACCGGATGCAAATATGCTTTTGAGGCAGACCAGCGCCTCCCGTTTTTGATGTTGCGATCGAACATTCCAAAACCTTCTTGTTGGAATCCATTTACATCATCGGTCAGCGGATAGCCTGCTTGCTTCGCCGCTTTAAAAAATGCTTTAAATAATGGGTTAGTAGCGGGACCCGTCTCGAGGTGCAAGGGACCAGCACCGCCACGCAAGGAGTTTGCTCCTGCGGTCCTGTTTTCGGACTTTTTAAAATAAGGAAGGCAATGAGAATAATCCCATGATTCCATTCCCGGATCCTTTGCCCATTTTTCATAGTCCAATGGATTACCACGAATGAAAATCATTCCGTTAATAGAACTGGAACCGCCTAACACTTTTCCACGGGCATGATACACCCGGCGGTCGTTCATGAATGGCTCGGGCTCCGATTGGTATTGCCAATCATAAAATCTACTCCCGATCGGATAAGTAAGAGCAGCCGGCATATGAATAAAAATATCCCACCACGCATCCCTTCTTCCCGCCTCAACCACCAACACTTTATGGTCCGGATTTTCACTTAGTCGATTTGCCAGCACACAGCCGGCAGATCCGCCACCAATAATGATCGTGTCAAAAATTTTATCCATTTCAATAAGGAGATTCGACATTTCCTAATTCTACGTAAACACTTTTCAGCTGGGTATAATATTGAATAGCTGCAAGGCTATTCTCCCGCCCATGGCCTGAGTGTTTATATCCACCAAAAGGAAGTTCGATAGGAGTTATATTGTAATTATTAATCCAGCAGGTACCTGCCTGCAATTGATGAATTACCCGGTGACCGCGTTTGATGTCATTCGTAAATACACCTGCCGATAGTCCATAGGCTGTATTGTTAGCCCGTTCAATCACCTCTTCTTCCGAGTCGAAGCTGAGTATAGTGAGCACCGGGCCAAAAATTTCTTCCTGGCAAATTTCCATTGAATCAACGCAATCAGTAAAAATTGCCGGCGTTAGAAAGTTGCCGGTAGTTATATCACGCCCTTTGAAATCTTTTCCAGGTTGGAAGCCCCCGGTCAATAATGTTGCTCCTGAAGATTTTCCTGAATCGATAAACCGGGTTACTTTTTCCAGGTGCGCCTTGCTAATTAATGCACCCATCTGGGTATCCGGATCTTCGGGATCTCCCAACCTGATCTTTTCAGTCCGATCCTTTAACTTCATTAAAAAGGGATCGAAAATTTTGCGCTGCACAAATACCCGTGTACCATTTGAGCATACTTCACCTTGCGTGTAAAAATTTGCGAGCATGGCTGCCGATATAGCATTATGTATATCGGCATCTTCGAAAATTATCAATGGAGATTTCCCACCCAACTCAAGAGTAACGCGTTTCAATTGTGATGCAGCACTGGTTGATATTTTTTTGCCAGTTGACACGGAACCTGTCAATGAAATTTTTGCTATACCCGGATGTTCTACTAACATACTTCCGACCCTGCCATCACCCTGAACGACATTAAATAAACCAGGCGGGGCTCCGGCTTCCATAAATGCCTTAGCCAATTCAAGAGCAGTTGCCGGGGTGAGTTCGGATGGTTTAAAGATCATTGAATTGCCGCAAGCCAATGCTGGAGCGGCCTTCCATGCAGCAATCTGGATCGGGTAGTTCCATGCACCAATGCCTGCACAAATTCCTAAAGGTTCAGGACGCGTATAGCCAAAAGCATTTTTTAAATCCACAAACTGTCCATGAATCGTTGCGGCC
>Ga0111538_10007505_pt1 | contig 14691 bp, 11 predicted proteins | sample SoiMethybrSBSTD1_FD_79669 | JGI IMG/M metagenome (GOLD analysis project Ga0111538, IMG submission 79669) | Bulk soil microbial communities from a Populus tree surrounding site in Tennessee, USA - Soil MetaG P. TD hybrid SBSTD1 (version 2)... | ecosystem: Environmental > Terrestrial > Soil >... | reverse complement strand
TACCATCCGTCGAGCTGCCGCCGGTTGCGGCGCCACCGGTCGAGCCGCCCTCCGCCGCCACGCCGCCGCTCGATGAACCTGCGCTGCCACCGCGTCCCGACGCACCGGCGTGGGCGTCGGGTCCGTCGCTCACCGGAAAATCGTCGAACGTCACGAGGCAGCCGCCGGCCGCCAACGCGAAAAGCGCGAGCTGAAACAGTCGATCCCCGATCCTCATCGTGTCCCTCAGAAGCGCCGGAACAGTGCCACGTGCGCCGCATCGGGGCCCGCCCGCACCTGAAGCGCCGTCTCGCTCGAGTTCTTTTCCGACAGAATGAAGTAAGCGCCGGCGCCGAGGCCAGCGGCTCCCACCACGAGCGCGACCGTGGTGATCGGCCCCAGCACGCGGCCCGCGTCATTCGCGTCCGCGCCGCGCTGGTTGCAGTTTTGAGCGTTCGGACACTGCTCCTCGGCGATGCTCTTCTTCGAGAGCACCATCGCACCGGTCACCGCGCCGACCGCGAGCCCGACCACGCCGACGCCGCCGAACACGTACCCGAGCGTGCGATCGGAGTGCGCGGGTGCATCGGATTTGACGATCGGCGTGACCGCAGGTGTTGGGCTCGGGTTCGCCGCGCCCGGTGCGAGATCGAGCGTTTGCTGCGCGCGCTCCGCGAGCACGATCTCGATCGACTTCGAGGCGTGACCCGGCGCGGCGACAATCAGCGTGTAGCGACCGGGATCGAGCGGCAGCGGCACGCCGAAGCTGCCCGAGCCGATCTCGGCCGTTCCGAGGCGAACCTGAGTGCTCGCGGGCGCTCCCGCCGCCAGGCGCAAGGTGAGCATCGGCAGGCGCGGCTCGAGCGCGGCGGCTCGCGTCGCGGCGATCGCGTGGCGCTCGTCGCTTTCCGGCAGATCGCGGAGCGCGGCGCGAAAAAGCTCCCACGCCGAGGCGATGCGCCCGCGCTTCTCCTCGCAGTCCGCGAGGTTCAGCTTGGTGCCCGGAGCGGGGTCGACGCGCTCGCTTTCGCGAAAGCGCTGGCACGCCGTTTCGTAGTCGCGTTTTTCCATCGCGGCGCGGCCCTGATCGAAAAGCGCTTCCGCCGCGGCGGCGCTGTCGCCCTGCGCGAACGCGCTGCGTCCGCCGAGCAGCGCCAACCAGAGCGTGGCAACCCAGAGGCGTTTCATCTCTGGCTCAGCGGCGCTTGGCGAAGGGATCCGCGCGCTTCTTCGCAGCATCGCCGGCAGAGCTGGCCGGCGCGGGAGCCGAGTGCCGCACCGGGCGAGCGGGTGCGGCGCGCCCGACCGGCAGCGGAGGTTTCGCGCTCGGAACCGGCGGCGCGTCGTTCGATTCCGGCTCCGGGACGGGCAGCGCCACGCTGAGGCGGGGCTCCTCGCGCTGGACGGTCAGAACAGGCGGCGGCAGCGCATTTTCCGGCGGATTCGCGGCGGAAGCCGGCGGCGCGCCGGCATTGCCGCTGGACCGAGCGATCAAAACCAGTGCCGCGGCCGCGATCAGCACCGTGCCGAAACCCGCGATCAACCAGGGAACCCGGCGTTTTCGTGCCGCTTTGGGCGCGCTGAGCCCGGCGGTGACCGCCGGCGCCGTGGCCAGCATCGGATGCGGCGGCGTGTGCGGCATCGCCGGCGCGGCGTCGGGCTCGAGCGTGGCACCGATCTCGATCGGCACGTCGATCGAGCCCGTGGTCGCGACTGGCGCCAGCGACGAGACCGGCGCGCGCAGCGGCGGCGCCTCGCCGGTCAAAGCCTGGTACGCGGCTTCGACCGCGACCTGCATCGTGCGGGCATCCTGGAAGCGCTCGCTCGGCGCATAAGCCAGCGCGCGATCGACGACCTCGCCGACCAGCGGGTGCACCGACGGCAAGACCGCCGCGATCGGCCGCGGCGCCTGGATCACCGCCAGCGCGAGCGCTTCGTTCAAGGTTTCCGCCTCGTGGACGAAGCGCCCGGTGAGCAGCGTGAACAGCGTGGCACCCACCGCCCACAGATCGGTGCGGGCATCGACCAGATCCCAGCGGGCTCGGGCTTGTTCCGGCGCCATGAACGCCGGCGTGCCGAGCAGCGAGCCGGTTTGCGTCTGCGCTGCGCCGTCGCGAAACTCGAGCAGCCGCGCGATCCCGAAGTCGAGCACTTTGAGCTGGCCGTCGCGATTCAAAAACAGATTGTCCGGCTTCAGATCGCGATGCACGACGCCCCTCTCGTGAGCCGCGATCAGAACGTCGAGCAGCTGATGGATCATCGGCAGCGCGTCGGAAGCGACCAGACGCCCGCCGTGGCGCAATCGACGCGCTTCGACGGTCTCGCCCTCGAGCAGTTCCATCACCAGAAATGGAGCGCCGTCCCGCGTCACGTCGTCGTCGTCCACGCGAACCGCACCGGGATGTCCGACGGTGTTGGCCGCGTATCCTTCGCGCAAGAAGCGCGCGACGATGCGCGGGTCGAGCGCGAGCTGCGGGTGCAAGAGCTTGATCGCGGCGCGCTTTTTGTTGCGATGGATCGCCTGGTACACGACCGCCATGCCGCCGAAGCCGATCAGGCGCTCGATTTTCCACTTGTCGTTGACGACGGCGCCCACCAACGCTTGCGCGCGGCGCACGAGTTCCTCGTCGTCGTCCCCTGACATAGGCGATCAGCGTAACATGCCGCATCAGCGCCAGTGGTCGCGGAAAACCGCGAGCGGACTTGTCTCGTTGGTCGGTCGGGGCCCCGACCCCGACCGGTTCGCTGGTCAGCGTTTCGGCGGGAGTATCGAGTGCTTAGCGGCCGGTCAGCGCGAAGATCTCGCGCGCCCGCCCGAGGTCCTCGAGGGTGTCGACTTCCATGCAAGCGAGGTCACCCAGATCGACCGGATGTATCGATTCGCCACGTTCGATCAATTCGACGAACGTCGCTTCGTACCACTCGTTGATCCGCTGCTCGGCGAGCATGCGCCGATCGAGGGTATCGAAGAGCTTCGCCGCGAACTCGGGGGAGAACACTTCGAGCCCCACCGATTCCCCGACGGCCGTCGCGGGCGGCACGTTTTTGGCCACATTTCGCACACGGCCCGCGCCATCGAGCACCACTTTCATCTCCTCGTCACCGAGTCCGCCGCGCGTGCGCAGGGCCAGCCGATTCGGCCGTGGATCCTGGAGCAACCGCGTGATCACCTGCGGCTCGTAGAGGATGTCGGCGTCGGAGAGCAGCATCGGCTCGTCGCAGGCGTACCGGGCGAGCATCAGCGAGTAGGCGTTGTTGGTGGTCGCGTACTCCAAATTCCGAACGAACAGAAACCACGCCGCCGGGAACTCGGCCAGCAGCCGCTCCCGGAGCAGGTCGCCCATGAAGCCGTCGACGATCGTGAAGCGCTGGATGCCGTGATCGACCAAGATCCGGATGCCGCGGGCGATGATGCTCGCGCCGCCGACGTCGATCAGACACTTCGGCAGCGTGTCGGTGAGCGGCCGCAGCCGTGTGGCCTGCCCGGCCGCCAGCAAAACGACGCGCATCGGCTCAGCGACTCGCAGCCAGGCGGGCGACCTTGTCGTCGGCGTGACGCTGCGCCAAGACCACCAGGACCGCGTGCAGGTTGCCCACCAAGAGTACGCCCCACAAGTAGAGATCGAGCCGGTTCAGCGCGCCGGCCAGCATGATCAAGGACATCTGCGTGCTCGGGCCCATCCACAGCGCCAGGCGCAGGACCGGGCGATGGTAGCTCGCCCAAAGCTCGGCACCGGAGTGCGGCTCGTGATGCTCCTCGGCCTGGCCGGGAACCAGCCGCGCACACACCCGCGAGTACAGGAGATAGGTGCGAATCAAGAAGCGGTCGAGCGGGTGACCGCCCTGCTGACGGTAGAGCTCGAGGTGCGCCACGAAGTAGCGCTCGATCTGCGCGGGGTCACGGCGCTTGCCGTACACGCGATGGTCCCACTCGAGGCGCTTGCGATCGACGATCATGCACTGCCAGGCGTAACAAGCTCCGGCCAGCGCCGTGATCAGCCACCAGTTGTGCTCGTTCGGCCGCTGCACCGCGAGATTGCGGGCGATGCCCGCGAAGATCGCGATGCTCGCCAGGTAGTCGATGGTGCCGTCGACGATGTACCCGAACGGCGACGGCTTGCGCCGCAGGCGCGCGAGCTGGCCGTCAGCGCAGTCGAGCGTGTTGCAGAGAAAATAACAGGCCGCCCCGGCGATTCCCGCAGCGGGCGTCCCGGCGGCGAACAGCCATGCGGCGAGCAGGCCGAAGCCGAGGCCTGCCACGCTGATCTGGTTCGGGGTCACCGGCGTCGGGTGAGCGGCCCGGGCCAGAATGAAGGCCAGCGGGCGATAGAGCACCAGATCGAGCGCCTCTTCCATCTCGATCGCCTTCAGCGATCGCGTGTAGTCGCCGGCGAAGTTCTTGAGTGCGCTCACGCTCGTGTCCCCCGGTTTTACGACACTGCGCTGGTCCTACCCGGGTGCTCGTGTTCCCGCGCTTCGGCCGCCAGGAGCTGCGGCAAGAGCTCGCGCATCACTTCCAGCAGCTTGGTGTTCTGCACCTCGGTGCCGAGCGTGATCCGCGCACAGGCGCGAAACTGCGGCTCGTTGAAGAACTTGATGATCAGTCCCCGCTGGTCGAGCGCCGACTTGAGCTCGGCCACGATGCGCTCCGGGAAGCGCACCAGGACGAAGTTTGCCTGAGAGCGATAGACGCGCACACCTTCGAACCTGCCGAGCACGTCCGAAAAACGCTTGCGGTCGCGAGCGAAACGCTGCCGGAGATCGTCGTAGTACGCCTCGTCGTCGAGCGCTGCGAGCGCGAGCCGTTCCGAGATCCGGCTGTAGCCGAGGTAGCGCGCCGAGAACTTGAGAAAGCTCTGGTGGCCGCGGCCGGCGATGCCATAGCCGATGCGAACCCCGGCCAGACCGTAGAGCTTGGAGAAGCTCCGCAGCACGAGCAGATTGGGGTGACTGTTCACGAGCCGCGCGACGTCTTCAGGTGGGTCGTCCGAGAACCCCAAATACGCTTCGTCGTAGATCACGACCGCATCGCGGAAGTGATCGAGCACGTGAGGCAAAAGCCCGCGCGGAAACGGGTTGCCGGTCGGATTGTTGGGCGAGCTGATCAAGAGCAGCTTGACCCGGTGCTCGCTGTGGATCCGTTCCAGCGCGTCGATGTCGTATTCGTAGGTGTCGCCGCGCTCGACGATCGGATACTCGAGCGTGCGGCCCCCGACCTCGTCCGCGATGGCGTTATAGTACCACCAGGAAGCGCTCGGCACGAGACAGGGCTCGCCCGCCTTCAGGTAGTGGTGAACCGCCTGCTTCAATATGTCCTCGGCGCCGTAGCCGAGGATGATCTGCTTCTCTTCCAGCCCGAGGCGCTCGGCCAAAACTCGGCTGAGCTCGCTGTAGACGCCGCGCTTGAAATCCCGGGGATACTCACAGAGCAGCTCGCGGCCGAGCTCTTGGAGCACGGCGAAGCAGCCAGGCGCAGGGCCGTACAGGTTCTCGTTGCGATCCAGGTGAATCGGTTGCATCGATTGCTTCCTCGAGGCCGTTCTGCCGCAGGGTTCGGCCGACTTGCCGCCGGGGCAGTGGCGTATCGAAATGCAAGTGTCGTTCCTATGGCACGGCCGCCCCATCAGCACAAGGGACAGCGCAAGCGTGCGCAGCAGCGTCTCCGCTCCGCGGCGGGAACGTGCGTAGTCGCTTGCGCAGTGTAGCCCGCCGTGCGCGGATTCCGAGCCAGCAGTTTACGCCGCTGCAATTTGGCATATGGTTTTCCCATGCTCGAACGCTATCCGGTGCTGCGTGGGGCCGAGCCCTGGTCGGCGGCTGGTCAAGGTACGCGGGGTGCCATCGGGCTATTGCTGGTGCACGGCTTCACCGGCAACCCGGTTTCGATGCGACCACTCGGGGAAGCGCTCGCCGAGGCCGGTTTCACGGTGGAGGTGATCCGTCTTCCGGGCCACGGCACGCATTGGCGCGACATGAAGAAGACGCGCTACACGGACTGGCGGCACGCCGTCGTGCGAGCGACGGAAGCGCTGCGTGAACGTTGTTCGCGCGTGGTGCTGGTCGGGCTGTCGATGGGCGGCACGCTCGTACTCGACGTCGCGTGCACCCAGGCGGCGAACCTCTCGGGGGTGGTCGCGATCAACGCCGTGGTGCTGGCGCGCCCCGACCCGCTCGCCAAGCTCGCTCCGCTGATCGAGCGCTTGATCCCCGTGGTTCCGCCCAAATTGGCCGGGCTCGCCGAAAACGACATGGCCAAGCCGGGACAGGACGAAAAGGCTTACTCCCTGGTCCCCGTCGCGGCCGGCAACTCCCTGATCGCCGAGCTGCCGCGCGTGCGCGAGCAGCTGCGATCGTTGAAGCTTCCGGCGTTGATCGCCTACTCGCCGCAAGATCACAGCGTTCAGCCCCAGAACTCGCACGAGGTGTTGCGCTTGCTCAGAGCGGGCGACACGACCGAGCTCGTGCTCGAGCGTTCGTACCACGTGGCGACGCTCGACTACGATCTGGAACTGTTGGTCGAGAAGATCACCGAGTTCGCCGATCGCGTCAGCAGCCGGTCGCAGACGGCTTCCGCGTCGGCCTGAGCGCGCGCATCTCAGCCGCAGCTGCCGCCGGCCAGGCAGCGCTGTCCGACGGCACACGTCGTGGCGCCGCAGTGGCAGAGCCCGGTCGCGGCGGTACAAGTACCCGCCGCGCCCGCGTTGCAGCTCGCGTCACCCGAACACTGACACTCTCCGCTCGCGCACACGAATCCGGGCGGACACGCGCGCCCGCACGCGCCGCAGCTCGCGGGATCGCTCGCCAGATCTCGGCAACCCGCGGGCGTCTGGCAGCATGCCTGGCCCGCGGCGCAGGCGCTGCCGTCGTTGCAGCTGCAGCGATCGGCCTGGCCGACGTGTTGACACGCTTCGCCCGGACCGCACTCGACGCCGCCACACACGCACTGCCCGTTCGCGGCGTTACAAGTCCCGCTGGCTCCGCTCAGCCGGCAGCGCGCGTCGTTGCCGGCGCAGCCACACAAGTTGGGTTCTGGCGCGCCACAGCGCAGGCCGCTGCCGCCGCCGCCCTGGAGCGAGCAGTCGTTTCTGCACGAACCGCAGCGCTGCGCCGCCCCGTCCACGTCGGTTTCGCAGCCGTCGTCGGCCAGCGGCGCGGGCGGCTCTGCGCAGTTGCCGAAACCGAGCTTGCACGTGGACGTGCAGCGGCCGCTTTCGCAGGCGCGCGACGCCACGTTGGCACCCGAACAGGCGCGCCCGCACGCGCCGCAATTGGCGACGTCTGCGCCGGTCGCGGTTTCACAACCGTCGTCGGCCGCGGGTGCCGCGGGCTGCACGCAGTTGCCGAAACCGGCGCTACAGCTCGAATTGCACACGCCACCGCTGCAGGCGCGAGACGCCACCGAGGTCGTGGCGCAAGCACGGTCGCAGGCGCCGCAGTGGTCGGTGCTCGTCGAAAGATCGGTTTCGCAACCGTTCGCGATCTCGCCGTCGCAATCGCCGAGTGAGCCCGGACAATTACCAATCGCGCATTTCCCGGCGTTGCAGGCGGGCGTGCCGCTCGGCGTGGTGCACACGTTACCGCACGCGCCGCAGTTTCGAACGTCTCCGAGAATCGCGGTCTCGCAAGCGTCGTCGGCCGCCGGGGCCGCCGGATGCCGGCAATCGCCGCGCGTGTCGCACACCGCGCGGCAAGTTCCGGCTTCGCAGCGCACCGACGAGGTTCCCGTCTTCTGGCAAGCGCGGCCGCACGCGCCGCAGTTGAGCGCGCTGGTCCGCGGATCGGTCTCGCAGCCGTTGCTGGGGACGCCGTCACAGTTCAAAAAGCCACCGGTGCAGCTCCCGACGCGACAGACGCCTCCGACACAGGTGGCGGTGGCGTTCGGCAGGCTGCACGAATTGCCGCAGAACCCGCAGTTGTTCGGATCGGACGCGAGGTTGGTCTCGCAGCCGTTGTTGGTGTTGTTGTCGCAGTCCATCAGGCCCGGCGCGCAGGCCTTTTCGCCGCAAGTTCCGCCGTTGCACGTGGCCGCGGCGCCCGGCGTCGGCGTGCAGACCTTGGGACAGCTGCCGCAGTGAGTGGGATCCTTGGCGACGAAGACTTCGCAGCCGTTCTTCGGATCGCCGTCGCAGTTCTCGAAACCGTTGGCGCAAGTGGCGATCGCGCACACGCCGGCGTTGCAGCTCGCCGTCGCGTGCGCGAGCCGGCACGCACTTCCGCACGCGCCGCAGTGCGCCGCGTCGCTGGCCAGCGTGACTTCGCAGCCGTCCGCGGCCAGGCCGTTGCAGTCGGCGCGACCGGCGGCGCAGCTCGTGATTGTACACGCGCCACCCACGCACTTCTCGGAAGCCCCGTCGTTCGAGCACGGCGTGCAGCTCGCGCCCGCGCAGCCGTGCGCTGGATCGTCCGTTCTTACACAGTCCGCGCCGCAGCGTTTGCGATTCGGCCCGCAGCCGCCGCTGTCCGCCACGTCGTCGGGAGAGTCGCTGACTGCGTCACTCCCGGTATCGGTCGCCACGTCGGCGCTGGCGTCGCGATCGGATCCAGAGTCGGCTACGGTCCCGGCCGAGCCCGCGGACCCACCACTCGCTCCGCCGCTTCCGCCGGTGCCACCCGATCCGGACACGCCGCCCGCACCGGCCGATCCCGCAGTGCCACCCCGGCCTGCGCCGGCAGTGCCGGCGGCCGCGTCCTTGCCGCTGCCACCGCTGCCGGCGCTGGTGACCAGCGGATCCTCACCCGAGCACCCGCTGAACGCAGCGGTCAACAGTATGCCAAGTACCAGACAAGCCCCGAGCGGACGATGAAGCATGAAGGTCATCGAAGAGAGCCTCGAAGCTTATCAATCCTCGGCCCCGAAAACCACGAATCGGCGGAAGGTGGTTTTAAGGAGTAGTTCTAAGCAGTAGGCTACGCGAGAAGAGTGATCCGTCACCGCGCCGCCTTCTCGCTTCTCTCGATGGGAGCCATCGCGGGAGCGCTTTCGTGTGTGGCGTGTGCGCCGGAGGACGACGCTCCCATGCCATTTCGGATCGGAGAGTCCGCGAATACGTCGTGTATCCCGGGTGAACAGCGCGTGTGCGCGTGCGCGGGGGGCGGCTCCGGCGTCCAGGTCTGCGACGCCGACGGCCAGCATCTCTTGCCGTGCCAGTGCGGCAGCGTCCAGACGGGCTCGTGCACGCTCTATCCCGATTGCCGCGGCTGCACCAGCTGCTTTGCGACGTGCATCTGTCACAGCCAGGGTGACGTGGTCGGCTGTTTCCACACCTGCGGGCTCGGCGACGCCGGCGCCGACGCCAGGCCCGATGCCGGGCAAAATTGCGAGCTCGCGACCTGCCTGGTGCCGCCGCGCGGAACGGGCACGGCCTGTTGTACCGAAGACGGCAAGTGCGGTTTTTCGTTGCCCGCCTTTGGCATGGGCTGCATCGAGGCCAATCAGCCCGGCAACTTCGATCCGAGTTGTCCGTCCCTCGAGTTCTCGAACCTCAGGCTCCAGGGCTGCTGCCGCCCCGACGGGCACTGCGGAGTACACGAACCGTTCCTTCCACTGGGTTGTGTGGCGCGCGACGCGATCGATCAGGATGCCGGCACGAGTTGCACTCCCAATGGGACGTGATCGCGTCTTGCGCACGGTCACGGCGGCGCTCGCCGGCGCGCTGATCTTCTCGTGCGCTGCGAGCGCGATGGCGGACGAGAATCGCGTCATCACCTTCATCGAGGGCACCGCACCGCGCATCGAGCTCGATCAATCACCGCTGGTCGAAGGCGCGCTGACGCTGGAAGTGCGCTTCGTCGGCGCGCGACCGCTCTGCTACGCCTACTCGGTGGCGCTCTCGCGCGTCGCGGCGGCGCGCAACCCGGCGCCGCCGACGCCACGCCAGGCCGAGTGGCTCCCGCAGCCGGGACCGGACCTGGAGGCGGTCGATCTGGGGGGAGCCGCGGGCGCGCGGACGATGCTGGGTGAGGCGCGCCAGGCGCTGGAACGCGCGGTGGTGGAAGCGCGCGGGCAGGCGTCGCTCGAAACGGTGTGGACCGAGTGCGACACCAACTCCGGCGACGCCGACGCGCAGCGCTGGCGCGTCGAAACCACCGCCCGCATCGTCGCGATCAAGGCCGGACCCGGCGGGTCCTGGCGCCGCGCCGTGGAACGCGCGCTCGCCGTGGCGGGTGCGGTGCGCAACATGGCCGACCGCCTGCAATCGTCGGCGGACGTCGACGGAGAGCTGGCGCAGCGCACCCAGGCTCTGGCCAATGCCGAACGCGAGGAACGGGAAGCTTCGGAGCGGCTGGCCGCGGCGATGAAGTTCGGCAAGAAGCCGGCTCCCGAGATCGCGGAAAGGTACGCGCGTGCGCACGAGGCCGTGGCGCAGGCCACCGCGGCGCTCGGCGCGGTGAAGAAGCAGGCCGCCGACCGCAGCCGCGCTCACGGGCTGGCCGAAGCTGCGTACGCACTCGAGCAACAAGCCCGGTCTTCCGCGCGCGCGCTAGAGCAGATGGTGCTCGAAGTCGAACGCGCGCGAGCGCTTCTGGTGCGCGCGCCGGCGAGCTGGGTGCGCCACGTTTCCCCCGGGCGTGAAGTGGTGTTGACCGTGGTGCGGACGCGGCTGCGGCGCGGCCTGGCCATGCCCGGCGATCCCGGCGAAGCGTTCGACTCGCCGACACTCGAGACGCTGCCGCCGATCCTGTTCGACATCGGCGCCGGCCCGGCGCTCACGCTGCACCAGACCGAAGCCTACGGGCTCGGCGTAGCGCCGAAGGTGGACTCGGGCGGAGCCGTGACGACGCGCATCGTGCGCACCGAGGAAGCCGTCAACCTCGACGGCGTGGTGTCGCTGAGCGCTTACATCTGGGGCCGGCGCTATCTCGACGACACGATCCTGCACGTGCGCCAGCTCCTGCCGCGGCCGATGCTGGGCCTGTCGATGGCCCACGCGTTTTCTTCGATCTACGTGGGCGCCCAGATCGACCCCGTGCAGTTCGTCGACGTCAGCTTCGGCGCGCGCTGGTACACGCGCGAGCGCCTGATCGGCCCGCAGCTCGGCGAGCCCGCGCTGCTCGATCAAAACGGAAACCCTTCGCCCCCGGTCACGCAAGAGGAATTCTTCGTCGCGCCGTTCGTGTCGCTGACGTTCAGTACCGACCTGGTTCAGCGCTGGATCCGCCGCGGCTTCTAACTTCGAGCCATTCGGCGATCGCCCGCGCTCGTTGCACGTTGTCGGAGAAGCCGGTCACGGGCCCGAACCACAAGCTACGTTGCTGCTCCTCGAGAACGAGCTCCAGCACCATCCTTCCCTCGTGATGGCGCACGACGGCGTCGAGCGCGTGCGCATCGGCATGAGCGTGGACCGTGCCAAAGCGAAGCTTCGGCGGGCCCAGCACGCGGGCCACCCTTCTCACCCTGACGGACAAGAGCCGGGATGACGTCGTGGCGAGACCCCAACCGTCGTCGATCACGAGCGCACCGCCAATCCATCCTCCGAGCGATGCTCCGAGCAAGCCCCCGAGGCGCTCGGCCCGCGACTTTCGCTCGACGCCGTAGGCGCAGGCGTCCAGCGTCTCCCCCGCGGCGAGCTGCCGCGTCAAAAAGTCCCTGAGCTCGCGTTCACCCATCACAAACTCACTTAAACGCCTGGCTAGCGCACCGCCGGCGGCTAGTATGCGCACCCGATGGCGCTCCCGGAAGCCTTGCAGGTGCTCCGGAGCCGGCATTTTCGCGTCTACTGGTTCGGCCAGGCGATTTCGCTGGTCGGCACGTGGATGCAGCAGATGGCCCAGGCCTGGATCGTGACGCGGCTCACCCAGCAGGCGTCGGCGCTCGGCACCATGATGATCATCAGCTCCTTGCCGATGATGTTCCTGGGACTCAAAGGCGGGCAGATCGCCGATCGCTACAACAAGCGCAACATCCTGATCGCGACGCAGCTCGGGCTCATGCTGCTCGCATTGGGCTTGGCCGCGCTGGCGCTTTCCGGAAAGCTCGTGCTCTGGCACGTCTACGTGTTCGCGGTGCTGCTCGGCACGGTGTCGGCGTTCGATCTGCCCGCCGCACAAGCGTTTGCGCCCGAGCTGGTCGAAGCGCGGCTGATTCCACGCGCGGTCGCGATGATCCAGGCGATCTTCCACGGCAGCCGGCTGATCGGCCCGGCGCTGGCCGGACTCTTGATCGACCGCTACGGCGAGGGCAGCGCTTTCCTCGTGAACGGCGTGTCGTTCCTGGCTGTGATCGCGAGCCTGTTGGCGATTCCGTCGACTTACCGCAGCGGCGAGAAGCGCGGGCGCGGCGATGGCTCGCTGCTAGCGGGCATTCGCTACGTGCGGAGCGACCCGGTCGCGCGCGGACTGATCGAACTGATGCTGCTCGTGCTCGCGCTGTGCTTCCCGTTCATCATCATCCTGCTGGTCTATTACGCCCGCCACGTGATCGGCACGGACGCGCACGGGATGGGCGTCATCATGAGCGCCTCCGGGTTCGGCGCGGTGACCGGCGCCACCACCCTGGTCGTGATCGGCACCGCTTCGTGGCGCGGGCGGATCTTGTTCGGCGCGGGTGTGGTGGCCACCGCCCTGATCGGCCTGTCGTTGAACCATCTGCTCTTGCCGGCGATCGGCCTGACCGCGCTGCTTTCTTTGGGCACCTCGCTGTCGATGGGTACGATCAACCAGGTGATCCAGCAGCGCGTGCCGGGGGAGCTGCGCGGGCGGGTGATGGCGCTGTTCGGGATCGCCTTCACCACCGTGTTGCCGGTGTCGGGGCTCCTGTTGTCGCTGCTCGCCGACGCCGTCGGATTGCCGCGCGTGATGACGGTGTGCGGCGCCGCCTTCGGCGTGCTGGCGATGATCGTGCTGCTGCGGATGCCCAAGGCGGTCGACGCGCCGGCCGTGCCCGCATCAGGGGCTGATCGCGTTGATCCAGTCTGACACGGCTTTCACGCCTTCGGCATGAACGACCTCGCTGGCGATCGGCGGCATCTGCGCCGACGTGCCGCGGTTGCTCATGCGCATGATGATCGCGCTGTGCGCCGCGTCGCCGGGCTCGACGCGATCACAAGTGCCGACGCCGCTTCCGCCGCAGTTGAACGACTTGGTCTTGAAATTGACGGTCGTCGTGTACGCGTCCGTGGCCTGCACGCTGATGAAGGTGGAGAGGAAGCGCAACCTGAGGTCGGTCGTCGTGAACGACGAGTTGTGGCAGTTGCCGCAGTTCGCGTGCAGGTACCCGAGCGCCGCGTGCTCCGTGGCGTTGCCGGGCACGGTGACGCCTCCCGGCCGCGGCACGGTCAAGATCCCGGCCGCGCTCAGCGACGCCATCGTCTCGCCGGGCAGACTGTGGCTGAGCTGCACGGCGCTGAAGCTGAGCACACGATCGGTCATCTTCTCGTGGCAGTTCACGCACTGGGCCTGGCTCGGAATGTCGTGCGTCGTGCCGTTGGCGTTCGGCACGCCGTCGGGAACGTGATCGGCGTCGCCCGAGTTCGTGCTCGAGGTGCCCCACTGGTACGGCGCGAAGATCCAATCTTCCGTCCTGGGTCCGTAGCGGTGGATGAGCCGCGTCTCGACCAGCACGCCGTCGCGGGTGAACTGCTTCCAGACCCGCGTGCCCACCGGCAACACCCAGTGATCCATGTCGGAGGTGTCCACCTTGGAGCATTTGGGAATGTAGACGTGACGCTCCTTTTCGGCCCCGTCCGACCAGAGCGGGAACCGCGGTTGATACGCTTTGGCGTAGGGCGCGATCGTCTTGTTGGCGATGTTGGAGTAAAGGCCGGTTTCACTCAGCTTCGCCGGTGGCTCGGGGTCGAGCGGCAGCTTGACGTCGTCCACGCAGGGCGCAGGGCACGCCACGTCGTCCCACGCGCAATCCTCGCGCGTGAAGGTGCGCGCGACCCAGCCCGTCTGCGTGAAGGTCTGGCACTGGTCGTCGCCCCAGCCCTCGGCGGCGGGCACGGTCTCCACCTTCGCGTCGGACTTGTAGGTGCAGACGATCGCGCTGCCGGTCGTGTCATTGCCCCACAGCATGCGCACCCTGCCGCCGCGCTCCACGTGATACGAGCGGGCGAACCAGCCCTGGTCGTAGGTAACGACGCTCAACGTGGACTTGTCGTCGAGCGGGTCGAGAAACCAGACCTCGGCCTGCGCGATGGTCGGAGCGGTGCCGTTCGACATCGCCGCCAAGCTCCAGAGCAGCCGCCCAGTGCCGTCGGGAGCCGCGGTGTACGCCACCGGCACCCAATCACCGGCCGCCCCCGGAGGCTGGTAGGTCTTCTTCTGCGCGGTCCCCAGCGTATCGCCGGTTCCGAGCGGCCAGCTCACGGCGGTCTTCGCCGTGGGATTGAACCAGATCAGTCGCCCGCTGCCGTCAGCGAGCTTGGCGTAGCTCGAGCTGAACCAGCCCTGGGCGGGAGCCGATGCGGTGTTGGTGACTTCGCGCACCAGGTTGAGCGCGCGATCGAGCACCCACAGGATCGACTCGCCCTGGTCAGGTCGCGTCCAGAGCAGACGCCGCGTGCCGTCGTGCAATACGTCGAAGTCGCGCGCCGACCAGCCGGTCCCTTTGCTCGCCGGCAACGTGAGGGTCTTCTCTTCGATCGAAGCGCCGGTCGTCGCGTTCAGCGTCTGGACGCGCGCCATGCCGGGCTGGGTCCACAGTAAATGCGCGTACATTTGCCCCGGCGCGCCGCCGATACCGCCCGTACCGCCCGTACCGCCCGTACCGCC
>Ga0111538_10007503_pt1 | contig 14695 bp, 11 predicted proteins | sample SoiMethybrSBSTD1_FD_79669 | JGI IMG/M metagenome (GOLD analysis project Ga0111538, IMG submission 79669) | Bulk soil microbial communities from a Populus tree surrounding site in Tennessee, USA - Soil MetaG P. TD hybrid SBSTD1 (version 2)... | ecosystem: Environmental > Terrestrial > Soil >... | reverse complement strand
GGTTGAATCTTGGCGCAAGCTGAATCGTCTGAGCGAGGCTCCCCAACGCAGCCGGCGCTGGGTATTTCGCCTCGGCACGCTGCAGATCGATGAATGGAGTGGCGAGGAAGCCAAAGTCGCGCTCTGGACCGTCGAGGGCGGGGACCACGAGCTTCGCGGCGTGCGCCGTCTGGTGCCCGAGCTGCTGGATTTCATGGAAGGAAAGTGAGATCGAGGGGAAGCGCCGGCCGCGAGGCCCGTAAGTTGAGGCGCTGACTTTCAGTCGACCACCCCCTTTGCCCGTGATAGCTCGGCGCGAAACAGAGGAAAAAGAATGCGACGTTTGTTTCTTGGAGTGTTTCTTGGCTCGACGTTGTTGGCGGCGTCGGTCTCCGCCCAGCAGATGAAGCCTGCGCCGGCGAATCCTCCCGGCAAGCCGGGTTTCGACCAGCAGAAGCCGAAGCAGCCGCCGCAGCAGATGAAGCCTGCGCCGGCGAATCCTCCCGGCAAGCCCGGCTTCGACCAGCAGAAGCCGAAGCAGCCGCCGGAGCAGATGAAGCCCGCGCCGGCGAACCCTCCCGGCAAGCCCGGTTGGGACCAGCAGAAGCCGAAGGACCCGCCGGGTAAGGCACCGCCGGATCACATGCGGCCGCCGAAAGAGCAGCCGCCCGGCAAGGCTCCGCCCGATCGGGTGAAGGAACCGATGCCCAAGAAGGAGCCGCCGCCTGGCAAGGCTCCGCCTGATCAGGTGAAGGAGCCGATGCCCAAGAAGGAGCCGCCACACGGCAAGGCTCCGCCCGATCAGGTGAAGCAACCGATGCCTAAGAAGGAGCCGCCCGGTAAGGCTCCGCCTGATCAGGTGAAGGAGCCGATGCCCAAGAAGGAGCCGCCACACGGCAAGGCTCCGCCCGATCAGGTGAAGGAGCCGATGCCCAAGAAGGAGCCGCCACACGGCAAGGCTCCGCCCGATCAGGTGAAGGAACCGATGCCCAAGAAGGAGCCGCCACACGGCAAGGCTCCGCCTGATCAGGTGAAAGAACCGATGCCCAAGAAGGAGCCGCCACACGGGAAGGCTCCGCCCGATCAGGTGAAGGAGCCGATGCCCAAGAAGGAGCCGCCGGCGAAGGAGCCGGCCAAGCGCCCGCTGCCCGGCAAGGAGCAGCCGGTGGAGCAGGCGAAGCCGAAGAAGCCGTAACGGCGCAGTGTGGTGAGTTGGCGGAGAGTTCGGAGTAAAACTCTCCGCCATGCACCGCTTCGTCTCCGTTTTCGTGACCTGCATCGGCGGGCTCGTCGGTTTCGCGTGCAGCGCGCCTTGTCCCGCGCCGAGCGCGCCGGCGCCGCAGCCGCCGCCGCAGCCCGAGCTGATGGAGCCGCTCCACGTGACGGCGAAACCGCCGCCGGCGAGCGGCACGCCGTACAGCGGGCACGGCGTCGCCAGTTTGCCACCTGAGGTTCTGGCCAAGTACCGGCCCCAGCCGCTGCCCGCCGACGTTTCGCGGCGGATTCAGTCCTATATGGACATTGCGGGGCCGGGCGTGGGCGCGCTCACGCTCGATGGCAAACGCCTGTTTTTCAGCTGGGCCGTCACGGGAGTCTCACAGCTGTTTCGCCTCGACGGCCCGCAGCGCTTCCCCGCGCAGCTCACCGGCGGCGAGGACATCACGAATCTGGCCGCCATCACGCCGGACAACAAACGGCTGATCGTCTCGCGCGACCGCAAGGGTGAGGAGAATCCCGGGCTCTATCTGCAGTCCGTCGACGGCGGGCCGCTCACCGTGATCCAGCACGTGCCGGGGGTTCAAACCTTGTTCGGCGCGGTCTCGCTCGACTCGAAGTGGCTCTACTTCACATCGAACGACGTCAAGAAGGACGCTTACGCCGTCTACCGCTGGGACCTCGAGAAGGGAGTCCGCGAGCGCATCGTCGATCAGGACGGCCTGTTCGCGGTGGCCGACCTCGCCGATGACGGGCGGCTCTTGCTGCACCGAATGACCGGCGCGCTCTCCGCCGACGTCTGGGAATGGGATCCGAAAACCCGCGCACTGACACCGCTCTTCGGCCAGGACGAGAAGGAGGAATACCGCGCTGCTTACGGGACGAAACCGGGCGAGCTGTTCGTGCTCACGAACAAGCTCGGCAATTTCCGACGCCTCTACCGCTGGGAGAAGCAAACCTTCACGCCGATCGGCAGCGAGCTCAAGTTCGATATCTCGGCTTTCTCGATCGATCGCGCGCGGCGTCGCATTCTCTACTCGGTCAACGAGAACGGCTTCACGCGACCCTTCGCGCTCGACGCGAAGACGCTGAAACCGCTCGCGTTGCCGGCGTTACCCGATTCGGATCACGTGTTCTGGGGACCGACCACGAGCAATGGCCGCTACACCACGCTCGGCATCGACGACGGCCGGCGGCCGCTCCAGGCGTTCGTCTTCGACTGGCAGACGCGGCAGATCCAGAAGTGGCACACGCCGAACACCCCCGAGATCGACAGCTCGCGCTTTGCGCGCGCGCAGGCCGACACTTACCCCGCACGCGACGGCACGCAGATTCCGGTCCTGGTGCTGCGGCCCGAGAAATGCGCGACCGAACCGTGCCCGGTTATCGTCGTTTTTCACGGCGGGCCGGAAGCGCAGAGCAAGCCGGGATTTTCCGTGCACGCGCAGCTCTTCGTCGACGCCGGGTTCGTCATCGTCCAGCCCAACGTGCGCGGTAGCGACGGCTACGGCAAGGAATGGCTGCGCGCGGACGACGGTCCGAAGCGCCTCGCGATCATCACCGACATCGAGGACGCAGCGAAGTGGGCGAGGCAGAAGTTCGCGGCGAAAGGTATTGCGCCGAAGCTCGGCATCTACGGCGCGAGCTACGGAGGCTACTCGGTGTTGATGGGGATGACCATGTTCGGCGGCGCGTACGACGCGGGCGTCGACGTGGTCGGCATCAGCAACCTCAAGACGTTCTTGATGAACACCGCGCCGTACCGGCGTCTGCTCCGCGTCTCCGAATACGGCGATCCGGTCAAGGACGCCGACGCGCTCGCCAAGCTTTCACCGATCGCCTACGTCGATCGGGTAAAAGCGCCGCTTTTGATCCTGCAGGGCGCCACCGATCCGCGCGTACCCGCCGGCGAGGCGGTGCAGATCCACGAAGCCTTCCGCAACAAGGGGATTGCGAGTGAGCTGATGATCTTTCCGGACGAGGGCCACGGCGCGCAGAAGCGCGAGAACCGGGTGCTGATGATCGGGCACGCGATCGCGTTCTTCGAGAAGCACCTGAAGGGGGGCTGAGCTCACTCGTAGTGGACGGATTCCGCGGACCGCGCGCTGGCCGCCTGGCGCGCCGGATACAGCGCCGCCATCAGCGCCACCGCGACCGCGCCGGCGATCGTCAAGAGCGCGTAGTGGATCGGCAGCTCGAACTCGACCTCGAACGCGGAAACCAGTTTCAAGGCCGCGAGCGAGCCGAAACCGAGCGGCACGCCTAGCAGGACCGCGAGCGTGCCGCCGAGCAGGCCGACGAACGCACCCTCGAGCAGCAGCATTTTTCGGATCTGATCGGCGGTCATGCCGAGCACGCGCAAGAGCCCGATCTCGCGGCGCCGTGCGTGGACCGCCAGCACCAGCTGGTTCGCGATCCCGACCGCGGCGAGCACGCTGGTGAGCGCGAGGATCACGTCGAAGATCAAGAAATCGCGGTCGGTTTCGCGCAGCCGCACGCGCTCGTAGCCGCGGCCGGCTTCGGGGTACACCCAGTGATACTTGCGCAGCGGCCGCAGCACCGGGCCCCAGTCGCGCGGCGCGCCCGGCGCAAGGCGCGGGTCGGCGAGCACCAGCGCGGCGCCGATCGGCTGCGCAAACGGTGCGAGCACCGGGTACACGGCGGCTTCGACGATCGCGTAGGTCTTGCTGTTGCGGTAGGTGTTGAACATCGGGACGAAGCCGATCGCGTCGGTGACGGCGGTCACGGTCAGGGTCCGCGCGCCGGTCTGGCTCGAGATCGAGAGCCGATCGCCGCTGCCGAGTCCGAGTCTGCGCGCCATCAGCGTCGACAGGATCACCGAGTCCGGGCCGAAACGCTCCGCGATCTCGATCAGCTCCGGCCGCTGTGTGGCGCGGGCGAAGGTGCGCAGATCGCCCGCGGCGACGGCCGAGACCGGATTCGGAAAGGGGGTGCGGCCCGAGTACGGCAACACCACGATTTCTCGCGGAATCGCCGCCACCACGTCGCGGGGAATCAAGCGCTCGCCGTCACTGCGGACGAACGCGTAGTCGGCGAGCGCGATCTCGGCGAAGCGCCGCACTTCGCCCTTCAGGGCGTGGGTCGAGATGTGTAACGACAGGAGCAGCGCGAACACCAGCATCACGCCGCCCACCGACCAAGCGAGCTCGTGCCCCTGATGGCGGATTCGAGCCAGCGACAGGAGCCGTGCCGCGGCGGGTCCGCGCAGGAACACGCGCCCGAGCGCTCCCCCCAGCACGCGCGTGAGATCCGGAACCAGAAGCAGCAACGCCAAAAGGCCGATCACTACCAGCGCGGACTCGAGCAAAAAAAACGCGAGCGACGGCAGGATCTCGCGGAACAGGGGGCGCATCAGGCCGTAGACCAGCATCAAGAACGGCACCACGACCAACGTCACGCCCGACGTGCTGCGACCGAAAGCGCGCGCGCGTTCGCCCTCGAGAAAACGTGGGCGCAGCGTGTCGGGCACGTTCATGCGCAGGATCTTGCGCGCCGGGGGCAGGACGCCGAACAGGGCCGTCAGACCACCGACTGCGGACACGGCCAGCATTTCGCGCCAGGGAAAGTCGATCGAAACCAGGCGCGAGCGGCCGGTCGTGGTGATGCCGGCGATGGCCGCGATTCCGGTCATCGGGATCGCCGCCAGCAGGCCGAGCACGCCGCCGAGCACGCCCACGATCACGGCTTCGCGCACGAAAACCAACGCCACCTGGCGCGACGTCGCGCCGAGACTGCGCAAGAGCGCCACTTCGCGGCGGCGCCGCTCGACGACCACTGCCAGGCTGAAAAACACGATCAGCGCGCCCACCAGGAACGCCGACAGCGATCCGAGGCGGATCGCCGAGCGCATCACCTGGTAGTCCTCGTGAGTCTCCTCGCGCACGTCCTCCGTCACCGGCGGCTGTCCGCTCGATCGCTCCGGGCCGAGCATGACCGTGGTCCCGAAGTCTGGAGCGATGTCGGGATTGGTGATGAAGCTATCGGCCTCGTTTCGGCGCGTGTTGACGTCGAGCGCGAGCACGGTGTTCACGGTCGCGGTGCCGAGCGCCACGCCGAGCACCATGCAAGCCGTCGCGAAGCGGTCGGCGAGCAGATTCTTCTTGGCCAGAAAGCCGCCGAGGCTCAAATTCCGAGCTCCCTCAACCGGGCATGGATTTGCGCGACATCGAGCGCTTCCCCTGAAAGCGCCGACGCTTCGGGGAACTGCCCGTCGCGCATGAACACCACCCGATCGGCGCGCGCCGCGTCCTCGGGATTGTGCGTCACCATCAGGAGCGAGCTTCCGGTCTCCTTCAGCACCTCGCGCAGGAGCGTCAGGATCCGGCGCCCGGTCGCGACATTGACGTTGCCGGTCGGTTCGTCGGCGAGTAAAAGCGCCGGTTTTCGCACCAGCGCCCGCGCGATCGACACCAGCTGCATCTCGCCGCCAGAAAGCTGAGCGGGCAGGTGCTGCGCGCGCTGCCCCATGCCGACGCGCTCGAGTGCGCGCTCGGCCGCGGCGCGATCCGGCGGCACTTCCGCGATGTAGAACGGCAAGAGCACGTTCTCGAGCGCAGTCAGGTTCGAGACCAGGTTGAAGAACTGATAGACGATGCCGATCTTGTCGCGGCGGATCAGCGTGCGTGCGCGGTCGTCGAGGCCCGTGAGGCGCGTGCCCAGCACCTCGACCGTGCCGTCGTCCGGCTCGTCGAGGCCCGCCACCAGGTGAAGCAAGGTGCTCTTGCCGACCCCGGAAGGTCCCATCACCGCGCACAGCTCGCCGGGCGCCACGTCCAGATCGACGCCGCGCAGGACGGCGATCCGTGCTTCCCCGAGTCCGTAGCTTTTCGTAAGGCCTCGTACCGTAAGTGTCACGGCGCGGAAGACTTGCGCGATTCGAGGGCCGGGGGAAGGCCTCGTCTCGCTACAGCGTCTGCAACAGCGCGGCGGCGCGGCGGCGGATCAGCGGCGTTCTGCCCTGGCTGGCGAGCCTTTGCAGGATCGGTTTCACCTCGGCGCCACGGCCGTTCGCGATCCAGAGCTGCGCCCGCGCCAGCGCCGCCGCGTCACGTGCGTGGGCGTCGCGGCTCTGGTCGAGCTCGTTGAACGCCTTGTCGGCGCCGTCCCAGTTGCCGGCGGCGAGCGCTTTCGCCGCGCGCTCCCACGGACCCGCAACCGCGCTGGCAACGGGTGGCAGCGACGCGGTGCTCTCGTTGCCGGAAGGCGCGCTCTCCTGATCGGGCGTCTTCGGAGACGGAGGAACGGGGACCGGTTGCAGCTGGCTTTCGCGGCCCGGCTCCGGCGTCGCGCGCACGCCGCCCGGCTCGAGCGCGGCGCGGGCGGCGGCGTGCTCGGGAGGGACTGCGGCAAAAGCGGCTGTCGGAGGTGGTTCCGCAGGGGCAGCCGGCTGCGGCGTGTCGATCCGGAGCTTTCCGCCCCATCCCGCCTCCGCCGGGGCCACCGCCCGCAGCGTCTTCGGCTCGGTGTCGGCGGGTGCCGCCGGCTCGACACCGACCACGTGATCGGCGACGAAGGCCGCTGCCGCGGCGCTGGCCAGACCGAGCACGATGCCGTACGCGAGGGCCAAAAGGAGCGCCTTGGTCTGACGGCGCGGGACGGATCGCGATCTATTGAAGCGGCGGCGCGCGCGGTCGATCTCTTCGTCCGTGGGCATGCTAGCGAGGAAGCATGCCGCGATGCGTTCGCGCTGCGCGGCCGACAGCGCTCCGCGTTCGCTTCCGGGTTCGAGCTCGGCGCTCATCGCGACTCCTCCGCGTCTTCACCGGTGTCCGCGCTCGCGCCGAAGTACGGATCGGCGCGCAGCGCTTCGGCGAGAATGCGCCGTCCGTCGCGCAGGCGCGAGCGCACGGTCGCTTCGTTCGTACCGACGATCTGTGCGATCGCCGGAATGCCGAGGCCCTCGATGTCGCGCAACACGATCACGGCGCGGCGCTTTTCGGACAGCGCGTCGAGCGCAGCCGTCAGGTGCTCGAGCCGCTCGCGCTGCTCGAAGCGGGTTTCGGCGCTTTCGTTCTCGATCGGCTCCGGGACTTCGGAGTCGAGCGTGAACCTGCGCAGCCAGCGCCGGTACCAGCGGCGGTGACGGAGCACCGTCCGGTAGCAGATCTGATAGGTCCAGGTCGAAAGCTCGGCTTTTTGGCGGAACGAAGGCAGCGCACGCAACGCTTGCTCGGCGGCGGCCTGCGCGACGTCCTCGAAATCGTTTTGCCAGCGGCCGTAGAGCGCGTGCATCTGTCGATAGACCAGTGAAAAAATCCGATCCTCGAGGTCCTGAGCGCGTGCGGGGAAAGCGACCACCGGGGGCGTAGGCGGGCCTTCCAGCAAGCAGCCGGCGCTGTCCTGATCGAGGGCGCTGTCGGCAAGGGCCGCCTGGCGCATCACCCCGGTTTGTGCCCGGACGGGCCGCGGCGTGCGCTCGGCAGAAAGAAAATTTCGCGCGCCGCCCATGACCAAAGCCCCTGACGCGCGATCATGCCCGGAAACCAGGCGTCTCGACTAGGATATTCGCCACCATGTGGTACGGGGCCCGGCGCCGGGCAGCGCTCCGCGTCGTCTTCTTCTTCGTGGTGCTGGGTGGGGCGCGGGCGGCCCTCGCCGACGAAGGAGAAGTTTCGGTCCGGGTCGACTGTCCGGGGCTCTCCGAGGAACAGCGCGCCGCGCTCGAATCGCGCGCGAAGACGGAGCTTTTGGTTCGCCGCGAGCGCGGAACCTTGCTCGTCTCTTGCCGCGCAGGGGCGGCGGACGTGCGCTGGCAACCGCAGGTGGGGCAGGCCGCCGAGCGCCAGATCACGCTCGCGCCCGATGCACCGGCGACGCAGGAGCAGGTTCTGGAAGCGCTCGAGCTCTTGCTGAGTCCGGCGCCGTCAGAAACGCCGCTGGCGAACGCGCCGCCCGAAACAGCGCCGCCCGCCGCGCCGCCCAAGCCGCCTGCGCGTCCGCGCGTCGAGCCGAGTCGCCCCGCGCCGCTTGCTCCGTTGCCGTCACCGGAGCCACCTCGAGCGAGCGCCGAAACGCCTTTCGTCGAGGTTCTCGCCGGCGCGGCGATCGAAGTCTGGTCGGCCGAGGCGGCCGCCGCGCTGGGTCCCGAAGCGCGCGCGATCCTCGGGCTTCCCGCGGGCTGGGCGGTCTCGGCGGGAGCTCAGGCGGCTTGGACGCTTCGGGCGCCGAGTGACGTGGCGGGTCGGCTCGTGCGCGGCCAGCTCGGCGCCGAGTACCACCTGGGTTCAGCGCGCCGCATTCGCTTCGGGGCGTCGCTCTTGATCGATTGGCTCACCGCAACCAGAGACACCGTTGCGGGCTCCGAAACCGATCACGATCTCGGCTTCGGTGGCCTGCTCGCCGCTCGCTACGTGCTGCTCGCTTCCCCGCTGCGGCTGGCGCTGGGGCCCACGCTGAGCGTCCGTCCCGCGCCAATACGCGTCGAAGTCGGGGACAGCGAGATCTTTCGGATCCCCGTGCTCGCGATCGGGGCGAGCGCCGAGCTCTTGCTGGGGCCGCTTTGAGCGCCCGTGCTCGATTCCGCCGCGTGCGGTCACTAATCCGAACATCATGAAAACAGGTGTTTTGGGTGGGCGTGTAGGGGCGGGACTTTTACTGGCGAGCGCGCTCGCTTCGGCGCCTGCTCTGGCGAATGGGCGTTTCCCTGCGGCGCAGCTCGTGCTCACCGATCCCACGGATCCCAATCGGATCTGGGTGCGGGGGACCTACGGTGTTCTGACCTCGAGCGACGCAGGTTGCACCTGGCACTGGATCTGCGAATCGGCGCTCGGCTATCGCGGCACCGAGGATCCGATGCTGGGCGTGATGGCCGGCGGCACCGTGATCGCCGGCATCTTCGACGGTCTGGCCAGCACGCACGACTCGGGCTGCAACTGGAGCCTGGAGGGAACGCTGAAGGGGCTGAACGTGGTCGATCTGTCGGTGCTCAAGACGAGTCCGCGCGCGGCGGTCGCGATCACGTCCAACGGCGACGGCAACGGCACCTTCGTCAACAAGGTGTGGCGTACCAGCAACTCCGCGGGGAACTGGACGCAGCTCGGCCAAGCGCTGGCGCCGGATCTGATCCTGTTCACGATCGACGCCGGGCCCACGAGCCCGACGCAGCTACATCACCGCGGCGCGCTACTCGGAGCGCGACGGTGGCTTCACCAACGAGAACGTGCTCTTGCGATCGGACGACGATGGCCTCACCTGGCGTACGCTGCCGATCGGAGTGGCCGGGGCGGCCGACGAAGCGTATCTATCGGCCCTCGATCCCAACGATCCCCGCAAGATCTACGTGCGGCTGCGCGGCAACCCCGACGCCGCGGACCCCCTGCAAAATCGCGTCGTCTACTCCGAAGACGACGGCCAGAGCTGGCGCCAGATCTTCGCCGCCCGCGCGGACATCCTGGGATTCGCGCTGTCTCCGGACGGCAGCCGCGTCGCGCTCGGGCTCGGCGACTCGCGCCAGCCTGGTGAGACGCGCTTCGTCGATCGCAGCTTGCGGGGTCTGTACACGGCGAGCACCAGCGATCACCAGTTCGTCCGCCGGCGCGAAGGGCAGGTCGCTTGCCTGAAGTGGGCCGAGGACCGCATGTACTTCTGCGGCGATAGTTTCCCGGAGGCAGGAACGGGGGGCTTCGAGCTCGGCTTCACCAACGACGAAGGCGCCACGGCCACGATGCTGATGAAGCTGAACGGCATCGAGGGACCGCTCTCGTGTCCGGTCGATTCACAAACGAGCCAGGTCTGCGGGATGGACGACACCTGGCAGAGGGTTTGCGAAGTCACGTCTCGCTGCGACCTGGAAACGGGCAAGCTCGTGCCGTACGAGCGCAGCGCCATTTGTCCCCAATCCGGCGGGGCCGGCGGCGGCGCTGGGCAGGGCGGGCAGGGCGGCGGATCGGGCAACAACGGTGGCGCGTCGATGAACGACCCCGATGCGGGCGGCCAGCCCGGCGCTGCGCCCGACACGTTGCACATCGACGACGGTTGCAGCGTCTCGCGGCCCGAGCACTCGCGTCACGTCGCGGTGCTCGGACTGGTCGCGCTCTTCGCGCTCGGCGGCGCGCACGGTGCGCGGCGCTACTTGCGGCGCGGGCGCTGAGCCACTGGAGTTCGGCCGCAATCGGCTTATGTTCCTCCCTCAACCGGAGGAACGAGATGAAAACAGCGCGTAGCGAAACGACGCGGCTCGGCGCCACCGGGCCCGAGGTTTTTCCGATCGGGCTCGGCTGCATGGGACTTTCAGGCGCCTACGGGCCGACGGACGACGCCGAGGGCATCGCCACGATCCAGGCCGCGATCGACGCCGGCATCACCCTGCTCGACACCGGCGACTTCTACACGATGGGCCACAACGAGCTCTTGATCGGCCGCGCGATTGCGGGCCGCCGCGAGCGCGTACAGCTCTCGGTCAAGTTCGGCGCACAGCGCGGGCCGGATGGCGCTTTTCTCGGCATCGATACGCGGCCGGCCGCGGTCAAGACGTTCGCCGCGTACAGCTTGAAGCGCCTCGGCGTCGACGTGATCGACGTGTACCGGCCGTCGCGGCTCGATCCGGCGGTGCCGATCGAGGACACGATCGGTGCAATCGCCGATCTGGTGAAAGCCGGCTACGTGCGCCACGTCGGTTTGTCGGAGGTCGGAGTCGACACCATCGCCCGCGCGCGCAAGGTCCACCCGATCGTCGACCTTCAGATCGAGTATTCGCTGGCAAGCCGCGGGCCGGAGGCCCGGATCTTTCCGACGCTCCACGAGCTCGGCATCAGCGCGACGCTCTACGGGATTTTTTCGCGCGGTCTTCTGACGGGAAGCAAACCGGTCGGACGCGGCGACTTTCGCGCATTCTTGCCGCGGTTTTCCGGCGCGCATCGCGACCAGAACGCGCTCGCGGCCGCGGCGCTCCGGCGCTTCGCCGAGGAGCGCGGGATGACGCCGGCGCAGCTCGCGCTGGCCTGGGCGCTGGCGCGCGAGCCGCGCTTCGTCCCGTTGATCGGCGTCAAATCGCGGGCGCAGCTCGCGGACGCGCTGGGCGCGCTCGAAAAGCCGCTGTCAGCGAGCGATGTCGCCGCGCTCGAGGCAGTTCTTCCCGAGCAGTCGGTCGCAGGCACCCGCTACGGCGCCGAGCAAATGGCGATGCTCGACAGCGAAAAGTGAGGTCCGGAAGCGCGCACGAACCGTAATCGAGGCAGCGGACAGACCACACCGATAACAGCGTCATCCTCGCTATTTGCGAGTTCAGCTGCGGCGCCGACCACTCGGTAGCGGACCCAGCGATCTTACTCGCGGGCAAGGCGGGCGGAAAGCTTCGCACGCGCCGCCACATCAACTAGAATCTTGAACCCGTTTGGCTGCGACGACACGCACTTCGGGTCCGAGCACGCTTGGACCAAAAGCCCGCTCATCGGTCTTTCCTGGCCGAGGCACCGAGCGGACGGGCAAGTCTGGCCGGGCGCGCGGGCTCGTCGCGCTGGCGGCGCTGCTGCTACCGATTTCGAGCTACGGCGCGGGTTGTCTTCAGCCCGGCACCTTCGACAACGAGGAGCAGTTCCGTCTGAAAAAGCCGGACGCCGGCGATCTCGACAGTGGCGGTGGCGGCTCGAGCGCGAGTGGCGGCTCGGGCGGGAGCGGCGGCTCGAGCGGAAGCAGCGGTTCGGGCGGGACGGCCGGCTCGCCAGACGATAGCGGAACCATGGCGGACACCAACCAGCCGCCTGCAGACAGCGGTCGCGACACGAACCAGCCACCCACGGGGCAGACGATCTGGATCGAAGCCGAATCGGGAACGGGTTTGAGCGCGCCGCTGGAGAATCGGGACGGCGCGACAGCTTCTGGCGGCAAGCTGATCGCGACTGCCACGGGTACGACGACGAACGCCACTCCGGACAGCACGACCACCGGCATCGTGACCTACATGTTCACGGTCAATGCGATGGCCACGTTCAAGGTGTGGGGCCGCACCCAGGCGATCAGCACGAACAACGACTCTTTCTGGGTGAAGATGGATCAAGGGCAGTGGATCCAGTGGAACAACCTGCCGCCGACGGTCGCCGACGACTGGGCCTGGGACGACGTCCACGATACTCCGGCGGGCGACGTGACCAGCACGTTCATGCTGTCCGCGGGCAGCCACACGCTGCAGATCATGTACCGCGAGGCGGATGCGCGGCTCGACAAGCTCGCGATCACGAGCAACGCCAATCTGGTGCCGACGGGAATGGGACAATGAGGCTTCTGGTCGGCATCTTCGCGGCGATCTGCGCGGCGTGGCCGGCGCTTGCCGCCGCCTCGCCGGTGGTGGTCACGCAGTTTTCAGGCGACAAACCCAAGGTGCTGCGGGAACGCGTGGTCGCCGCGCTCGACAAGGCCGGCGTCGAGCTGGCTCCGGCGAAAACGCCGCCGATCACGCCGAACACCGACGCCGGCGCGATCGCCGCCCACGCACGCCAGTACGGCGTCGCCGCCTATGTCGAAGGCAAGGCCACACAGCAGAAGGCGGGGTGGACGCTGAAGCTTGCCCTGCGCGGCAGTAATGGTGAGGTCATCGACACTTTCACCTTCGAAGGCCAGAAGCTGCCGGAGCTACTCGAGGCGATCGACGCGGGGGTTCAGGGGCCGCTGACCCAGAAGCTCGCGGCGGCGAAGGCACCGGAAAAGCCCGCAGCCGAGCCGGAGAGCGAGGAGGCTGAAGAGCAGCCCGAGCCGGGTGCGCCGGACGCGGACGTGCCGGAAGCCCGGGCCGAGGCGGGCGCGGACGTGACCGCCGACACCGCGACCAGCGAGCCCGATCGCGGCGCGACGTCGAGCCAGCGGCCGAGCGTGCTCGAGCTCGCCGGTGCGCTGGGCGCGTTCACGCGTCACTTCGACTACAACCAGGACGTCAACCAGAACCTGCGCGATCACCACGTCGGTTTCGCGCCGCTGTTCGGCGTGCGAGCGCGCTGGTACCCGGCCGCTCACTTCACCGCGGGTTCGATCTCGAACCTCGGGATCATCGGCGAGTACCAGCGCAGCATCAGCGCCAGCTCCAGCACCGAGACCGGGCAGGACTACCCGACGACGATGCAACAATTCGCGGTCGGCGCGCGCTGGCGCTTCCTGTTCGGTCGCCACGAGCTCGGGATATCCGCGGTCTACGGCCGCCACGACCTGAAGGTCGACAGCGGGCGCGAGCCGAACGCGGTCGCGGCCAACGGTTTGCCGCTGAATCGCGACTACGTCCCCGACGCCGGCTACATCTACGCTCGCCCGGGGCTCGACGCGCGGTTTGCGGTGAGCCGCATCCACTTCGGTTTCGAGATCGGGTACCGGGCGATCCAGCAGACCGGCGAGCTCAACAACACGCAGTGGTTCCCGCAGGCGACCGTTGCCGCGATCGACGGCGGGTTGTTCGCCGGTTACGAGCTCAGCCCGGGGCTGATCGCGTTGGGTGGGCTCGACTTCGTGCGTTATGCCCACGACATGAATTCGACCGTCCAGGATCTGCAGCTCCAGCGCGACGTCGCCGGAGGCGCGATCGACCAGTCGATCGCCTTCCGCGCCGGCGTCGAGTGGCGCATCCCGTCGCCCGCGTCGGCCGGGCCAAAGAGCGCGAGGTCAGCTCCGGTAAATTCGTTCTAGCTCGGCGGCGTCGGAGGCGGCGTCGAACAACAGCGTCACCGCCTCCGGTCCAGCCACGCCGATACCGAGCATGCCCGCGTTCACGATCTGCGGCATGCCGAAAGGCCGCTCTTGGCGCAGCGTCGCGTTCGCCGGATCGGGCTGCGAGACCGTGGTGCGCGTCAACTCGAGCTTGATCAGGGAAACTCCGAGCGCGTCGAGTGCCGCGCGATTCGTGCTGGCGCACACCAGCCCCGGCGAAGTGCGTACCGCCTGAGCGCCGTCGCCTTCCGGGCCCCCGTTGATCAGCGCCGTGGTGGCGTCGAGGATGTTCATCATCGGGTTGTAGATCTGGTTGAAAATGGCGATGTCGCGCCCGATCGACGCGAAGTTGCCGAAGTGCAGGTTGCCCCGCATCGGATCCCCGATCGCGCCCACGAAGTTCTTCATCGACATCGAATAGAGGGCGTAGCGGTGGTCCTTGCAAGTCGGCACGTTGATCAGATGATCGGCGTCGAGGATGCGCTTCATGGCGAGCAGGCCGCCCGCGCCGGCCCAGGTTTCCTCGTAGTGCGGCGGTTGCACCATCACCCACTCGTCCGGAGCGTCGGCCGGTGATCGCCCCGCGTAGATCTCGTCGGCGCCCGCGCCCAGCGCCGCGTCGCGCAGCCCGGTCTGTTCAAAATTGAGCTGGGTGTCCGGAAAGGTTCGAGCCGAGCGATCGCCGACGATGATCCGACCCGGGTTCCGGGTCTTGACCAGGCGCACGACTGCCGCCACCACTTCGGGGCTGGTGCGGATGCCGGGCGTGCCGAGGGCGCGGTTGTTGACCACGTTCGGCTTGATGAACACGGTCTGGCCCGGCTGAATCGCGCCGAGGCCGCCCGCCAGCTCGACG
>Ga0111538_10007502_pt1 | contig 14695 bp, 11 predicted proteins | sample SoiMethybrSBSTD1_FD_79669 | JGI IMG/M metagenome (GOLD analysis project Ga0111538, IMG submission 79669) | Bulk soil microbial communities from a Populus tree surrounding site in Tennessee, USA - Soil MetaG P. TD hybrid SBSTD1 (version 2)... | ecosystem: Environmental > Terrestrial > Soil >... | reverse complement strand
GCAAGGTCAGCAGGGCCAGCAAGGTCAGCAGGGCCAGCAAGGCCAGCAGGGCCAGCAAGGCCAGGGCCAGCAAGGTCAGCAGGGCCAGCAAGGTCAGCAGGGCCAGCAGGGCCAGCGGGGCCAGCAGGGCCAGCAAGGTCGCACGGAACGTGCGGATCTTCCAACGGAGAACCTCTCCATGCGTCCGGATGGTGAGCGCATCCGGATCGGCGACATCATGAGTGTGGAAATCGCCGGCGAGCCGGACTTGCCTCGGATGTACACCGTGCAGTCGAGCGGCACGATTCGGTTGCCGCTGATCGGCGCCATCCGCACTGAGGGTTCCACGGCGGAACAGGTAGCAAAGGACCTGCGGAGCCTGCTCGCGTCGCGTCAGCTTGGCGACCGCGAGGTTGTCGTGCACACCCATCGCCGCGAGTAGAGCCATGCGACGCGTCATCGCGCGCACAGTTCTCTTCGTTGTCGCCGTTGTTCTGGTGTCGGCGACGGTGACCGCCCAGGAGACGACGGTCAAGCCCACACTGGTGCGCGATGCGCGCACGACTGCGCCGGATCCTGGTGGCACCGCCAGCATTGCCGGCACGCTCGTAACCGGGGACAGCGGCCGTCCCGTTCGCCGCGCGCGCGTGACGCTGTCGAGCGCGCAGCCCGCGGTCGTCAAGGTCGCGACCACCGACGATCTGGGCCGGTTCCTGTTCGACAAGCTGCCGCCCGCGCAATACACCCTGAGCGCCTCGAAGGCGGGCTATCTCGACGTTTCGTACGGCCAGCGGCAGCCGGGCAGCGGGCGGCCAGGGACGCCGATTCGCGTCGCGGCAGATCAGCACGTCGAACGCGTCGCACTCGTCATGCCGCGGGGTGGCGTCATCACCGGCCGCGTGCTCGACGAAGGCGGCGAGCCCGCGTTCGGCACGCCCGTGCGCGCCATGCGCTACATCTATCGCTCGGGCGAGCGCGTGCTCGCGCAGGCCGGATCCGCGACGGCCGACGATCGCGGCATCTACCGCATTGCGGCGCTGGTCCCGGGCGAGTACGTCGTGACCGCGGTACCTCGCGAATCGAGTTCCGCGGCCATGGAGGAAATGAAAGTCAGGACGGAGATGGTGCTGGCCGAGGCACGTTCGGCCGGCAGCGACGCGCTGCTGAGTGAGGCCACCGTCATGATGGCGCGAGCGAACGCCGTGACGACTGCGCCGCCGGAGACGTCCGGCTACATGCCGGTGTTCTATCCCGCGTCGACGACGGCGGCGACGGCGACGACGATTGCGGTGAGCGCGGGCGAGGAGCGGCCGAACATCGATCTGCAGTTGCAGATCGTGCCGCTCGCGCAGATTAGCGGTGTCGTCACAGGGGCCGGCGGCGGCATGCCGGCCAACGCGCAGTTCCTGCTCGTTGACGCGGCGGCCACGGGGTCGATCACGCCCACCCGATCGGTGCGCGCGGGCGCAGACGGACAGTTCAGCATCGCGGGCGTCACGCCCGGTCAGTACACGCTCTTCGTTCGAGGTGGTGTCCGCGCGCCGGCCGTGGAAACGACCTCGCGGCCCGCACCGGCGACGGTCGAGGGCGCCCTCGAAACGAAGCTGCAGGCGGCCGCGTCGATGCAGACGCTGTGGGCCTCGATGGATCTCGCCGTGTCGGGACAGGACATGACCGGTCTCACGCTTACGCTGCAGCCGGGCCTCACGGTCAGCGGCCGTCTGGCGTTCGATCCGGCGCAGCCGCAGAACCTCGATCCGTCGCGCGTGCGCCTGCTGCTGACGCCGGTCAGCCTGGCGAACCTCGATCTCGGCACCATTCCGACCGCGCAGGTCGAGGCCGACGGTCGGTTCACGATCCGCAACGTCGTGCCGGGCAAGTACCGCCTGAATGGATCGGGCGTGGCCGGCATGACGCTCCGATCGGCTGTGTTCGGCGGTCCGGATGTCCTCGATGGTCTGCTCGAGGTGAAGCCGGCTGAGGATGTGACAGGCGGCACCGTGACATTCAGTTCACGCACGAGCGAACTCTCGGGCGCGCTGCAGGATTCAACGGGTCGCGGCCTCGCGGATTACACCATCGTGGTGTTTCCGTCCGAGGATCGATTCTGGATTCCGCAATCGCGCCGCATTCAGGCCGCGCGGCCGGCGACCGACGGATCGTTCGCGTTCCGCGGTCTGCCGCCCGGCGACTACCGCGTCGTCGCTGTCGTCGATCCGGAGCCGGGAAGGTGGTACGACCCGTCGTTTCTGAGAGAGCTGCTGCCGGGCGCGATTTCGTTGTCGCTGTCAGAAGGACAGCGTCAGGTGCAGAACCTCAGAGTTCGCTAACTTCTGCCTTGTAACCTCTGACTTTACTTCTGGCTTCTGTCTTCTAACTTCTAACTTCCCACGCCGTCAGGCCAGCGTGGGATGTCTGTCCTTCCACGCCGTCGCCTGCTCGAAGGCGAGGGCGACGCGGCACATCGTGGCTTCGTCGTACAGCTGACCGGTCAGCATGATCATCTGCGGCGTGTCGCTGCCGGCGATGCCGCACTTCAGCGCGATCGCCGGATGACCGGTGAGGTTCGTCACGGAGAGCGTGCTGTCGCTGCCCGCGCTCAGCAGCACGTCGTACTTGGACATGAAATCGTCCATCTGCTTCATGAGGATCGTCCGGATCCGCTGTGCGCGGATGTACTCGACCGCGGGCACGAATCGGCCGGCCTTGAACGTGTTCGGCCACGTGCTGGCGGACGTACCGGTGCGGAGCAGATCGACCTCGCCCGATCGCGTGAGATCGTCGAACGACGCTGCGCTCTCCACCTCGAGGACGAATCCGATCTGACCGGACAGTGAAAGATCCGGGAGATCCACTGGAATGAGGTTCGCGCCCAGTTTGCGGTAGACGTCGAGCACGTCCTGATACATCTTGCGACGCTCGGCGATCTGTTCTGGCGTGAGCCCGCGTCCCCCGCCACCACCGCCTGCGCGCGCGCCGGTGGCTGCGCCACCCGTTGCGGCGCCCGCTCCTGCCGCACCCGCAGCGGCCGCGCCAGCAGCCCCCGCCGCTCCAGCCGGCGGCGTTGCCGGTGGGGTAGCCGGTGGGGCAGCCGGTGCAGCCGCGGCCGTGCCTTCGAATGCCGTGCGGACGTAGGCGACCTTCAAGCCGGCGAGCGGCAGGTCGCGATTCCACTTGAACGCCGCGTCTGCCACGGTGCCGTCGCGCTTGTCAGGACCGTAGATCGCGTTGAGCACGATCACACAGTCTTCGACGTACCGGCCCATGGGTCCGATCTTGTCCATCGTGTTCGAGAGGCCCATGGCGCCGTACCGGCTCACGCGGCCGTATGTCGGCCTGAGCCCCACCACGCCGTTGGCGGTCGCCGGGGAGATGATCGAGCCACGCGTCTCCGTGCCGATGGCGAACGCCACGCAGCCGGCCGCCGTCGCCGATCCGGGTCCGGCGGACGATCCGCTCGAGCCGCGCGCCGGGTTCCACGGGGTCTTGGTCTGGCCGCCGAACCAGCGATCGCCCTGCGCGAGCGCGCCGAGCGTGAGCTTCGCGACGAGCACGGCGCCCGCTTCGCGCAGCCGCTCGACGATCGTCGCGTCGTAGTCGAACACCTGGTTGACGTACGGCTCGCCGCCCCAGGTCGTCTTGATGCCCTTGGTCGCGAACAGATCCTTCGCGCCCCAGGGCAGGCCGTGCAGCGGTCCGCGGTACTTGCCGGCCTTGATTTCCGCATCGGCCTGCGCGGCCTGTGTGAGCGCGAGATCTTCGGTGAGCGTGACGTAGAAGTTCAGCGTCGGCTGATACCGCTTCAGCCGGCCGAGGTACATCGTCGTGAGTTCCGTCGAGGTGACGAGGCGGCGCTCGATGAGCGCCGCCAGGTGCGCGACGGGCCAGAAGGCCACGTCCTCGAGGTTCGCCGGCCGCTTCAATGTGAGCGGTGGCTTTGCGTAGCGAACGGCGGCGCCGGGCGTCGCCGGTCCCTTCGGTTCCTTGCCCGGCAGCGATGGCTTGAACATGATCGCGGGATCGATGGTCTCGGCCACGCGCGTGTCACGCAGCTGCTGATACGTGCGCACACGCTGGTTCAGCGCATTCGTGATCGCGGTCTCTTCGTCTGTGGTGAACTCGAGTCCCGAGATCTTCTCCGCGCAGTCGATGATCTCCGGCTTCACGGGCCCGGCTGGCTGCTGTCCCTGGGCAAGCGTCTTGACGCCAACCGCTCCCGCGACGGCCGCCGGCACGGTCTTCAGAAACTTGCGACGCGACTCGCTCTTCATGGACGGAACCTCGATGAGAGTCGAACGAATCCGCTACTTCTTTTCTTTGAACCCCGCCGGCATCGCCACGTCCTGCGCTGTCACGGTGGTCTCCACCGACAACAGATCGACCGTCGTCGTCATGACCTTCGTGCGCGCCTGGGGCTGACCACGGTTGCCCGCGACGCGACGCCCGATCATTCCGCCGATGCCGCCACCGCCGGACGACTGGCTCTGCTGCTGCGCCTGCTTCAGCTGCTCTTCGCTTCTCACCACTTCGAAGACCGAAGACGTCGAAAGCGTCGTGCCGTTCATCTTCTTGCTCTCCGTCTGAGAGCGCTCCAGCATCTTGCCGAACGACGGGTACATCACGGAGAGCTGGGCCATCTGCTGCTGCATCTCCACCAGGAGGGATTCGCCGTACACCGCCCTGACGAACCGCACTTCGAAGTCGCGCCGTTCGTCAATCGCGGCGATCTTCGGTCCAATCCACATCGTGTTCGTCATGACGAAGCCGCCCGCGGCTTCGACGGTCTTGCCCTTCTCGTGTCCCGTGACCGTCACCACCACCTCGCGCGCGTCGTAGCCCGCGACGTTCTTCTTCTGGCCGGTCTCTTCGACTTTCGCGTCGAATTCGAACTGCTTGCTGGCGTCTTCGACCTGCTGCTTGTCTTCCGGCTTCATCTCGGCCTTCTGCTTGGCCGCCTCCGCGCGCGCCTTCTCGAACGCGGCGCGAAGTTCGGCGAACGTCTGGACCGTGTATTCCTTCTTCTTCATGTCCAGCAGGTACACCTTCTGCTCGGTCAGATCGACGATCTGGCCGGAGATGTCGCTGATCTGGGCCTTCCGGTTGCCCTTCACGGCCACGGTGCTCGTGATGCCGTCTTTCATCGCGCTGCCGCCGAAGAACCGGACGAAGCCGCCGAGTACGCCTTCGATGTTGACCAGCGTCTTCTCTTTGGTCTTCACGTCGGCTCTGAGGACTGGCGCGGCCACCGCGGCGGCCGTCAACAGGGCGACTCCAATCGTCAAACGTTTCATCTGGTGCCTCCAGGTCATGGGAGTGCCGATATTCTAGAGCGGATTGTTCTGATCGGGGGCGGGCATGACGGCGCAAGTGGGCAGGAACGTGACGGCGTGTGAAGGGCCCGTGCGGCCTCCGTCGCGGGCGGCCGTCTGCCTCGTTGCGCTCCTCGCGGCTACGATCGGTCTCCGGGGAGGGGCGATGCAGGAATACCGGGTGGTCGGTGGCGATGGCGCCGCGCTGTTCGGGCAGGCGGTAGTGGCCGGCGGATTCGTCTTCGTGTCCGGTGTGAATGGCCTCGAGGGATCGGCGCCGGCGCTCACCATCGCCGAGCCGGACATCGCCGCCGAGACGCGTACGGTGCTCGAACGGCTGCGTGTCGCGCTCGAGGCCGCCGGCTCATCGGTCGCGCAGGTCGTGAACGTCCAGGTTCAGCTCCGGCGCCCCTCGGATTTCGAGGCGATGAACGCCGTGTATCGCACGGTCTTCGCCGACGCGCCACCGGCCAGAACGACCGTGGTCACCCGCATGCCTCCCAACGTGTTCGTCACGATGTCGGCGATGGCGGTGCCGAACGGCGCGGAGCGCGAGACGCTGCATCCCGCGGGCTGGGCCAAGTCACCGCGGCCGTACTCGTACATCGTGCGCGCGAACGGGTTCGTGTTCCTGGCGGGTCTCGTCAGCCGGCGGGGCAGTGACGACGCGGTCGTGCCCGGACCTCTGCCGGTGCAGATTCGCACCATCCTCGAGAATGCCGGCACGTTGCTGCGCACGGCAGGCCTGTCACTTTCTGACGTCGTCTCGTCGCGTGTGTACATGACCGACGAGTCGTTCTACGAGACGATGAACGCCGAATACGCGAAGTTCTTCCCCAGCGAACCTCCAGCGCGCGCCGTGGCCGTCACGGATCTGATGGGGTCGGACGCCTCGATCGAGATCTCGCTCATCGCGTCCACCTCGGGCAAGACCGTCCTCGGCGCCGCCGTTGCGCCGAGTCTCCCGCTCTCCACCGCCGTGCGTGCCGGTCGGTTCACGTTTCTCTCCGGTGTCCTTGGTTCGAGCGACAAGGCGACCGACGTCACCATGCAGACGCGCGAAGCGATGACGCGGATCGATCGGACGCTCGAGGCCGCGGGCCTTACGCACGCGGACATCGTCGACACCACCGTCTACTTGCCGGATACCTGGCAGCAGCCGCAGGTGGCGAAAGTCCTCCGCGAGCCGATCTCCGGCGCGCCGACTGCCGGCAGCGTCGTCGGCGCGCGCCTCGCGGCACGAGCGGGTCTCGTGGAGCTCGTCGTCACCGCCTGGCGTTGATGCATCTCACACACGTCTGAGTCGCCATGCGGGCCGAGCTGCGCGCGATGATCGTGCTGGCCTGGCCGGTCATCCTCTCGGAGATCGGCTGGCTGTTCATGGGGATCGTTGACGCGATCTTCGTCGGGCCGCTCGGCCCGGCCGCCATCGGCGCGGTGGGCACCGGCTCGACGATGTTCTTCGCCGTGATGGTGCTCGGCATGGGCATGCTCCTTGCGCTCGACACGTTTGTCGCCCGCCACTTCGGTGCAGGAGACATCGGCGAGTGCCACCGATGGTTGTTCGCCGGACTGCAGCTCGCGTGCGTGCTTTCCGTGGTGCTCGTCGCGGCCGGCATCGTCGGCGTCGCGCTGTTGCCGCGCGCCGGTCTCCATCCCGACGTCATCGTGCTGCTGCAGCCGTACCTCGGCGCGCTGCTCTGGTCCGTGCCGCCGCTGCTCGTGTACACCGTGCTGCGTCGGTACCTGCAGGCGATGAACGTCGTCCGTCCGATCATGCTTGCGGTGGCGATCGCGAACGTACTGAATGCGGTCGGCAACTGGATCTTCGTCTATGGCCACCTGGGCGCGCCGGCGCTCGGCGTGGTCGGTTCTGCGTATGCGACCCTGGCGGCGCGCATCGGACTCGCGATCACGCTGTGGATGGTGGTCGTTCACCGCGAACGCCGGCGGCCATCCGGCCTGCACGACGTGCCGTTCCAGATTGACATCGCGCGCATGTGGCAGCTCGTGCGGCTGGGCATTGCGGCCGCGTTGCAGATCGCGCTGGAGGTGGGGGTGTTCGCCGTCGCCGGTGGACTGGCGGCGCGCATCTCGCCGACGGCGCTCGCGGCGAACCAGATTGTCCTCAACATTGCCGGGTTCTTCTTCATGGTGCCGTACGGGCTGAGCTCCGCCGCGGCCGTGCGGGTCGGACAGGCGGTCGGCCGTCGTGATGCGCACGGTGTCCGCGTGGCTGGCTGGTCCGCGCTGGCGCTCGCGCTCGGCTTCGCGTTCTGTGTCGCCGGTTGGTTCGTGATCGGGCCGACGCCGCTGCTGCGCATCTTCACGCGCGATGCCGGCGTCATCGCGACCGGAATCACGCTGCTCGCGATCTGCGCGTTCTTTCAGCCGTTCGACGGGTTTCAAACGGTGACCACGGGCGCGTTGCGTGGCCTGGGCGACACGCGATCGCCGATGCTGACGAATCTGGCTGGCCACTGGCTGATCGGCCTGCCGGTTGCCTACCACCTGTGCTTCACTCGGGACTGGGGCGTGACGGGCCTGTGGGTCGGTCTGTCGATCGGCCTGATCCTGATTGGGGCGGTGTTGCTGGTGGTCTGGTGGCGCGCGGCGGCGCGCGTCTTTTTCATACAATGACGCGCATGTGGCGAACCGCGATCGGGGCAGTGGCTGTGGCGGGGTTGATCGTGTCGTGCGCGAGGACTCCACCAGCGCCGACGCCCGCCGAGGTGGCGAGTTTTCTCAAAGACGTCAACGCGCAGATGCTCGAGCTGGGCGTGCAGCAGCAACAGGCCGACTGGGTGAACGCCACGTACATCACGTCCGACACCGAGGCGATTCGCGCGGTGATGGATCGGACGTTCCTGGAGGCGATGGCGAAGTTCGCCAAGGCCGCCACGCGCTTCGATCACGTGCAGGTGTCGCCGGCCGAACGACGCCAGCTCGATCTCCTCAAGCTCGCGCTCGACCTGGTGCCGCCGTCGGATTCGAAAGACGCCGCGGAGCTGACGCGGCTTGGCGCCTCGCTCGAAAGCACGTACGGCCGTGGCAAGTGGTGCCGCGATGCGACGAAGCCTGACTCGTGTGCGGATATCGAGAAGATCACGGAGACGCTTGCGACGTCACGCGACCCGCAGAAGATTCGCGAGGCCTGGGAGGGCTGGCACACCATCGCGGTGCCGATGAAGCCGGACTACATCCGATTCGTCGAGCTCGCCAACAAGGGCGCAAAGGAACTCGGTTTTGCCGACACCGGTGCGCTCTGGCGCATGAAGTACGACATGCCGGCCGACGACTTCACCAAGGAAGTCGATCGCCTGTGGGCGCAGGTGCAGCCGCTCTACCTCTCGCTCCACGCGTACGTCCGCATGAAGCTCCACGAGAAGTACGGCGCCGCCGTGCCGGAAACGGGTCCGATTCCTGCGCATCTCCTCGGCAACATCTGGGCGCAGGACTGGTCGAACGTGTTCGATCTCGTCTCGCCCGGCGGCGCGAATCCGGGCTACTCGCTGACGGACATCCTGAAACAGCGCCACACCAACTCGACCGAAATGGTGCGCTACGGCGAGCGCTTCTATACGTCGCTCGGGTTCGCGCCGCTGCCACCGACGTTCTGGGAGCGGTCGCTCTTCACCAAGCCGGCCGATCGCGACGTCGTGTGTCATGCGAGCGCGTGGGACATCGATGCCGTGGACGACCTGCGAATCAAGATGTGCATCGATCCGACGGACGAGGACTTTCAGACGATTCACCACGAGCTGGGCCACAACTTCTACCAGCGCGCGTACAAGGATCAGCCGGTCATCTTTCGTGACTCGGCCAATCAGGCGTTCCACGAGGCCATTGGCGACACGATCGCGCTTTCGGTCACGCCCGAGTACCTCGTCAAGATCGGTCTGCTCGACAAGGCGCCGGACGCATCGCGCGACATCGGCCTGCTGCTCTCGCGCGCGCTCGAGAAAGTCGCGTTCCTGCCGTTCGGCCTCGTGATCGATCAGTGGCGGTGGAAGGTGTTCTCCGGCGAGATTTCACCCGCCGCGTACAACAAGGGCTGGTGGGACCTGCGGCTCAAGTACCAGGGCATCGCGCCGCCATCGGTGCGTGGCGAAGAGTTCTTCGATCCCGGCGCGAAGTATCACGTGCCGGCGAACTACTCGTACACGCGCTATTTCCTGGCCGACATTCTCCAGTTCCAGTTTCATCGCGAACTGTCGAAGATTGCCGGCTGCACGTCGCCGCTGCACCGCTGCTCGATCTACGACAACAAGGAAGCGGGTCGCCGTCTCGATGCGATGCTGAAGATGGGACAATCGAGGCCGTGGCCGGACGCGCTGGAGGCCCTGACGGGTTCACGTCAGATGGACGCCACAGCGATCGTCGATTACTTTGCGCCGCTCAAAACCTGGCTGGACGAACAGACGAAAGGAAAGCCGAGCGGCTGGTAACCGGTCTTCGGGCCTTCAACCCCCAAGCCGTCAGGCCTTCAAGCCCTCACGCCTTCAAGCCTTCACGCCCCTTTGAGCGCGTCCGTGACGCGCGTCGTGATGGCGTGCTGTTTCTTGTCGTCGCCGACGCCTTCCCACGCGCTCAGAATTTCACCGCGCGCGTTCACCAGCACGAGCGTCGGGGTCGCGCGAACGCGAAGGCCCTTGGGCGTCACCTTCACCGAAACCGGCTCGAGGCCCATCGTCTGTGCGAATTTCAGGTCGTCTGCCGGCTCGTTTCCCGTGCTGGCAAAGACGACGTGACCGCCTGACGACGTCACGGTGGCCGCGAGCGTCTTGAGATACGGCGCGGCCTTCTGGCACGCCCCACAGCTGTTGCGAGCGAACAGCACGAGCGTCACCTTCTCGTGCGCGTACCAGTCGGCGGGCGTGTCGATGGTCGTGCCCGCCGAGTACGCCGGTGGCGGCGCCTTCGGCTCCATCCCGATGGCGCGCGTCACGCGCGGCCACAGCACGACGAGCAGCGTCGCGACCACCGCGACCGCGGAAATCAGGCTGGCGGCGGTCGCGAGGCGGGTGAGGGATCGTTCGGTGCGCGCGTCCATCTTCAACACCACTCAGTCGTGAAACCGGCGTCAGTAGAGCGGATCCGGCCAGCGCAGGATCTTGCACCAGCCCGTGCACGCCCACGCCCAGACGGGGCCGCACATCGGCCAGTCGAGGTCGAAGTTGCACGTGTACAGCTCGGAACACTGCAGCCAGGGATCCGGCTCGAGGTCGCACGTGTCGATGTCGATGTTGCAGTTGCAGTCGGGGTACTCGGCCGAGACATTGCGCCAGCCGCGGACACGATCCGCCAGCTGCTGACGCCACGGCAGAGCGTTCGCGCGCTCGAGCTGCTTCGGTCCAAGCGTCACGAACAGCTCGTCGGCCGCCTTTGGGCCGAGCACGACGATGGCCTCATTGAAAATCTTGCTGATGGATTCCTTGACGTCCGGCGACACAGGCGGCGCGAACGCTTCGGGTGACAGCACCTCGAGTGCGTCCTGCAGCACGCTGACCTGCGCCGGTGAGAGTTTCGCGTGCGTGCGGAGGTAGCGGCGCACGTGTTCCTGCCACGCATCCGACCGATCTTCCGGAGCGAGCCTCGTCATGATGGCCCGACGGTAGGCGAGTGGATACGCATCGATCTCGAGGCTGGCCTCTTTCAGCGCGGCCGGCGAGAGATCGGCGCTCCAGTCGAGCGCCGCCACGGCGACATCCGGCGTTCGCGCCACCGGAAGCAGGATCGCTTCGGCGGGGAGGGTGAGCAGGCCCAGCACGGCGGCAACCGTCAGCCGGCCTCGCGTGCGCGACGTCATAAGGCTCCTTTTTTGTGATCGTGTCGATGCCGACACGAAGTCGGCCCAAGGAGTGCAAGACGTACGCCCGTACGCGCGACGAAGAAACCTACGTCAATCCGCGGCGTTTGCCGGGTCTCTCGGGTAGTCGCGGGAACACGCCCGACAAATCTGTGGGGCGTCTGTCGTGGTTCGTGGTTACGGAACCGTAACCCGCTGATCGCCCGCGTGAAATCCGCGAGCGTTTCTCAGCGACGCGAAGCGATCAGCGTAGATGGGTCCGGGATGGACTCGAGTGAGAGGGAACGGGGTAGCGAACGACCGCGGACTACGGATGAACGGCGGCCGACGGATACGTGCGCTCCACGTAGTCGTCGATCAACTGTTGAAACGCCGCGGCGAGTTCTTCGTACGTGCCGCGCAGCGTCGTCCGATGTTCGCCGTCGATGAAGACGGGACAGTTCGGTGACTCGCCAGTGCCCGGCAGCGAGATGCCGATGTTCGCGGCCTTCGATTCGCCTGGCCCGTTGACCACGCAGCCCATCACGGCCACCGTCATCGCCTCCACGCCTGGACGCGCTTCCTTCCAGATCGGCATCATCGATCGCACGTATTCCTGCACGCGCTCGGCCAGTTCCTGGAAGGTGGTGGATGTCGTACGCCCGCAGCCGGGACACGCGGTGATCGACGGCGAGAACGATCGCAGCCCAAGTGCCTGCAGGATCTCGCAGGCGGCGTACACTTCTTCGCGGCGGTCGCCCCCCGGCCGCGGCGTGAGCGAGACACGAATCGTGTCGCCGATGCCTTCGTTCAGCAGGATGCCCAGGGCCGACGCCGACCATGTCAGCCCCTTGATGCCCATCCCGGCTTCCGTCAATCCGAGATGCAGCGGTTGATCGGTCTGCCGCGCAAGGTCGCGATAGACCGCGATGAGATCGCGCGGCCGCGAGAGCTTGCACGAGATGATGATCTGCTGTTTGGTGAGGCCCGAGTCGATCGCCAGTTCCGTCGACTGCAGCGCAGACAGGATCATGCACTGATTGATGATCTCTTCCGACGTGTGGCCGAGCTGCCGGTCTGTGTTCTCCTGCATTCGGGCCACGACCAGTTCCTGATTGAGCGATCCGCCGTTGACGCCGATGCGCACCGGCTTGCCGTGTTCGACCGCCACCTTGCAGATGGTCGCGAACTGCTCGTCGCGGCGCCTGCCCGTGCCCACGTTGCCCGGATTGATGCGGTACTTGTCGAGGGCGCGCGCCGCATCGGGAAATCGCGTGAGGAGGAGGTGGCCGTTGTAGTGGAAGTCGCCGATCAAAGGCGCCTGACAGCCGGCCTCCAGCATCCGCTGTTTGATCTCGGGCACGGCCGCGGCCGCTTCGGGCGTGTTGACCGTGACACGGACCATTTCGGACCCGGCTTCGGCCAGTTCGACGCATTGACGCGCCGTGGCCACCGCATCGGCCGTCTCCGTCATCGTCATGCTCTGGACGACGATGGGGGCCCCGCCGCCGACCTGGAGGTGGCCAACCCGGACGGGCACCGTGCGATGCAGACGAATTGGCGTTGCCATCAGTCAAATAATGATGACAGTACTAAGATCGGGAGACCAGAGGACCCCCCAATGCGCACAGTTCGAACGCTGACCCTTGCACTGTTCACCATCGCGCTCAGCCTGCCGATTCAGGCGTTTCAGGCGGCGCAGAGCCCCGTCACCGCCGCGGACCTGTCCCGGCTCGAGAACACCGCTGCCGATATCGGCCGGCAGGTCACCGCCTTGCGAAAGACCGATGCGACGCTCGCAAACGACGTCGATCGCACACTCGGCGATCTGAACGACGAGATCACGTACCTGCGCGTCAAAATGCGCAAGGACGGCAGCGTGACGCGCGAGGAGTACACCGCGCTGCGCGACCGTCTGGAAACACTCCGGGTAAAGGCGCAGGGCCAGAAGGTGTCGGTGGCGCCCGTGCCGGACGATCCGCCGCTCGGCTCTGGCGTGTTGCCGGTCGGCACCGAGTTCGACGTCCGCTTGCAGACGCCGCTCAACTCCGGAACCGCCAGGGTTGAACAGCGCTTCGAAGCGACGACGATCGCCGATGTCTCGCAGGGCGGAAAGGTGCTGATTCCTGCCGGCGCCATCGTGCGCGGCTTCGTCAGCTCCGTGCGGCCAGCGGGCCGTATCGATCGGAAAGGAAGCATCACGCTCTCGTTCGACGAGATTCGGTTCATCGGCCGCAGCCAGCGCCTGCGCGCGTCCGTCGTGCAGGCCCTCGACGGCAAGATCGCCGAGGACGCGACGCGGATTGGCGCGGGCGCGATGGTGGGCGCGATGCTCGGCGGGATTCTGGGCGGAGGCAAGGGCGCGCTGCTTGGCGTGCTCGTCGGCGGCGGCGGCACGATTGCCGCCACCGAAGGCACCGACGTCCAGCTGCCAGCCGGCACCGTGCTTCGCATCCGGCTCGATGAGCCGCTCGAGATCAAGAACTGACATAAGATCCCCGCGGAGGTTGGTGCTGATGTCGTCCCCCGCGGTGCGTCGTTTCACAGTTGCCGGTCTGTTGGCGTTTGGCGCAGCGGTTGCCGCGCCGCTGGCGTGGACGGGGAGTCCGCAGGCCGCGGCCCAGTCGCCGGCGGCTGGCGCGCAGACACGGCCCACAGACGATCCGGCGCTGGTTGCGCGTGCGCGCGCGATCCACGACCGCGTGGTGACGCTCGATACCCACAACGACATCGAGCCGAATCGCTTCACGCCCGACTGCAACTACACGATGCGTCTGACGACGCAGGTGAACCTGCCCAAGATGAAAGAGGGCGGGCTCGACGTGTCGTTCATGATTGCCTATACCGGGCAGGGCGCGCTGACGCCCGAGGGTTACGCGTCGGCGTATGCCACGGCGTCCGCGAAGTTCGACGCGGTGCACCGGCTTACCGAGCAGATCGCGCCGAACGAGATCGGCCTCGCGCTGACGCCTGCCGACGTGCGGCGGATTGCGGCGTCGGGACGGAAGGTGGCGGTGATTGGCGTCGAGAACGGGTATCCGATCGGTCTCGACATCAAGCGCGTGAAGGAGTTCTACGATCGCGGCGGCCGCTACATGTCGCTGGCGCACAACGGTCACAGCCAGCTCGCGGATTCGAACACCGGCGAGGCGACGAACACGTGGCTCTACGGCGGGCTCAGCCCGCTCGGGAAGCAGGTGATTGCCGAGATGAACCGGCTCGGCATCATGGTGGACGTCTCGCACCCGTCGAAGGGCGCGATGATGCAGGCCGTGGCGCTGTCGAAGGCGCCGATCATCGCCTCGCATTCAGCGGTGCGATCGCTCGCCAACGTCAGCCGCAACATGGACGACGAGATGCTGATGGCGCTGAAGCAGAACGGCGGCGTCATTCAGGTGGTGGCATTCGCGTCGTACGTCAAGGTCGATCCGCCGCAGCGGGTGGCGGCGCTCGCGCAGCTGCGTGAAGACTTCGGCATCGCGGCCGCAGGCCGCGGGGGCGCAGGCGGCGCGGCTGGCGGTGGACGGGCCGCCGGCGGCCGCGGCGCGGCCGGTGCTGCCACGCCGGCGGCGGGCGCCGCGACCGGTGCCGCGGCGCCGGCAGCTGGTGCACGAGCGGG
>Ga0111538_10007501_pt1 | contig 14695 bp, 9 predicted proteins | sample SoiMethybrSBSTD1_FD_79669 | JGI IMG/M metagenome (GOLD analysis project Ga0111538, IMG submission 79669) | Bulk soil microbial communities from a Populus tree surrounding site in Tennessee, USA - Soil MetaG P. TD hybrid SBSTD1 (version 2)... | ecosystem: Environmental > Terrestrial > Soil > Tree... | reverse complement strand
TCCCAATCGCGCCGCCGGAGTCGCCCGCGGCCGGCTGGACGTAGATGTTCTTGAAGCCCGTCTCTTTGTAGATCTTCCAGTTGGCGACGCAGTTGAGACCGACGCCACCGGCGATGCAGAGGTTCGGAAGCTTGTACTTCTCGTAGAGCGCTCGGGCGAGGTTGAGGACGAGCTCTTCGACGATCTTCTGGCCGGAGTGGGCCACGTCGTAGTGGAATTCATCCAGCTCAGTTTCCGGCCTGCGTCGCGGCCGGCCGAAGAGGTTCTCCCAGCGGCGGTTGAACATGCTCTTCGTCGAGTAATGGTGCGCGAAGTACTCCATCTTGAGCCGGAAGCTGCCGTCCGGCTTCATGTCGACGACTTTCCGGAACTGGTCGACATATTTCGGCTTGCCGTACGGAGCCAGGCCCATGACTTTCCACTCGGCGTCGTTCACTTTGAAACCGAGGTAGGCCGTGATCGCGCTGAAGAGGAGACCGATCGAGTGCGGGAAGCGAATCTCCCCCTCGATGTCCATGCGTGTGCCGCGGCCGAGACCGTAGGCAGTCGTGGTCCACTCGCCCACGCCATCCATGCTGAGTAGCACGGCGTCCTTGTACGGGGAGACGAGGAATGCGCTGGCAGCGTGCGAGAGGTGGTGCTCGCAGAAGATGATGTCCTTCTCGGTGCCCAGCCTCTCCTGGATGATCCGGCCGATCCTCAACTTCGTCGTGAGCCAGATCGGCATGCTCTTCATCCAGCTCATGTAGGAGAGCGGCCAGGCCGAGAGGCAAGTTTCGAGGATCCTCATGAACTTCACGAACGGCTTCTCGTAGAAGCCGATGTAGTCCACTTGATCGATCGTGATGCCGGCCGCTCGCAGGCAGTACTGCACGGCGTTGATCGGGAAGTCGGAATCGTGCTTCTTGCGAGTGAAACGCTCTTCTTCCGCGGCGGCGATGAGGATCCCGTCCTTGACGAGTGCGACACCGGCGTCGTGATAGAAGCAACTGAGTCCGAGGACGTACATGGAGGGCTTTCCTCTACAGGGCTATCAGTTTCTCGCTGGCGCAGCGCTTCCGGCCGGACGTGCGGCGATGCCCCGCTCGCGCGCCGGATCGAGACACGTCAGAAGGGCCGCGCGAAGCGCTCGAGCGTGGATTCGACGTTCTTGTGGGGCTCCCAGTACGTCGCCCCTCCCAGTTTCTTCCGGAGCGGATCCTTCGTTCGCACGAGCGTGAACGGCACGAGGAGCGTGAAGTAGAAGAGCGTCAATAGAACCGTGGTCATCACCATGCCCATGTAGCGGGCCATGCCCATCCAGACCTTGTAGACGAAGGTCAGCGCGCGCGGCGCGACGAAGGCCAGCAAGGCGAAAAGGGCGCTCACGCCAAGGAGCGCGGGGAAAACGTTCGTCCGATAGCCGCCGGGGTGGCGGGCGAAGAGGAGGAGGCTGACGACGAGGATCGCCCCACTCATGAGCCAGCCGAAGCTGCGGAGATTTTTGTCGGTCGCGGGGAGCATTTTTTGGGGGAGCCTCAGATGACCAAGCAGAAGACGATACGACAACCGTCCGGTCCTCGGCAATTCGAATCCTGAACGCCCCATCGGCCAGACGGGACGCGGCACCTTGATCGAGCGAACCGGTACCAGCGTCGTGAAAGCTTAGAGGCTGTTTCAAAACCCCATCCTGGCTTCGGCCGGCTGCACGGCCACGCTGCTGCGTCGCTCGGACTTGTCGTATTCTCCGTATACGTCGTCGTCCTCGCTTCTTGCATCGCGACCGTTCGCTCGCCCTCGGGCCGACGGAGCGGGTTATGAAACAGCCTCTTAGATTGCAATCTCGGTGCCGAATTGGAAGTGGCGGCACCCGCTCGCCCCGCTCGACTACCGCCCTCCGCGGGCCTGGGGGGGCCGGCCGGGGCGCCGCGAAGCTGGAAAGAATATCCACATTCGATACGATGGCGCCGACAACTCCCCCATCGAAAAGGAGCCTCCGTGGAACGACCGAAGACCCTCAGCCCATTCGTCACCCGGCGCGATTTCGTCCGTCAGAGCGGCCTGCTCGCTGCGGGCGCTGCCATCGGGATTGGCACGACGGCCGGCGGGCGGCAACCGCTGGCGGCCGGCGGCGAAGAAAAGCCGGCGAAAGTGGAGACCCCGCCCATTCCACGCTCGGTGCTGGGCCGCACGGGTGTGGAAGTAAGCATCCTCGGCTTCGGGACCGCCCTTCTGGGCCATCAGAACAGCAATCAACCCGAGGTGCCGAAGCTCATCAACGTCTTCAGCGAAGCGCTGGATCGCGGGATCAACTACCTCGACACCGCCCGCATCTACGGCCGCGCCGAAGAGGCGCTCAAAGAGGTCCTCCGTACGCGGAGGGAGAAGACTTTCCTCGTGACGAAAGTCTGGGCGAATACGTCGGAGGAGGCGGAGAAATCGTTCCACGAGTCCCTCGAAAGGCTCGGTGTGAGCTCCGTGGATGTCCTCCACCTCCATTCGGCCGGGGACAAGGAGATCGACAAGGTCCTCGGGCCCGGAGGCTCCTGGGAGTTCCTCGCGAAGGCGAAGAAAGACGGCAAGACGCGCTTCGTGGGCATCACCGGCCACTCGCGCCCCGCGAATTTCGTCCGTCTCCTCGAGACGGATCAGGTGGACGTCATGATGGTCGCCATGAACTTCGTGGACCGGTTCATTTACGGCTTCGAGGAAAAGGTTTTGCCCGTCGCCCGAAAACACAAGACAGGCGTCATGGCGATGAAAGTCTATGGCGGCGTGCAGGGAGGCTTCCCCAACTATGGATCGAAGACTCCGCATCCCTCGCAGATGAAAGGCGAGCATCACGTGCGTTCGATCGCCTACGTGAAAGCGCTGGAGGGCGTCACGGGCATGGTCATCGGCGCTCACACTCTCGAGCAGCTCCACGAGAACATCCGCCGAGTCGTCGAGACAAAGCCCCTCGGCAAGGAGGAGTTCGAGAAGCTGTGCGAAGAAGGCAAAGCGGTGTCGGCGGGATGGACGCCGCGTTTCGGACCAGCCGTTTGAAGGCGGCCGCGGCCGTCCTCTGCGCGCTCGCCGCGCGCGCGGCGGCCGGCGATACGCCCGAGTACTCGCTCCCGGAGAGGCTGGGGGTCATCTCCGACCCCCGACTGCCGGAAGTGTCGGGGATTGTGCCCGTCACCGACCACCCACGGCGCTACTGGGCCCACAACGACTCGGGAGACAAAGCGCGACTCCTCGTGATCGAGGACACGGGCTCGGTCGTGGCAGAAGTTCTCGTGCGGGGCGCCGCGGCGACGGACTGGGAGGACATCGCGAAAGGTCCGGCTCCACCCGCCGCTAAGGCGGCACCCGGGCGAGCGAGTCGAGACGGCCGGCCGCGGCTCTACATCGCGGACACCGGCAACAACGACCGCTCCCGCCGGGAACTCGTCATTTGGAAGATTCCCGAGCCCGAAATCCCGCGCGCTCCGCCGAAAATCGGCGAGGAGATGCGCCTCGAGACCGAGCCGGCTCTGGCGCTGCGATTCCACTACCCGGGCGAGCCGAAAGATTGCGAAGCCATCGTCGTTCACGCGCAGACGGGGCGCGTCTACTTGCTCACGAAAGAGCTTTTCCGGTCCGACGTCTACTGGATCGACGGGTCCCCGGAAGCGCCCGTGCCGCCGCAGACGGCGGAGAAGGTGGCGCAGATGTCGCCCGGCTTCCTCGTCACGGGGGCGGACCTGTCGAGCGACGCGCACCGCCTCGTCCTCCGGACCTACCTCCAGGTCCAGGAGTACGACCTTCCACCCGGCCGCCCCTTCGAGGAGATTTTCGAGCAGCCGAAGCATGTCCTGCCGTCGAGCTACCTGGAAGTCCAAGGCGAGGCGATCGCCTACGATGCCGACGGATCGATCATCACGCTCAGCGAGGCGAATCCGCGGGTGATTCACAGGATCCGTCGCCGCAAACCCACTGCGCCGGCCGGGCCCCCGGCGGCGCCCTCGGTGGACTCCCTCCTCCAGAGCTTTCGGACCGCGTTGCCGCTCCGCGTCGAGATTGCCGCGGCCGAGCCGGACGTGATCGATCCCGTGGCCGCCGTGTTCGACGAGGCCGAGCAGCTCTGGGTCGTCGAGATGGGCGATTACCCTTTGGGGCCCAAGCCCGGCGAGGCGCCCAAGGGGCGGATCAAGATGCTCGACGACTCGGACGGCGACGGGCGGTTCACGTTGCGCAGCGTCTTCGCCGAAGGACTGCTTTTTCCGACGGGCGCGGCGCCGTGGCGGCACGGCCTCCTCGTCACGACGATGCGGCAGATCCTCTACCTGCGCGACAGCGACGGCAACGGCGTGGCGGACACGAGCCAGGTAGTCGCCGACGGATTCCACGACGAGAACTCCCAGCTCCTGCCCAACCACCCGACGTGGTCGATCGACAATGGCTTTTACGTCGCCAACGGCCTTCGCGCGACGGACGTGCGCGTCCCCCTTCCGCAGGGGGGTATTCAGCTCGAGATCCGAGGGCGCGACCTGCGGATCGAACCCACGACGTGGCAGGCCGAGGCGGCGAGCGGCGGCAGCCAGTTCGGTCTGGCCATGGACGACGAAGGCCGCCGGTTCATCTGCTCGAACCGAAACCATCTTCAGCACGTCGTGCTCGAGGATCGCTACGCTCGGAGGAACCCGCGCGCGACCGTCCCGACGACCGTGGAGGACGTCCCCGACCACGGCCCCGCGGCGCGCATCTTTCCCCTCAGCCAGAACTGGACCACGTCAAACCTTCACGCCGGCACTTTCACGGCGGCCTGCGGCGTGCACGTCTATCGTGGCGACCGCATGACGGTCCTGCGCGGCGACGCGTTCGTCTGCGATCCGACGGGGAACCTCGTCCATCGCGACCGGCTCCAGTATCTCGGTTCTACGTTTGCCGCGAGCCGCGCCGCGGAAGACAAGGACGCCGAGCTCCTTCGCTCGCCCAGCGAGTGGTTCCGGCCGGTCAACGTGACGAGCGGCCCGGACGGGGGGCTCTACGTCGTCGATATCTGCCGGCGGACGATCGAGCACCCCCACTGGATGCCGCCCGAGCAAGTCCGCCGCTTCGACTTTACGGCCGGCAACGACTGCGGCCGTATCTGGCGACTCGTTCCCGCCGAACCCGCCGCGCCTGCGCCGCGTCGGCCCGTGCTCGCTTCCGCGCCTCTCGACGAGCTGATCGCGGCGCTCGGCGCGCGCGATGGTTGGCGCCGTGACACGGCGCAGCGCCTTATCGTCGAACGGCAAGGGGCGGACGCCGCCCGGGCGCTAGAGCAGGCGCTCGCCGCCGGGCCAACTCGGGGCTTGGCCACGGAATCCCTGTTTCGGCTCCACGCGCTCTGGACGCTCGAAGGCTTGGGCAAGACGTCGCTCGACGCGCTCTCGAGCGCGCTCGCGGACACGGATCCCGCCGTCCGGCGAGCGGCGCTTCGGCTTTCGGAGAGCAGGTTCGGCGACCACCGGGAGCTCGCTGAGCAGGCTTTGCGGCTCGTGAACGACTCCGACCGCGGAGTTCGATTCCAGCTCGCGCTCTCCCTCGGCGCGCTCGCGCCCGAGCGAACCACGGAGGTCCTCCGTCGGATTGCGCTGCGCGAGTCGAGCGACCGATGGTTCCGCTCCGCCGTCCTCCTCTCCGCGGGAGATCCTGTCGCGCTCGCGACAGCGATCCTCGCCACGCGGCCCCGGGCCGAAGACTCCCTCGAAGCGCTTTTTGGAGACCTCGTGCGCGCCGCGGGAGCTGGCGGCTCTCGCGAAATAGCCATCATCGCCCGCGGCGCTGCGCCGGGAGAGCCGCGGTGGCTGCAGGCGGCGGCGCTCGGCTTCCTGCGTGCGGGCGGTTCCAACTCCGAGGAGCTATGGCTTCGCGACGCGGCGCGCACGGCCGAGCAAGAGGCGGCGGATGCGACGGTGCCGCTCGTTCGCCGCCGCGACGCGCTCGAGCTCCTGAGCTACCTCACGCCGCCGTCCCCCGTGATTCAACGCGTCCTCGACTCGCCCGCGGAGCCCGGACTCCACGCCTCGGCCGCCCGCGCCGCCATCCGTGCGGAAGGCGCAGCGGGGCTCGCGCGCATTCTCGAGCGCTGGCCGTCGGCCGGCCCGGAGCTGCGCCGGGCCATCGTCGACTCGGCATTGACCCAACCGGGCCTCGCAACGTCCCTCATCGAAGCGCTCGCCGCGGGAAAGATCCACGCCCCGGAGCTCGAGGCTCCGGAGCGCGAGCGGTTGCTGCGGCACGGGGATGCGAACCTGCGCGCGCGTGCGGCAGAGCTTCTCGGGGGGGCCAGCGATCGTGCGGCGGCCATGTTGGAACGGAAAGATGCGCTCTCGCTGCCGGGAGACATCGTGCGGGGGCAGGCGGTCTTTGTGCGCGTGTGCGCCCGTTGCCATCGCGTCGCCGGCCTCGGCGTCGACACCGGCCCCGACATCTCCGACGCAAGAGAGCGGACTCCCGATGCGCTGCTCCGGGATATTCTCGACCCGAACCGCGCGGTCGACGGCCGCTACCTCGGCTACAGCGTCACGACGCGGGATGGTCGCGTGGTGACGGGTGTCCTCGACGGCGAGACTTCCGCTTCGATCACGCTCCGCCGCGCCGACGGCGAAGCCGAGACTCTCGCGCGCAGCGCCGTGGAAGACGTTGTGTCCACGGGCCTCTCGTTCATGCCGGAAGGCCTCGAGAAAGACCTGTCCAGTCAGGACCTCGCCGACGTGATCCACTTCCTCAAAGAGTGGCGATTCGTCCCGTCCGAGGTCACTTCACCCGCCGCAGACACTCGAGGAGATCCGCCAGGGAAACCGGCGAAATGACGGCTTCGAGGCCCTCCGGCATGAGCGAGGCCCCCGTCGAGGCGATGGTGTCGATGTCGGCTCGCTCCACGCCTTCTTCCACGCCGCCCGATCCGCGCAGCGTCACGGCACTCGACGTCTCCGACCGGACGATCCCCGTGATGACACGTCCTGTCCGCAGCGTGACCACGTAGGCCGTGAAGCCAGCCGCCGTGGATCGGTTGGGGTCGAGGATGCTCGCCACGAGCTCCTCGCGCGTCTTCTTGCCGGCGCCGTCGAGGTCCGGGCCGACGTCGTGCCCCTCTCCACCCAGCCGGTGGCAGCTCGCGCATCGTTCCGCGAACACTGCGGCTCCTGTCGCGGCATCGCCGCTCGCCGGGAGCTCTTTCAAGTAACTCTCCACGACGCGCGAGCGCTGGGCCGCGTCGCTGGGCCCCGACCCCGATCCGAACGCAGCGGTCAGGCGCGCGGCGACGGGCGCGGCGGACGCGCGCACGAGAGCCACGCGTCGGCCGGGGTCGACGTCGCGAGGGTTCACCGAGCGGGCGTCGATCGCGTCGGCCAGCCGCTCCATGCCGTCGGGGCGGCGCAAGAGAGCCGCGAGGATGCCGCCGCGCAGAGCGGGCGTCGCTGCGGGCCACACATCCATCAGCAGCTTGCCCGCGTCCGAAGCGGATTGATTTCCGAGCGCAGCGGCGGCCTCGAGCTGGAGCTCAAGGGGCTCTCCGGGCCGGAGCGCCGACTGCACCGCGCTCTGAGCCGAATCCCAGGGAGCCCTGCCCAGGAGAGCGAGGGAGCGCCGCCGCAGGCCGATCTGCGCGCGGGCATCCGTAGCAGCCCGCACGGCTTCTTCATAGAGACGGTTCCACTCTGCGACTCCCGACGGAGCGCGTCCCGAGCGCGCGAGCCCTGTCGCGAGCCCCTCTCCCACGGTCACGGCCCCGGCGGCATCGCCGCGGGAGAGAATCTCGACGACCACGCGCAGGACTTCGGCCTCGGCGGTCGCGGCCGAGGCCCGGTCGGCGCCCGCGAGCTCCGCGGCAGCCCTTGCGGCTTCCGCGGCAGCGCTGCACGCCTCCCCCGCCGGTGAGCCGAACGATGGCAGCGCCGCGAGCTCCCGCACGAGCGCCGTTTCGCGACCCGAGGAGCCCGAAAGCACGGCCGCCAGGAGCCACGCGTCCCCCGCGGGCTTTCGTGCGGCGCCAGGCGCCGTGCGGGCTGCGGCGCTAGCCAACGCTCCCATCGCGCCGCGCGCCGCGTCGCCCCGCAAGTCGCCTAGAAGAAGGACCGCATCCCGCACCACTTCCGCGTCGGGCGATCCCGCGAGCTTCTCGACGCGAGCGACGAAAAGCGGCCGCGAGGTGACCTCGGCGGGCAGCTCGCGCGCGATGAGGAGCGCGTTTCCCACGACGCGTTCGCCCGCGGCCGATACGGTGTCAAGGGCTGGGTCGAGCGCTGCGTCGAGCAGCTCGGGGCGAAGCCGGCCGAGGCGATGCAGCGTCCAGAGACTCTCCACACGGGCGAGCGCCCCCGCCGAGCCGCCCGCAGATGCCTCGAGGCGCGCCGTGCACGATGCGTCCCCTCGCTCAAGGAGCAGACGCTGCGCGGTCTCACGCACGCGGCCATTCGGGCTCGCGAGCCGATCGACGAGGCTTTCCGACGAAAGGCGGCTCAGGTCCTCGACGGCTTGCCGCGCTGCGCCTTCGGGCACGACGCGATAGATTCGGCCGTGGGAGCTGCCTCTCCGGTAGTCGACCGAGGCGCGGATCTCCCGCGGCACGTACTCCGGATGCTCGACCGTCTCGCGGTAAAAATCGGCCACGTAGAGGCATCCATCTGGACCGCTTCGCGCGAACACCGGATGGAACCATGGGTCCGTCGACGCCAGAAACTCCCGGCCGTGCTCGCCGCGGCGCGCGACGCGCTGAGGCCCGTCCCCCGCCACGAGCTCGTCGCGATGGACGAGGCCGGTGAGCGGTTCGCAGACGAAAATGCTGCCCGCGTAGGGGGTGGGAAAGATGCCGCCGCATTCCACGGTTAGCCCGCACGAGGCGTTGAAGTGGTCCGTCGGCTCGTTGTTGTACGTGCGCGGCGGCGGGGCGAGCGGGTAGACCCGAGCGCTGTCGCCGTGATCCGAGATCGCAGCGACGGTCTCGGTGCGCGTGAGTTTCGGGTTGCGCTCCAGATCGGCGGGCGAGAGCACCTCCTGGCGCACGTGGATCGTGTTCCACGACAGGAATCGCCGCCCCCACGCGTCGAAGTCATGGCCGAACTGGCTCGGCCCGGCGATGGCTTCCGGCCGGAAGGTCACCGGGTCGAAACGGAGATCCCGCCGCGAGATGACCACAGCAGCAGCCGCGGGGTCGCTCGGATTCCGAACCTGGCCGTCGGATCGGCCGTTGGCCGCGTAGACTCTGCCGTCGATCCCCCAGATCAGGCCGTTCACCCGGAGCTGCGTCGTGCCGAGGCCGAAACCCGTGAGCACGACGCGGCGCTCGTCCGCGACGCCGTCGCCGTCGCGGTCTTCGAGGAAAAGAATGTCCGGTGCCGCGGCCACGAGGATCCCGCCCCGGAGCGGCAGGACGCTCGTCGGGTACGCGAGGCCGGCCACGAAGATCGACGCGCGGTCCGGAAAGCCGTCCCCATCCGAGTCCTCCAGCCGGCGGATCCTCCCGGCCGGCCCGCCCGTTGGGTAGTCCGCCATCTCGGCGAGCCACATGCGGCCGGCTGCATCCCAGGCGATCGAGACGGGGTCGGCCACGAGGGGCTCTGCCGCGACGAGCTCGACCTGAAAGCCTTGCTCGATGTGGATCGTCCGGGCGGAGGCAGCGGGCGGAAGCCCCGCGTAAGTTTCGCTTTCCGTGGCGCCATCCGCAGCCACGATGGCTCCGCCGAGGAGAACCGCGCACGCCATCGAGCCAATGATCAAAATCTCGGCCTCCTGCCGTTCCGGGCGCCCCCGCGGCCATCGACTGGGCGGGCGGCCGCGCGCCAGGAGAATACTCGCTCCTTGCCTGCAAGTCTCGCTTGCCGCCGCCGCCGGCGATAGGCATCATGCCGGTCCAAGATGCAGTTCGATCACGCCGCTATCGCATGCAGGGACGTGGAGCGCCTGCGCGCCTGGTACGAGCGCGTGCTCGGCTTCACGACGTTCGTCCGCAGCCAACCCTCGAGCCCCGTCGTGCTCCAACCCACGTACCTCGTGGGGCCGCCCAACAGCGCTGTGCTACTGGAACTGATGCCCGAGGACAAATCTCCGGCGCACCCTCGCGCATTCCTTGCGGCCGGCCTGTCGCACCTCGCGCTGCGCGTCACGGACCTCGGCGAGTGGGAAGCAAAACTTTCAAGCCTCGGCATCGAGTGGTTGGGTCCGGTGTCGGCAGCCACAGGCGGCGGGCTGGTGCGTTCGTTCCGCGACCCGGAAGGCAACGTGCTGCAGATCGTGGATCGACAGGGCAAAGAACCGAGCGGCTCCGCTATCCGGCCGGCGCCCGCGTGACGGGCGGCGCCATCGTTGATCGGTCAGCGTTTCCGGTCCGCGGGCGGCTCGGTCGAGCTTTCCTCCGCGCGCTCGAACTGAATGAACTCCGCCGGGCGTGCGTCACTCTGGCCGGCGCCTGCGTCGGCGTGCGAGCTGCAGCCGCTGCCGCAGCCCCCGCAGCCGCTGGCGCCTTTCCCGAGTAGGCGTCGCGAAGCATGGATCCAGTTGCGGAGCAGGTAGGCGACTGCGACGATGACGATCGCCACCACGAGCCAGTTTCCGGTGAGAACGGGCAGCTCGTTCACAGCATCATCCCCACCTGGTAAGCGACGAAGGCTCCGCCGTACGCGAGCACCGTCATGTAGAGGAACGCGAAGCCCGCCCAGCCCCAAGAGTTCGTCTCACGCTTGATCGTGGCCACCGTCGCGCCGCACTGGCAGCAGAGCGCGAAGAAAACGAGGATCGACACGGCGACGGGCAGGTTGAACAGCGGCGCGCCCGGCTTAGCGGGGTCCGATTCCGGCCACTGCGCTTTGCGCAGGCTGTCGCGCAGAGCGTCGGAGTCTTCGTCGACCTTCGAGCCGAGGTTGAAAATGGTTCCGAGCGTTGCGACGAGGACCTCGCGGGCCGGGAAAGAGGCGATGGCGGCCATCGAGATCCTCCAGTCCCAGCCGAGCGGCCGGAAGACCGGCTCGACGGCTTGCCCCGCGCGGCCAAAGTAGCTGTCGCGCAGGTAGGAGCCGGCTTCGGCCTCGTCGATCTCCACCAGCCTCGCTTGGAGAGCTGGGCCCGCGGGGAGCTCCGCGACCGCGGCGGCGCGCAGTCGCGCGTGGTCGGCGCCGATCTCCGGGCGGTGCGGGAAGTATGCGAGCGTCCAGACGACGATGGCAATCGCGAGAATCGTCGTTCCCGCCCGCAGGAGGAACGCACGAGCGCGCTCGTAGAGCCGGATGAGCACGCCGCGGAGCGATGGCCATTTGTAGCTCGGCAGCTCGAGGACGAAAGGCGGCTTCTCTCCGCGGAGAAGCGTCTTTTTCAGGAGCCAGGCCATCGTCACGGCCGTCACGATGCCCAGCACGTAGAGCAGGAAGAGCGTAAGCGCCTGGTAGCCGAGGCGCAGGCCCGGCACGCCGGATACCGCGTTCGTCGCCGGGACGAAAGTCCCGATGAAAATCGAGTAGACGGGCAGCCGCGCGGAGCAGCTCATGAGAGGCGTGACGAGGATCGTGGCGATGCGGTCGCGACGGTCCTCGATCACTCGCGTCGCGAGGATCCCGGGCACGGCGCAGGCGAAGCCCGAGAGCATGGGGATGAAGGATTTGCCCGACAGCCCGCACTTCTGCATCACCTTGTCCATGAGGAAAGCGGCCCTCGCCATGTAGCCGCAGTCCTCGAGGAGGCCGACGAAGAAGAAAAGGATCAGGATCTGGGGCAGAAAGACCACGACCATCCCGACGCCGGCGATCGCGCCATCCACGATGAGGCTCCGCAGCGCGCCTTCGGGCAGGACGGCCTCGACGCCGCGGCCAAGCACGCCAAAAAGGCCGTCGATCCAGACCATGAGGGGTTGGGCCCAGGAGAAGATGGACTGGAATACGAGCAGCATCAGCACGGCGAAAATCACGTAGCCGAAAACGCGGTGCGTCAGGACTCGGTCGATCCGCTCGCTCCAGGCCGCTCGCTCCCCGGCGGACCGCGTGATGCACCCGCTGACCCGCTCGCGGATCCAGGCGTAGCGGAGCTTGGCTTCGAGCGCCGGCAGCTCCGCCCCCTGCGCGACCTGACCGCGCGCCTCCTCGAGGCGCATCTCGCAGACGTTCCCGAGCGCTCGCGTGAGGCGCCGCTCCGCGTGCCCGTGGCGGTCGATGACGGCTCGCAGCACCTCGAAAGGGTGCAGGCGGCGCCCGCGGGCAGCTTCGAACGAGGGGCCGAGCTCGGCGTGGAGGTCGTCCACGGTTTCGTGGAGCGCATCGTTGAACCGCACGAGCGGCGCCGAACCGTTTTCCCCGGCGGTGGGGCCAACGTCGCTATGCGCCCTTGCGGCCAGCGCCTCCGCGATGGCGGCCTCGAGATCCGGCATGCCGATGCCCCGGTGCCCTTCGACGGGCACGACGGAGACGCTCAGCCGGCGCGCGAGGAGCGCCGCGTCGACCACGACGCCTCGGGAGGCGGCCACGTCGACCATGTTGAGCGCGACGACGACGGGAACTCCCAGCTCGAGCACCTGCGAGAGCAGGTAGAGGTTCCGCTCGAGGTTGGACGCGTCGACGACTTGCAGCACGAGGTCGGGTCGCCGCTCCCCGATTTCATGCCCGAGCAGCACGTCCACGGCGACCATCTCGTCGGGAGAGTGCGCGGCGAGGCTGTAAGTGCCCGGCAAGTCGACGAGCTCCACCTCGACGCCCTGGATTTTTCGCTGCCCGGACTTCTTCTCGACCGTGACCCCGGGGTAGTTCCCCACGCGCTGCGAGAGGCCGGTCAAGCGGTTGAAGATGGTGCTCTTCCCGGCGTTCGGGTTCCCGACCACCACGACTCGACGCGGTCCCGCAGCATGGGACGGCGACGCAGCGTCGCGGCGCTGCGTCGCCCGTGCGCTAAGCACGTGCCGCTTCCTCGCGCGCGACTTCGATCATCCCGGCCTCCGTCCTGCGCAAGGAGAGGTGGTAATCGGTCAATTCGACTTCGAGCGGGTCGCCCAGCGGCGCGAAGCGCACGACGCGGAGGCGAGCGCCTTCGACGAAGCCCATCTCGCAGAGGCGCTGGAAGGTCGAGCCTCGGCCATGGCATTGAAGCACCCGCGCCCTGTCGCCCGGTTTGAGGTCCCTCAATGTGAGCATGGAGTGTCTTGACCCGAAGACAGGAGCGCCTGGTTGGTATGGCAAACAATGGTTTTATAACACAAACTTCGGCTCCGCCAAGTCCCTCTTGCCAGCGGCCCGGGCGAATGGGCTAGCCCAGGGGCGGCTGCAAGTCGTGGCCTCCGCTCGGGTTCCCGTCGGAGCTTCGTCCCGGATCCGCTCGAAAGTTCCGGGCTATCCCCGGACGGCCAGGACGGGGCAGGCGGCGTGCTCGATCACTTTTTGCGCGACGCTGCCGAGGAAGAGGCGCTCGAGGCCGCTCCGGCTGTGAGTGCCGATGACCACGAGCTCGGCTTTCATCTCCGTGGCTTCCCTGCGGATCTCCTGGAGGGGGCTGCCGATCACCGCAGCGGCCTCCGACTCGACGCCGGCCCATTCTTCGCGAAGGATCCTCCGAAACCGTTCGAGCGATTGGAGCCGCACTTTCTCGAGGTACTCACGGAAGCTCCCCTGCATGGCGGCCGCGTACTCGTACAGCCCGACGCTCTCCTCGACCACGAAGAAAAGGCGGACTTTCGCGCCAAACTCTTTCGCCCACTGGCGCGCCGCGTTCAGGGCCGCCCGGCTGGGCGGGCTGAAGTCGTGAGGGACGAGGATGCGCTTCGGCGCGATCTCCTTCACGGGGTCCCCGCGGAGGATGACGACGGGGCACGGAGCCCAGCGGAGCACTTTCTCCGCGAAGCTCCCGAGGAGGAGCTTCTTCACGCCCGTGAAGCCGTGGCCGGCGGCGATCAGAAGCTCCACCGACTCTTTGGCGAGGTGGTCCGCGAGGTCTTTGACGGAGTCCCCCCGCACGAGGACAGGCTGCGCGTTCGCGCCCTGGAACGCGGGGTCGGAAGCGACGAGCTCCCGCAGTTCTTTTTCGACGTCGGTGAAGACTTCCTCGGGCAGAAAATAGGGCCCGACTTCTGGCCAAGGCGCCATGACGACGGGCGGCACCTGAGCGAGATGCATTACTTGGAGCTCTGCGGACAGCCGTCGGGCGAGAGCTGCGGCGGCCGCGAACGCGGTGCGAGACTCCGCGCTAAAATCCGTGGTGACAGCGATTTTCTTGAGCTTCATACTGCCAGCGTAGCGCGATCCGTGAGGAATGTCCCCGGGGATTCTCCGTGCCTGATGTCACGCCATCCTACCTTCCCCAAGCCGCCTCCGCCGGCTGCGACGGTCGACGTCCACGACGAACCGGCCGGCGAGCGCACGACGGCCCACGATCATGCGGTACGTCATTCCCTCGCGCCGGTGCAGATTGATCTGCGTTCGAAACCGCCTGCCGCCCAGAGAGATCACCGCCTCGACGATCGGACGGGTCGTCACTTCCCCCGACGGATTGCGCACTTTGCGAAACGCGACGACGGGAGCCCGAAAAGTCCGCTCGAGCCGGCCGTCACCAAGCGTGATTAACGCCTCCGACGAGTCTCCATTTTGGGCGCCGACCACCTGCACGCTGCGCACGTCGATCGAGGACGTGAACGCGCCAGTGTCGATTTTGGCTTTCAGGCCGTAGAGGCCCCATTCGGGAATCGATACGCGCTCGATATGGCCGATTCTGCGTTTCGGGCGCTTCATCCACTTCCGTT
>Ga0111538_10007498_pt1 | contig 14697 bp, 10 predicted proteins | sample SoiMethybrSBSTD1_FD_79669 | JGI IMG/M metagenome (GOLD analysis project Ga0111538, IMG submission 79669) | Bulk soil microbial communities from a Populus tree surrounding site in Tennessee, USA - Soil MetaG P. TD hybrid SBSTD1 (version 2)... | ecosystem: Environmental > Terrestrial > Soil >... | reverse complement strand
CGGTTGGTGCGACGATTACTGGAATTGGGCCTTCACCATTTTGGGGCAGTGAATCGAAGCGGTGAACGGATGTAGGCCTGCATCAGCGGAAGTATTCGCGGTCAGCATCTGATCGCGTCGTCAAGCGTACTTGCGTCGACGGCACACGGATTGCCCGCTTTGCGAATTTCGCCCCGAGTCCAATGTGCAATGGACGCCGCATTTTGCCGACGTCCACGTCGCAAGATCGAACGCGCGTATCTCATTGATCCATGATGAAAGAGCGCGCGTCACTTTGTTGTCACATCGCGTTCGCGTTGGCCCGTCGTGATGGCGCGGAGTAATTTATACGATCTCGCCTTTGCGAATGGACATGACCATGAGCTCTCCAAACGACACCGAGCTGCAGATCCGCACTGTCACCACTGCCGACATTCCTCACCTCGTGGCGCTCAACTGCGCCGCGTACCCCGACCTCATTCAGGATGAGGTCGTGTGGACCGCACCGCAGCTCCAATCCCACCTCGTCGTGTTTCCCGAGGGCCAGCTCCTCGCCGAAGAACAGAGACGCGCGGTGGGCGCCATCTCGACGCTCATCCTCCATCGCGACATCGATCCACTCGCACCTCACACGTGGCTCGGCGTAACCGATAACGGCACCTTCGTTCGACATGACCCTGGGGGCGACACGCTCTATTTGGCCGACATCTACGTTCATCCCGAGTGCTGGGGTCGCGGTGTCGGTCGCGCGCTCTACGCGGCGCTCCGTGACCTTTGTAAGCGGCTCGGTTTGCGACGCGTCGTCGCCGGCGGTCGACTGTGGAGCTACGGTGACGTGGCGCATACGATGAGTCCCGAAAGCTACGTGGCCGGCGTCCAGCGGGGCGAGCTCTCCGACCAAGTGCTCGTTTCGCAACTACGCGCGGGTTTCTCGGTGCGCGGGATCCTTCCGGGGTATTTGCACGATTGGCGCAGTCGCCACTTCGCGACGCTCCTCGAATGGCAAAATCCGGATTACGTCGCCCGCTCTTCGGGCAGTTCCAAGGAGCTTCGGCGCGGCATCGGTTCTCAGAAGAACGACGCCGGGCTCGACACGGAGCAGTAACGGCGTCACCGTCTCGCCGTCACCCTTTCCGTTTAGGGATCGAGCCCACCGTCGTCGGCGGGGATCGTGTTGCCCCCGTCGACCTCGGTCCGAAGCCAGGGCTGCTCCGTTGGTCGGCGCACGCACCGCTCGTGCTCGCAGATCTCGTCGTAACGACATTCGCCGCCGCACGGCTGCGGTACGCATAGCCCCGAGTCGTGATCGCACATCCGGTGCGCGCCGCATGAGCCCCAGCAATCACCAGTGAGGTGGCGGTTCACGCCCACGGCTGCCACGCCCGTACCGGCCATCACCGCCGCAGCCGGATAAGGGGCCAAGCCGATCGCGACGCACGCGAGCGTTGCACTGAGACTGGCGAGACCGATAAGGACGAGCTTGCTTGTGACCGGCATCGCCGAACGCCGCACCGTAGATCGGCAGCCCGCGTCCGTCGAGTTAACAGTTGGGCATGATCGCCGCGGAAGGTGGGCTTTCGCATAACAGCAGCACGGTTTTCGAATGCCAACGCGATGCGCTCGATTAGAGTCTGGCCGCCTTCGACTTCAGCCGGAGCGACCGCCTTTCGTGGCGGAGCGTTCATCACGTGCCGACGGCATGAAAGCTTCGATCGTTCCCGTCAAGCGCTCTGCAGCGCCGGAAATACCGAGCCCGCCTCCATCGATCGTTGCCCCGCACCGATCGATGTTCGTGCTGAGATCCGTGCTTTCGCGCGGCAAGCTGTCGCGCGAAGACATCGTCGGCGCCGTTGCTCTAGCTGCGCTGGTCGTCGCGGCTGCCTACCACGCGTACCAATTTCGCACCGTTGGTTCGGACGATTCGTACATCACCTTTCGCCACGCCGACAATCTGAGATCGCTTCGCGGAATGAGCTACAACGCCGACGAGCGCGTCGAGGCGACGTCCAGCTTTCTTTTCGCCGTTCTTCTCGCCATCGTCATGCTCTTCGGCGGCACGCCCGAGGTGTGGTCGCGAATCCTCGGAGGGGCGTGCTTTTGCGGGCTCGTGGTGGTGACCTACCTCTTCGCCCGAAGACTCATCTCGGGCGCGGGCTCCGTGTTGTTGGCGCTGGGGGCGGCCGGGTTGGTCGCGGCATCGACGCACCTCGCGTATTGGGGCGCGAGCGGGATGGAGACGCTGCTCTTCGCGTTGCTCGTCATGATCGCGTCCTACCTTCAGACGTTTCAAAAGCCTTCATGGCCTTATGTCGCGGGGCTCGGGGCATTGGCGCGACCGGAGGGGCTCGCGCTGGCTGGCGTCTTTCTGCTCGTCGATTGGGCGCACGATGTCGTCAAGCGCCGTTGGCGCGTCGCGACCCGCATTGCGCTGCGTTCGGTCGGAAAATTCCTCGCAGTGTACGGGCCGGTCCTCGCGTTCCGCCTGCTGTACTTCGGGGAGCTCATGCCAAACTCGGTGATCGCCAAGAGCGGCTTTCTCGAGGCGCACAAGACTCTTTCCTTCGGAGATTGGTGGCACTTCCTCGGGAACAACCCAGGTACGAGCATTTTCCTTCAATACGTGGGTCAGTGGAGCGTCGGAAGTGCGCTCGCTCTCGTCGCTCTTCTTCTTTGGCACGATCGCTTCGCGACCACGTTCCGGCTCGTCGCAACGATCGTACTCGGTTTTTTGATTTGCGTTTGGGACGAGGGGGACTGGATGGGGTGGTACCGGTTGCTCGTCCCCTCCACGGCCCCATTCGCCGTCCTCGTCGTTCTGGGGTTGCGCACGCTGCTCTTCCAAGTGTCGCAGCGACGCTGGGGGGGGCACCTCGTTTCACACGCGATCGCCTTGGCCGCCATGTTTTGGCTGTACGACAAGGTGCACGTGTTGCGCCGGTACGTGAACCCGGACGCGGGAAACAACTATATGCAGACGATTGCGATGGGGCTGCGCGACGTGCGCCGACCGGACGACACGGTCGCGGCGGACATGATCGGCGTCCTCGGTTTTTACTCACGCATGCACGTCATCGACATGATGGGGCTGTGCACCAAGCACATCGCTCGTTACGGAACGCGCTTCGGAAGCTTCGGCAAGGTGGACGACGATTACGTCGCGCGACAAAAGCCGACCTTTTACATGTTCCACAGCCTCGACGCACTTCGCCTGTATTACGGTTCGGTCAGTGACTTTGCCCCGCAGCGCAGCGACTACGTCGTCGTCGTGACGCCCTACGCCAAACGAGCGCACGACCCGAATGAGCGCGTTCTCGTCGTGCGCAAGGACCGGCCGGATCTCGACCAAGTGCGCCGCGTCTTCGACGCGACGTTCATGGAGCTCGACGAATACATTAGGTCATGGTGATACGGGTGATGCGTCGACGCACGGTTGGTCGTTGAAGACCTGCCCCGCGAGGATCTGACCCGCCGGCGCGTCGACGATGGCGGCACATGTCGACGGGCAGATCATGATCATGGTCGGGTTCGCCGGAGGCTCGAGGAACCAGCCGCCTTCGGAGCCGCAGCCATCGAGATCGGTTCGCCGAGGAATGGCGACGAGGGGGTCGCCGTTGAAAAGCCGGATCCTCACTTCCAGTCGCGCGAAGTCTGGATGATCGTAAGGCTCGTAGAACGGGATGTCGCAGATCCTGCGCGTTCTGCCGATACGCACGAAGATTTCATCGAGGTCGAGCGATTGCGCGCTGTACGCGTGGTGCGTTCCGCCGCTTTGGGCGACGACGTCGAAGCCCGTCGCGTCGGGACCGATCGTGACGACGTGCGTTCGAACGTGGGGTGCGTCTCGGAATGAAGCTCGCGCCGCATTGGCCAGGTCGGCGACGGTCCCGCCGCATCCCGTTGGTTGCGCCCCGGTCACGAGGACCACCGATGGTGGGACCAGCGACGCGGTTTCGCCGGAGGGAGGATTCGTCGACCAAAAGAGCGCATAGCTCAGGGACCCTTCGAGCGCAGGGCGCGTCCAGGTCTCGTTCCCTGGGCTTTGCGCGGCCAGGGTTTTCGAAATCAAAGGGTTAATAAGGTCCGAATGAAAGGCGAGGACGGGGATGTTGGCGTAGTCACGCGGGTTGCAGCTCGGTACCGGGTCGTCGCGCAGCCCGTGGGGAATCAGGCCGAGCCCCAATCGACTCACTTCGGCTTTTTGCGCGAAGGTATCGATGGCTCTCGTCATGCGGGCCCAGCGCGTATTCGGTGCGACGTCCGGAGGGTCGACGAGTCCCATCGGGGCCGACTTGTCGAGCAAGAGGAAAACGTCCAAAGGGGTGACGGCAGATTGCAGAGGCTTGAAGCATGCCGTTCCGCCGTCACGGCCCCCGCCTGTCCCTGCCGAGCCTCCGGTTCCCGTTCCCCCCGTTCCGCCGTTGCCCGCGCCGCCGGCTCCGGAGCCTCCTGCTCCGACGCCGCCTGTTCCGCTGCCGCCCGCGCCGGTTCCACCACTGCCTGTTCCGTTGCCCGCGCCGCCCGTGCCTGTTCCGCCAGTGCCCGCGCCGCCCGCGCCCGCGCCACCGCTACCTGTCCCTCCACTGCCGGCGCCTGTGCCGCCGGCGCCTGTTCCTGCGCCCGCGCCGGTGCCGCCCGCGCCGATGCCGGTGCCTCCCGTTCCCGTGCCGACGCCTATGGAGCCGTTGCCTGCACCGCCGACACCGCTGCCGCCCGCTGTGGGCGTTGCGCCGGACAATCCCGGTACGCTCCAAGGATCGGTCCTGCTTCCGCACGATGCCGAGAGCATGAGCATGCCGCACACGAACGTCGCGCCTCGTCGCATGGACGTCTCTCCCTGCGGGCTGGATCGGCCGGCTTGCGGCCGGAGCCTGCGCCTCACCGAAGCATGTTACACGATCCCGGCTTTGGCCATTTCGGAGCAGCGCTCAACGCTTAACAGCAATCACTTCACAGAGCGATTTTTTGATACCGCTATGGAATTACCGTGCCCGACGAATCCTTCTGTCTACTTCATTGGACAGGTGGTCGCGTTCGCGCGGTTACGTTACGTCGACGGGCGTGCGTATCAAATGCCGGTGACGTCGCTCGACGGGCGATGTTCGAAACGACGCGGTCCTCTGCCGGGGCGCGAGGGGGCAGCGATCGGTGGCTTCGTCTTGAAACGCGGTGCGTGCACCGGGGCATTCGGCCGGTTGTCGCGCTGAATGAAGACGCGCGGATTGCGCGGATCGGGCTGCGCCGCGGCGCGCGCGAAACCTTCCGCGACGTCGGCGGCGATCTCCACCGTGGAAAAGCTGCGCGCGACGCGGATATTGCCCACGTCGCCGCCGCGCACCTCACCTCGTCGGCATACCATCGCCAAAAGGCGTCGGGCGTCGGCGCCCTGCTCCCCGCCCCACGAGATGCGGAACGCGACGAAGGGTCCCGTGCGGGGCGCGCCATTGCGCGGCGCGCCTTCGCGGGGTGCGCCTTCGCGGGGGAAGCCTGCTTTTGCGCGGGCGGGCGCTTCGGGCTTTGCGAACGCGCGCACGGCGCGAGCCTCGGTCGGCCCCGTGTAATCTCCCTTCGACAGGAGGCGCGCGATCGTGCGCGTCACGTTCTTTTGGTCCGCCGCGAGCCGCTTGGCGAAGGCCCACAGACGATCGTCGTGACCTGCGAAACCCTCCGCATCATCGGCGGAAAGGTCGCCGTAGAGCCGCTCGTCGCGCGCGCGCGCGATGTCGTCGGCCGTGGGAAGGGGTTCGATGCGGAAGGTGACGCGCGCGCGTTTCAGAAGAGACGACGTTTTTCCCAGCGCCGACGGCGACGACAAGACGGCGCTTTGCCCCTTGCGGCCCGCGCGCCCGGTGCGCCCGCTGCGATGCGTGTAGGAGTCGGGGTCATCGGGGGGATCGGCGTGGATGACGCGCGTGATGTCCTGCACGTCGATGCCGCGCGCGGCCACGTCGGTCGCCACGAGCACACGCAGCTTGCCCCGCTTGAAATCGGCGAGGGCGCGGTTGCGCGCGGGCTGCTCCATCTCGCCCGAGATCGAGCTCACCGCGAATCCATCCGCGCCGAGATCGCGAGCGATGCGCGCCACGTCGGCTCGCGTGCGCGCGAAGACCAACGTCTGCTCGTCGGGGTACATCAAGAGCAGGTTGACGATGGCGTCGACGCGCTCGCGCGGATCGACGAGATGCACGACGTGATCGATGTCGGCATTGGCCGCTCCGAGGGGCGTGCCCTCGACGTGGGCCGGATCGACTTGGACATGATCCGCGAGCTTGCGCACGTCGTGCGGAAACGTGGCGGAGATGAGATGCGTGCGGTGTCCCTCGGGCGCATAGCCGAGGATGGCTTCCAGGTCCTCGCGGAAGCCGAGGTCGAGCATGCGATCCGCTTCGTCGAGCACGACGGCGCCGAGCTCGCTCGCGTCGATGGCGCCGCGGCTAAGATGATCGAGGAGCCTCCCCGGCGTGCCCACGACGATCGCTGGGCCTGCGCCCAAAGCGCGTCGCTCGTCCTGGTAGCTCGCGCCACCTGTCGCCGAGGCGACCTTGGCTCGGAGCGGTGCGAACAGCCAGCGCAGTTCCTCTTCGACTTGCTTCGCGAGCTCGCGTGTCGGCGCGACGACGAGCGCGCGCGGACGCGCACCGCCCTTCGCTCCGTTCGACGCGGCCGGCGTGCTCACCAGATGGCGCACAGCGAACCCGATGGCCACCGTCTTGCCCGAGCCCGTTTGCGACGTGATGCGCAAATCGCGATCGGCGAGCGTCGGATCGAGGACGGCTTCTTGCACCGGCGTCAGCCGCTGGAAACCTCGTTGCTCGAGCGCGCCCGCGAGGGCCGGCCCGAGGATGCTGGCAAACTCGGGCCCATCCATTGCGGCCGGTGGGGTAGCAGGTCGAAGGGCACTGGGAAAGGTCTTTTTACGGCGGACGGGGGCTTGCCCGTCGAAGACCCCCCAAAAGGAGGGGTCAAAGGCTCTCGAGCGCTGCGGATACCGCGCGCGCCGGTCGGGGCGGGGGAGCGACCCCTACCCCGACCGACGACGCGCATGACGCGCCGAGGGTGCTTCGCGGAAGGAAGTTACGAGAGCATCCCCTCTGCCGAAGCGCGTGGCAGCTCGCGCTGCAGCGCCTCGCGCACGGCGCCCGCGATCCGTTCGCGGACCACTTCGCCTACGCGTTCACGCACGCTCTCCGTCACACGTTCGCGGATCTTGGTGGCGATCCGCTCGGGATCGATATTCCCACCGCCGAACCCGCTGGCCATGTCCGAGCCCATGCCCATGCCTTGGCCCATGCCCATGCCTTGACCCATGCCCATGCCTTGACCCATGCGCTCCGTGAGCTCGCTGCGCGCCGCTTCGCGGACCTCGGCACGGATTCGCTCGCGAAGAGCACTTATCACCTGCGAACGAATCCGCTCCCCGATCCGCTCACGGATCGCAAGAGCCATGCGGTGGGGATCCATGCCCCCCTGTTGAACCAGTCTTCTTAGCTTCTCGCGCATTTCGCCGCGCAGACATTCGCGCACGGCGGTCTCTACCCTCTCGCGGACGGCATCCTGAACCCTCTGGCGCAGCTCTTCGCCGATCCGATCGCGGACGGCTTGCGCGATGCGATGGCCGGCGACCATGCGTCGAAGCTGCGGGCTCAAGGATTCCATCAGCTCGCTCTCGACGGCCTCCCGCAGCTCGGCGCCGATGCGTTCGCGCAAGTTGTCCGCGATGCGCTCGCGCAGCACCTCGCCGACGCGTTCGCGAAGTTGGTCCGCCAGCTGCTCGGAATCTCCTCGCCATCCGCCGCCCTGGCTCTCGAACCGCGAGGAAAGCTCGCCGCGCAGCTCCTCTTTCACGGCCGACTTCACACGGTCGCGCACCACTTCCTGCACTTTCTCGTACAGCGAATCGCTGACGATCCGTTCGCCGACCACCTCGATGATCTCGTCGGGCTCGACGCCTCCGAAGTTGCCGCCCGCTCCGCCGCCCATGAATTCGCGACGGCGGCTAAACTCGCTGCGGAGCGCCTCACGCAGCTCGGCGCCGACGCGATCACGGATCTCTTCAGCGATGCGGTCCTTAAGCCCCTCGGTCACTCGCTCACGAATCGTTTCGGCAATTTTTTGCTGCATGTCTTCCGGTAGTTGCATGGGCACGGCCCTCCTCTTGACGTGCTCGTACCGCGGTCCTGCCGGGCCCGCGTCCGGCGCAAGTCATCCCCGAAATGCCTGGGTCGTCTGTTCTATCGAGAGAGAACGCAGGCAGCAGACGTCGCCTCCGTCGATGACCGCGGCAACGAGCGCGGTCATCGACGCGAGGCAACTCGTCAATGAGACTGCAATGCGCGCTACTTGGCTTCGGCGAGCGCCCTATCGATGATCTTTTTGAACTTGGAGAAGGGCTGCGCTCCCGTGATGTAGTAGCCATTGATGACGAATGCCGGCGCTGCGGTGATGCCGGCGTCCTCGGCCGCCTTGGCGTCGGCCTCGATCAACGCCTTGTGAACGCGGTTGTCGAGCGCAGCTCGGAAGCGCGCGCCGTCGAGGCCGATTTGATCGGCATATTTTTCGAGGGCGGCGCGCTTGAGACCGTCGGGCGTCGCTTGGTTCTGGAAGAGAACGTCGTGCATCTTCCAGAACGCATCGGACCCTTTCTGCTTGAAAGCTTCTGCCGCGGCTTCAGCGGCGAGAGGCGCATCGGGGTGCATGGAAAGCGGATGATTTCGCCACACGAGCTTGATCTTGTCGCCATACGTTTCGTGGATTTGTTTGATGACGGGCTCGACGCGGCTGCAAAACGGACATTGGAAATCGCTCCATTCTTGGATGACGACCTTGGCGCCCTGACCCCCTCGAGCCGGGTTGGCGCTGGTAGGCGCGGCCACCGCCTTCTTCTCGGGAACCACATCCTTGGCCGTCTTCATGACCTCGTCGTACACGCGTTGCGGCGCGATCCCTTTGGCCACCAGGGCCTCTGCATTCTTCAACTGCTCGTCGATGACGGCGCGGAAGACGTCGAGCTGCTGCGCGCCGACCAAACGGCGCCCGTTGATGAAGAAGTGTGGCGTGCTCGTGGCTTCGACGGTGTCGGCGAGATCGAGATCGGTGTCGATGGCGTTCTTGTATTTGTGCGCTTCGATGGCGTTCTTCGCTCGCCCCGCATCGAGGCCGAGCTCCTTGGCCGCCTCTTCGAGGTCGCCGTCTTCGAGCTTCGGCTGCAGGGCAAAGAGCTTGTCGTGCATGGTCCAGAAGCCTTTCGCGCCCTTCTCTTTCAAGGCGACCAGCGAGAGCTGGGCCGCGGGCTCGGCGCGCGGGTGGAAGGAGAGCGGCTCGTGCTTCCACGCGAAGCGCACCTTGTCGCCGTAGCTTTCCCGGATTTGCTTGAGCGTTTCTTGGGCGCGCTTGGAGAACGGACACTGAAAATCGGAAAACTCGACGATGGTGACGAGCGCCGTGTCCGCGCCGAAGACGGGGGCATCGCCGAGGGGGATCTTCCAGGTCGTCTTGTCTTCTTCTTGGGCCGGCGCTTTCTTCGCCTCCGCTGGTGGCGGCGGGGCCGCGGCCTTGTTCTGCTTGGACATCTCTACGTAAACGCGCTCTGGCTGGGTGCCCCGCGCGATGGCCGCTTGCGCTTTGCCGAGCTCGGCGCCGATGACCTCTTTGAATTTCTCGATCGACTGTGCGCCAGCGAATCCCACGCCGTTGACCATGAAATAGGGGGTGGAATTGACCCCCGCTTTGCTGCCCTCCGCCAGATCGCGATCCACCTTGTCGGCCCAGGCGTGGCTCTCGAGCCCTTGCCGGAATTTCGCCTCGTCTTTGACGCCCGCCTCTTTGGCCCACCTGACGTAGCTCTCCGTCCCGAGCTGCGTCTGGTTCTTGAACGCGGCGTCGTTGAACTTCCAAAACGCGTCGTTGCCGGCCATCGCGTAAACCCCTTGCGCGGCTTCGGCCGCCGGTTTGGCCTGCGGGTGACGGGCGAGGGGATTGTTCTTCCAAACGATACGAAGCTTGTCTTTGCCGTACATGGCTTTGAGCTGCTCGACGGTCGCTTCGGCCCGCGAGCAGAAGGGGCACTCGAAATCGCTGAACACGACCATGGTGACCGGCGCAGCGCGGTTACCCCACGCCGGATCTTTGCTGTCCACCGGGATCGGCGAATCGCGATCGGACCACGCGATGCTCGTGTCGGCGCCGAGCGCGTATCCCGGGCGGCTGTGCTCGATACCGTACATCAGTGACATCCCTGCCAAAAAGCAGAGGATGAACCCGACAATGGCCATTCCTTTGTTCATCATGACAAACCTCGCAATCATCGCTCGCCACGCGCGAGCGTCATCGACGGCGAGCGCAGAGGTGCGCGCCCGCGCGTCTTTTCACGCATCCAGTGAACCGAGGTCGAGCCGCAGACGCGGCGCGGCCGCGTTACTCGCGATGTTCGCGAGAGCGCGAGTCGCAACTCAGGCCGCGGCTTCTAGACTTCGGCAGTTCGTGTTCGTCGAGGGTATCGACGAGCCGCCTCCGCTCCTCCCTGTGAACCTCGGCCCCTGGAGGTGGCTTCAGGGGCCGGCGTTACGCGGTGCGCGGCGGGCGAAACACTCCGGCGTCGTATCCCGGCGCTCGGGTCAAACCTCGGTCGAGCATCTCTAGCGCGTCCCCTGCACCATTCGGCGGCAGAGCGCAGCGTTCAGTTTGGAGCCAAGAATCGATGGTCCCCGCGGTGACGGTGCTCGCTCCACGTCGCACCTGATGGCCGATATCGAAAAGCACCGCCGCATCGTCTTGGCAGAAGGGGACCTGTATCCCGTCGATCCGCGCATCGCGGATGGGGAGCACGGGGGGCGGCGCATCGACGGACATCCCCCGCGCGTCGCACATCGGCGCGCTGGCCTCGGCCGTTCGCGCGCAGAAAAAGGCCACGAGCACACATGTAATCCAGAGAAACCACCTGGAGAGCCGGCGCAGTGCCATGGGGGCGCGGAGGCCGCTATGCAGCCTCCTTCGGCCAACCCGCGGCCGACCGCATGAATTCCCCGTGCGTTCGAAAAAGTTGGAGGGGTCGTAACGCAGTGCGTGGGACGCGGAGGAACTCGCTGCGCTTTTAGAGCTCTCCCGTGCCGGCCAGCGGCAGAAAGAGCCGATCGAGATCATCGGCCGAAATGGGGGGGCCTTCGCGCTGCGAGCCGATGATGGCCTCGGCTAGGTTTCGTTTGCGCTGTTGCAGGGCGAGCATGCGCTCTTCGACGCTGCCCGCGACGATCAAGCTGTAGACGAAGACAGGGCGCGTCTGTCCGATGCGGTAGGCGCGATCGGTAGCTTGCGCTTGGGCGGCGGGGTTCCACCACGGGTCGTAGTGAATGACGGTGTCGGCGCTGGTCAGGTTGAGCCCCGTCCCTCCCGCCTTCAGGCTGATCAAAAAGACGTCGACCTTCCCCTCGGAAAAGTCGTCAATCGGCCGCTGGCGATGCACGGTCGAGCCGGTCAAGGCGACATGCCGAATGCCGCGCTCGCGCATCCCTTCCGACAAGAGCGCGAGCATCCGCGTAAATTGCGAGAAGACGAGCACGCGCCGCCCTTTTTCGAGCTGCTGCACGAGGAGCTCGAAGAAGCGATCGTATTTCGCCGATTGACGAACGCCGCGCGCGGCGTCGACCGGCACGAGGCGCGGGTCGCAGCACACTTGGCGCAGCTTCATGAGCGCGTCGAGGATGGGAATCGTCGATCGCGTCAAGCCGAGCTTTTGAATGGCGCGCCGAACTTGGGTGTGCGCGGCGATGCGGATATTCTCATAGAGCTCGCGCTGCGCTCCGCTGATCTCGACGGGGCGAACGATCTCCGTCTTGGGGGGCAGATCGCGCGCGACCTGTTCTTTCATGCGGCGGAGCACGAAGGGGGATACGCGAGCGCGCAGGGCAGCCAGCTCGTCGGCGCCGTTTTCGAGCTCTGCCGCTTGCTGGAACCGGCTTTGGAACTGCTCGGCGCTCCCGAGGAATCCGGGCATCAAAAATTCGAAGATCGACCACAGCTCTTCCAAGCCGTTCTCGATGGGCGTTCCGGTGAGGCACAGGCGATGCTCGGACTCGAGCGATCGCACCGCGCGGGTCACGAGACTGCGGCGGTTTTTGATGACCTGCGCCTCGTCGAGCACCAAGTAATAGAAGCGCTGGTTCTGAAAAAACTGCAGATCGCGCAGGAGCAGCGGGTACGTGGTCAAAACGACGTCCGCCTCGGGGACCGCCGACCAGAGCGAGCGGCGCTTGGGCCCGTGGAGCGCCGTGACCCGCAAGGACGGCGCGAACTTACCGATCTCGCGCCGCCAATTGCCGACGAGGCTCGTCGGCATGAGCAAAAGGCTGGGGCCCGTGGCGCGCCCCGCCTGCTTTTCGCCGGCCAAGAAGGCGATCGTTTGCAGCGTTTTGCCGAGCCCCATGTCGTCGGCGAGCACGCCCCCCACGCCGAGGATACGCAGGCGCTGCAACCAGGAAAGCCCTTCCGCTTGGTACGGTCGCAAGGTGGCCGTTACCACTTGCGGACAGTCGGCCGCCGTCTCTTGGCAGAGCGCGGCGAGCGCCCGCCCGCGCTCGCGAATGCTCGACGCGCCGGTGCAGGCCAGCCGGCCGAAGCTCTGCCCCACCGTTTCTTCGAGTCGAGCCAGGGAGGCTGCTTGCAGCGCCTGGAACTCGAGGCGCGACGAGGCAGAACGCTCGCCGCGATAGAGCTCGATGAGCACCTCGAGCAGCTTGCTCAATTGATCGGCGGCCATGATGAGGCAGCGCTGCTCGTCGACGCGCACGGCGCGGAATCGGGCCGACATGCTGCGCAGCGAATTCAAGCTCGACGCGCCGTGGGACGCATCGAGCAGATCGAGCAAGGCGGGCATCAAGTTGACGCGCCGTCCCTCGATTTCCACGCCGAGCTCGAGCTCGAACCAATCCGGTTTGTCGTCGGCGTGGACGTGCGAGTACCAGGGGGGCTCCCCGTCGACGACCTGGTAGCGGTAGTGGGACTCCATCTCCACGCGAAAGCCGAGCGCGCGAAGCTGGGGCACGGCGTAAGCCGTGAACGAGCACCACGCATGCTCGTTACCGTCGAGATGCACCAAATAGTCCGCCTTGGAGCCGGGGAGCGAGGTGTACGCGTCGAGACAGGAAAGCTCGACGGCGCCGAAGCTCTCGAGAACACGCCGCACCTGCTCTTCGCGCGCGATGTCGCGCGGCACTTTGGCGAGCGCGCCCGAGCTGGCGACGAAGAAGTGCTCTCGTTCGTCGGACGCCGATACGGACGTGCCGCCGTAGTCGAACGAAAGTTCGATGACGGCGACTTCTGCCTCTTCGTCGCTCGTTGCGAGAGAGTCGAAGTTTTGGACGAGAAGTTTCTCGCTAGTGAGCCGAATCGTCGGAATAAAGGCTCGCTCGATGACCTCTCTGCCGCAGGACTGCGAAGATGTCACTCCTTCCTTGTAGATCAACATGGAGCCAAAGAGCGAGCCTGCGACGCGTCGCGACCCTTGCGACAAGGTGCATCGGCCGTATTCTTGCCGTCCCAAGGAGGAGCCCATGCCGAAAGCCATCCCCGACGGTTACCACGCGATCACACCGTACCTGTCGTTTCGTGACGCGGCCAAGGCCATCGAGTTTTACAAGCAAGCGCTCGGTGCGAAGGAAATCTACCGCCTGCCCATGCCCAACGGAAAGATCGGGCATGCCGAGCTCAAGATCGGTGACTCGATGGTCATGCTCGCCGACGAGTCGCAGGAGTTCGGCAACAAGAGCGCCAAGAGTTTGGGCGGTTCGCCTATCGGACTGTGCTTCTACTCGGACAACGTCGAAGCGGTCGCCGACAAGTTCTGCAGGGCGGGGGGCAAGGTCGTGCGCCCGATCGAGCTGCAGTTTTACGGCGACAGATCGGGTCAGTTCGAAGACCCCGAAGGGTACAAATGGACGTTGGCCCAGCACGTCGAAGACGTCTCCCCCGACGAGATGAAGAAGCGCATGGCCAAGATGGGCAGCTGATCGACCCGTGCGGCCGCACCCCGGCGAGCGCGAGCGTTGCTGGGGTGCAACACCGACATCATCGCACCTCTGCGCCCCCTCGTTGAGCTCGCCAAAGCGGCGCGCCCGTTCGTCGTCCAGTCGTCCAACCGAAGTCAGAAGAGCCCCATGCAGTGGATGCTTGCGGATTCCCACACTCCAGCTATTTTGACTGACCTCACGACTCTGTTGACCGCGTACGACGACGACACTTTCTCGATTCTCGGGATCACGTATCTCGCGATGTGGCTACGACGCGTGGGCGCGGCTCTTCACCGCGGCCCCTCCCCGATCCGACGGCGGCTGATTGGACGGCAGGGTTCTGGTTCTCTTCGAGCCGCAAATGGATCGAGCGCAAATCATGGGTAATCGTCTCTACGTTGGTAATTTGTCGTTTCATGCCACGCCGGACTCCGTTCGCGCCGCTTTCGCGGCGTTTGGGGAGGTCAGCGATGTCCACATCGCGTCCGATCGCGAGACGGGCAAATCGCGCGGTTTCGCCTTCGTCACCATGGGTAGCGAAGCGGAGGCACAGAAGGCAATCGCCGAAATGAACGGTGCCATGCTGGACGGCCGGCCTCTGCGCGTCAACGAAGCCCAGGAGCGGCAAGGTGGTCGCGGTGGTGGCGGCGGCTTCGGCGGCGGCGGTGGTGGTGGCTACCGCGGCGGCGGTGGTGGCGGCGGCGGTCGCGGTGGCGGAGGT
>Ga0111538_10007496_pt1 | contig 14698 bp, 13 predicted proteins | sample SoiMethybrSBSTD1_FD_79669 | JGI IMG/M metagenome (GOLD analysis project Ga0111538, IMG submission 79669) | Bulk soil microbial communities from a Populus tree surrounding site in Tennessee, USA - Soil MetaG P. TD hybrid SBSTD1 (version 2)... | ecosystem: Environmental > Terrestrial > Soil >... | reverse complement strand
GAGCCGCTGACCGATGCCATCACCATGGCGCAGGGCAACAAGTACACCTTCCGCATTCGCCCCTCGACCTACATGCAGACCCGGATGCTGGTCGACGCCGTCAAGGGCAAAGGCGTCAAGAAGTGGGCTGTCGTCGCCCCGAACTACGAATACGGCCAGTCGGCGGTCGCAAACTTCAAGAAGCTGATCAAAGCCGCCACGCCCGACGCCGAGTTCGTCGCCGAGCAGTTTCCGGCCCTCGGCAAGGTCGATGCCGGCGCCACCGTCGCAGCACTCGAGAACGCCAAGCCTGACGGAATCTTCAACGTACTGTTCGGTGCCGACCTGACCGTGTTCGTGCGCGAAGGCAATACGCGCGGCCTGTTCGAAAAGCGCACGGTTGCCAGCATGCTGACCGGCGAGCCCGAATACCTGCTGCCGCTCGGCGACGAGACGCCGGAAGGGTGGATCGTGACCGGCTATCCCTGGGACCAGATCGCTGAGCCTGCCCACAAGGCCTTCATCGAGGCCTATCGGGCCAAGTTCAACGATGCGCCCCGGCTGGGCTCGTTCCTGGGCTATGTCGTGGGCCACATGATGAAGGACATGATCGACAAGGCCGGCTCCACCGAAACCGAGAAGCTCATCGCCACCCTCAAGGCCGACTTCAAGTTCAACACCATCGCCGGACCGATGGCCATCCGCTCCATCGACCAGCAGTCGACCATGGGTGCCTGGGTCGGGGAGACGACCAAGAAGGGCAAGGTCGGCACCATGAAGAACTGGACGTACGAGGACGGCGCCAAGTACCTCTTCCCCGAAGCCGAGGTGAAGGCCGCGCGCAAGGAGTAGCAGACGGCTAGACTGCAACCCTCACGGCTCGACAGGCTCTCCATGAGGGTTGCCGCTTGCACGCCCCCGTCCTGACCTTGTCGAAGGACGGCCGCATCGGCGGCGCCAAGCCAGCGAGGCCTTCGCTTGCCTGATCTATCCTTCCTTCTCGTGCAGGCGCTGAACGGCCTGGCCAGCGCGTCATCGCTGTTCATCATCTCGGCCGGGCTGACGATCGTCTTCGGCGTCACGCGCATCGTCAATTTCGCGCACGGCTCCTTCTACATGCTGGGCGCCTACTTCGGCGTGACGCTGATCCCGCGTCTGCTCGACGTCTCCAACAGCTTTCCCATGTTCCTCGCCGGGGTGCTCGCCGCCGCGATCGGCGTCGGGCTGATCGGCGTCGCCATGGAGCTCCTGCTGCTGCGGCGCATCTATCAGGTGCCGGAGCTCTTCCAGCTGCTCGCCACCTTCGGCGTCGTCCTTGCCGTGCAGGACCTGGTGCTGGCGATCTGGGGTCCCCTCGACCTGTTGGGGCCGCGCGCGCCGGGGCTGCGCCACGCCGTCGTCATCCTCGGCCACCGTTTCCCCGCCTACGAGCTGTTCCTCATCGTGATGGGGCCGATCGTGCTGGGCCTGCTGTGGCTGCTCATGCACAAGACCCGCTTCGGCGTGCTGGTGCGGGCCGCAACGCAAGACCGCGAGATGGTCGCAGCGCTCGGCGTCAACCAAGCGCTGCTGTTCACCGGTACGCTGTTCCTCGGCGCGGCGCTGGCCGGGCTCGGCGGGGCGCTGCAGACGCCGAAGCTCGCCGCCAACCCACACATGGACATCTCGATCATCGCCGAGGCGTTCGTTGTGACAGTGGTGGGCGGCATGGGCTCCGTGCCCGGTGCTTTCCTTGCCGCGCTGCTGATCGGATTGCTGCAGGCCTTCGGCATCCTCATCTTCCCAAAGATCACGCTGGTGCTGGTGTTCCTGCTGATGGCGCTGGTGCTCATGCTGCGGCCGCACGGCCTGATGGGCCGCCCCGAGGCGCACCAGGCCCGCGTCGTGCTGCCCGAGGGGATCGTGCGGCTCGAGCGCTTCGGCCGGACCGAGCACGTTGCCGTCGCCGTCATTGGCATCATCCTGCTCATCCTGCCGCTCGTCGGCGATGCCTACACCGTCAAGGTCGCCATCGAGGTGCTGAGCTTTGCCCTCGCCGCTTTCAGCCTGAACTTCCTGATCGGCGTCGGCGGCATCGTCAGCTTCGGTCACGCCGCCTATTTCGGCCTCGGCGCCTATGCCGCCGGCCTCCTCGTGACCAGGCTCGGAGTGCCGATGGAACCGGCGCTGCTCGCAGCACCCTTGCTCGCCGGGCTCGGTGCTGCCCTGTTCGGCTTCTTCATCGTGCGGCTGAGCGGCATCTATCTCGCCATGCTGACGCTCGCCTTCGCCCAGATCGTCTACGCGGTTGCCTTTCAATGGGTCGAGCTGACCGGCGGCGACAACGGCGTGGTCGGCGTGTGGCCGTCGCGCTGGGCCGCATCGCGCGAGGTCTACTACTACCTGACGCTTGTCGTGAGCGCGGCCGTCGTCGTTCTGCTGCGACGGGGCATCTACGCCCCGTTCGGCTACACCCTGCGCTCCGCCCGCGACTCCGCCGCCCGTGCCGATGCCATCGGCATCGACGTGCGCACGCACCGGTGGCTCGCCTTCACCATCGCCGGCGCCGCGGCTGGCCTCGCGGGCGGCCTTTTTGCATTCTCCAAGGGCTCGATCGACCCGACGCTCATCTCGATCGGCATGTCCGTCGACTTCCTGGTCATGACGCTGCTCGGCGGGGTGCAGACCGTCGTTGGCCCGCTCGTCGGCGCAGCGGCATTCCACGCTATCCGCGATTTCGTCATGCCGCTCACCGACCACTGGCGGTTGCTGCTCGGGCTCGCCATCATCGGCATCGTGCTGGCCTTCCCACGCGGCATCGTCGGGGCGCTGCTGCGCCTGCGCTCGCGCCTTAGCGGTGCGGAGGGAGGCGCCAGATCGGCGCGCGCGGGGGCTGCAGCATGAGTCTGCTCAGCGTCGAAGGACTGGAGAAATCGTTTGGCGGCGTGGTGGCCGCACGCAACGTGACGTTCGCCGTCGAGACCGGCAGGCTGCTCGCGGTCATCGGGCCCAATGGAGCCGGGAAGTCGACGATCTTCAACATGGTCGGCGGCCAGCTCAAGCCCGACCGCGGCCGCGTCATGCTGGGCGAGCAGGACATCACGGGTCTCGCCCCGCGCCACATCTGGCGCCTGGGGCTCGGCCGCACGTTCCAGGTGGCCCAGACGTTCGTTTCCATGACCGTCGCCGAAAACGTGCAAATGGCCCTGATCTCCCGGCACAACCGAACGCGGGCATGGTGGCCCGAGGCGAGCGGCCTCTACCGCGACGAGGCCATCACCCTGCTCGACCGGGTCGGTATGGCCGCCAACGCCGACCGCCCCTGCAGCGAGCTGGCCTATGGCGACGTCAAGCGCGTCGAGCTCGCGATCGCGCTGGCCGGCGCGCCCCGCCTGCTGCTGATGGATGAGCCAACCGCCGGCATGGCGCCCAAGGAGCGATCCCAGCTGATGCAGCTCACGCACGATGTGGCGCGCGAGCGCGACCTCGGCGTGCTGTTCACGGAGCACGACATGGATGCAGTGTTCGCGCACGCCGACGACATCGTCGTGCTCGTGCGCGGCGAGATCATCGCCCGGGGCCGACCAGAAGAGGTCCGCACCAACGCCCGCGTGCGCGAGGTCTACCTCGGCGGTGGCTCGATGCACGGGGCCGCGCGCGCCGCGGCGAGCGGGTGAGATTGACATGGCGGCCCTGACCCCCATCCTCGCGGTCGAAAGCCTGAGCGCCGCCTACGGCCAGGCGCAGATTTTGTTCGACGTGTCGCTCGTGCTGGCGAAGGGCGAGATCGTAGCCCTGATGGGGCGCAACGGCGCCGGCAAGTCGACCACACTCAAGGCCGTCATGGGCCTGATCCCGGCCGCGGCCGGCACCCTACGCTTTGCCGGCCGGGACATCCGCGGGCTGCCGAGCTACCGCATCGCTCGCCTCGGCCTCGGCTATGTGCCGGAAGACCGGCGCATCTTCACGGACCTGACCGTGTATGAGAACCTGGAGGTCGGCGCCAAGCAGGCATCGGGCGGCACCCGCGCATCCTGGACGCCGGAACGGCTGTTCTCGATCTTTCCCAACCTGGCGGAGATGCGCGGTCGACGCGCCAGCCAGATGTCGGGCGGCGAGCAACAGATGTTGACGATCGCCCGCACGCTGATGGGCAACCCGGATGCCGTGCTGCTGGACGAGCCCTCCGAGGGGCTGGCCCCCATTATTGTCGAAGAAATGGCGGCCGCCGTCTCGCGCATGAAGGCGGAAGGCATCGCCGTGCTCCTGTCCGAGCAGAACCTGTACTTTGCCGAGTCGGTGGCCGATCGCGCCTACATCATCGAGAAGGGCAGCATCCGCCATGAAGGCCGCATGGCCGACATCGCCAACGATGCCGCCCTGCGGGAGGCCTACCTGTCGGTGTGAGGTTCCAGGACCTTCGGCGCGACGATCGTGGATATGCCAACTAATTCGGAAGTCTGCTATGGTGTTGTCCCTCCTACGCGGAGGGCTGGGCTCAGAGACGGAAGAAAACACCGCGCGAGCCTTTTGCCGCCCCTCACCTCGACCCTCTCCCCCGCAAGCGGGGAAAGGAGATGCTTTAGACTAGCCCGGACCCCGGTACCATGATCGACACCTATTCCCGCACCGGCGACGCCGCCGATCCGCCCTACCTGAGCCCGGACTACCAGTCCACTCGCATACGCTCACCGCGTCAGCCGCTGATCGTCATCCCGCAAACGCTGTCGGAGATCACCGGGCCCGTCTATGGCCATTCCGACGTCAAGCCTGACGAGGCCGACCTCACCATCGGCCACGTTGGCGAGCCGCTCGGTGAGCGCATCATCGTCAAGGGCCGTGTGCTCGACGAACGCGGCCGGGCGGTGCCCAACTCGCTGGTCGAGATCTGGCAATGCAACGCTGCCGGCCGCTACATCCATGCCGTCGACCAGCACCCCGCGCCGATCGACCCCAACTTCACGGGCGCCGGACGCTGCGTCACCGACGCCGACGGCAACTACCGGTTTACCACCATCAAGCCCGGCGCCTACCCCTGGCGCAATCACGTGAACGCCTGGCGCCCCGCGCACATTCATCTCTCGCTGTTCGGGCCCTCGTTCCTCACGCGCCTCGTCACGCAGATGTACTTCCCGGGCGATCCATTGTTTCCCTTCGACCCGATCTTCAACTCGGTGCCCGATCCCAAGGCGCGGGAGCGCATGATCTGCCGGTTCGACCTCGAGGCAACCAAGCCTGAATGGGCGCTGGGGTACACCTTCGACATCGTGCTCAGGGGCCGCAACGCCACGCCAATGGACCCCGACCATGCCTGAGCGCACGCCGTCGCAGACCGTCGGGCCGTACCTGCACATCGGCCTGACGCAGGGCCGCTACGGCCGCACCGAGATTGTCGGCTCGACCGTGGCTGATCCCGCACTTGCGGGCACGCACATTCGCATCGAAGGTCGCATCGTCGACGGCGAAGGCAACGCCATGCCCGATGCCGTCGTGGAGATCTGGCAGGCCGACAGCGAGGGTCGCTACGCCCATCCCGCCGACGGCCGCCCGCTCGCTTCCAACTCCTTCCGCGGCTTCGGTCGCTGCCCGACGTCCGAGGACGGTACGTTCGCCTTCGACACCATCAAGCCCGGCCCCGCGCCCGGCCCTGGCGACAGCACGCAGGCGCCCCATATCAATGTCGGCATCCTCGCCCGCGGCGTGCTGAAGCGCCTGTTCACACGCCTGTACTTTCCGGGCGAGCCCGCCAATGCCGCCGACGCGATCCTCGCCCTGGTGCCGGCCGCCCGCCGCGATACGCTGATTGCCAGGGCCCAACCCGGCAAACCCGGCACGTATCGCTTCGACATCCGGGTACAGGGCGGCAACGAGACCGTTTTTTTCGAGGCGTGACCGGACGCGACGGCGCATCACCTTTGCGTGGCGAGCGGCTATAACCGGCGCATGCAGAACCTGCTCCAAACCTGGCGCCGGCGCTGGTGGCGGCCGGACCCGGCGGCGCTAGCAGCCTATGCCGGCCTGAAGCCGATGACAGTCGTAACGGGTGCCTCCGAAGGCATCGGCTATGCCTTGGCCCGCCGCTTCGCCGCCGCAGGCAATGACCTTGTTCTGGTCGCCCGCCGCCCTGATCTTTTGCAACAGGCGGCAGACCGCATCCGTGCGGAATTCAAGATCAACGCCGTCGCCGTACCCGTCGACATCGCCAGCCCGACCGGCATTCCCGCCATCGAGGCGGCGCTGGCACAGCAGGGTGCCTATGCCGATGTGCTCGTCAACAGCGCCGGCATGGGGCTTGCAGGTACCTTCCATGAGAGCGACCCCGAGAGGGTGCAGCGCCTTGTCGACCTCAATGTGCGCGCCTTGACCGAGCTGATGCGCCACTTTCTGCCAGGCATGCGCGCGCGCGGGCGCGGCGGCGTCCTCAACCTCGCGTCGCTTGGCGGCTATGTGCCGGGTCCCTATCAGGCCGCCTACTATGCCAGCAAGGCCTACGTGATCTCGCTCAGCGAGGCGGTGGCAGCGGAGACGGCCGGGGAGGGCGTGCGCATCAGCGCGCTGGCACCCGGTCCGGTCAACACCGACTTTCACCGCAAGATGCGCAGCGACACGAGCTTCTATCGCTACCTCGTGCCGCCCACCTCCGCGGATGCCGTCGCGGCCGCCGGCTATCACGGGTTCGCCTTCGGCTGGCGCGTCATCGTGCCAGGGGTGCTCAACCCGATCCTGGCGTTGGCCATGCGCCTCTTGCCGCATAGAATAGTGATTCCGATCGTCGGATGGTTGCTGAAGCCACGGGGAGCCCGAGGACGCGATGTTTGAGGCTAGATCAGCCGAAAGCTTTGAGGGATCCGCCGGCAACTACGCTACGCCGGCCGGATGCAAGCGGGAAGCGGCCAAGAAGCCCGTCCTGATCGTCCTCCACCAGGAGCAGTCCAACCCCGGCCACGTCGGCCAATGGTTCCGCCGCAGCGGCCACGCCCTCGACGTCCGCAAGCCTCGCTACGGCTGCGCGTTGCCGGCGACGCTCGATGGCCACTGCGGCGCCGTCATCTTCGGCGGACCGATGAGCGCCAACGACAAGGACGAGTTCATCTGCCGTGAGACCGATTGGATCGGCGTCGCCCTGAAAGAGAGGAAGCCGCTACTCGGCATTTGCCTGGGTGCGCAGATGCTCGCCAACCACTTGGGTGCCAAGGTGGGCTTCCACGCCGACGAGTTGGCCGAGATCGGCTACTACCCGCTCGCCACGACGGCCGAAGGCGAGCGCCACGGACCGTATCCCGATCACGTCTATCAGTGGCACCGCGAGGGCTTCGAGCTGCCGAAGGGCGCGAAGCTGCTCGCTACATCGACGGGTGCCTATCCCAATCAGGCATTCGCCTACGGCTCGGCCATAGGCGTGCAGTTCCATCCCGAGATCACCTACGCCCAGGTGCACCGCTGGACGAGCAATTCCGGCCGGCTCGGCATGAAGGGCGCGCGCGAGCGCCACGAGCACATTGATGGCCACATCCATCACGCGCCCAAGGTGCACGCCTGGCTCGACCGCTTCCTCGGACGCTGGGCCAGGGCCGAGCTTGTCGCCTGAGCAGCCGCCTCATCATTCGCAGTTTCGTAACAGGTTGCGCGCTTTACTGACGCGAAGCCGCCGGATCCTGTTGCGCGTACCGGCGCTTGCAGTGCGGCCGGGCTGCGTATCGCCCGGCCCGCACTGGCTGTCTCCCCTCCCCCGGCAGGGATGCACGAGCGCCCGACTATTCTTGGCCTGATGCCTCGAACAACCGCGCCACCAGCCGCCGGGCCAGCACACCCGCCACGCGGCGGCGGTAGTGACCGGGAGTGAAGGTCGTCTTCATCGACATGACCTGATCGCGCACGAGCGCATCGAGGCCCTTGAACACCCGTTCATCGAGGGCACCGCCGCACAACTCGCCCGCGCCTGCGAGCAGCACCGGACGTGGGTTGGTGCCGGTTACGGCAACGCGCAGGTCGGCGAGCCTGTCGCCCTCGCGCCGCAACGCAACGGCCACGCCCGCCACCGGATACTCGATGGAGCGGCGAATGCGAATCTTGTCGTAGGCGGAGCGCAAGCCAAGGGCGTACGACGTGCGTGCGGAGACCACAATCTCGCCGGGACGCAGACTGAGATAGTTCTTTCCGTCGCCCTCGCCGGAGCCGTCATTGCGCGGGTCGCCGATGTAGAGGTCCGCCAGCGGCACCGTGCGCCGCCCGCCAGCGTCTGCGAGGTCGACCTCCGCGCCGAGCGTCAACAGGGCCGGCGCCAGGTCGCCGCTGAAGGTGGCGAAGCACACGCCGCGGCTCTTGGGCGCCACGTGGCAGATGTCGCCGCTGGTCTTCAGGCAGTGGTTGTTGGCCGAGCGCCACCATTGGCTCTGATTGTAGAAGATGCAGCGCGTGTCGAGACACAGGTTGCCGCCGACCGTCCCCATGTTGCGATGCGTGGGCCCGGCGATAGAGGCGGCCGCCTGCGCCACGACCGGATAGTTTTCGATCACTCCGGGATGATGCGCCAGAGCCTCGAGCGTCACCGAGGCGCCGATCTCCAGGCTCTGGCGGTCGGCCCGCAGGGTACGCAGCTCCGAGACGCCGTTCATGTCGATCAGCACGGGCGGCGCGACAATGCCGCGCCGCAGGTTGACGATGAGATCGGTGCCGCCTCCCAGCGGCCGGCTCTCGGGATGCGCTGCGCGCGCTTCCAGTGCACCGGCGAGCGTCGTCGGGCGCAGCAGCTGGAACTCGGCCAGCGCCTCCATCAGACGCTCCCATCGCGCTTGCTGCGGCCGGGACGCGCGCGCCTGTCGATGGCGGCGAAGACGCGGTCAGGCGTCACCGGCAAATCGTTGAAGCGCAGCCCCGTGGCATCGGCGATGGCGTTGGTCAGCGCCGGCAGGAAGGCCGCGAGCGACCCCTCACCTGCCTCCTTGGCCCCGAACGGCCCATGCGGATCGTTGCTCTCGACGATGCCAACCTCGATCGGCGGCGAATCCTGGATGGTGGGCACGCGGTAGTCGAGCATGTTGGCGGTGACGAGCAGACCGTCGTGGTATCCAGCCTCCTCGCTCATGGCTTGGCCCATGCCCATCCACACCGAGCCCTGCACCTGGCCCTCGACGGAGAGCCGGTTCAGCGCCTTGCCGCAGTCGTGCGCCACCCAGACCTTGTCGACCGTGACCTGACCGGTCTCCTCGTCGACCGTGACCTCCACCACCTGAGCCGAATAGCTGTAGCCCATGGTGCCGCCGATGGCAGCGCCACGGTACTTCTTGCCGCCGTGCGATTCAGGGATGGTGGAGTAGGTGCCGGTCACAGTGATGGTGCCGCTGTCCTTCAGCGCCTCGACCACCACCTCCTCGAACGTCAGCCCCCTGTCCTGTGCACCCGCGCGGTAGACCTCGCCCAGGCACTCGATGTCGCCGGGCTCTGCATCGAGCCTGCGCGCCGCCGCAGCGGTGAGAAGGCCCTTGAGCCTGTTCGCGGCGTCAATGGCGGCATTTCCGACGATGAAGGTGACGCGGGACGAATAGGAGCCATTGTCCTTGGGCACCACGTCGCTGTCGCCGGTGACGATGCGCACACGGGAGATGTCGAGGCCCAGCACCTCCGCCACGGTCTGCACCAGCACGGTGGAGGAGCCCTGGCCGATGTCCGCTGCACCCGTCAACACCACGATCGAGCCGTCGAAATCGAGCTTGAGTTTCACGGTGGCGTGCGGCTCGCCCGTCCAGTTTACGGGCTTGGAAGCGCCGGAGATGTAGTGCGAGCAGGCAAATCCCAGGCCCTTGCGCCTGCCGACCTCGCCGGCGAGTTTGCCCTTGCGCTCCTTCCAGCCACTTTCGCGCTCGACCCAATCGATGCACTCGGGCAGGCCGTAGCTGTTCACCATCAGGTCGTTGTCGGTGAAGGTGGGGGCCTTGAGGAAGTTGGCGCGTCGCACAGCGACGGGATCGAGCCCCATCTCGCCCGCCATCTGATCGAGCAGGCTTTCGAAGGCGAAGCGCACGTCGACCGTACCGTGGCCACGGAAGGCACCACACGGCGGCGTATTCGTCAGCACGCGCCTGCCGATGTACTTGACGTTGTGCAGGTCATAGAGGGCGTAGAGCATCGAGCCCGAGTAGAGGATCGTGACCACGCCATAGCCCGAGTGGGCGCCGCCGCGTTGCGTGCATTCGCACTCGACCGCGGTGATCCGCCCGTCCGCCGCGAGACCGATCTTCATGCGGATGTCGGTTTCAGGCCGGCCGCGGTGGGTGATGAAGGTGTCCTCGCGCGTCAGCATGATGCGCACGGCACCGCCCGCCTTGCGGGCCAGCAGCGCCGCGATCAGCTCGACGTTGAGACACTCAGTGCGGCAGCCGAAGCCGCCCCCGACGAACGGCTTCACCACCCGGATCCTCGACATGTCCATGTCGAGGATCTGCGAGAGCATGAGGTGCACGTAATAGGGCACCTGCGTGGAGGCGTGCACCGTCAGGCGGTCGCGCAGCGGATCGTAGTCGGCGACCGCGGCGTGCATCTCCATCTGGTTCTGGCACACCTCGGCGCAATTGTAGGTGGCCTCGCGCACCAACACCGCCTCGGCGAAGCCCTTTGCCACACTGCCGAGTTCGAAGTGCACCTCGCGCTCGAGGTTGCCGGGCTTCTTCTCGTGCAGCAGCTCGGCATCGGGCGCCAGCGCCGCCTGTGCCGTGAAATAGGCCGGCAGCTCGCGCACCTTCATTCTGATGAGGCGCACGGCCTTGTCGGCAGTCGCCTCGTCAATGGCAGCGACGGCCGCAACCGGCTCGCCCTTGTAGCGCACCTTGTCGCGGGCAAGCGGATGCTCGCTGCGTGCAATCGGCAGCACGCCGAAAGTTCTTGCGCAATCTGCGCCGGTGACGATTGCCAGCACGCCCGGCACCTTCTCGGCCTCAGATGTATCGACCTCGATGATCTCGGCGTGCGCGCAGGGGCTGCGATAGATGCGGCCTGCCAGCGTCTGCGGCTGGATCAGGTCGGCGGTATATTTGGCCCTCCCGGAGACCTTCTCCGGCCCATCGACCAGGGGCACGTGGACCCCGATGCTCAAAACACGCGCCATCTCGTTCATGGGTGAATCCCGTAAGGCGCAAAAGGCGAAGCCGCATTGCGCCGAACTGCGGTCGCAACGGCGCAATGCGCTTCGCTCTTGCGCCCTACGGGCCTCATGGGCTGCGCGCCTCGCCGGAGGCCAGCAGCGCGGAGGCATGCTGCACGGCCTCGATGATCTTCACGTAGCCTGTGCAGCGGCAGATGTTGCTGCCGAGGGCCTCGCGGATTTCCCTCTCGCTGGGCCTCGGATTGCGCCGCAACAGTCCGGCCGACGCGGTGATGAAACCGGGCGTGCAGTAGCCGCACTGGGAGCCCAGCTTCTCGTGGAAACCGCGCTGCACGGCCGACAGGGTGCCGCCCTGACCCAGCCCCTCCACGGTATCGACCCGCTTGCCGGCTACGGTCGCCGCGAGCGTGAGGCAGGAGAGGGTCGGCCGGTCGTCGACCAGCACCGTGCAGGCGCCGCATTCTCCGCCATCGCACCCGGTCTTGGTGCCCGTCAGCCCCGCCGTCTCGCGGAGATAGTCGAGCAGCAGACGGTTGTCCGGCACAGCGTCGACGCGCTTGCGGCCGTTCAGCGTCAACTCGAGAATTCGCGCCATCCGCGGCCTCCCTGGGGCACGGGCAGGCGGTCTTCTAGCGGACCGCCGGCAAGAGCGACTATAGGGCAGATTAGTTTGGGCTACCAATCAATTTGGGTATGTCGTCCCGGAATTTCGCGTCAGCGACAAGGTCTGGGATGACCAACGCTCAAGCTCTGGGGTGCGCCCGGTCGTAGACGGCCAGCAAGCGCGCCCGGTCGACCTCGGTATAGACCTGGGTGGTCGATAGGCTGGCGTGGCCCAGCAGCTCCTGGATCTGGCGCAGGTCGGCGCCGGCCGCGAGGAGATGGGTGGCGAACGAATGCCTGAGCGCGTGTGGCGTCGCCGTCTCGGGCAACCCCAGCGTCTCGCGCATGCGCTCCATCAGCAGCTGCACGATGCGCGGGCTCAGCCGGCCGCCCTTGGCACCAAGAAACAGCGGACCTTCCGGGGCAAGCGGGTAGGGGCATAGATCGAGGTAGCGGGCGATGGCTGCCTGGGCGACTGGGAGCACGGGGACAAGCCGCTCCTTGCCGCCTTTGCCAACGATGCGCAGCACGTCGCGCCCAGCCAGCGGCGCATCCTTGCGCTGCAGCAGCAACGCCTCCGAAATGCGCAGGCCCGAGCCGTAGAGCAGCAGCAACACGGCAACATCGCGAGCCGTCACCCAGTCGAGCTCAGCCGCGCCGCCGCCTTCCACGACCGCCGCAGCCTTCTCGATCGTCAGCGGCCTGGGAATGCCGTGCGGCACCTTGGGCATCGCCACCTGCATGAGGCCGCGGTTGGAAGCGATCTCGCGTGCCTCGAGCCAGCGGAAGAAGGAGCGAAGCGCCGACATCGTCCGGGCCAGCGAGCGGCCGACGGCACCGGCACGGCGGCGAGCAGCCATGAAGGCGCGGAAGCGTTTGGCGTCGAGCCATGCGAGGTCAGCCAAGGTGGGCGAACATCCGAGCTCGCGCTCGAGCCACAGGAGGAACTGGCGCAGATCGCGCTCGTAGGCGCAAAGCGTGTTGACGGCCGCGCCACGCTCGTGCGCGAGATGGATGAGCCAGGCCTCAGCGGCACGGCGCGTATCGTCCGCCAACGCCGATTCATTGGCTTGAATAATGCCTTCCAGCGTCGCCATGGCGGCTCACCCTGCGCCGACGCGCACTGCGTCGGCAGCATCATCCGCTAACGGTTAACGCATCGTAAAGGTTGACAATCCAATAACATGGTAACTTGCAGCGGCAGCAGCAGCGGAGGTTCGCTATGGGCACGGCCGGCTGGATCATCCTCGCGATAGTCGTAGTGGCCGCGTTGTGGCTGATCATGACCTACAACGGGCTCGTCGGCTTGCGCCAGCGCAGCCGCCAGGCCTTCTCCGATATCGACGTGCAGCTCAAGCAGCGGCACGACCTCGTCCCCAATCTGGTCGAGACCGTAAAGGGCTACGCGACGCATGAGAAGGAGACGCTGGAGAACGTCGTCAAGGCACGCAATGCGGCCGTCGCCGCACAAGGGCCTGCCGCACAGGCCAGCGCCGAGGGCGTGCTGCAGGGTGCGCTCCGCCAGCTGTTCGCCCTCGCCGAAGCCTATCCCGACCTGAAGGCCAATCAGAACTTCCAGCAGCTGCAGACCGAGCTGGCCGACCTCGAGAACAAAATCGCGGCCTCGCGCCGCTTCTTCAACAACACGGCGGCCGAATACAACGCCACGCGCGAGAGCTTCCCCGCCGTGCTGTTCGCGCAGTCGATGGGCTTCTCGGCGCAAGAGTTCTTCAACATCGACGAGGCCGAGCGCAAGGCTGTCGCCACTGCACCGCAGGTGAAGTTCTGACAATCCCCTCTCCCCACGCTTCAGTGGGGAGACGGTTAGGGCGAGGGCTGCAGGATATGCGACGTCGGAATTTGCGCCTGCCCCTCACCTCATGCCGGAAGCATGGCTCCGTCATGACCCTCTCCCCGCAAGCGGGGAGAGAGGGAAAGTAGCGATGTTCCGCGCCTACGGCCTCTACGGGCATATCCAGGCGAACCGCATTCGCTCGGCGCTGCTGCTGGCGGCATTCGTGGCGCTGCTGCATGCGCTGCTGTTCTCGGTGCTGCTGATCTGGAGCGCGCTGCTCGGCGGCACCTTCGAGGAGATCGTTGCCGATGCCGTCCGGCAGTTCGGGCGGTCCTGGCCGATCGCCATGGGCGCGGCGCTGATCTGGTTCGCGATCGCCTACCTCGTGCACCAGGCCCTGATCAGCTACGCCACGGGCGCCACGAGCGTCTCCCGGACGCAGGCGCCTGCCCTCTACAACGCGCTCGAAAACCTGTGCATCTCGCGCGGGCTGCCGATGCCGGCCCTGCAGATCATCGAGACGCCGGCGCTCAACGCCTACGCCAGCGGCCTGCGCGAGGGGAAATATGTCGTCGCAGTCACCCGCGGCCTCCTCGACACGCTCGCGCCGGACGAACTCGAGGCCGTGCTGGCACACGAGCTCACCCACATCCGCAACCGCGACACGCAGCTGATGGTGATCGCCATCATCTTCGCGGGCATTTTCGCCTTCTTTGGCGATCTGATCATTCGCGGCTGGGACTTTCCCTACGGTTGGGCACCGCGGACCAAGCGCGAGGGTCCTTGGGGTACCCCCTCCGACTGGGACAGCGATCAGTCAAGTCCAGGCGACAGGCGCAGCGGCGGCATCGGCGGGGGCGCCATTCTTGCCCTCGTCATCGCCGTGGTCATCATCCTGATCACCTGGGGCGTCTCGACCCTGATCCGGCTTGCGCTGTCGCGTTCGCGCGAATACCTGGCCGATGCAGGCTGCGCCGAGCTCACCAAGAACCCGGACGCCCTCGTGCGCGCGCTGCGCAAGATCAAGGCCAATGCAACCTTCGACGTGCCGTCGCGGATGGAGGCGTTCTTCATCGAGAACCCCGTGTCGAACCGCATGAGCGGGCTCTTTTCGACCCATCCCCCGATCGAGCAGCGGATCGACGCCCTACGGCGCTTCGCCGGAGCGCTGCAGACCCAGGATCAAGCGCCGCCGCGATAGGCGACCTAGCGCATCGACATCAGGTTGCTCATCAGGCCGGGCT
>Ga0111538_10007491_pt1 | contig 14701 bp, 5 predicted proteins | sample SoiMethybrSBSTD1_FD_79669 | JGI IMG/M metagenome (GOLD analysis project Ga0111538, IMG submission 79669) | Bulk soil microbial communities from a Populus tree surrounding site in Tennessee, USA - Soil MetaG P. TD hybrid SBSTD1 (version 2)... | ecosystem: Environmental > Terrestrial > Soil > Tree... | reverse complement strand
GGGTCGCAGGTCGCGTGTCAGGCCCCGAGGGACCCCGGCACGGGCAGGAGCTCGGCTCCGCCGACGCGTCGACCGGCCCGGTGCGTTTCTTTCCGCTGTGCTGCATGGAGTGACTCTACCTTGACCCTGCCTCGACCCCTGCCTCTTCGGGGCAGCTCATTGTAGGTCCGGGCCGCCCCGCGGGGAAGGTCGAGGTATACTGCGCGGCCAGGCCAAAGAAACCCCATGCGACCCATTTTCGACTCCCACCTCGACCTTTCCTGGAACGCGCTCTCGTGGGACCGGGACCAGGATCTCCCGCTCGACGACCTGAACCGCCGCGACAGGGCGTTCGAGGATGACGACGCCCGCGGGCACGCCACGACGACGCTCCCCGAGATGCGGCGCGCGCGCATCGCCGTCTGCCTCGCGACCATCCTGGTGCGCTCGAAGCCGAAGTCGATCCCGCGCGAGGGGCACCGCCGCACGAGCCTCGACTTCCCCTCACAATCGATTGCTTACGCCGTCGGGCAGGGCCAGCTGGCCTACTATCGACTCCTCGAGCGGCAGGGGCAGCTTCGCATGCTCCGAACGGCGGCCGACCTCGAAGCCCATTGGCGCGCCTCGACCGGACCGGAGCCCGTCGAGGCGCCGATCGGCTACATCCTTGCGATGGAAGGCGCCGATCCGATCGTCGAGCCCGCCCAGGCGGAAGAGTGGTGGAACGATGGCCTGCGCTGCGTGAACCTCGTCCACTACGGCGCGGGTCCGTACGCGGTCGGCACGGGCGAAGAGGGGCCTTTGACTGCGAGAGGCGTCGAGCTCCTGCGCGAGATCGAACGCCTCGGGCTGATCCTGGACGTGACGCACCTTTCGGACAAAAGCTTCTTCGAGGTGATGGAGCGGCACTCCGGCCCCGTCCACGCGAGTCATCAGAACTGCCGCGCGCTCGTGCCCGGCTGCCGCCAATTCACCGACGAGCAGGTCCGGCACGTGATCGAGCGCGGCGGAGTTCTCGGAACCTGCTGTGACGCCTGGATGCTCCACGAGGGCTGGCAGACGGGCAAGACGGACCGCGGCACGGTGCCGCTCGAGCGGCTCGCCGATCATATCCAGCGCGTCTGCGACCTCGCCGGGAACCACGACCACGCCGCCATCGGCAGCGACCTCGACGGCGGTTTTGGCACGGAGCAGACTCCGGGCGGCCTCGACCGGATCTCGGATCTGCAAAAGCTCGACGCGATCTTGAGCCGGCGCGGATTCGCCAGCGCGGCCATCGATGCGATTTTCTACGGCAACTGGCTCCGGTTCTTCCGGCGCCACCTACCGCAGAATTGAAAAACTAGTCGACGTAGATGAACTCGTTGACGTTGTAGAACACGCGGCAGAGCTCGGCGAGCGGAGAGGCAGCGAGGAAGTCGCGCGCCCATTCGACCTCGGCTTGCGAAGGCCGGCGCCCCAGGGTCAGCGTGAAAAGGTGAGCAATCCGCGCATCCCCGGCCGGCGCTTCCATCTCGAGGCGGTGGGCAAGCGCATGGGACGCGTGCTGGACCTCGTCGGCATTGAGGAGGGTCAGCGCCTGCGTCGAAGTCGTGCTGGTCTCTCGGCGCGGGCAGCTTGCGTTCGAGTCGGGAAGGTCGAAGGCGTCGAGGAAAGGGAAGCGGAGGTTTCGCCGAGCGAAAATGTAGATGCTACGGCGCACGCGATCCGCCGGCGCGGGGCTGGGCTTCCACGCGTTGGTCCCCTTGAGCGCTTCCGCCGGGATCTCGGGGAAGACGCCGGGCCCTCCCATGCGCCGGTCGAGCTCGCCGCTTGTGACGAGGAGCGCGTCGCGCACCGCCTCCCCTTCGAGCCGCCGGCGGTTCTGCCGCGAGACGAGGCGGTTCAGCGGGTCTTTCTCGAGAGCCCGAGGGCTGGGGGTCGAGTCCTGCCGGTAGGCGGAGGAGACGAGGATGCTCCGGTGGATCGCTTTCAGCTCGAAACGGCGCTTCGCAAGCTCGGTCGCGAGCCAATCGAGCAGCTCGGGGTGGCTGGGCGGCTCCCCGCGCAGGCCGAAATCGTTGGGAGTCGGGACGATCGCCCGCCCAAAGTGGTGCTGCCAGATCCGATTGACGATCACCCGGGTCGTGAGTGGATTCGAAGGGCTCGCAACCCAGCGCGCCAGGTCCGCGCGGCGGCGGGGCGCTGCCGGGGCATCCGCTCCGGCCGGGGCCACGACGTGCGGGAAGCCGGGGTCCACTTCGTCGCCGCGCTGCGCGAGGTCGCCGCGCTCGAGCACGAAAGTCTTGGTACCGGCGCCGTTCGAGAGGCCCAGCGCCTTCGGCAGCGGCCGCGGCTTCTTGGCGTCGAGCTTCTTCGTCTCGTCGTCGAGCTCCTTCCGGCGCTTCCGGTCGGTCTCGTTCATCGCCCCGAGGACCTCGTCGTTCGAGACGGCGATGAGCCGCGCCGTCGACTCCACGAGGGCTCGTTCCTCCGCGGTGCGGCGATCCTCCGGGACTCGATGGGCTGCGCGGGCCGCGTCGGCGATCTTCGAGAGCTTCTCCTCGCGCAGGCGTTCGCGGTAAGGAGCTTCCAGCGCCCGGACGGCGGCCTCGGTCGGTGCTACCAGCAGCGAGTAAGCATCCTCGTCCTTTCGGAACTGTGATAGCTGCGCCTCCGTAGCGACGACGAGGTCATTGCGGAACGCCGTGGGGGCGAAGAAAGCTTGCAGCCGGTAGTAGTCCTCCCGCGTGAACGGGTCGAACTTGTGGTCGTGACAGCGCGCGCAAGCAATCGTCACTCCGAGAAAGACGAAGCCCGCGGCATCGGTCATGTCGCAGAGAGTGTTGTAGCGCCGCTGGGCAGAGTCGCTCGAATCCGTCATGTCCGGTCCGAGAAGGTTGAAGCCCGTCGCGACGAGCGCATCCAGGTCGCCGGGGAAGAGCTCGTCGCCGGCGATCTGCTCCTCGACGAAGCGGTCGAACGGCTTGTCCGCGTTGAGCGAGCGGATCACGTAGTCGCGATAGCGCCATGCATCGGGGCGCGGCTCGTCGAACTCGAAGCCATTCGAGTCGGCGTAGCGGGCAAGGTCGAGCCAGTGCCTCCCCCATCGCTCGCCGTACGCCGGCGACGCCAGAAGCCGGTCGACGGCTCGCTCCCAAGCGTCGGGGGCATCGTCGTGCACGAATGCATCGATTTCCTGCGGCGTGGGCGGCAAGCCCGTCAGGTCGTAGGTGGCGCGGCGGATGAGCGCTTCGCGCGAGGCATCCGGAGCAGGGTCGAGCCCCTCTCTCTCGAGCCGAGCGAGGATGAACGCGTCCACTTCGTTCCGCGCCCACTCCGCCCGGCGGATGGAAGGAGCCAGGGGGCGCAACAGGTCGCTCCACGCCCAATGGCTGCTCGGTGCCGGCTCCGCGCGTGCGCTGGTGAGGTGAGGCGCAGCGACGGCGGCGAGCATCGCCGCAAGCAGACAGCGGCAGGATTTCGCTTTCTTCGTCACGAGTCCCATGACAGTTCGGTTGGCATAACGATCGCTCGAGGCTGCGCGACGCCCTCTCGGGGACCGCTTGCTGTCCCAGCGGAGCCCGCGCACCCGCTCCAGGATCCACTCCGCGTCGTGGATGTTCAACTTCCGGTTCGCGGGGCCGACCCCCGGCCGGCAGCCTCATTTGCGGATGCCGGCGCGGGAGTTCCGTGGTAAGAACGGCCGTCATGCCCGCTCCCCGAGCCTTGCAAAACCTCATCTTCGCAGGCGCTTCCGTCCTTTTCTTCGTGTCGGGCGGGACCGGGCTCGCCTACCAGGTGATCTGGTCCAAGCGGTTCTCGCACGTCTGGGGCAACTCGACGCTGGCGATCGCCGCGGTGGTTGCCTCCTTCCTCTTCGGGCTCGGCCTCGGCGCGAACCTCCTCGGCCGAATTGCCGACCGCCTGCGCTCCGGCCTCCTGGCCTATGGCGTTGCCGAGTTTGCCATCGGCCTCCTGGCGCTGCTGATCCCGTTCGAGATCCACGTGCTGCGCGCGGCCTCGTCGTCGCTTTATCCGCTCCTGGTCGAGCACCCCGTCCTCCACGCTTTGGCGAGGTTCCTGCTGACGTTCGTGGTCATCGGGCCCGCCTGCGTCCTCATGGGCGGCACACTTCCGCTCCTCATCCGGTACTTCACGCCGCCCACCGGGACCGCGGGTGCAGCCACCGGGTGGCTCTACGGCATCAACACGCTCGGCGCGGCGGGGGGGGCACTCTTTGCGGGCTTCTATCTGCTGCCCCCCCTGGGCCTGTCGGCGACGCACTTCGGCGTGGCCGACGCGAACCTCGGCATCGGCGTGCTCGCGTTCGTCGCGAACGCGCTCGCACACGAGCCGCAGCGGCCGTCGAGCTCGGCGGATGTCGAGCCGAGCCGACCGCAGGACTCCGTGCGAGCCCCGCCGGCGACCGCGACGGCCTCTAGCGCGCGGGCCTGGCGACGCGCGACCTGCCACCCCGCTGCGCTCTACTCCGCGGTCGCCCTGACGGGGTGCGCGTCGCTCATCCTCGAGATGGTCTGGACGCGGCAGCTCGCGGTCATTCTGGGCGGCTCGACATACGCGTTTTCCGCGATGCTGTTTCTGCTCCTGGCGGGCATCGGGCTGGGGAGCTGGCTTTTCCACGCCTTCCTGCGGGAGCGCGAAGACCTTTCGCTCGTGCCCGCACTCACGATCGTCGGCGTCGCGGTCGCCACCTGCGCGGGCAGGCTTCTCGTGCCGCACGTCACGCTGCTCGTCGGCGCCGTGCGGGACCTCCGCTCATCGGAGGGCTGGAATGCCGCAGTCTCCGTCGGCGCCAGCGCGGTCCTCGAGCTTGTCCCCGCGATCGGTATGGGCATCTTATTCCCGGTCTTCATCGACGCCACCCGCCGCCAGGCCGCGGAGACCGGCCGCGCGATCGGCGTCGTGTACGCGTGGAACACCGCCGGCAGCATCGCCGGCGCCGCGGCGACGTTCATTTTTCTCGTGCCGCGGCTCGGGCTCGCGGGCTCGACGGCCCTCGCCCTCGGCCTCTATCTCTTGGCGCTCCTCGCGACGTTTCCCTACTCGGCCCGCGTCGGCGGCCGGGCGGCGATCCTGGCGGCCTCGTGCATCGTCGTCACTCTGGCAGCGGCCGTTTCGGGGAAGCAGGGCCGCTCGGGCGATCCCCTCGCTACCGACATGGGCTATTTCCTCTACGGCGCCATCGAGAGCCCCGAAGAGCGCTACGAGAACCTCTTTTTCGAAGAGGGCGCGTCGTGCAACGTGTTCGTCACTCGGTCGCTGACGGGCGCGAAGAGCATCTCGCTGCACGTGAACGGCAAAGTGGACGCCTCCACGGGCCACGACATGCAGATGCAGCTCGGTCTCACGTACTTTCCCATGCTGCTTCACCCTACGGCGCGCGACATCTGCGTGATCGGATTCGGCAGCGGGACGAGCTCGGGCGCTGCGCTCCTCTTTCCGCAAACGCGAGTCACCTGCTGCGAGATCGAGCCCGCCGTGTTCCGGGCGTCCTACCTTTTCGCCGGCGTCAATCACTCGCCGGAGAAAGACCCGCGATTTCGCCTGGTGATCGACGATGGCCGCAGCCACGTCCAGGGGGTCGGCACTCGCTACGACCTCATCCTGTCGGAGCCTTCCAATCCCTGGCTCGCCGGCGTTTCGAACCTCTTCACGCGAGAGTTTTACGAGGCGGCCCGAGACCGCCTGCAGCCCGGGGGCATCCTCGCGCAGTGGCTGCAGGTCTATAGCTTCAGCACGACCGACTACGCGCTGATCTCACGCACCGTGCTGCAAGTCTTCCCGGAATGCGGCTTCATCCGGATCTCCTCGGGAGACACGATCCTTCTCGCATCCATGACGCCGCTCGGGGCCTCGAAAGAGACGATCGATGCGGCGCAGGCCCTCGTCGACGCCACGCCGCTCGTGCGGGAGGACCTGCGGGTCTACTTCGAGTCTACGGACGTGCGCTCGATCCTCCTCTCCCACTACCTGCTCGACACGGCCGGCGTCGCGCGATTCGTCGCCGATGATGCGCTGCTCAGCGGCAAAGCGATCATCAACACCGACCTGAACATGAAGCTCGAGTTTGACGCTCCCCGCCGCATTTTCGAGCGCGGGAACTCGAGCGACGTGACGCTTCGCGAGGTTCTGGCTCACGCGGATCCGGCCTGGTTCGGAAAAGCCGCCAGCCAGTGGGGCTGCGGAAAGCAGCACGCCGCGGCGCTGCACGGCCTGACGAAAATTTTCGACAAGAAAGCCCAGCTGCCGATCCTGAAAGGCATCGTGGAGGCGGGCCTCACGCTCGACCCGGACTCGCCGGAGCTCATCGTCGACAAGGCCGTCGTCGACGGCGCGCCGGACCCCGCCGGCTTCGCCGCTTCGGTCGAACGCCTCTGGAGCCTCTCGAAGAAGGAGCTCAATCGTCTCGGCGTGACGATGTTCAAGTCGAAGAAGCTCGATCGATCGATCGCGGTCTTCGAGCGCGTGATCCGGACGAATCCCGACTCGGCGACTGCGTGGAACAACCTCGCCGTGGCCTACGAAGCCGCGGGCAAGCTCGAGCTCGCCAAGCAGGCCCTTGATCGCGCGCTGGCCGTCGACCCGGTGAACGAACAGGTGCGCGGGACGTTCGAGCGCTTCCAGCAGAAGCACGAAGGACAGGCGGAGCCGGGAGCGGCGGGCTCCGACATTACGCCGACCGACGCCGACGCGTCGGGCGCGGAGCCCGCGACTCCCGAGTGAGGCTTCACTCGCCTCGAGGGCCGCGGCCGATCAGAGCGACGTGGCCTTCTTTTTTTCGCCCTCGAACTCGCCGCTGAAATCCGACTGGCCGGCGAGCGTCACTTTTCCTTTGAGCTTGCCTTCCTGCAGCTTGCCTTCGTAGACGAAGGTCACGCTGTTGCCCTCAATATCGCGGTCGATTTCCATGCGGAGGGCACCGTCCTTGACCGACACGCTCTTGAAAGGATGCTCTCCGCTGCGCGGGCTGATGAGGACGGCTTTCCAGGTGCCCGCTTCCTGCTGGATCCGCAGATCGTAGTCGAGGTCCTGATCTCCGTAATTGACGGTGAGCTTCCACGCGCCGGCGAAATCGCCGCCGCTCTCCGACGACGCCACGAGCTCTTTCTTGGTCTGCGCCGCCGTCTCCAGGGCCTTGAGCTGCTGCGTGAGCGAGTAGCGCACGTTCGATTTCCAGTAGCGGAAATCGTGGCCTCCCGGGGTCTCGCGGTACTCGTAAGGCACTTTCAGCGTCGCGAGGTGGGCCACGAACTTGCGGTTCGAGTCGAGGAGGAAGTCGCCGGATCCACAGTCGATGTAGATGTGCGGCCGCTGAGCGGGCGCGAGATCCTTCACGAGACGGAAGAGGTCATAGTCCGTGCGAGCTTTCGATCCCTCGGGGCCGAAAATCTTGAGTAGCCTCTGGGCGATCTCCCCGTCCGCAGTGAAGTTCGGGACGCCGACCGCTCCGCTGTGGCTCGCCACACTGGCGTAGAGCTCGGGGTGCCGCAGGCCGACTGCCATCGCGCCGTAGCCTCCCATCGACAGGCCGGAGATCGCCCGGCCCTCGCGTTGGGCCAGGGTCCGGTAACCTGCGTCCACGAACGCCACGAGCTCTTTCGAGATGTAGTCCTCCCAGCGCGCTTTCATGTCCTCGTGGTGGTTGACGTAGAAGCTCTTGTCGCCCTCAGGCATGACAACGATTGCGGCGAGGCCGGCCGCCTCCGGCACGACACCGACTCTTTCCCACTCGCGGTAATCGCCGCCGAATCCGTGGAGCAGGTAGACGACCGGGAACCGGCGCGTCGCGTCGTCTCGGTAGCCGTCGGGGAGGAGGATGTTGACTTTCAACGTCTGGTCCAGAGCTTCGGACCGGAGATCCTTCACTTCCAGCTCGCCGGCGGACGCCGCGGCGGATATCGCAAGGAGGGCAAGGACAGCGGTGGAGAGAGCGGAGCTCGGACGCATGGTTGCTCCTGGGTTCAAGTTGCGGGGGGAAGACTCTGCCACGGGCTCCAGTCGGTCCGGCGGGGGAGCCCGACGCGACCTGGGGCGGGAAGGAGAGCCATTCTACCCAGGCCACGGCGGGAGGGGGCTCGATTTCGGTGCCGTTACAGTTTAGTTACCGATTTTTATCTAATCTTCGGGACTCTCCGGGCGTCAATACCTACAGAAGCAACCGCCCGAGGCCCCGCGCCGCGGGAAAGGTCCCCCCGGTGGCCCCGGTGGGCTCGCTGTCAGAGCTCCCCGAGGTCTGCTCCAAGTTGTGAAGGAATCGAGCACCATGCGCCTCCGACATCTGATCTTGCCGGTCATCCTCAGCCTCGCGGCCGGATGCCACTACCGTGTGGCGTCGGGAGACGCGGGCTCCCCGGCCGGAGAGGTCGCGACTAGCTCGCCGAGCGCAGAAGACCCCGGGAACGACGAAGTCGCTAAGGTCGATGTCTCCAATGTCGAAGGCTCTAAGGTCGAGGACCGTGACAGCGTCACTGCGGAGCCGGCCGGCAGCGGCGCCCCCCTGCTCGCGGCGCCGTTCCGGTCGAGCAGCTTGACCATTTGGCCCCTCATCTCCGACTGGATCCAGGAAGTCACCGGGCGCTTTTCTTCGAGCAAGGAGCCGGAAGCCGTTGCTGCCGCGCCCCAGGCCGGCAACAGCCTCGCCGCCGCGGCGGACGCAGAGCCGGCGGACCGTGATGTCGCGGACCGTGATGCCGCGGAAGTGAAAGAATCGCCGGGGGCGCTGGCGCCCGTTCACGTTCGGCTCGAAGCCTCCTCGCAGCCGGCGGCCGCCGCCGGAAGCGCATACCCGAGGAAAGATGGCAATCGAAAGCCGAAGCCCGGGTCGTGCGGCGATAAGACCCGCCACCGTCCGTGCGCTCCTTGCTGCACGAAGTCGCCCGAGAAGCTTTTGGAGAAAACCGCCGCTCCTCGTCCCACGGCCTCGGCGGATCGCCCTGCCGCGAATCGACCCGCTGCGAATCGACTAGCCGCGACAGCTGCCGGCGGCCGAAAACGCTCGGGAGACACAGTGGAGCGCCTCGCGCTCCACTCAGGCAACACCGCGGAGCGCCTCGCGCTCCACTCAGGCAACACCGCGGAGCGCCTCGCGCTCCTCACTTACGAGCTGAGTGAGCCCGTCTCGAGTCTGCGAGTTGCAGCGATCCGGGAGCCGGGATTGCTGACCGTCCGGCTGTATGTCGCGGGCGACGCCCGTACGGCCGCGGTCTTGCCGCCGGCTGTGTACGTCCTGCGGCGGTTTGCGCCCTGCCCTCGCAGCTCCGGCGGATTGGCGCCGGTCAACTAGCCACGGTGTCGTTGAGCTTCGGTGTCGTTGGGCGGTCTGGCAGGTGCGCTCACCAGCGCACGACCCTCGGCGCGACGATGATTCCATTCCCGCTGACGGTCACGGGGCCTCGGGCGATGATGATCCAGTCGCCGCCGGTCGACAGCGCTCCGCCATTTGCCACGGTCAAGCTGTCGAGGACGATCGCTCCGACGAACGCACTGCCCACGGAGGCAATCCGCGTCAGGTCCCCCGCCACGGGGTCGATCGTCAGAGTCGTCTCGGTGTTCGCGATGATGCGGAGTGGGCGGCGTGCCGCGCCGTCGAGGATCAACCAGCGGCCCTCGAGGCGCGTGTCGGTCACGGGGAAGCGGATTCCGGATGCCCCGAGCTCCGATGCGCCGAGGCTCGCCACACGGCCCTCGCCGACCGGCCGCAGTGCCGTGCGTGGATACGACTGGGTCCGCCCGCCGTTCTCGACGATCAGGTCGCCGAAAAGCTGCGCGCGGCCTTTCCAGAAGACGGTGCCCGCTCCGCCCGCCGTCGCGGCAGCATCGCCGTGGAGCGCGCTGCCGCCGCGGGCATGCACGGCGCCGCGGAAACGGGATCGATCCGCGTAACGAAGCGCCACCCTCCCGCCGCCGCCTCCCCCGCCGCGGAGCGTCGAGCCTCCGTCGGCGTCGATCTCTCCGCTGCCGGCGAGCGTCTCGACCTCGATGAGGGCGCCACCCCCTGCTCCGCCGCCCCCCGCTTCGAGCTCAAATTCTCCGGCGCGGTTGCCGCCGCCGCGCAGGTTGATCCCGCCGTCAAGCCGGAGCGCTGCAGCGCGGAGCCGCAGGAGTCCGCCGCCATTCTGGCCCAGGCCGCCGCGCGCCGAGCTGGATGGGAGCGCGCACCCGCCGCCTCCGGGCCGGCTCGGATCGGTGAAATCGTCGTAGGCTAGGGCGATTTCGAGATCAGGTCCCGTCGTCTCGGCAGGAGAGCCGCCCCGGCCGCCGTGAGCTCCGCCGGTTCCATCCCGCGCTGGCGGGAATGCGCCGTCCGCAGATTCCCCGTGCTCCGACTCGCTGCCTCCGCGGCCGCCCCCCACGTACCCTCGACTTTCGAGGTCGATCGAGGAGCCCTGTTCGATCCAGATGGATTCCGCCACGGACAGATCCAGAGTGTGCGTGCTTGCAGCACTCGGTTCGGGCACGGTGATCGTGCTCTCGCCCGTGACGGCGAGCGACCGCGCCGCGAGAGGCGATGCCAGCACCAGCCGCCCGCCGCTCCGCACCGCGACGGCGCCCACGCCGGCGCCGCCGGCGACGATCTCCCCTAGGTCGAGCTCGCCCCCCGCGACGTCGAGGAAAGGAGTCTCGGGCAGCTCTATGCGAGGAGCTTCGATCGCACCTGCGATCGTGAGCCGATCGGGAAATTCGGCGTCCAGCGACTCAACCTGGATCGTGCGTGCGCTCGAAAGCCTCGCCCCGGAGCGGACGACGAGCCGCATCAGATGGAGAGTCTCTCCGGCATCCGCCTCGACCCGCGTGACGCAACCTCGCGGCGCCCGTCCTTCGGAGTCCACGGTCAAGCTGCCCAGCGGCCCGCCCAGATGACGCGTGAAGACAGTCCCGGCCCCCGCGGCAGTGTCCGTCGCCTGCGCGAGCGACCGCAGCAGGCCACCGGGAGCGCGCAGCGAGCCCGTGAATCGGCTCACGTCATCGCACTCGACGGCGATGCGGCCTCCGCCGCCGGCTCCTCCCATCGCGCCCAGTGCGCTGGCGGCCTCCGCGACCGAGCCGCCGGCCGCCTGGACCGAGCCGCTGCCCGCGAGAGAACCCACGGTGATCCAGACGGAGCCGCCTGCGCCGGCCCCACCGCCCAGGTCGCCCGCAGGGAGCGACCGTTCGGTAGATGCACCCGAGGCGTCGATGCGCCCTTCGAGCACGAGCGACGCAGCTCGGATCCGTGCGGCTCCACCGCCATTTCCGCCCGCCGGCGGAACGCTCGCTTCGTCAGCCGTCCGACCCGCGGAACCTCCACCACCGGGGGCGCGAGGATTCTCGATCGAGCCGTGCGAGCGGTACGCACCGTAGGTTGGCTGCGCCTGCGCTGCGCCGAGCAGCTCCGGCAACATGCCGAGGCCGGCGTGGCTCCCACCGGCGCCACGTCCGGCAGCGGGTTCTTTCCCGGCGCTCTCGCCGGCGTCGCTCGAGATTTCGCCCGCTCGTCCGCCGAGCGAGCCTTTTCCGACGAGGTCCACGAGGCTGTCGGCATCCACCTCCAAAGTGCGGTCGACCGCCAGCTCGAGCGTAATCGAGGAGCCCGCGACGGGATTCGGCACCGTGAGAATCGAGCCGGCGAGCCTCGCGTCGCCGGCGTGGATCGGGCCCCCCACCGCGAGCGTGCTCGATTGGAGCTCGAGCGTGCGCGCTTCGACGGAAGAGCCAATGCGCGCCGAAGCGCGAACCAGCGCCAGCCGATCGAAGCGCCCGCCGGCCGGGAAAAGGCCGTCGGCGTCGAGTGTCGCGTCTTCGACGTGGAGCTCGTCGCTGCGAGCAAGGCGGATGCGCCCGGCGTGAAGCACTGCGCCGCCGGACAGCCGGAGCGGCCCGCGCGACGAGCTGAGCTCGAGAATGCCGGAGCACTCGACCACTGCGGCGCCGCGCACGGTCAGGCGCGCGAGCTCGAGGGCGCCGCCGTCGATCCGGGTGCTCGTACCCTGCGACCGGCGGCCGGCGTTGTCGACGATCAACTCCCGCCCCGTGGACCCGCAGCGAATGAAAATCGTGCCGGCGCCTCCGGTGGATCGCCTCGGTGCGCCGGAATCGAGCGGGCCGCCACCGCAGGCGCTCACGCGCCGGAAATCGAGAGCGCGGAGGTCACAGCTATCGACCAGGATGCGGCCGCCTCCGCCGCCCCCTCCGCCTCCGAGTACTGCCCCGCCGTCAGCGTGGATCCGGCCGTTGCCTCGCACGGAGCCGCACTCGACGCGGATCGCGCCGCCGGCACCGGCTCCGCTGCCGTCTCCCGGCGCCGCTTCGCCGTCCGCGGAGATCTCACCGTCGAGGCGTAGCGCACCCGCGCGGATGGAGATCACCCCGCCGCCTCGGCCGCCTCGGCCGCCACCAACGCCAGCGTGGAGCCCCGCCGAACCGCCGCCGCCGGCATCCGAAGGATCCGCGGGGTCGTCGAAAGACTCCTGAGGCCGCCCGCCCCTCTCGAACGCTGCCGCCAGCTCCCGGCTACCGCCGGTGCCCCCGTGGCTGCCGCCGGTACCTGCGGAGCCGGAGGCGACGCCATCGGGAGCAGTTCCACTGGCGTACCCTTTAGCCGTCGCGTCGATGCGGCTGCCGGCGGCGATGGCCAGCGTCTGCTTGACCTCGATGCGGAGCGCTCCCGGTCCCCCTCCAAGTTCATCGCCGAGCGTGATCACGGAGTCGACCAGCGTCAGCGACTTGACGGCCACGGGAGTGCGAAGCGTCACGGTGGCGGACCGAAATGTCACATCGAGCTTCGAGAAGTCGGTGGGAACGCGGGGGTCCGTGCCGAGCAGCCGCTCGGCGTCGTCATCGAAGCCGTCGCCATCGGCGTCGGGCACGAAAGGCCGCGCAATGCCGGCGGCCGCGTCGCCGCTCGGCCGAAGCTCCGGGTCGGGCTCGGCGTCGACGGATCCCGCCGCTCCTCCTTCCCCGTCGGCGGCCGCTTCCCCCGGATCCGGAAGGAGGGCTCCGCCCGGCTCGAGGCCGTCGGGAATCCCGTCGTCGTCCGTGTCGGGGTCGGTCGGGTCCGTGTGCGTCGTCTCGATCTCGTGCGAGTCGGTGAGCCCGTCTCCGTCCGTGTCCGGCGAGCTCGCGTTCGTTACGTAGCCGTCGGTTCCCGGCACCGACTCCTCGCCGTCGAGGATCCCGTCGCCGTCCGTGTCCGGAAGGAATGGATCCGAAATGTAGCCGTCGACTCCGGCGTAGCGCTCCTCCAGGTCGGAGGCCTCGTCGCCGTCGGCGTCGGGATCGATCGGATCGGGAACGCCGTCGCCGTCCAGGTCTCGCTCCACACGGAAGAGGAAAGCGCCCAGGACCGCGCGATTTCGCCGGAGGTCGACTCCCTCGGCGCGGACGGGCAGGAGGTAAGGCGGCGGCCTTGTCGGGTCGGCATGGAAGCGCAAGCGAAACGGCGGGAACGCGTCGCGGGCCACGGCGTCGCCGTCGACAAAGAACTCGACCTGCTCGAGGTAAATGTCGTCCTTGGCGCGGGCCATGATGGTCGCCGAGCCCCCCGGTGCGAGCACATCGTCGCCTTCGGTGATCTGCAGGAGGCCCGTGGGCGCGGTGGTCGCTCGGTCCGCACGCTCGAGCACCTGGGAGATGGAAAATGTCGTCGTTCCGAGGCCGATGGCGTAGTGCTGGTTGAGCAGCACCTGCAGCGAGCCGCTGGCGTTGCTCGCGACATCCTGGAGCCAGGTGATGCGGCCGTCGTCGCCAGCTCGGAAAATCTGGGCGCGTCCGTTCGCGGCGGGAGTGTGCCCGATGACGTGGTTGCCGAGAAGCGCCACGGCGTCGAACGCCGCGCCGGGAAGATCGTTCGCCGACGTATCGATGAGCTCGAGGGCGCGCGGATCCTCGGCGCGAATCGCAAGCAGGCCGGTGGTCCCGTGCGCCACGTAGACGAAGGCGCCGGAAGCGGCGACTTCCCGGAAAGGCAGCGTCGTGGCGGGCATCGCAAACCTCTGGAGCTCGCGAGGTGCAGCAGGGTCGGAGACGTCCACCGAGATGAGACGGTTGATGCCGGGGATGCCGAGGAATGCGTACGGGCCCGCCAACGCGAGGCGCGAAAAGGTCGGAACGGCGAGGGACCCCGCGCTCACGAGAGATCCTCCAGGTCCGGGCCGCAGGATCCGGAGTGCCGAGTCGGTCGCGAGGTAGACGAGGCCCGAACGGGCCGCGACGCCGAGCACGGAGCCGAGCCCCGTGATGGTCGTGGTCCGCGTGAGGACTGCGGGATTCGTCACATCCACGACGTGGAGGCCGTTCGATCCCGCCGCGACGTACGCCGTCCGCCCGTCGACCGCGATGTCCCGCAGATCCGCGCCGAGCGTCTCCACGTCCTGCAGGATCATGAAGAAGTTGACGAGGTCGACCGAGTACGACGTCAAGCGGCCGTCCGAGGTGATGAGGTAGACAATGTCGTCTTTGCTGACCGCGGCGCGAAGCGCCGTGGACGACAGGTTGATGCTCAATTTGAACGACGGGACGAAATTCGATCCCGGTTTTTCATTCGGATTCAGGGGATCGGTGCCCTGGGCGACTTCGGTGCCGTCGACCGTACTGTCCCCATCCGTGTCTCCATTCAGCGGATCCGTGCCGCGCGCCGCCTCCTCGAAGTCGAGCAGCAGGTCCTCGTCCGTGTCAGGGTTCTGCGGGTCCGATCCATGCCGAAACTCCTCGAGATTGCTGAGCCCGTCGAGGTCGGCGTCGG
>Ga0111538_10007489_pt1 | contig 14702 bp, 13 predicted proteins | sample SoiMethybrSBSTD1_FD_79669 | JGI IMG/M metagenome (GOLD analysis project Ga0111538, IMG submission 79669) | Bulk soil microbial communities from a Populus tree surrounding site in Tennessee, USA - Soil MetaG P. TD hybrid SBSTD1 (version 2)... | ecosystem: Environmental > Terrestrial > Soil >... | reverse complement strand
GACGTCGAGGATCACCGCGTCGTAGTCGGTAATCGAGGCGTGGTAGAGCGCTTCATCGCCGTCGCCGGTGACATCGACGGCGTAGGTCTGTTCGCGAAGACCTCTCGCGAGCATCTGCGCCGCACGAGGCTCGTCTTCGACGAGAAGGATGCGCATCGGCTCCTGGGACTGGCGAGCGCAAGGATACCGTAGCACCAACGGCCGACTATTAAGCGCTTGTCATTATTCGTTCATCCACACGTTGCAATGATGCCGGGATGTGTCTTCGGAGGCCTTCACCGACAGTGTGGCTGCTGTTGGCGATCGTGAGTGTTCTCTGTTCGGGGTGTGCGACCACCGGCGCCACCTCGGCCGATCTCAGCACGGCCGTCAGGGAACGGACCGGCCACGCGATTCGGCAGGATGCCAGCGCCCCTTTGCCGCCGGACGTCCGTCTCGAGGACGGACTCTCCGCCGACGAAGCGGTCGCGATCGCGCTGTGGAACAGCCCGGCGCTCCAGCTGACGCTCGCCGACCTCGGGCTCGCACGCGCCGATCTCGTCGAGGCTGGTCTGCTGCGGAATCCGGTGCTCTCCCTCCTCTTCCCGTGGGGACCCAAACAGTTCGAGTGGACGCTGCAGTTTCCCTTTGACGCGCTCTGGCAGCGCCCTCGCCGCGTCGCCGCGGCCCGCCTCAATCTCGAATCGGTCGGTCAGCGGCTGGTCTGGGATGCGTTGACGCTGGTCGCTGATGTCAGGAGCGCGTTCGCGGACTCCGTCATTGCGGAGCGACGGCTCGCACTCACCGAAGAGAGCGCCGTGCTCACCCGTCGAGTGGCCGACCTGACCGAGGCGCGGTTGCGAGCCGGCGACATCAGCGATCTCGAGTCGCGTGGCGCACGCAGCGACGCTGCGAGAATCGACGTCCTGCGCAAGACGACGGAATACGATCGCGACCTCGCCAGTCTGACGCTCATCGGCTTGATCGGTCTCGATCCCGCCGCCCTGCCCGTCAAGATGATTGCGCCCACCGAACTGTCGTCGTGTGTGACCAATGACAATCTCTTCACGGAAGCGCTCGCGTCGAGACCTGACGTCCGCGCCGCGGAACTTGCCATTGAAGCCGCCGGCGCACGCGCGAAGTGGGAGCACTCCCGCGTCATCACGCTGATTGGGATTCTCGACGCCAACGGACAAGGCAGAGAAGGTGCGGAGGTCGGACCTGGCCTCAACGTCGAACTGCCGTTCTTCAACAGGAATCAAGGCGGCATCAGCCGTGCTGAAGCCGAGATCGAACGCGCGAGCCGCCGCTACGCCGCCGTTCGCGCGCAGGTCGTCGTCGACGTGCGTACCGCCGCCATTCGCGTGCGCCAGGCACAGGCCGCCCTCGACGCGTGGCACAACGACATCGTCCCGTCGCTCGAAATCGAGCAGCGTCAGGCCGAGAGCGCGTACCAGGCCGGCGAGGCGCCGCTCTTCACTCTGCTCGATGTCGGCCGGCGGCTCGTAGACGGACGCATGCGGCAGCTCGATACCGAAGCCGCACTGCAGAAGGCACTCGTCAACCTCGATCGCACCATCGGACGCTCATGCGCGCCGCGCTGAGGAATCGGCGATGAAACGTGTCCTTATTCTCTTCCTGCTTGTCACGCCCGCCTGCTCGCGAGAGCCGGCCGCGACGGTCGCTCATGATCTTCCAGCGACAGTCAACCAGCCGAAGCCCGAGGCCGATCTCACCACGGTGAAGTTGTCGCCTGAGGCCATCACACGTCTCGGCATCGAAACCGTGGTCGCACAGATTCAGGATGCTGCCGGCACACGCACGGTCGGCGGCGACATCGTCGTACCAGAAGGACGACGCGTGCAGGTGACCGCACCCGTGGCGGGCACGCTGTCCTCGGCGATCGTGCGGGCCGGCGCGACCGTCGCCGAAGGGGCCCCCCTATTCAGACTCGCGCCAATCAATCCGGCTGAGCGCGATCAGGCCGCCGAAGCACACCGTGCCGTGTACGCCGCTGAGGCCGAGGACAAGCTCGCACGTCAGCGACTGCAGCGTCTCGAGCAACTGCTGAAGGATGGTGCGACCAGCATGCGCGCCGTCGAAGAAGCGCGCGCACAGCTCGAGGTCGCGACCGCGGCGCTGAACGCCGCCCGCGAGCGGCTGAAGGCGATCGGACAGACCACCCTCGGAGCGGGTGATGTCGTCATCCGCGCACCATTCGGGGGAACGATCCTCTCCGTGGCGGCAGCGGAGGGACAGACGGTCGCTTCGTCAGCTCCGCTGGCCGAGATCGCCCAGGTCTCGACGCTGTGGGTGAAAGTTCCGCTCTATGCCGGCGACATACAAGCCGTCGATCCATCCAAGCCGGCATTCGTGACGACGCTGGGTTCAGCGGGCGCGGCGCGACCCGCGGTTCGCATCCTGGCGCCGCCGACCGCGAACCCCACGTCGGCATCGGTCGATCTGTTCTACGAGGTGAAAGGCGCCGGCGAACTCCGGCCGGGCGAGCGCGTGACCGTACAGCTCCCGCTCAGGTCGTCTGAGAAAGGACTCGTCGTTCCGGATCGCGCGGTGCTCTACGACATCAGCGGCGGCACATGGGTCTACGAAGATCGCGGTGATGGCTCCTACACACGCCGCCGCATCGAGGTCGCCCGTCACGCCGGCGACCTGGCCGTCGTCGCGCGCGGCATCGAGCCAGGCACGAAGGTCGTGACCGCGGGCGCCGCGGAGCTGTTCGGCACGGAATTCGGGGCGGGCCACTGACATGATGGCCTGGCTCGTTTCACTCTCGCTGCGCCACCGGATCATCGTCGTCGCGCTCGCGGTGATCGCGGTCGTGGTCTCGTGGCGGACGCTGCGGACGACACCGCTCGACGTATTTCCGGAGTTCGCACCGCCACTCGTTGAAGTCCAGACCGAAGCACCGGGACTCTCGACCAGCGACGTCGAAGCCCTGGTGACGGTGCCGCTCGAGGCGGCGCTCAATGGCGTGCCGGGGATCGACCGCATTCGATCGAAGTCCGTGCTCGGACTCTCGTCGGTCGTGCTCGTGCTCGAACCCGGCACCGACATTCTCGCCGCGCGGCTCGTCGTGCAGGAACGCCTGGCGCGGGCGTCGTCTCAGCTTCCCTCCGTCGCCCGTCCACCGGTTATGCTGTCGCCGCTCTCCTCGCTGAGCCGGGTGATGAAGATCGGCATCACCTCCGAGAAGCTCTCGCAAGTCGAGCTGACGACGCTCGTGAAGTGGACGGTGCGCCCGAGGTTGATGTCGATACCCGGTGTCGCGAACGTCGCCATCTGGGGGCAGCGCGATCGCCAGCTGCAGGTCCTCGTCAACCCCGATCGCCTCCGCGCGCACGACCTGTCCATTGACGATGTGGTGCGAGCCGCGGGCGACGGCGTCTCGCTGCAAGCCGGCGGGTTCCTCGATACGCCCAATCAACGTCTCGCCGTCACACATGCGTCAGCCGTTCGCACGACCAGCGAGCTCGAATCGATCGTCGTCGCGCAGCGCAACGGCGCGGCTCTCCGGATTGGCGACGTGGCCACCGTGGTCGAGGGCTCCCCGCCACCCATCGGCGACGCAATCATCAACAACGTTCCCGGTCTGCTGCTGATCGTCGAGAAGCAGCTAGGTGCCAACACCCTGTCGGTGACGCGCGACGTCGAGGACGCGCTGCGCGATCTGACCCCCGCCCTCGGCGAGGTGCACGTCGATCCGACGATCTTCCGTCCGGCGACGTTCATCGAGATGTCGCTGCGGAATCTGAGCCGCGCGCTCCTGGTCGGGTGCGTCCTGGTCATCCTCGTCTTGCTCGTCTTCCTCGCCGACTGGCGGACGGCGCTGATCAGCAGCATCGCGATCCCGATGTCGCTGCTCACAGCCGGTGTGCTCCTCCACTACCGCGGCGGCACGCTGGATACGATGGTGCTCGCCGGCCTGGTCATTGCACTCGGTGAGGTCGTAGACGATGCGATCATCGACGTGGAGAACATCGTCCGCAGGCTGCGTCAGAATGCGGCGCTGCCCAACCCACGGGCCGCGCACGCGGTCGTGTTCGACGCGTCGCTCGAAGTCCGAAGCGCGGTGCTCTACGGCAGCCTGATCGTGATGCTGGTCTTCGTGCCGGTGTTTCTGCTCGAAGGCCTGACCGGCGCGTTCTTCCGGCCGCTCGCCCTCGCCTACGTGCTCGCGATTCTCGCGTCGCTTGCCGTCGCCTTGACAATGACGCCGGCGCTCTCGCTGCTGCTGCTGCCGAAGCACCTGGGCTCAGGCGAAGTCAGAGTCGTCAGCAGTCTGAAAGGACGCTATCGCCGTCTGCTCGAGTCGTTCGTCGATCGTCCGAAATCAGCGTTCGCGACAATGGCCGTGCTGCTCGTGATGACAGTCGCGACTGTCCCCTTCCTTGGCGAGGAGTTCCTGCCCCACTTCCGCGAGTACGACTTCCTGATGCACTGGGTCGAGAAGCCAGGCACCTCGATCGAGGCCATGCGCCGCATCACCGAGCGTGCGAGCCAGGAACTGATGGCGGTGCCGGGGGTGCGCAACTTCGGATCGCACATCGGACGTGCCGAAGTCGCGGACGAAGTCGTCGGCCCGAACTTCACCGAACTGTGGATCAGCCTCGATCCCTCAGTGGACTACGAATCGACGGTGGCAAAGATCCAATCGATCGTCGACGGCTATCCAGGGCTTTATCGCGACCTGCTGACGTATCTCCGCGAGCGCATCAAAGAGGTGCTGACAGGCGCGAGCGCGACGATCGTGGTCCGCGTCTCTGGTCCGGAGCTGGCAGCGCTGCGATCGCAGGCAGAGGCGATCGCAAAGCAGATGCGCGGCATCCAGGGTGTCGCCGACCTGACCGTCCAGGCGCAGGTCCTCGTGCCGCAGGTCGAGGTGCGTTTCCGCCCTGAGCGTGCCGCCATCTTCGGTATCACTCCCGCCCAGGTGCGGACAGCCGCGGCTACCGTTCTCGGCGGCACGAAGGTTGGTGAGTTCTCCGAAGAGCAGAAGCTCTTCGACGTCGTCGTCTGGGGCGAACCCGGAGTGCGCAAGAACCTCGATGCGGTGCGCAACCTGCAGGTACCGCTGACTGGAGGCGGTGTCGTGCCGTTACAGAGCGTGGCCGACGTCGTCGTGACGCCGACGCCAAACGAGATCACCCGTGAGAATGGATCGCGACGTATCGACGTGACCGCGAACGTCAGAGGCCGCGACCTGGGTACCGTCGCACGCGACCTGCAGCGCACGCTCGCCGGCCACATGTTCCCACAGGGTTACTACGCTGAAGTCATGGGTGAGTACGCCGAACGGCAGGCCTCGTCGTCGCGGCTCATGCTCGCCGGCGGGTTCGCCCTCGTCGGCATCTTCATGCTGCTGCTGATCGACTTCGGATCACCGCGCGCGGCGACGCTGGTATTCCTGACGCTGCCGTTCGCGCTCGTTGGCGCGATCGCCGCCGTGCTGGTGACCGGGCGCATTCTGTCGCTGGGCTCACTGGTCGGTCTGGTCACGGTGGTCGGCATCGCCGCCCGTAACGGCATCATGCTGGTGAGCCATTACCGCCATCTGGAATTGCAGGAGGGCGTTCCGTTCGGACGCGAGCTGATTCTTCGCGGATCGGAGGAGCGCCTGGCGCCGATCCTGATGACCGCGTGTGCGACCGGCCTTGCACTGGTTCCGATTGTCATTGGCGGGGATGCGGCCGGCTACGAAATCGAGCACCCGCTGGCCGTGGTGATTCTCGGCGGACTGGTCACCTCGACGTTGATGAACCTGGTGATCGTGCCGACGCTCTATCTCACGTTCGGTCGTCCGGCGGCGACGGAAGCGTCACTGTAAACACGCTGCCACTGGCGCCGCTCGACTCGAGCACGAGCGTGCCGCCGTGGGCTTCGGCGATCCATCGCGCGATCGGCAGGCCAAGCCCGGCGCCGGCGTACGTCGATCCGAGCCGGACGAACCGATCGAAGATGCGCTCGCGTTGCGCGTCGGGCACACCCTCGCCGTCATCGATGACGCGAATCATGATGCGCGTGGACGACCGCTCCACGATCGCCCTGACCGCACCGCCGTTTCTGGCGTGTCGAACCGCATTGTCGAGGAGATTCCGAATCAACTGACGCAGCAGCGTCTCGTCGCCGACGAACGCGACGCCCGTATCGCCGAGGGCGCCCATACTGATCTGCCGCTGGCGCGCCAGCACGGCAAGCGCGCGCACCGCTTCCGCCACGATGTCGTCGATGTATACCGCCTCGGGCACGAGCGGCAGTCCTCGCGCCTCGGCTCGCGACAACAGGAACATGGCGTTGACCAGGCGCGTGAGATGCGCGGACTGGTCGGCCACGATCGTCATCGACTCGCGATAGTCCTCTGCGGATCGCGTGTCGGACGAGAGGGCGACTTGCGCCGTGGTATGCACGACCGACACCGGCGTGCGGAGCTCGTGTGACGCATCGGCCATGAACTGCCGCTGTGCATGAAGCACGCCTGCGAGGCGATCGAGCAGGCCATTGAATGAGTGTGCCAGGCGTCCGAGCTCGTCGTGCGCATTGGGTGTATGCAGGCGCGCGAGCGGTTCGCCTTCCGAAATCGGCGCCGCTTGCGCGGCCATGTCTCCGATCGGCTTCAGCGTCTGCCGGCCAACGAGCCAGCCGCCCAGTGCCGCGGCAATCACCACCACACTGACACCGGCACCCAGCGCGCGGCGCAGCTCGGCGCTCTCGGCGCGAAGCAAATCGAGGGGCGCCGCGACGGCGGCGACGTATTGATACTTCTCGTTCGTCACGTGCACGACGAAGGCGCGCGCGGGTTCTCCAGAGAGATCGATCGTTTCGTAGGTCTGACCGGCTGGCGCCGGCGGGCGCCATTCGGCATCCTTCCGGCGTCCCCACAAGGCCAGCAGCCGCCCGTCGGGTGCTGTCAGGACGAGCGTGCGATCCGGCGCCACGACCTCGATGCTCGCTTCGTCGGCGGATTCCTGCAGGTCGAGTCCTTCGTTGAACTCGGTGCGCATGACACCCTGCAGCGTCAGCATCAGGCGCGCCAGCTCCTCGTCGAGACGCTCGTGCGACAAACGATCCTGTACGACGACGACCGCCGTCGCGCCGGCAATGAGCACAACGACGACCACTGCGCTGTACCAGGCCGTCAGTCGGGCGCGAAGAGACCAGATCACGGGAGGTGGGTTCCGGACAGCATGTAGCCCTCACTTCGGCGAGTCACGATGAGCGAGGGCTGTCCAGGTCGATCGATCTTACGGCGCAGACGCTGAATGCAGACGTCAATGGTGTTGGACAGCGGCTCGTGCGACGACTCCCAGACGTGCTCGGTCAGTTCGGCGCGCCCGACGACTTCGTTCACGTGCAGGGCCAGGTGTTCCAGCACGGCGTACTCGCGCGCGGTCAGCGCGATCCGCTTGCCGCCGCGCAGCAGCATTCGTGAGCGAGTGTCGATGTCGAGTGGCCCCACGCGCAGGCGCGACGGCGTCAGCGGCCGCCGGCCGCGGCGGATGAGCGCACGAAGGCGGGCGAGCAGTTCCTCGAATTCGAACGGCTTGATGAGGTAATCGTCAGCGCCACTGTCGAGACCTTTGACGCGGGACTCCACGGCATCGCGCGCCGTGAGCATCAAGACCGGGACCTCCGATCCTTCTTCCCTCAGTTGCTGGCAGACCGCGAACCCGTCGAGACGCGGGAGCCCGACGTCGAGGATGACGCAATCGAAACTCGACACCGCCGCCGCATACACGGCTCGTTCGCCGTCACGGGCGATGTCCACGGCATACGCGCGTTCGCGAAGGCCCTTTGCCAAGATCTGCGCAGCTTGAGGTTCATCCTCGACCAGGAGAATGCGCACGCGCTGATTTTACTCAAGTGCAAGGCGTGGTCATTCGACGCGCACGAGAGCCACCATCATCCCGCCTGGCACGGCGACCGGTTGGAGCGCGTACTCGGATCGGCCGTGACGGCCGACGACCGTCCATCCGACGGCTTCGCCCAGCGCCGCACCAAAGACGACATCACTCAGCCAGTGGCGGTTCTCGACGAGCCTCGAGGCGCCGACATAACTCGCCCCAAGCAGCGCCGGCCACGACGCGCGATAGCCGAAGTGCCGCTCGATTACCGACGCGGCAGCAAATGCGGTGGCGGCATGCCCGGAGGGAAAGGCGCAGCACTCGCCCGTCGGCCGATCGCGCTGCGCCGTGTATTTGATGCCGTGGACCAGAGCCTGCGAGACGATTTGCGCGCGCAACAGGTCGAACCCGAGATGCGAGAGCTTGTTGGTACGCGACCCGTCCTTCGCTGGCACGATGTAGCGTCCGACCGCCCACAAGCCCACGGCCGTACCGACCTGAAACGGCGCGCCCCCGATGATCTTGCCGGGTTTGAAGAATTTATCGGCGGTGTCGTTCCCGAGGATGTGACTCTGGACATAGTCGTCAGCCGGATAGACCGCGAGCGCCGCGACGCCCCCGCCCGCCAGCAGGACCCATGTGGATTTGCGTCGTGGAAACGCCGCAAAGTCTCGACCGGTGTCCTTGATCAGCGTCTTCCAGCCGGTGTGCTCAATGGGCGGCACCGTATTCTGCCCGCCTTGTGCGGATTCCGTTGGGGCTGGTTCGGGCGTTTGAGCAGCGGCCTGAGTCGTGGCCACTACGAGCGCCAACGTCATTCGTGTGGCCCATCTCGCGCGCATGGTGCCTCCATCGTCATCGTACGGATACGTTCATGAACGCACGATGACGAACTAAGGGCAGAGTCACAGCAGCCGAGTTGTCTTCGTTATCGCCGCGACCCGGAAAATTCACGGTCATCCGTAAGCACAGCTCCGCTGTACAGACCGCGAACCGTGCATCGAGCGTCACAACAACAATGGCACTGCCCTTGCCGGTTAGAGCCGTGAACTGACGCACCCGCGTCACAACTCGAACTCAATACGATCGAAGGTGTCCCATGGGCCACGTCAACAGAGCGTTGCTGTCGTTCGCATTAACCTCGGCGCTTGCGCTGTCGCCTGTCGTCGGCACGGCCGCTGCCGACAAAACCACATCCACTGGCGCCAGCGCGTCCCGCACACGGATCCACATCGACAACTTTGGCCAGGTCAACGCGAACTACTTCCGCGGAGCCCAGCCGACCGGCCGCGATTACGCCGATCTCGCGGCGTTCGGCGTGAAGACGGTCATCGATCTGCAGCGCGACTTCGATCCCGCCGAGCAGAAGCTCGTCGAGGCAGCCGGGATGAAGTTCCATCGCATCAAGATGACCACCCGCGAGGCACCGACCGAGGAACAGCTCGTCTCCTTCTTGAAACTGGTGAACGATCCCGCGAACCAGCCGGTCTACGTCCATTGCGCCGGGGGGAGGCATCGCACGGGCGTCATGACTGCGGTCTATCGCATGCATCACGACAAGTGGGTCGCCGAGCAGGCCTTCAAGGAGATGAAGCAGTACAAGTTCGGGGCCGACTTCCTGCATCCCGAGTTCAAGCAGTTTGTGTACGGCTACCAGATCGAACCTCAGCAGAGCGCACCGGCTGTCCTCGCCACGGGCGTCATCGCCGAACCCGCATTGGCACGGTAGCTCGAGCGCTTGGCGTCGATTTTTCTCTTACAATCAATCGACGAGGAGCGAAGGTCAGCCATGAGCCGTTACTCAGCCGTGATCATGTTGACAGTGCTCAGCACTGGATGCATGCACGAGACGAAGCCGCAGACTCAGCCACCGCCGGTGGCCGCTACGCCTGAGACAGCGAAAGCGCCTCAGACAGCGAAGGCGACCCCGGCGACGGCGAAGCCTCCATCGCCAACGAGCAAAGCTCCAGCGCCAACGAGCAAAGCTCCAGCAACAACGACCAAGGCGAAGCCTGCGCCGGCGACAACCGTGAAGACCGCCCCGCCATCTGCCACCAAACCTCAGCCGGCGACACCTCAGAAACAGGCCGCCGCGCCGGCACCACCGAAACAGGCCGCCGCAGCGTCGACACTCGACCTGGACGGCCTCGAGGCGCGGCTCAAGCAGACGAAGGCGATCGGCCTGATGACCAAGCTCTCGCTCAAGAACAAGGTGGACGATCTACTCGCTCAGTTTCGGCAGCATCACGCCGGGAAGCCGATGCCAACGGTGGCGGAGCTGCGCCGCTCGTACGACCTGCTGATGATGAAGGTCCTGTCCCTCCTGCAAGACCACGATCAGCAGCTCGCGTCCGACATCCTGTCGTCGCGCGAACGCATCTGGGGAATGCTCGCCGACCCGAAGTCGTTCGCGGCATTGCAGGCTGAATGAGGAGCTCTATGAGGAAGCGCTTGATTGCACGTGCACCGGCTCTACTCGTACTCGCCTGTCTGGCCACGCCGGCCGCGGCCCAGCAGGACAACGAGGCACTGAAGAAAGATCTGACCGCCGTGATCGCGCTTCAGGGACAGCCCTGCGGCGAGGTCGTCTCGGCGACAGTGCTCAAACAGAACGATTACGCCGCGACCTGCAAGGACGGTAACAAATATCACGTCTTCGAAAACGACAAAGGCCGCGTCGTCGTCGAGAAGCAGAAGTAATTCACTCGACGTCACCGTTCCCCGAACCGTCCGACGCCGAGAAGCCTGGCGGCCACAATCGCGAGCGGTGCGGCCGCGAAGCTGAGAAGCACGCCCATGCTGGCCTCCGATCGCAGCTGCCCTGGCGGGTACAGAGCACTCGCGAAGAAGAGGCCCACTGAGAATCCCATCGCGGCAATGAGGCCGCCGACGAACAGGTCCCGCCAGCCGATGCGGTGAGGAAGATGTAAGCCGATGACCATCGCGAGACCGGCGCCGGCCAGCACGCCGAGTGGTTTGCCGGCAACGACCGCAATCGGCAGCGCCCAGACCCCTGCTTCGATGGCGCCCATCGGCACGCCGGCATTGACCACACCGAACAGGAACAGCGCGACCTGTCCTGGATATCTCCACCAGATCTCAAATCGACTCAACGCGTCCTTGGCGTCTGGAGGCGCATCGACGAAGAACCCCGGATCGCGCGGCGCATGGGGCAGGAACGGCATCACCGGCACGAGCGCCAGCGCCGGGTGCAACCCGCTCCAGAACAGCCCCAACCACGACAGAGTGCCTGCACCGAGCAGATACGGCCAGAAGCTGCGGACCCGCCGCCGGCGAAGTCCAGCGGCGACGCCCAAGCCTGCCGCCACGATCAGCATACCGGCGGCGAGCTGAGTTCCTCGCAACGGATTGAACAGCGCGAGTGCCACAAAGCCCAGGCCATCAGACGCGATGCCGAACAGCAGCAGGAATGGAATCACCGGATGCAGCCGGAAGACGACTCTCGCGACGAAGTAGCTGATCGCGAGATCGGTGGCGAGCGACACCGGCCAGCCGTCGGACAGCATCGGCTCATCCAGCGCGTCGGACATGCGCACGTAAATGAGCGCCGTCAGCGCTGCCGCGGTCATCGCCGCGACCACCGGCAGCATCGCGCGCCGCCACGGATGCAGCACGCCGCCCGGCGCCGTGGCTTCGACGATCTCCTTCGTGATCAGCGCAAAAAAGATCGCCATTGCCACGTCGTTCACCGCGAACGCGATCGAGAACGTGAATGCGTAGTAACTCTCGGGCGCGGTGTTGACCCACACCAGCGCGATCAGCCCGCCGAGCGGCAACAGCAGCAAATGCTCGACCGCGAACCGCGACAGTCGCGGAACGGTGGCTCGCACGCGATGGCGCAGTCCGCGCGGCTTTGACACGGTGTCCTTTCGTTCGCTCGGCTCCATCAACGCGTTACTCGATGAATGACACCTGAATCGACGGTCTTGCCGGTACGAGAGAGCGCCTCGAAGTGCAGGTCGTTCCCGGCGACTTCCACCAGCATGAAGCTCTGGTCCTGGTCGAAGTACGCGGCGGTCTGATCGGTCGGTTGCATGTTGCCTCGTCGCAACTGTCCGGCAGCGCCTGACACGAAGTAGGCTATGCCCTTCTGCGGCTTCAACCGCTCGTAGACATGGTCATGGCCGGAGAACACGACATCGACGCCGTGCTTGACGAAGATCGGCTCCAGTACCACCCGCAGATCGACCGACGAGCCGTGGCGGGTGGCATTGGAGTACAGAGGATGATGGAAGTAACAGATCCGCCAGTCCTCTCGCGCGTCGGCGAGCGACGTCTCCAGCCACGCCAGCTGCTTCGCGTCCATCCGCGTACTGTCGAGCGCGAAGAAGCGGACGTTGCGGCGTGCGTACGAGTAGTAGCGTTCGCCGTTCATGTTGAACGGCTTGTAGGACACGTTCTCCGAGCGATCGTGATTACCCAGTGAGGCCTGGAACTTCACCCCGGCCGCAAGCAGGGCGGCATACGGCTGCTCGAATTTCTTGACGAAATCAGCCGGGCTCTGGCCGCCGTACATGTTGTCGCCAAGCATGATCACCAGATCGAACGGGAACGCGGCCCGCGCCTTCACCATCTGCTGTGCAACCTCGTACTGCGGCCGCTCACCGGTTCCGTTGTCGCCAATCGCAGCAAATTTGACCGAATCGGGCCGGTTCGGGAGCGGCGCGGGCGCCTGGCCGAACGCCGCCGTAGACGCTACGGCGGCGGTGACGAGCGCAACGATTCGCATGCGGAGCCGTGTCATCGTGTCCCGCCGTGATCATCCATCATTTGATTCCAACGAGGGAGCGACTATGTCATGGGTCGTGTATGCGTTCGTGTCGGCCGCCGCGGCGGCGCTGACGGCGATTCTTGCCAAGCTCGGAGTGGAAGGCGTTCCGTCAACACTCGCGACGGCGATTCGCACCGTCGTCGTCATGGTGTTTGCCTGGGCGATGGTGTTCGCGCTCGCCCAGCATCATGCCCTGTCGTCGCTCTCGCGGAGGTCGCTGGTCTTTCTCGCCCTCTCGGGGCTGGCGACCGGCGTCTCGTGGCTCGCGTACTTTCGCGCTCTGCAGATGGCGCCGGCCTCGCTCGTCGCGCCGATCGACAAGCTCAGTCTGCCGCTCACCGTTGTTCTCGCGGCACTCTTGCTTGGTGAGTCCATCAGCTGGCGTGTTGCCGCGGGCGTGTCGTTGATGACCGTCGGAGCGCTGCTGACGCGTACGTAACTACTCGCGCCCTCGCTGTCCGCGCGGGCTAAAGCCTGCGCTTTACGAGGATGCGCGAAGGTCGTAGCACAGCAACCGCGGTCCGTTGGCGCGCGTGATCTCTCGTGTGTTCTGCACGACGTAGAGCAGCCCGCGGCTGAGCACCGGCAGCGTCCATGATTCGCGGGCCTGAAACAGCCAAGCGCGCGAGACTTCCTTGAAGCCCTTCGGCGTCAGATCCAGCCACATCAGGTGTCCGAGCTCGCCGAGACAGAGATAGCTGCCGTCAACCGCGAGCAACGATCCGCGATAGGCGCCGACAGTGACCTGACGGCCGCCGACGGTCTCATTCCATTCCGGAGTCTCGCGCCACGCGACTTTTCCCGTCGCCACGTCGATACACGCCAACGACGCATCGGGTTCATTGCGGCCATCGAACCCGTACAGATACCCGTCGCGATAGATCGGTGTGTTGAAGTGCAGCCCAAACTCCTGCGTCGTCCACAGGACTTTGTGCGAGAAGTCAGGGTTGATCTGCAGGAGCGCGCCGCCGGTGCGATAGCTCGCTGAGATGAAGACCTTGTTGTCGAAGACGACCGGACACGACGCGTTCACCGACTCGTAGCTGCGGCTGCGCCACGGGAACGAGAAATCCACCTTGCCGTTCGCCGGATCGATCGACATCAGCCCGCCGGTCGGCGGATCGGACTCGCCGCCTGCGAACACGAACACGCGACGCTGACCGTGGACAACCGCGGGCACCGGTGACGCATAGCTCGGTCCCCACGCATTGCCGGCGCGCCACACGTCTTTCCCCGTCGCCGTATCCATTGCGACGACGCACGGACCGCCTGGTGCACCGACATTGACGATCAGCAGGCGGCCTTCGACGAGAGGGGTGGACGCGGTGCCGAAGAAATCCTGCGGCACTTTGTAGTCGACGCGAAGATCTTTCTTCCAGATCACCTTGCCCGAGGCGAGGTCCAGGCAATGCAGCTTGCCCTCGGCCCCCATTGTGTATACGCGGCCGCCATCGACCACCGGGCTCGAGCGCGGTCCGTTGTTGTACCCGTAGCGATCTTCGAAGACCGTGCCGTATTTGAACTGCCAGCGGCTCACACCCGTCAAAGCGTCCAGACACTCGACGATCTCCTGGTCGCCGCCGCGGTAGATGTACATGAGCCGATCGCCGGAGATCGCCGGCGATGAGTAGCTGGTGCCCTTCGAAAATTCCCAGATGAGTGGTGGCGGCAGTGTCCGAGTCAGCTTCGTCTCCGTGGACACCGCGTTGTGCGTCGGGCCGAGGAACGAGGTCCAGTCGTGCGTGACGGCACCGGCGGGCAGCGGCTTCGCTTTGCCGACGAGTCGTGCCTGGGCCAAGGCAACGCGGGCCAGGAGTGGCTGAGCGATCAGCGCTTGCAACAGGAGCCGGCGAGAAATGGACATCGATCTAGTGTCCGGCTTCCTTGGGCGCCGAAGCGCAACGCGCGAAGGCGGCAGCCGGACGATGCGGTGATTGTAATAGAGTCGTCTTCGTCGATGGATGCCGGTACTGCCGATTCCGCCTCCGCCAAGGCTACGGCGGACCGCCGAAGCTCGGAGAGCGAAGGCTGGTCGATCGCCGACGGCGTCAGCCGTCAGCTCGACCCGCGCT
>Ga0111538_10007487_pt1 | contig 14704 bp, 11 predicted proteins | sample SoiMethybrSBSTD1_FD_79669 | JGI IMG/M metagenome (GOLD analysis project Ga0111538, IMG submission 79669) | Bulk soil microbial communities from a Populus tree surrounding site in Tennessee, USA - Soil MetaG P. TD hybrid SBSTD1 (version 2)... | ecosystem: Environmental > Terrestrial > Soil >... | reverse complement strand
TTGATAACAAAAATACTTCTATTCGAACGGGGTATCAACCCGAAATGAATAACGCGTTCATCCGCGTAAGGAAGCTTAAGCGTGGCTGCTTTGATCGGATCCACGTCGCCAATTAAGTCGGCAATGGAAACATCCGGTGTTGCCAATTTTTCAGAATACCTATCTTCTCTGTGAAGCCAGGTGATGGGAGTGGCGTCACCCATTTCTTCAATTTTATCGCGACCAAACCTGGAGGTTGGACCAAACGGATCATCATTTAATTCGGAGCCTTCAATAACGGGTATAAACTCGTCCAGGAGATTTACCATCAACCGCGCCAGACGTGTTTTAGCTTGCCCACGCAAGCCGAGCAAATTAATGTCATGGCCGGCAAGGATTGCGCGCTCTAAATCCGGAATTACGGTTTCTTCATAGCCCCAGATTCCCTCGAACACAGTTTGTTTATTTCTTAATTTGTTGATGAGATTTTCCCGAAGTTCTTCTTTGATTGATTTCCACTTATAACCCGAGTTCTTAAGTTGTGCGAATGTCTTTATTTTTGAATGATCCATCGATATTATTATTTTAAACTTGAGCTACTAACCGTCAAAAAATCCAGAAGCTGGATCGTTGACTATCAAACGGCGGGCTATCTATAAATTCTTCCTACGGTTTCTTTTGAAATCTTCAAACACCAGATTTCCTAATCCTTCAAGGTTGCTATAATAAGCATTTCCGTTATTCGCCTTTGTAAAGTCCCGCACAAATGCTTTTAAATATGGATCAGAAGCAATCATAAATGTTGTTACAGGAACTTTCAGCTTTCTTAATTGTCCTGCCAGGTTTAACGTTTGATTCAAAATTTTCGGATCGAGGCCAAAAGCATTTTTATAATACTTGATCCCTTGCTTAATACAGGTAGGCTTGCCATCGGTGATCATGAAGATCTGTTTATTGGAATTTTTTCTCCGTCGCAGTATGTCCATAGCCAACTCTAATCCTGCCACTGTATTAGTATGATAAGGTCCCACCTGAAGATAAGGAAGGTCTTTAATTTCAATTTGCCAGGCATCATCACCAAATACTAAAATATCCAACGTGTCTTTCGGATATTTCTTAGTGATCAGCTCCGCCAACGCCATGGCTACCTTCTTAGCAGGTGTGATGCGATCCTCGCCATATAAGATCATAGAGTGTGAAATGTCGATCATCAACACTGTAGAAGTTTGTGTTTTATATTCAGCCTCCATGATTTCAAGATCTTCCTCGGTCATGAAAAAATTATCAAGACCATGGTTGATCTGGGCATTTCTCAATGAATCGGTAACCGAAATCTGCTCAAGGGTGTCTCCGAATTCGTAATCCCGATGTTCCGTTGTTTGCTCGTCGCCCCTACCACTGTGCGGCGTATTGTGTTCTCCTGATTTCGTTTTTTTCAGTTTGCCAAAAATCTCTTCTAAGGCCGATTGCCTTAATCGTTGTTCACTTTTTGCATTTAATTTGAATTCACCCTTTGGACCCTCTTCTGTGATGTATCCTTTCTTTTTAAGGTCTTCGATAAAATCACCGATCCCATACTTATCATTGGTTAAACCATATTGTCGATCCACTTCGGTAAGCCATTGAAGCGCCTCAGCAACATTGCCGGCGGTAATCAGAACCAACTGCATAAAAATCTTGAGCAGCTTATCAAAGTCGCTTTGGGCTTTTTCAGGAGGGGGGGTGTAGCGGGAAAATCTGTAACCTAGCATTTCGGCGTCACTTATTCATTCTTAACCCTGAATTCCAATATTCTGTTCGATCTTGCCTCTTTTTCTCCAGGAAGTCTGGACCCTTCAGAAATAATGAAGAATTGAAAAACTAAAATACTGATTATGTTCCGGATAAAAATAAAAAATGCGACGAAAGGCAAGAACAGTCAAAAGTCGCAGCGGTGTCGCGTCCTATTTGGCTGAAAGCTTTTTCTCCCTCATCGTGCCGTAAACGTAATCCCATAGCGGAGACGAAACGCCATATATCATTTCGCCATTTTTATAGTGGTGGGTTCCATGGTTGACCCACAGAAACTTAAAGAAATTTTTAGGGGGCGCAAACGCGTGAACCATGTAATGAACCCCAAGATAGGCTGCGTAGCCTACGATAAACCCCGGCAGGAAGGCAAATGTGAAATCCCCCATCACCAACCTGAATAACAATAATAAGATAGTGGAAATTGTAACGCTCAAGAGGGGAGGCATGGCTAGCCTGTCTTTATCCTTTGGGTATTCGTGGTGAACTCCATGAACAATGTATTGAAACTTGGTCCGGAAGGCTGAATAGGTTTTCATGTGGAAAACATAACGATGCACCACGTACTCCACCCAGGTAAACGCGATCATCCCCAATAAAAACAGCCCTATCGTTGTGCCGGCGGAAAGGGATGTGTGGGTTACACTCCATGCCAACAAGCCCAAGGCAAAAACGGAAAAAATTGTTAGTGGCACTGCGATATGTGTGCGCGAAAGTTTTTCCAGAACAGGGTTCTGAAAGAGCTTTTGGGTGCCTTTGTTTTTGGGTGCTATTACATTCGCCATAACCTAAAAGTAAAGTTTAATTCATCAATGGTTTTTACGTCATGTGCTTTGCTTTGGATGCAGCCTTTTGCAGGATCTTTTGATAATAATTTTCATAAAGCGGCAGAATCTTGGTGATATCAAATTCCTGGGCGCGTTTCAAAGCATTCTCCTTGAATTTGCGCAAATTATTTTTGTCCAGGATAAATAGGGCATGCTTCGTCATATCTTCAATGTCGCCTACCGGGCTCATAAAACCTGTGACACCCTGAATCATAAGTTCTGGCAGCCCCCCGGCATCGGAACTGATCACGGGAACTTCGCATGCCATGGCTTCAAGGGCAGCTAAGCCGAAGCTTTCTTTCTCCGACGGCATCAAAAAAAGATCCGCCACAGACAGTACTTCCTCGACGGCTTCAAGCTTGCCAAGAAAACGGACGGCATCGTTGATGTCCAAATCGCGACACATATTTTCTGCCCGGGTTCTCTCCGGCCCATCTCCTATCATTAACAATTTACTGGGTATTTCGTTGTGAAGATTTGCAAAAACTTTGACAACATCCTGCACACGTTTTACTTTCCTAAAGTTGGACGTATGTACGACCAATGCTTCGCCATTCGGACAGATCGCCTTTTTAAAATGTTCCTTTTTTTGCTTCTTGAATTTTTCAAGGTCGATGAAATTGGGGATCACCTCAATATCGTTTGTGATCTTAAAAGATGCATATGTTTCCCTTCTGAGGTCTTCCGATACGGCCGTGACCCCGTCAGATTGGTTTATGCTAAACGTAACAACGGGCTCATACGACACATCCTTACCCACTAGCGTGATATCAGTACCGTGAAGAGTAGTTACAAAAGGTATAGTGACCCCGTGGGTTTTTAATATCTGTCTGGCCATGTAGGCGGCCGAGGCATGGGGAATAGCGTAATGAACATGAAGCAAGTCAAGCTTTTCATTTTTAACCACGCTTACCATCTTGCTTGCTAACGCCAACTCATATGGAGGAAATTCGAATAATGGATATGACCTGAAGTCAACTTCATGATAGAAGAGATTTTCATTTAGAAAGTCCAGACGGGTGGGCTGAGAATAGGTAATAAAATGAATTTTGTGACCTTCTTTCGCAAGTGCCTTTCCAAGTTCAGTGGCGACCACACCACTTCCCCCGAAGGTTGGATAACAGACTATTCCGATATTCATTTTTAATGTGTAATGGTAGTGAATGCGTAGTGCGTGTGAATCATTTATTTAATTTAATTCAAATTAATAATCCAGTCAATGGACGCAAAATTTTAAGAAATATTGTAGGTAGACGATATCGTTTAGTTGTATTGGCAATAGTCAAAAATCGACTCATAAATGACATCTTGTATGCGAGAACGTATATTGGCGTTGATTAGTTTAGCGCTTCGATCAGGATATACACGGTTCGAAAGGAAAATATACACCAAATCAAATTCTGGGTCGATCCAGACGCAGGTCCCTGTGAACCCTGTGTGTCCAAATGTTTTCGGCGAAGCCTTTAAAGAGGTTGGGCTACTCCACTCGCTTTGTACAGGTTTATCCCATCCGAGTCCTCTTCTGCTTTTGTCGAATTGCTTGGATGTAAATAGGTTGATGGTCTCAGGCTTGTAGTACCGATATCCTCCGTAAAACCCCTTCTGCAAAAGCATTTGGCCCAGTTTTGCAAGATCGGTAGCATTGCTAAACAACCCTGCATGGCCGGCAACACCGCCCATCATGGCCGCGCGTTCATCGTGCACCGTACCGGCGATATGGGTTTTCCGGTAAATTTTATCATCCTCTGTTGGCGCAATGCGTTGCACTGGAAATCGTTTTAGTGGCGTAAATCCCGTAGTGTAGGCTCCAAGTGGTTCATAAAGGTTTTGTGCCAAAAACTCATCGATCGGCTGATTGAAAATTTTTTCTGCAAGACGTTGAAATAGCAAAAATCCCAAATCACTATATGCATAGCCATAGGGTGTACGTGGGGGTTTCGTTTGCAGTTTTGATTCTCCGATCCACGACCACACAGAATCGCGTAGCACAGGTGCTGCATATAGATCTGGTGAAACCTGCAGCGGATAACCCTCACTTTGAACACGGCTATAATACTGCGGCAGAAAATTATTATCCTTTACAGTTTCAGTCCACATGGGTATAAAAGGAACAAGTCCTGCCTGATGCGTTAACATCTCTACCAGGGTAATATCTTTTTTATTGGTATTCTTCAGTTCCGGAAGGTAGTAGGAGAGTTTTTTGTTGAGATCGATCAAACCTTTTTCGTACATAAACATGACGGTTTGAAGCGTAGCAGAAACCTTTGTCAAGGAGGCCAGGTCATAAATAACGTCATCGTTTACCAAGTCGGCACTATCATACGTCAGCCCTCCATAAGATTTGTCCAGTATCACTTTTCCGTGGCGCGCCACTAAGATTTGACAACCCGGTGTAGCATGTGAGACAATGGCCTCGTTCACAATGGCCTCTATTTTTTCCAAAGTCCTGCTATTCATTCCAGCGTCCTCGGGAAGGGAATAAGTAAGGCGCTGAAGTGTTTCTGATACTAGGCCACTGCCTTGTGGAGCGTCCCCTGAAAAGGTGTAAGGTAAAACTCCATCAGCTTTTAAGCCACCAAAAATCACCTGCGGGATCGCTCGCAATGTTTCTGTCGCCGGAGTGTAGGCGGTAATAACTGTGGTATTCGGAATACTTGCCCGCAAAAAATTTTCATTGCCAAAGTCACATATAATAATTTCATGCGTTGGTGCGGCACGTTGTGCCAGCATTCCAATCTTCGCGATTAGGTAAGCGGGCGTCTGAGGAAACACACCGACGATAATTACATGTTTTTCCTTGAGCGAATCCGAAAGCGACTCTACGTCCGTTTTATCATCTAATGCAACCTGCGGCGCATGAACATACTTATTGAGATATTGATAGAAGTCGCCTGATTGTTCTAAAGCCGTGTTGACATAAATAAAATGTCTATTTTCCAATGTCGCGATTGGAATAACATGTTGTTTGTCTTGTATTATGGTTATGGCTTTTTCGTACAACCTTTTATTTAAGATCTCCGCCTCAGGAGAATTCAATCTTGCAATCAGGTTATCGGTGTTTACAAAGGACTTTCGCCAAAGGCCGGCATCAAATTTTGCAGCAAGAATTTTTCTCACGGATGTTGTCAGCAAGGCCTCGTAGCTTTGCTCCTTCTTGATCAAACGTTTTATTTTCCGAATAGCCGAACCGGCATCTTCAGCGGAAATAATGAGATCATTCCCGGCTTGAAAAGCAAGGACCTCGTCAATTCCTTTACTCTTTTCATCAATCTCTGTGGGGCGATGAAGATCTACCATTGAAAGTCCTTCATAATTTATTTTCTTTTTTAGCCAGTCACCGCCAAACAACAACGATATGGTCGTTGCATTGTATTCATTTTTTCGAACCAACTCTTTGTCCTGATAAAACAGTGGGAAACTGGCGGAGGCAGTCATGAACCCGGCGACTTTGTTTTCAAAAAGTTTAAAAAATGGAAGTAATTTTGTTGTATCCACGCTGGCTTCAATAATTGGAACCCCGTCTCTAACATCCGACACCGTGGCCCCGTTTATTGCAAAGTCTTTTACAATAGCTGCCACGCCGTGGTCTTGAAGGCCTCTCATAAAAGCAACTGACAGCGATGCAACACGATTACGATTTTCACCAAAAGCATAGTGACTTAGTGGATCCTGAAAGTTACTTGCAACCGTGGCGAACGAAGACACATTCACGTGCGCTCCCACCATTTCCATCTTTCTGGCAATCTGCGTTCCGGCAAGATATGCCATTGAGTCATTTCTGGCGGCACCAATAATGTAGGCATCTGGAACGTGTGTGGTGCTGTCGCGAAACTGTCCCAATCCCAAGGGCGCATTCTGTGCAATAAGCAGGGGAATTTCAGAAACCGCCTGAAATCGGTTTGTAAATCTGGCCTGTTCTACCGGTCCCAACGAATCAAATATGATACCCCCGATTTCTTTACTTTTAATTTGGTTTTCGATTTTATGTTGGGTTGCCTCGCTCGTGTTCGATGGAATCGGTACCATGAACAACTGGCCGATTTTTTCGTCGATATTCAGGGAATTAAAAACGCTGTCGACCCAACTATTCTTGTCGGGTTGCGCTACAGATGCAGCTGAAACACCACAAATGATTAAAAAATTAAGAAAAACTTTTTTCAACATCCCTGCGTTCGTTTTGAAATGGACAATTATACCCGCAACTTTATGCGGCCTTCAAGTTATAAAATTAGTTAATCGATAAGGATGATTTTATTTACAAACGGAGCGGCGAAATAAGAAGATTGTAAATAAGGCGACGTACCCTAGTCGTACTTCGTAAATCGTACCTTGTAAATTTATAAACATATGAAGATACCGTCATTATTCACCAAGACCCCCAATTATAAACGATTTGCCTATAATCCCCGGCATTATGATCCTCAAGAGGAGGAACGGAAGGAACGGGAAGAACGAATTCGACGTGAGCTTAGTATAGAATCGGGGCAGAAAGAGGAGGACGATGACGATTTGCATAGCTATCGTTCTCGAATGGTGGGATCATTTCGGTCGGCAAAAAAAACTGCTACTGTTCAAAAAGATCCGTCGGCGAACATGTTGCGGCTGATCATTTTACTGGTACTTGCAGTCGGACTGATTGCGTTTATTGAATATGGAAAGGTCGCCTTGTATGGCGTAGCACTCATTATTGTTCCCTTTTATTTCTATTTAAAATTCAGGAAGTTCAGGCGGTAATCTGCACTTTTACATCCGGATTTTCCGCTATTGTTCATGCCTGATATCATTCAACTTTTACCCGATTCAATTGCAAACCAAATCGCTGCCGGTGAAGTGGTGCAACGCCCCGCGTCAGCAGTAAAAGAATTGATCGAAAATTCGATCGACGCGGAAGCTACCCATGTAAAATTAATTGTCAAAGATTCCGGAAAGACCTTGCTCCAGATTATTGACGATGGAAAGGGAATGTCAGAAACAGATGCACGCATGAGCCTGGAGCGACATGCCACTTCCAAAATTCGAAAAGCTGAAGATCTATTTACGCTGCATACCATGGGTTTTCGTGGTGAGGCACTCGCTTCTATTGCTGCTGTATCTCAATTGGAGTTAAAGACACGTCCTAAAGATGAGGAGTTAGGAACGCTGCTGGTGGTTGAAGCTTCCGACGTTAAACGACAGGAGGCAGTCGCTTGTGAGAAGGGAACCAGCATAAGTGTGAAAAATCTTTTTTACAATATTCCTGCGCGCCGGAATTTTTTGAAATCCAATGCGAGTGAATACCAACATATTCTGGAAGAATTTCAGCGCCTCGCCTTATCTCACCCTAACATCTCCTTCCAATTGATCGAAACTGATTCCCTGGAATACGATCTGCCATCGGGAAAGTTAAGCCAGCGCATTGTTAACCTTTTCGGTAAAGGATATCAGGAACAATTGGCGGCTTGCCAGGAAGAAACACCGCTGGTAAAAATAATGGGGTACGTTGGGAAACCTCAATTTGCGAAGAAGAAAAGGGGTGAACAGTTTTTGTTCGTCAACAAACGATTCATCCGAAGCAACTACCTGAACCATGCAGTGATGACGGCCTTTGAAGATCTTCTTCCTGAAAACACATTTCCATTTTATGTACTCTTCATCGAGGTTGACCCAAAACACATCGACGTCAATGTTCATCCCACAAAAACGGAAATAAAATTTGATGACGAACGCGCCGTCTATGCGGTGGTTCTTTCTGCAGTACGTCAAGCAATCGGGACACACAATCTAACGCCAGCGATAGACTTTGATGCCGATGTGAATATCATCGCCAAGTTGAGTCAGGCCACGAACCAGTCCAAAGAAGTTTACTTTGAGGAACGTTTCGGCACCAGCCTGCAACAATCAAACCGTGAAAATTGGGAAAAACTTTTTGAAGGCGATGATCAGCGAAATTTTTTTCCGCCTGCACAGCCTGTTCAAACCCTGCGTTTTGAAAGTGCGTTAAACCAATCTGAAACCGCGGGCAATGTCGAAGAAAAAATTTTATGTCAGCTTCACCAACGTTATATTGTTAGACAGGTACGGGCTGGAATGATGATTATCGACCAACAGGCCGCCCACGAACGGATTTTATTTGAAAAGTTTATAAATCAGTTCAAAAATCAATCAGGGGCCAGTCAACAAAGTTTATTTCCACAGGCTATTACATTCAGCGCAGCAGACTTTACATTGGTCTTGGAAATGCAGCAGGAAATCGAAGCATTGGGTTTTAAGATAGAGGTATTTGGTAAAAATACGTTTATTGTAAATGGAATACCGGGGAATGTATCCACCGGAAGAGAAAAAGAATTATTCGAAGGGTTAATCGAACAGTTTAAGATGAATCAATCCGAGTTAGCCGTTCCTATTCGCGAAAATTTAGCACGATCTCTTGCAAAACGGGCCTCGCTCAAAAGCGGACAACCTTTGGAACGTCAGGAGATGCAATCGGTAGTGGATAATTTGTTTGCCTGCGCCACTCCCAACTATGCTCCTGATGGCAAATCAACATTCTTTATTTTTGGGTTGAATAAAATAGAAACTTACTTTCGATAGACTATACTAGAAAACTATGCTAAGACTCACGCCGGTTGTTCGAAATATCATCATTATCAATGTTATAGTTTTCATTGCGCAGGCCATGGTACCCGGTTTCACTTCATTGCTTTCGTTGTGGAATCCTAAAACGGACGAGTTCAGGCCATATCAGCTTTTCACCTACATGTTTGCGCATGCTGACTTCTTTCATATATTTTTCAATATGCTGGTCTTGGCCTCAACAGCACCCATTCTTGAGAATTTCTGGGGCCAAAAGAAATTTTTGATTTTTTATTTGGTTACAGGGATCGGGGCAGGTGTTTTTCACCTATTAATAAACTTGTTTTTCTTTCAACAGATAACCTATGGCTCGATGTTAGGGGCTTCGGGCGCTGTCTATGGTATTTTGATGGGATTTGGTATGATGTTTCCGAATATGGAAATGAGATTATTGCTTCCGCCTGTGTCGATAAAGGCAAAATATCTGGTTTGGGTATTGGGCGCCATTACCTACCTTTTAAGTGGCGCAGGTGTTGCACATTTTGCGCACTTAGGTGGTATCATTTTCGCTTTTATCTTGTTACGTATTTGGCGCCATAAAAATGGCAGTTACTTTTAGAGACTATGCTTGAGGAATTTAAAAATGCGTTTCAACGCTATAATAATGCCCACGTTCAACTGATCATTATTAATGTCGTTGTGTTCTTGGCGCTTGCGGTGGTGTTGGTGTTTTCGAGGGCGTTTCAGATTCCCGATGTTTTTAACATCATTCATGACCAGTTGGCGATTCCTGCCCCAATCGGGGAATTTCTCCAGAAGCCGTGGACACTTATCACTTATGCTTTTGTCCATGACTTATCTGGCGTGTTTCATATTCTTTTCAACATGCTGGTGTTTTACTGGTTTGGAAAACTTTTCGTAGAATATCTGGGCAGTGATAAATTGGTCGCCTTGTATATTCTCGGCGCCCTTGCAGGAGCTGTTGCTTACCTTCTGGTGTACAATACGATTCCGTTTTATATTGAACGCATCGGAACTTTCAACGGTATGGTTGGGGCTTCCGCCGCGATCTATGCCATCGTCGTGGCTACTGCCACACTGATACCTGATTACACTTTTTTTCTTATGTTTCTCGGCCCGGTGCGAATAAAATACATCGCGGGATTTTATATTGTTGTGTCTTTTCTCGGATCAGTTGGTGAAAACGCTGGTGGAAATGTAGCACACCTGGGTGGAGCACTGATGGGCTTTGTCTATTTAAAGCAACTACAGGCTGGCGCGAACTGGGGGAGTTGGGTGACCGCGACATTGGATTGGTTTAAAAGCCTGCTGACGGCTAAGCCAAAGGTAAAAGTCACGTACCGGAAGCAGTATTCTGACGCACAGAAGCCAAAGGCAAAATCGTCGATCTCTCAGGACGAAATCGATGCGATACTCGACAAAATTTCCGACGGGGGTTATGAGAGCCTGACGAAAGAAGAAAAGGAAAAATTGTTTAACGCCAGCAAGAAGTAAGGTAAGAGCTAAGATGTAGTAAGTAAGAGGTAAGGGGACCGAGATACCGATACAGCGGCACCACCTTGTACTTCGTACGTTGTACCTCGTACTTTTTAACTACTTTTCCTCTTCTAAACCCATAATTTGATTTGAAAAAAGATCCTTACGTTATCTCTGAGGATACCATTTTAGAACCTCCTTCCACATTTATTGGAAAGCTTAAGTTTTTAGGCCCAGGATTTATTCTTTCTGCCTCCATCGTAGGTTCTGGCGAACTGATTGCAACGACAGTTTTAGGTGCTAAGGCCGGCTTCGCTGCACTATGGATTATTGTGATAAGTTGTTTGATGAAGGTCGCTGTTCAATTGGAATTTGGAAAGCATACCATCCTTACCGGGGAAACAGTCATGGGGGCTTTTAACAAACTTCCTGGTGCTCGATTTGGTAAGGGAAGATGGAGCGTGTGGCTTATTTTTTTTATGGTCTTACTCAAGACCGTTCAATTGGGTGGGATGTTAGGAGGAACAGTGATCATCCTTAACAAACTGTTCCCAGGTTTTTCAATCACCGCTTGGGCAATTCTCGTCGCGGTTTTTGTCGCTTCGTTAATTTTCCGAGGAAATTACAGCATTATTGAAAAAGGATCATTATTGATGATCGGGCTGTTTACTGTGCTTACTTTCATCTCCCTGTATTTTGTTCAATACACGCCGTTCGCTTTTTCTTTCTCTGATATCCTCAATGGTCTTCGGTTTAATCTTTCGGATGAAGTTGTGGCGGTAGCAATTGGCGCATTTGGAATCACCGGAGTAGCCAGTGACGAAATTATTGCATACAACTATTGGTGCCTTGAAAAAGGATACGCAGCTTACGCCGGTCCGCGAGATAATTCCAATGCCTGGAAAGCGCGTGCGAATGGTTGGATTAACACCATGTACGTGGATGCGATTGTCGCCATGGTCATATACACAACGGTAACGATAACATTTTATTTACTGGGGTCAGCGATTCTCCACAACCGAGGTGATATTCCACAGGGAAATCAGGTAATTGATACACTTGCGCTCATCTATACGCAATCGCTGGGTGAAGGGGTAAGAAATGTCTACCTCGTGGGTGCCTTCTTTGTTTTATTCTCCAGCGTTTATGCGACGCTCGCTTTTTGGACGCGTTTATTTCCCGACATTTTCGCTCAACTTGGCTGGATTGATTTCTTTAACGTAAGGCAACGAAAAAAATTAATCGCAGTGATCTCCTGGACCGTTCCTTTCGTCTGGGCCTTCATGTACCTCTTCATTGAACTGCCGGTGGTGATGGTTTTGTTTGGAGGGGTGGTGGGATCGCTTATGTTGTTCATTGTTGTATTCGGTGCTTACCATTTTAAATACGGTCGAATACAATTTATTCCATCCGGCGGCTTTTACAACGTGGCGTTTTGGATCAGCGTGATCTCTATTGCTGGCGTTGGGGTTTACGGTGTGGTTAAGGTATTCTTTTGAAACTTCTCCATAAAAAAAAAAGAACTGCCGAAAGATTTTAAACTTTCGGGAAGTTTGTTGAGCCTTCGGCAAGTTGAAATCTGAATGTGTTATTTTCCTTTTTCGCCAGGTGCATCCGGCTTATCTGCCTCACCTTTTAAATAAGTTGGAAGATTCAATCCTGCCATATTGAAAAGATCATTTAATGGAGGAACAGTCTTCATCATCCCTGATACAAAATTTGCTGTAGAAGACTGGCCGTTTTCGGAAACACCATTACCGGAATCCCATACCGTGATTTTATCGATCTTAATATTCTTAACAGCTTCAACCTGCGTCTTCACCAGCTCCGGCAATTTCTCGATCAGCAATAACTGGAAGGCCTTAGTAGGATCGCCGCCTGCGGCCTTAACAACCTGTGCATATCCTTCTGCTTGTTTCGTTAATATTTCATACAAACCTTTCGCTTCTGCTTCCATCTTAGCAAAAATAGCATCCGCCTCACCTTTTGCATTTTCACGAATTCTTTCAGCATCGGCCTGGGCTTCAATGATGGCACGTTGTTTAGCAATCTCCGCTGGCACAACAATGTTTGCAATTTGCGTTGAACGTTCCCTTTCAGAACGGGCCAACTCTGCTTTTTGCTCTGCTACATAAGATTCTTCTAATGCTTTGGCTTGCTGAACCTTTTCAGCCGTAATTGCAACGCGCAGTGACTCCGCTTCCTTCTCTCTTCTCAACGCATCTGAGCTGGCAATTGCAATTTTCGCTTCGTTCTCTCCTTTAACAGCCACAGCATTAGCTTCCGAGGTTTTAATACGCGTGTCACGCGTTGCTTCTGCTTTACCAATGGCCTCATCTTTGCCAGCGGCTGCTATACTTACCTCGCGGTCTTTTTGTGTTATGGCAATTTTTACATCGCGTTCTCTTTGGGTCTCCGCAATTTGAACATCCTTTTCACGATCGGCGATTGCTTTTCCTGTCTCACCAATTTTCAACTGCGCAGCCACACTGATCTTCGCTTCGTTGATAGCTTTTGCGGCCGCTTCTTTTCCCAACGCTTCAATATATCCAGACTCATCCTTGATATCGGTTACGTTCACGTTGATCAGCTTCAATCCGATTTTCTTTAGTTCGGTATCAACGTTTTTGGAAATGTTGTCCAGAAATTTATCCCGGTCAGAGTTGATCTCTTCAATGGTCATCGTTGCAATCACCAATCTCAGCTGGCCGAAAAGAATATCTTTTGAAAGCTCCTGGATTTCATTGGGAGCCAATCCCAGCAGGCGCTCTGCAGCGTTATTCATACTATCAGACTCTGTTGAAATAGCAATGGTAAACCGACAGGGAACATCTACGCGAATGTTTTGCCTGCTCAACGCATTTGTAAGATTGGCCTCTATCGAAATTGGTTTTAAATCGAGGTAAGCAAAGTCCTGAATAACTGGCCAGATAAAGGAACCACCGCCATGTATACATTTGGCCGACGAACCCCCAGTCCTCCCGTACACGACCAGGATTTTATCTGATGGACATCTCTTATATCGTGAAATAAGTGCCGAGATGGTAATAAAAAATACGACGACGGCAACGAGAACAATAATTAAAGGCGACATTTCTATGGGCATGTTTATGGTGAATTTTTAGATTTTCTCTACGACAACGAGATTGTTGCTTTCGATTTTGACGATCCTTATCATGGCACTGGATTCAATCTTTTCCTTTTCGGTAATAGCGTCTAATTCGTGAAAGGATCCTCTCACGCTGACTTGTATTTTACCCTTGCCGCTTTTCTTTTCCGGGATCGTCAGGTAGACCGTACCGGTTTGATGCAGCGTGTTTTCAATTCGAAAGGAATTATTTTCAGCAAGCTTTTGAATTTGAGCGATGATAAAAAAGAAAGCAGCCACAAATGCAATCCCAACGCCAATAGACACCAGCATTAGCAATGTAGTATTTGCAATCGTACTATAAAAAGAAATTCCTGTCCAGCTAAAACCCAGCAAAAAGTGAATCAGGTTTCTGAACGTGAATAATTGAAATGGCGCTTCGGTATGCTCTAAATTGGAATCAAAATCAGCGCTGACGCCGTCCGAAGAATCCATTCCTGCAAAAGTCATGACTGCCTGGATGACGAAAACAACACTGCTACCGATGGCTATGAGCCAAAATGTTTTCAGAAGTGGCTCAAGAAGACTTAGAGATTCCATAAATAAAGAAGTTGTATTATGGCTAATGTGTTAATTTATGGTATATATCACGAAAAATAAATGGTAACCGGTAAATAAAAACTTTGTCATTATATTCTAAACGTTAGATTTTTTGGCAACCAAATTTCAGGCTTTATCGTATAAGATCACCCCCATTTCAGAATAGTTCGAGGTTAAGCGAAACGCTTCCTTGACGGCATCGGAATTTCACCACAGAGCCACAAAGCCAACAGAGTTTCACAAAGAAGAACCAGTAGCAATTCTCTGTGTAACCTTTGAGCCCTCCGTGGCTCCGTGGTGAAAAGACTCTACTAAATCTTCCAGAACTTGGAAGTTCAAACCTCCAACTTGCCTGCAGCAACGGAATTTAACC
>Ga0111538_10007485_pt1 | contig 14707 bp, 19 predicted proteins | sample SoiMethybrSBSTD1_FD_79669 | JGI IMG/M metagenome (GOLD analysis project Ga0111538, IMG submission 79669) | Bulk soil microbial communities from a Populus tree surrounding site in Tennessee, USA - Soil MetaG P. TD hybrid SBSTD1 (version 2)... | ecosystem: Environmental > Terrestrial > Soil >... | reverse complement strand
GATGAATCACCGGCTCGACGGTGCCTCTTCAGTCGATCGATGATCGCGCGGCGGTCTGGGTCGCGACCCATCGCATCGCTGCACTGAACGACCCGTCCGTCTGGCTCGGATACATCGACAAAGTCGGCGCGGTGTGGATCGTCCTCGCGGTCGTCGTCGGCGTCGCTCTTCGATTCGGTCTCGCTCGCACCCTCGGTCTGACCTTGCTGACGGCGGCGACGACGTTTGCGGCCGATAGCGTCTGTTTCGGACTCAAGGACATCACCGACCGAACGCGCCCGTTCGTCGCCCACCCGCAAATCGACCCGTTGTATGTCGTCCACTCGAGCTCGTTTCCCGCGGGCCACGCCGCAACCGCGTTCGCCGGAGCAACGCTTCTCTCATACGTCGCTCCTAAGGCGATGCCGGGATTTGTTGCCCTGGCAGTGTTGATCGCCTGCTCGCGTGTGTACGTCGGGGTCCATTACCCGGGTGACGTGATCGCGGGCGCGATCGTCGGGGCCGCCGTCGGGGCCGTCGCGATTGGCGTGGTCGCTTTTGCCCGACGCCGTAGCGCCAAGACCGGGAGAGCGCGTCCTCGAGGACGCTCCGTAGGAGGCTTGAGCTCTGCCTTGCGCCGCTGACGACGCCCGGCACACGGAGTACAACAAATGTGAAAGCCAGCACGATGCTGAGTCCCATCGCCGCGTGTTCGCGGTGCTCGCTTACCTCCGAGCCGCCATCTATCCACCGTGCCAAAACTTCCCGAACTCCTCGCCGCCCTCCGATCTCAATCTGGCCACGACTGCCCTTCTGTTTCTGTCGAAGATGTTGGAACCTGCTTCGCTCGTATGTCCCGCTCCGTCCGCTTGGCAAGCACGCCTTCATACAGTGAGATGACGCGGCTCGCGATCATGTCCCAGGCATAGCCAGCGCGGATCTGCGCGTACGCCGCTTCGCCTCGCGCGCGGCGCTCCCGAGCAGTGTTGACCACCTCGATGAGAGTGGCGGCGAGCCGGGCCTCCTCGTCGGGATCGACGAACCATCCGCTAGGACGTCCGGGGGAGATATTCACGAAAGAGAGCGGTCCGCCCGTCGGGGTCGCGATCACAGGTAGCCCGCAGGCCATCGCCTCGAGGTAGACCTGGCCGAAGGGCTCGTCGACCGATGGGGCTACGAGCACATCGGCTGCATTGAGCCCCTCGGGCAGATCATCGTGTCCCCGCCAGCCCGTGAAGAAGATTCCCTCAGTGCCGCCGGAGCGCGCCACCTCGACCGGGTGCTCTCCTTCCCACTCGCCCGGGTACCCACCCCAGATGACGAGCGGCGCCGGGCGGTCGAAGCTCGAGCGTGCCCGCTGGTAGGCGCGCACGAGCAGGGGCACGCGCTTGAAGGCGAGGAAGCGCCCGACGTAGAGAAGCACCGGGTTCACCTCGCCCGTCTTCGGATCGGCGAATACGGTCAGGTCGTCTGCTCCGTAGCGGACCGACCCGGCCACGCCTGAGGCGTCCCATCCGCGGGGATCGTCGACGAGCCACGCACGCCACCGTGCCCATCGCTCTTCCGGGCCGAGCCGATGTCGATCAAAGCGCTCCACATCGACGCCGTTCGGGATGACCTCGGCTCGTGACGCGTCGACACCGAGAAGACGGGCGGCTTCGTCGCGGTCGTGGGGCGAGATCGCAATGAGCTGATCGGCACGGCGCGCGGCGGCCTGCAGGCGAGCCTCCCAAGCGTCGCCGTACCGCCATGCCTCCCAGCGTGTGCTCTGAAAGAGCTCACGCTCGGCATCGGTAAGCCGAGCTTCGGCCCGCTCACTCCCAGCGCCGGTGGCCATGCCGGTGAGATCGGTGCCGAGACGAACCGCCAGCTCGCGACGGCGGCGAATCCCGTCGAGCATCTTCAGCTCGGTGCCGTGCAGGTGCGCGACGACAGGAAGACCTGGTGCGCCCCGGGCGAGCGCCTCATGCTGAGGGGTGAGGTGATGAAGGTGCGCGATGGCCGCCTCAGCAGCGCCGCCCTCGGCAAAGAGCCGTTGCCAGGCGGCCACCTGTCGCTCGGCCTCTCGATCGTCGAGCGAGGCGAAGAGTCGGTCCGGCGCGCCCACGCGATCCTCGAACGATGGATGGAGCGGGATCTCAGCGGCCATCGGGTCGCCGCCGCGATCGAACGCCCCCAACGCGGGTGTGTAGTCGGCTGCCGCCACGTCGAGCCCGGCGAAGAATGTAGCGGCGTTCGCCACCGCTCCCGGCTCGCCGAATGAACCTGTGAAGAGCCGAACCGGACAGCCCTTCCGATCGAGGGCTGCTGCGAGATAGCGGGCGACCTGCGCCGATCCGCCGCGCGGATAGAAGAGCAGTCCCATCGTCACCGGCTTTCCCACGAGAGGTTCTAGCCGACGTCGGGCGCAGGAGGCTGGACGAGCCGTTCAGTTGAGCAACGAGCTCTCAACCAACACCGCGTGCGGAGTTGAGCGTGCAGGCGCGGGTTCGAAGACGAACACGCGGAGACATTCGCCTCATTCGCCGGATGATACGACGCCTGAGCCGCCCGGCTGGGACCCGAAGTGGCTCTACGTCCACGTTTGCCAATCCCTACGACGCCCCGGCCTAGTCGGTGGCGGCTAGTCTCCCCGAGCTTTCGTAGGCGCTCGTTGCGTCGGCTCTCCTTGCAGCGCGGGTAACCAGCAAGCACAGCTAAGAAAGCTCGTTGCGCGTCGTTTAGTGGATCGGGGGAGGAGGGTACTGCGCGCCTTGAGGTCTCGAGATGAAGACGATTCAGTGGAACCGCCAAGCTGTCGAGCAAGCGAAGGCACAAGGGTCCGATAACCCTCTACACGTCATTTGCAGTCGCTGCGGAACGAAGCCGGCGATGCGCGAGTTCGGGCGGTATCGGTGCGAGTGCGGTGAGGTCGAGGGGTTCGTACTACGACACTAGAACGATCCGCGCTCACCTTCGACTGGCTTCTCGCCAAGAAGTCCATCGGCAGCGCTCACCCAACACACTCCTCTCCATCGACCATCACGGTGACGATGACGCCAGCGGCCGTAATCCTTGATGTTCCCACGCAGTCGAGGGCGTGTTCGAGGGTGGCGAACTCCAAGTCGATCTCCTCGCGCTGAATCGCTGCGCTTGCCGCAAGCCCGTCACCGGTCCGGATGCGAACTGATGTCGAACCGTCGGCACGACTTGTCACGTAGTAGCTCTGCCAGGGAGGACCATGAGTCAGAGCCACGCTATGACCGTCCCAACCCGCCGAGTTCTCCTTCTCGGCTAATCACAGACTCAGAGGCAATGGCTTTCTGTGCCTTGCCGTGTGGCCGGGAGCGAGTAGCGGAGCGCCCGTCGATGCGTATTGGCTTTGCGTCAAGTACAGCTGGTCCGTGCAGCCGGGCCAGCCGCATTCACACCAGAACGCCGTGGTCGCCCCCCGAGACTGTTTCGCGAGTACGAGGAGGCGGTCATTGACCAGGCGAAGAAGCTCTGCAAGACCTTTGCCCTCCATTTCTCTCCTTTAGGCCCCTGGCCAGACTGGCCAGAAGGGCAGAGAGGTCGGCGGGCGATTGCTAGCGGTCAGTGTAGCTGCTATCTCCCACTGGGCCGTCAGAACTCCAATCAACCCAGGTCGGCCAGGCTAGTCAGTCTTCGGGCTGACGAGAACGATGTTCTCGTAGCGGACGAATAGCTCCCTACCGGATTTCTGAAGAGGCACCCACTCGCCCGCGTAACGACCCTCACGGTTCAAGAAGAGGTCGAGCTCCTGCTGCAGAGAGTGGCCGTCTTGAATCGGAACCGAGTAGTTCTGGCCGTTCGCAAGCGTGACCTCAAGAAACACGGTCCCTCTCCTTAAGCTCCCACCCGGCGGACAGGCGTCGCCCGGCTGAGTGCCGAGAAGTCATCGTTCCGATGCCACCGCGAGAACGGCGCGCCCGTCGCCTTCGACAATCGCATACCGCTCGTTCTCCTCGATGATGCGGTCGATGGTGATGCTCACATGGCCGGGCTTGACCCAATAGCGGGTCGGCCGATCGCGCCGATCGCTCAGCTCGATCGCAGTCAGCTTGATCGTTGCGTTGCAACGGAGATCGCCACATTCGCAGATCAAGTCTGCACCTGCCGCCTTCCGGTCGTTGCGACCTGCCTTGAGCCTGTGGTTTCGCGCCGTTTCACGCGCCTGGTAGCTCACGGTGCTCCTCTCGAAGGGATTTTCGCCGAGGAGCACCTCCCTCGAACTCGCCGATCCGGCGTTCGAGAAGAGAGGGCGCGAAGGAAGAAACTACCGCGGCACTTGGGAAAGTGTAGATGCCCGCCTCCGATTACCCCGTCTAAACAGAGAGTTGGAGCAATCTTGGTCTCGCCCTGCCGTCGGCACGGGCGTGATCGCTCGGCTGGTCGAGCGGAACAGGGCGGCTACCGTAGGCCAAGCGATGACCGAGCCGAACGTGATCGAGACGGAAAGACTGGCACTCAGGCTTCTCACGTTGGACGACCTCGATGCGCTCGCTGCGATCTACCGTGACAAGGACGTCCGGAAGTACTTCCCCGAGGGCACCCTCACGCGTGAGCAGACGAAAGAGGAGCTCGAGTGGATCATCAACGTGTACTACGGCCAGTACGGGTTCGGGCTTTGGGCGACCACACATAAGGAGACAAATGAGTTCATCGGTCGCTGCGGGCTGCTCCCATGGACGATCGATGGGAGTCCGGAAGTGGAGGTCGCCTACCTGCTGGCCAAGGCGTATTGGGGCCAAGGACTGGGGACTGAGGCGGCGCAGGCCATACTTGCCTACGGCTTCGAGCGGCTCCGCCTCTCGCGCCTGATCTGTCTGATCGATCCGGCGAATGAAGCCTCCGTCAAGGTGGCTATGAAGATAGGGATGAACCTCGAACGAGAAGCTGAAATTGAAGGTGACCTAACACTGGTGTACTCGGCGGCGCGGCCAGCCTGAGTCTCGACGGATGCTAGTCCGGGCCTTCGTGGTCGATTGGGCGCGCGGGAATGGATGCCGCAGCTCCAAGAAACTGCGCTCCGTCGTTCGCGTAGCGCGTGGGCGATCGTTTTGGCTCAGCGCTCCTGCATGAGTCTGCGTACAGTGCGCTGGTGAGTTCAGCCCTCAGGGTCAAGCCAAAGCTGCGCGGTGTCTTTCACGAGTTCGGCTTCTACGCAGCCGTCGGGGTCGGCGTGCCGCTTGTCTTGACGGCCGAGGAGGGCAAAGCAAGGGTTGCCGCGCTCATCTTCTCCAGCTGTCTCGCCGGGTGCTTCGGGGCGAGCGCTCTCTACCACCGGCCTACGTGGACGCCCGGGATTCGATCCTGGTTGGCTCGGCTCGATCACGCCGGTATCTATCTGCTCATCGCCGGCACATACACGCCCTTCGGGCTGCTCGTCATGTCGAAAGGGTGGGCCGTGCCCATCCTCTCGGTCGTTTGGAGCGGCGCGCTCCTTGCGATCACGCTCAAGCTCGTTTGGGTGCGCGCTCCCAAGTGGCTCTCGGCCGCCATCGGTTTGGCACTCGGATGGGTCGGCGTCGCTGCAATCTCGCAGCTCCTTAAGGTCGACGTGGTCGGCCTCCTCCTGGTGGTCGCCGGCGGGCTCCTCTATTCGGCCGGGGCGATTGTGTACGCCCGACGCCATCCAGATCCCGCGCCGCGCGTCTTCGGCTATCACGAGCTCTTCCATGTGCTCACGCTCGCCGCTGCGGGCTGCCAGCTCGCGGCGATCGCGTTCTTTGTCCTCCCTCGCGCCTGAGGCCTCGTAACGCGGGAGGCGTGTGAGGTCTAGGGTGAGCGTATGGGCGGAGGATGGAGGGTTAGGGAATCGACGAGGCTCTCGCCTGAGAGGAGAAGCGTTTGGGCTTCCTGGTCGGTGCGGTCAACGGGATCCGACGGGCGAGAGGTGAGCACGCGTGTCGACGTCTCGCGGGACGCAATGGAACGGCTCGAACAGGGCTCCGTCGCCGATGAGACACGGCAGGCCCTGCGAACGCAGGGGCGGAGTCCGGTCGAGATGGCCGTCAAACGAGGCGATGACCCCCCGGCACGCATCGTTTGTACCCCAACCGGCTGTCGGGCGCGTGCTCCGCTTCCTTTGATGACTTTCGATCGTGACGACGCCTGATCGGCGCGCCCGGCGGCCCGAACCGGGGGCGAACATGCGAGTGAGTCGTTAGCCCCGCGCTCGGGGCCGGCAAGCGAGGATTGAGCGGAAGCGCCAAGCTCGTCGTACCTTTGCCAAACCGGCGCCCCGGCAGACCCGAGTCCGATGCCACGCAAGCTTTCCAGCACGATGTAGTCGCGACGCTGCGGACGCGTGTTCGATTTTCGCCGCCTCCATGAAGCGCGTTATGCGGGTTCCTCGGCTCTCCCGTGCTCGAGCAGGGCGGCGCGGAGGAAGCCCGCATGCGGTGGGTGCAGGACGACGTCTCCGGCACCGAGCAGGAGGAGCTTGTCCCGCAGCTGTCCGAGCGCGCGCTCGCTCGGCTCGCCGTAGATGTGGATCGACGTCAGCGTGACGAGGTCGGCGAACGGCTCGAAGCGAGGTCCCGCTACCTCCATGTGGCGGTCGAGCGACTCGGAATCGGTGTGGACGTGCACCACCGTCATGTGGCTCTCGTCCTCGGTGAGGTAGACGCCGTAGGAAACGAGCTGCGGCTCGTTCGCCTCGACGAACTCCGCCAGCTTCCTGATCGCGGCTTTCAATTCCGGAAGCCTTCCCGCGCGGATTTCCGAGGTATCCACATAGACAATGGGTTGCGACACATCACCCTCCGCGGTGGTTCGCCGATGCGACCCAGCGACTGGGCCGGAACGTTACGCGTGTTTGACTCGCGCCGCCTCCACTCGGCTCGTAGCCGGCTTAGTCCTCGTACGGATCGTCGGTGAACGGGTCGTCGGGGCCACCGGGCCCGAAGAACCTGTGCCGTTTCGTCTTGCGGATCTCTTCGGCTGGGTCGTGGGCGAGGAACTCGCCTCCCCAGATCAGGAGCACCGGCAAGCTCAGCAAGAGCAAGAAGATGGGAAATGCGAGGTACGGGATTGCCAGGACGGCCGCCCCGACGATGACGATGGCGGGCAACCAGGCCCACGAATAGCTCAACATGATCTGACCTCCTGAGTCGGCGTCGTTGGTTTGGCACCCGCTACGGTGCCCTGGATGCGAAGGGAAGGAGAGTGACGTGCGCAAGCTCGTGGTCAGCACGTTTGTCACACTCGACGGCGTGATGCAGGCGCCCGGCGGTCCGGAGGAGGACACGGCCGGCGGGTTCGAGCACGGAGGATGGTCGTTCGGCTACTGGGACGACGCGATGGGCGAATGGATGGGAGAGTCGATGGGCAAGCCATTCGCCATGCTTCTCGGGCGCAAGACGTACGAGATCTTCGCGGCGTATTGGCCGAACGCAGGTGATCAGCCGGGCGCCGCGGAGCTGAACGCGGCGACGAAATATGTCGCCTCGAGAACGCTCGACTCGGTCGAGTGGGAGAACTCGACGCTGCTCGAGGGCAACGCCGCCGACGCCGTCGCGCGCCTCAAGGAGGAGGACGGGCCGGAGATCCAGGTGCACGGCAGCTCGGATCTCATCCAGACATTGCTCGCAGCGCAGCTCGTCGACGAGTTCAGGGTGTGGATCTTCCCTGTCGTGCTCGGGAGCGGGAAGCGGCTCTTCGGTGAAGGCACGGCCCCGTCGGGATTCGAGCTCGTCGATTCGAAGACATCGACGAGCGGCGTGCTCGTCACCACGTACAGACCCGCGGGAGAGCCGAAATATGGCTCGTTCGCGGCTGATGGCTAAGCCTCCCTCTGAGCCTGGCTGACGAGTTGCAGCGTGTCGTCGAGCAGCTCGTCTTGAGGCTGCGCGACCCAGCTCGCAAAAGTGCGTCGACGCGCGCGATACGCCCGAGCGCGTCATCCGGCGGATCGGTGTCGATCAACGAACGAACCCGAGCCACGAACGGTCGCTGTCTCATCGAGTGATCCTCCAATCTTCGAGTGCCGGGGAGTGCGGTCTCGGCCGCACTCCCCGACGAAGGTCGTCTCGGTGCATGGCGGTGTCGGCTGACACGGCCTAGTAGCCGGGGAAGCCGCTCCCGGTCGACGTTCCTCCCGAGGAGGAAGTGGAGCCATCCGCGTGGACGACGTTCCAGGTGAACTGCTGGCCGTCGAACGCGTCCTGGAATCCGTCTCCGCCGACCTCTCCAGGCTGGTCGGTGTAGAAGGTGTAGAGCAGCTTTCCGTTGAAGGTGACCTGCTTGCTTCCGTCCGGGCGGGTGACGACGCCGAGCTGGCCGTCGACGGAGTCGCTCTTGGGCGCTCCGCTGACCGTCAGCGGCATCCAGAAGGAGAGGCAGGCGCCGTCGCAGAGCACCATTCCGGACTTCTCCTGATCGTTTGCGTAGAGCGCTTGACCGTTCGAGTCGACCAGGACCTTGCCTGCATCGCCGATCTGCTCGGTCGAGACGGTCGCTCCGCTGCTGGAAGCGGGCGGGCTGGACGAGGCGGAGCTTCCGCCTCCGCACGCCGCTACCGCCATCGCAACGACCAGGGCGACGACCGCAAACCCGGGGATGAGCAATCGTTTCATGGCTGTGAACCTCCTAAGCTCGTTTTCTTGCGTCATCAAGGTCCGACGCCCGCACGGCGCGATTCCTTCCCGGCGCATCTCGGGCCGCGCCGGTCACGGAGAAATCCGGGATCGGCAGCCGGAGTGACGCGCGCTTTGCGGAAGCTCGACCCAGACCGGGCGGTCGGTCACATGCCTCGGCTTTATCGCGCCGCCCGCGCCTGGACGAGGTCGCGCGAGGAGGCCGAGGATCTGGTCCAGGAGACATATGCCCGCGTGCTGGCGCGCCCGCGGCTCCTACGCGGTGAGGACGAGGTCGGCTATCTGCTTCGGGCTCTACGGAACACGCTGATCAGCCAGCGCCGAGCGGAGAGTCGCCGTCCGGCGACGGCGGAGCTCGTCGAGGAGGCCGCGGTCGGGGAGCGCGCAGGTGATGATCCGGCCGTCGCCGTGGAGATCGGCCAGGTCTACGCGGCGATCTCGGCGCTGCCGGAGGACTTCCGCGATGCCCTCGTCGCGGTCGACGTGGTCGGTCTTTCCTACCCCGAGGCGGCGCGTTCGCTCGGGGTCCCCGAGGGCACCCTGACCAGTCGGCTCTTTCGTGCCCGCGATCGCGTCGCCAGAGAGCTCAACCAGTGAGATCCCAGCTCGCCAGGTGGACGAGCTCAGCGTGGGTGGCATCCCCGATCAGGACGCACGTGTGCCCGCCTCGGCGCCAGGTCACGACCAGCCTGTCGCCCACCTCGACCGCCTGATATTCGACGCCGTTCCTGACAGTCGACTCCCCGCCTGAGGGCCGGGGCAGGCCGGACCCGGACACGATCACGTAGGCGAGGCGTCGAGAGCCTTTCCCGTAGTAGACGACTGTCGCATCGCGCCCGTCGACTTCGCCGTGTCGCACACCGAGTGTGTCCCAACCGGCCCACTGCGCCAGGTTGGGGAAGGCAACTCCCTCCACGTTGGCCGTGAGCTTCGTCGAGCCCGGGCCGAGGGGAGGCGGAGGAGGCCCGTTCGCCGGCTCGCCCGCGAGTGCCGCAGCGTCGGCGACTGTGGGGCTTCCGGGCCCTCCGCTCAGGAAGATCGCAGCCGCCACGGCAAGAACGACGGCGATCCCGGCGACGAGCGCGAGCCGCGGCCAGAGCCGCCGGGTACCGGCTCGTTGGTCGCCTCGCGGCCGCAGCGCCTCGACCCCTTCGACGAGCGAAGAGGGCACCGGCTCTTCGGACAGCGCTCGCGTTGCGGCAAGCGACCGGCGCTGGGACTCGACGAGCTCGTGCAGCTCAGGCGACGCCGCGACACGCGCTTCTACAGCGGCTCTGCGCTCGTCCGGCAGCGTTCCGTCGGCCAGAGCGGCCAGCTCGGCCATTTCCTCCGCAGTCAGCTCCGGAGCCGTGTCACTCATTGCCTCTAGATACCACAGCCTCGCTGTTTACCGGCTTCGCGCGGGCTCGACCCGGCGAGATCGCATCGCCAGATACCCGCCGAGCGCAACCACGGTCACGATCTCGGCAACGCGCGAAGCCATGATCGCCGCAGGGTCGTAGCCCGGCTCCTGGAACCCGAAGACCGGCGTCCGTTCGGCGATCAGAAGAAAGACGAACGACGTTGCGGCGAGACCGATTCCGCCCAGGGCGAGGAGGGCATGTGCCGTCGCTCCGAGCCGTCCGAGCAGCCGCTCGAGCGGAGCGAGCAGCCCGAGACCGATGGCGGTCGCGCCTGCGAAGTTCAACAGGAACAGCGTCCCGATGGTCGGGATCGTCGAGTAGAGGTAGTCGTACTGCTGCAGGTGGACTGCCCCGACAGCCAGAACCGAGAGGGCTCCCAGAATGCGCGCTGCGGCAGACAACCGCGGCGCGTCGAGAACATGCCCGCGCGCCGGAGCCGCGAAAGACTTCCTTTCCAAGACCTGCATCGTTGGCCTCCTTGAACTGTTGCTTTCACTGATAAGGACGCTCACGGCGCACAACCCTTCCCCAAGTTGCGCAATCGATCGGGAAGCACCGTGAGCCGGGATGTCCTTGCCCGGTTCGTGCGTCTCTCCTGAAGAGAGACAGCACACGCCCACTGGAAAGGAACGTCATGACTCAACAGCCGACGAACAGCGGGAGAGAGCTTGCGCACCGCGCTGGAGACGGGATCGACGTCTCCTTGTACTGGAACGAGCGAACGAATCGGATCACCGTCAGGGTCTACGACGCGCGGGCCGACGAAGCCTTCGAGCTCGACGTCGAGGGAGACAGAGCGCTCGACGCCTTTCACCATCCCTTCGCGTATGCCGCGACAGCTAGAGCCGGCGAAGGTGAGGTGGCATTGAGCTGACGACGGCCTGAGCCGATAACTCAGGTGTGTCTGCGGCACACGTCCTGGTGTTTTTCATCGCGTTTGGCATCGGAGCGGTGAACGTGTTCCTGTGGGAAACGACCACCTCTCGGCGAGCGAGAGCGGACCCAGCTGCCACGACACCACCGGGCACACCCGAGCGAGCGGTCGTCCTCGGGCGATCGGCTGTCCTCGAGGGCCATGAGCCGCCGACGACGGAACAGTCCTATTCCCGCAAGCGCCGACCACAGGATCTGAACAGCGCCTGTGAATGAGGTCTTGGTCTCGGTTGACGTCGAGGCGTCCGGGCCCGTACCCGGCCGCTACTCGTTGCTCGCGATCGGCGCCTGCCTGCTCGAATCGACCGACAAGCGCTTCTACATCGAGCTGAAGCCTTCGGTCGAGCGGTTCGACCCGACAGCGGTCGAGATCTCGTGGCCGGAGGAGCCGGCCGAGCGGACGTTGGCAAGGCTCCGGCGTGACGGAATCGAACCTGACGTCGCCATTCGCGCCTTTCGGGACTGGGTGCTTGGCCATGCCACAGATGCGAAGCCCGTTTCGTCGCGTGGAATGCCGCCTTCGACTGGGCTTTCACGCACTACGAGTTCGCGGCGGCAGGCCTCGAAGACCCGTTCGGCCATGCGCCGCTCGACATCAAGTCGTATTGGGCCGGCCGGAGTGGCGTGAGACTCGAGGAGACGCGGAAGAGCCGCCTGCCCTCGTGGGTCTCCGCAGGGCTCGGGGAGCACACCCATCGTGCGGACGAGGACGCCGTGAGACAGGCCGAGATGTTCAGGCGGATGCGCGCGGAGATTCGCGGCTAGAGATAGCGCCAGTCGAAGCGGGTGGGACGACCGTCGTCGTCCAGCGTCAGCATGCCCCACGAGGCTGGCACCCCCAGGGGCAACTCGGAGAGGGCTCCGGGGTTCAAGAGGAGCTTGTGCTCACCGAGCTCGATTCCGTCGAGCAACGGCCGGCCGACCCGATAGAGGGCATCCGATCCTCGACCGTTTGCCGGAGCGCCGAGCGCTGCGACATGCGTATGCCCGACCAGGAGGACGTGCGCGGACGGGATCGCGGCGAACGCAAGATCGACATCCTCGGCGCTCTTCACCCAGTGCCACGTAGGTCGATGCGGACTGCCGTGGGCAAGGACGATCTCTCCGCCCGGGGTCGAAATCCTTTCGAGTGGGCGAAGGTCCATGAGAAGCGGTCGCAAGTCGGGACGATCGCGAAGTTGCGCCGCCGCCAGGCCGATCGGCGAATCGTCCTCCGGTTGGAATGAGGGATCGAGGTCGACCTCGAGCACCATCTCTTCGTGGTTTCCGAGGAGCGTGCGCGTGCAGTGTTTCTGCACGAGCTCGAAGCAGTCGAAGGCGCCCGCTCCGCTGAACGTGTCGCCGAGACACCAGACCTCGGCGCACTCCTCTTCGGCCGCAGCTGCGAGCGCGTCGACGAGCGCACCCAGGTTGCCGTGGACATCCGAGATGACGCCGATTCGCCGCATCGTCGGTTCTTGCATCGGCGTTCGAGCCGCAGAGGGAGACCCTGATCAGAGCTCATTTGATATGTGACTGTTTAGTCACATATAATCCACCCATGATCGACGACGACCGCGTCTTCAAGGCGCTCGCCGATCCGACGCGACGCTTCTTGCTCGACCGGCTCCACGAGCGTGACGGCCGCACGCTGAGCGAGCTCGAGTCGGAGCTGGAGATGACCCGCTTCGGCGTGATGAAGCACCTACGTCTGCTCGAGGATGCCGGTCTCGTCGTCACCCGGCGATCGGGCCGGGAGAAGCTGCACTACCTGAACCCAATGCCGATTCGCCTGATCCACGACCGCTGGATCGACAAGTACAGAGAGCGCTACGTATCCGCGCTCGCAGACCTCAAGAACGAGCTGGAGGAGACAGGATGACGACCATGACGGCCCAGACCACGCAGGTCTATCAACTGTTCATCAAGGCCACGCCCGACCGGGTGTGGGAGGCGATCACGAGGCCCGAGTTCACGACGAGATACTTCTTCGCCTCCCGCATCGAGATGGAGGACGGCAGACGCCGCGCATACGGCCCCAAGGGCGAGCTCTGGGGCGACTCGGCGATCCTCGAGGAGGACCCGCCGCGTCGGCTCGTCCACGAGTGGCAGGGCCTCTACGACCCCGAGCTCGCCGCCGAGGAGACGAGCCGCGTCACGTGGGAGATCGAGCCGCAGGACGACGGCGTCACGAAGCTGACGCTCGTGCACGACCAGCTCGAGGGCGCTCCCAAGACGGCGGAGTCGGTCGCCGGCGGCTGGATGTTCGTCCTCAGCGGCCTCAAGACGCTGCTCGAGACCGGCGAGCCGCTCGGCGGCTGAGAAGAGCGTGCCGACTGTGGAGCGGGACGTCGTGCCCGCTCCACAGCCTGGCCGGGTCCATTTTCCCCGCCCGTCGCCTACCGATGAGATGCCGGCGGCGGGCGTTCGCAACCGCCCCGAGCTGGGAGTGCGCTGCCGAGCGCGACGAGGATCGCGCGAATGTGGTTTCGGACCGTCGCCTCGACCACCCCGAGCTCGGTCGCGATCACCTTGGCGGGACCCCCTCTGCCAGAAGCTGGAGGACGCCCGTACGAGACCGCTTCTCGATCGACGTCGCCGACGGCGGGGACATGGAGGCGAGGGGCGACATCGTCGAGCACGAGTATTCGATCGAGCGCGCCGGCACCAAGGTCGCCCAGGTCTCGAAGAGCTGGTTTCGCATGCGCGACACCTACGGGACGAGATCGCGGAGGCCGAGGACGACGCGCTCATCCTCGCGGTGGCGGTCTGCATCGACCAGATGGCCCACGATGTCCACTAGCGGCCGCCGGGCCTTCGCAGTTCAGCGGAGTGGGATTTCCTGTGACCGTTCCTCTTCTGGCCGAGGCCCGAAGATGCGCCGCTCGCTCTCGTCGATCGCCACGTCGTTGATGCTTGCTTCGCGTCGCCGCATGAGGCCGTTCTCGTCGAACTCCCAGAGCTCGTTGCCGTAGCTGCGCCACCATTGGCCGTTGCGGTCGTGACTCTCGTACTGGAAGCGCACCGCGATGCGGTTGCCGTCGAAGCACCAGAGGTTCTTCCGCAGCGCGTAGTCGATCTCCCCTTCCCATTTGCGCCGCAGGAACGCGACGATCTCGGCGCGACCCGAGAAGAACTCCTCTCGGTTTCGCCACTCCGAGTCCTCGGTGTACGCGAGCGCGACCCGCTCGGGATCACGGGTATTCCAGGCGTCCTCCGCGGCCTGGACCTTCTGCGCCGCGGTTTCCTGCGTGAACGGGGGCAGCGGAGGCTTGGCTTCGCTCATGACGATCCTTTCGTCGTTGTTGCCGCACGCGGGGCAATTCTCCGTGACTGCCGCGTCGCCGGAAGGAGGTGTTGCTGCGCAAATCCACCGACGCCCCATACGAGCGCTCCCCGATGCCGGGCGGCTTCGGTGGAGGGACCCTGGAGGTAGCCAAATCGAGGGGTGATTTCCATGTCCACCTACACGCATCCGGTCTCGCGGGCGATTCCGGAAATCGTGCGGGGTCTCGTCTGGTTCGCCGTCGTCTGCCTGGTCGCGTTCCTCGTGCCCTACGTCGGCGTCTCGGTCCTCGACCTCCAGCACGACCTCTTCTACCTCGTCTACTTCGCCGTCACGATCACTGTGCTCGCGGCGTATGTGCGGGTCGAGCACGTCGAGGTGGCCAAGATATTCCGGAACCGCTGGCGCTGGAGCCTCGGCCTCGGGGTCCTTCTCGCCGGCCTCCTCGTCTTCAACGTCTTGAACACCGAGGACGCCACGGGGCGGCCTCACGGCGCCTACTTCGTCTTCGAGCTGCTCTGGCGCGG
>Ga0111538_10007484_pt1 | contig 14711 bp, 14 predicted proteins | sample SoiMethybrSBSTD1_FD_79669 | JGI IMG/M metagenome (GOLD analysis project Ga0111538, IMG submission 79669) | Bulk soil microbial communities from a Populus tree surrounding site in Tennessee, USA - Soil MetaG P. TD hybrid SBSTD1 (version 2)... | ecosystem: Environmental > Terrestrial > Soil >... | reverse complement strand
GTCTGCGGAGCGGCCACGCCGGGGATCGTCACGTCGGCGTCGGCGTCGATCAGGTACTGCACCATCATCATCGCGTGGTCGCGCTCCTCGAGCGCCTGGCGATAGAAGAAACGCGCCAATTGCGGGAGCGTTTCGGCGTCGTAGTAGACGGCGCAGGCGACGTACTGCTGGTGAGCCGCGAACTCGTTCGCGATCTGCTCGTTGAGCCGGCTGACGAAGGTTTCGGCGGGCATGGGCGGCGATGCTAGCCTGCTCGCCCTCGATGGGGCGACTGAAGCTGGTCAAGACCAAGCGGCGCTGTTGCAAGTCCAACCCGCGCTGTAAGCGCTGCCCTGTCACGTGCAAGCGTCTCGAGAAGGCCGGACACGCGGTGCGGCAGGACAGCCGGCACTACCTGGTCGAGCTCGACATCGGCAAGAAGACGCTCAAGGCCGCTCGCGCGCGGTAGCTCCCGATATCCTGGCGGCGCAATGGCCACCTGCCTCGTCACGGGTGGTGCGGGATTCCTCGGATCGCATCTGTGCGATGAGCTGCTCGCTCGCGGCCATCGCGTCATCTGCGTGGACAACTTCGAGACGGGATCCCTCGCCAACATCGAGCACATCCGGCGCCCGGAGTTCCGCCACGAGCACCGGGACATCATCGAGCCGTTCTTCATCGACGAGCCGGTGGACGTCGTCTACCACTTCGCCTCGCCGGCGTCGCCGATCGACTACCTGCGGCTGCCGCTGCACACGCTCAAGGTCGGCTCCTACGGCACCCACCACGCGCTCGGGCTCGCCAAGCAGCACCGCGCGCGGTTCCTGCTTGCGTCGACGTCCGAGGTCTACGGCGACCCGCAGGTCCACCCCCAGCCGGAGACGTACTGGGGGCACGTGAACCCGATCGGCCCGCGCGGCGTGTACGACGAGGCCAAGCGCTACGCCGAGGCGCTGACGATGGCCTACCACCGCCAGCAGGGCGTCGACACGAGCATCGTGCGGATCTTCAACACGTACGGCCCGCGCATGCGGCCGCACGACGGTCGCGCGATCCCGACGTTCCTGCGCCAGGCGCTCCAGGACCGGCCGATCACGGTCTTCGGCGACGGATCGCAGACCCGCTCGTTCTGTTACGTATCGGACCTCGTGGACGGGATCATCAAGCTCGCCGAGTCAGGCGCGCACCAGCCCGTGAACATCGGTAACCCGAACGAGTTCACGCTGCTGGAGTTGGCGCAGACGGTGATCGAGGTGACCGGATCGCGATCGGAGATCCTCCACGAGGCGCTCCCCACGGATGACCCGAAAGTTCGCCAGCCGGACATCGCGCTGGCCCGCGAGCTGCTGGGATGGGAGCCTGCGGTTGAGCTTCGGGACGGCCTGAGGCGCACACTCGACCAATCTGGCGTCGAGGCGCTCACGGGCATCGGAACGACGTAAACGCCGCTACCCGCGCGCCCCGCGCGCGTTCATGCACGAGAGCCTTCGAACTTGGCCGACGCGCCCACACAAACACCGCAACGCCCCGACACCGCCCGTGAGCCGGTGCCGGTCACGCTTCCGTCCGTCGACGTGCGGCGCAAGCGACCGCCCGCGCTCGCGTTCCTGCTGCGGCTGGAAACGCTGCGCAAGGCGCTGCGCGTGGCCTCGCTGCTCGTGCTCGACGTGGCGGGCGTGTTCGCTGCGATCTACGTGGCGCTGATGGTCAAGGCCGTGCTGCGCTACGGCGACTGGGCGTGGCACGCGTCGTACGACGAGGCGCGCCGCAACGTCGCGTTCGCCTCGCTCGTCACGGTGCTGCTGTTCGCGCGCTCCGGCCTCTACGCGTCGCGCGCCGAGCGCCCGGGCCTGGCGAAGATCGTCTCCTGCCTGTTCCAGGTGACGGTCGTCGCCCTCGTCTTCGCGCTCATCAACGGCGAGGACTACTCCAGCTACTACATCTTCTACGGCACGCTCGCGTTCGGGATCGCCTTCATCGGCTCGCTGCGGTGGGGCTACGAGTGGCTGACGGGCCTGATCCTGCGCGCCGCCGGCTACCGCCGCCGCGCCGTGCTGGTGGGCTCCGGCAAGCACATCGAGGATGTGGCGCACGCGCTGATCGACGAGGTGCACGCTCCGGTCGAGATGGTCGGCTTCATCTCGCTGACGCCGCGGCCCAACAACGGGCTCCGCTCGCTCGGCCGCTTCGAGGACCTCCCGGCGGTGCTCGACGCGCACCGCGTCCAGGAGGTCATCATCGCCGACCCGGACTTCCCGCAGGAACGCGCCGTCGACCTCGTGGACCAGTGCCACCGGCGCGGCGTGACCGTGCGGATCGCGCCTTCGACGATGGAGATCCTCGTGCACCGTGCCGAGTTCGTGCCGGGCGCGTCGGTGCCGCTGTTCGAGCTGCGCCCGCCGGTCTTCGACGGGTTCGACTATGCGGTCAAGCGCTCGTTCGACTTCATCGTGGCCGTGCTGCTGATCATCGTGCTCAGCCCGCTGCTGCTGGTGCTCGCCGTCGCTGTCGCTGTGTCCTCGCGCGGCCCGATCCTCTACCGTTCGCTGCGGCCGGGTATCGGCGGTGAGCCGTTCTCGTGCCTGAAGTTCCGCACGATGCGCAGCGACTCGGACCAGATGCAAGCGGACCTCGAGTCGCTCAACGAGGCCTCGGGCGCCCTGTTCAAGATCCGGCACGACCCCCGGCTGACACCGATCGGCCGCTTCCTGCGGCGCTACTCGCTCGACGAGCTGCCGCAGCTGTTCAACGTGGTCGCGGGCCAGATGTCGCTGGTCGGGCCGCGGCCGCTCCCGCAGCGCGACTTCGACCAACTCGAGGAGTGGCACAAGAAGCGCTACCTCGTCCTGCCCGGGATCACCGGCCTGTGGCAGGTCTCCGGCCGCTCGGAGCTCGACTTCGACGACCTCGTCCGGCTCGACTTCCTGTACCTGGAGCGCTGGTCCGTGGGCCTGGATCTGGCGATCCTGCTCAAGACCGTGCCGGCCGTGCTGACCCGGCGCGGCGCCTTCTGACTTGCTGGCCGTCGCGCTGCTCGCCGCCGCGCTCGGCACGCAGGCTCACAACGTCGCGGTCTCGATCTCTCGCGACGGTCCGCGGCCCGCGGCCGGCCGGCTGGAGCGGCGCGCCCAGATGCGGTTGCGGCGCCGGTTCGAGTCCGCGGGCCTCGCGGTGCGCGTGCAGACGTTCTCCACGCCGCGGGGGCGCTCGCGCAACGTGATCGGCATGCGGCGCGGCGGCCGCTGCCTGCGGGTAGTCATGGCGCACTCGGACACCGTGCCGCCGTCGCCGGGCGCCGACGACAACGCATCCGGCCTCGGCGCTCTGGCCGAGCTCGCCACGCGGCTCGACGCGCTCGACCCGCCGTGCACGGTCTGGCTCGTCGCCACCGGCGCCGAGGAGCGCATCTACACCGGCTCGCCCGACCACCTCGGTTCACTCGCGCTGACCGAGATCGTGCCGCGCCGCCGCCTGCGCTACGCGCTCTCGCTCGACGAGGTCGGCCGCGGCACGCACTTCCGCCTGCGCTCGCCGGCAACGCGCCCGCGCAAGCGGGTCGAGCGCGAGCTGCTGTCGGCGCGGATCGACTGGCAGCGCGACGACTCGACGGGCAACTCCGACCACCGCGAGTTCGAGCTCGCGCGCATGCGCGGCGTCAAGCTCGGCGTGCTCGACAACCCGTGCCGGCATACCGCCTGCGACACGCCGGACCGGCTCCAGCGGCGCGCGTTCGCGATCGTGCTGCGCGCGGTCGAACGCGCGCTGACCCGGCGTTGAAGAATCAGAAGGCGCCGGGTACGGTCCAGGCATGCGGTTGGCGTGGTGGGCGGCCGCGACGGTTGTGGCGGCCGTGGCGGTGCCGGTAGCTTCGTCCGGGTCTGAGCCCGTGCGGGCACAGCGCGCGGCGACGGAGTGTGTCGACCTCGCGCCGGTAGCCGGCTTCAACACGGTCGTGCTCGGCGACCACCGCATCACGAACAACGACGTGTACGGGCGGGTGGCGATCGGCGGCGACGCGCTCTTCAACACGCTCGCGCCGCAGGGCTCGATCAGCCTCGGCAACGGGTTGTCGCCGAAGGACGTCAACCGGAATGACCTGATCGTCCGTGCCGACATCGTGTCGCCTGGCAACGCGAGCGTGAACAGCGGGAGCGTGATCTACGCCGGCGCGCTGCACGGGAGCATCGGCGCGTACGGGACCGTGACGAGGGTCGATCCGGCGGACCTGCCGCTGGACTTCGACGACGTGTTCGTGCGGCTGGCCGCGCTCCAGGACAGCTGGGCCGACATCCGGGATCAGAAGGACCCACAGGTCATCGGATCCGGCAGCAACACGCGCGTGCGCTTCGTCGGCACCAGCAGGACACTGAACGTGTTCTCGGTCAGCGCGGCGGAGCTGCAGCGCGCGGCGACGATCCAGATCGGCGTTCCCGGCGGCACGGCCACCACGCTGATCAACGTCTCCGGCCGGTCGTACACGAGCGCCGATCGACCGACCACCGACACGACGTTCAACGTCGGGGATCCGGTCGGGAACGACTTCGAGAAGGTCGGCGTCGGCGACACCACCTCGGACAAGGCCAAGGCGCGGGCCAGGGTGGTGTGGAGCTTCCACGAGGCGGACACGGTGCAGATCGGCTCCGACGCCACACAGGGACCAACGGTGAGGTGGGAGGGCACGGTGATCGCGCCGAAGGCGACCGTGCTGCTCGGCCGCAGCACGGACCTGATCGGGACGCTGGTCGCCGGGCGACTCGAGCAAACGGGCACGGCACGGCTGCCCGGTCTCGCGGCCGGCGCCTGCCTCCCGCCTCCCTGCGAGCCGATCGGTCCGACGGAGCCGGAGGAGCCGGGGGAGCCGACGCCGGAACCGCCGCCGCTCCCGTCCCAGCCGATCCAGCCGGCACCGCCCGGAGCCTCACGGCCGCCGGACACCGGCGCAATCGCCGGCCAGCAGGCCGGATCGACGCGGCTCGTCCTGTGCAAGCGCCGCAGTCGCGCGCGCGCGCGCGCGGGCGGGACGGTCACGTTCCGCCTGGAGATCCGCAACGTCGGCCTGGCGCGGGCAGAGCGCGTCTCCGTCTGCGACCGGCTGCCCGCGGGCCTGCGAATCCTCCGGGCGCGCGGCGCACAGGTGCGCGCCGGCCGCGCGTGCTGGCGGTTCGACACCGTTCGCGACGAGCGCACGATGCATCTGACCGCGCGGGCGAACGACACGGCGAGCGGCGTGATCCGCAACGTCGCGCACGCGCGGGCCGCGAACGCCCCGACCGCCAGAGCGCGCGCACGGATCCGCGTACTCGCGGCTCCGGTCGAAGCGTGTCCCGCCGTCGCGCGGCGGTTCTGCTAGCCGGTTAGCATCGCTCCATGCAGACCGTTCGCGTGGCAGCGATCCAGGCCACACCCGTGATCCTCGACGCCGACGCGTGCGTCGCCAAGGCGATCCGGCTGTTCGAGGAGGCGGCCGGGCAGGGCGCGCAGCTCGCCGTCCTGCCGGAGACGTTCATCCCGCTGTATCCGTCGAACCGCTGGGCCAAGGGCGCTGCGGGGTTCAGCGGCTGGGACGAGCTGTGGGAGCGGATGCACGCGCACTCGGTGGAGATCCCGGGTCCGCTCGTCGACGAGCTGGTCGCCGCGTGCCGGCGGCTCAAGCTCCACGCGGTCGTCCCCGTCAACGAGCGCGACGGCGGGTCGCTCTACAACACGTTCGTCACGCTCGGCCCGAACGGGCTGCTGCACAAGCACCGCAAGCTGATGCCGACGCAGCAGGAGCGGCTCTTCCACGGCATCGGCGCGGGCACCGACCTGCAGCCGGTCGACACCGCGCTCGGCCGCATCGGCGGGTTGATCTGCTGGGAGAACCGGATGCCGCTCGCCCGCTGGGCGGTCTACCAGGGCGCGCCGCAGATCTGGGTCGCGCCGACGGCCGACGACTCCGACGGCTGGATCGCCTCGATGCGGCACATCGCGATCGAGTCCGGCGCGTTCGTCGTCTCGGTCCCGCAGTACATCCCCGGCAGCGCGTTCCCGGACGACTTCCCGGTCCCCGTCGACCATGACGTCGTCTATGGCCGCGGCGGCGCAGCGATCATCGAGCCGACGTGGGGCGAGGTCATCGCCGGTCCGGTCTACGACACGGAGACCGTTCTCGTGGCAGACTGCGACCTGCGGGCAGGGTTGCACGCGAAGCGCTGGTTCGACGCGGTGGGCCATTACTCCAGGACGGACGTCCTCACGCCCAGCAACTGACTGCAGGGCGCCGCGCGTTATGCCGACGACTAGACGTGCGTGTCCCGTGTCCCGAGATATCGCGGCCATTTCGGCCCTGATGAAGCCCGCCGCCTGCTGTGGCGCGCGGGGTTCGGTCCCAAGCCCGGCCAGGCGGAGAAGCTCGCCAAGCGCGGGCTCGATGCCGCCGTCCACTCGCTCACGCACCCGCGCTCGCAGCGGCTGAAGGGCCCCAAGCCGCGCGACGAGGACGGGCGGCCGCTCGCCCCGCGCGACGCCTGGAGCCACGACCACTGCTGGTGGCTGGATCGCATGGTCCGCACGCAGGCGCCGCTCGTGGAGCGGATGACGTTGGTCTGGCACGACTGGTTCGCGACCAGCAAGGACTCCGCGCCGACCGCGCTGATGCTGCGCCAGAATGCCATGCTGCGCCGCCACGCGCTCGGCTCGTTCGAGCAGCTCGCGCTTGCCGTGAGCCGCGATCCGGCGATGCTGCTGTGGCTCAACGGCACCGACAACAACAAGTGGGACGTCAACGAGAACTACGCGCGTGAGCTGATGGAGCTGTTCACGCTCGGCGCCGGCCGCGGCTACACCGAGCGTGACGTGCGCGAGCTGGCGCGGGCGCTGACCGGCTGGCGCAACGACTGGTCGGAAGGCCGCGGCCCCCACGACTTCCGGTTCGACCGCGAGTTCCACGACCGCGGCGTCAAGCGCGTCCACGGCAGGCGCGGCCGCTTCGACTGGCGCGACGCGGTGCGCCTGAACGTCCGCCACCGCAAGCACCCGTCGTTCCTCGTCAACAAGCTCTGGGGCTACTTCATCCCGACGCCGCCGCCGCGCGGCACCGCCCGCGCGCTCGAGCGCATGTACATCGCGCACGACCGCAAGGTCCGCCCGCTGCTGGACGCCATCCTGCGCCACCCGCACCTCTACGACCCCGGCCGCCGGATGGTCAAGCCGCCGGTCGTGCAGGCGGCCGGGATGCTGCGGGCCGTCGGCCGCGGCATCGACACGACCGCGTGGGGCTGGCTGTGCGACCAGGCGGGGCAGCTGCTGTTCATCCCGCCCAACGTCTCCGGCTGGGACGACTCGCGCTGGCTCGACACCGCCACGTTCCGGGCGCGCTGGCAGATGGCGACGGAGATCTGCAGCACGGCGCAGATCGACGACGACGTCAAGGTCTCCGGCAAGGCCGACGTGCTGGTCACACGCGCCGCTCGCTTCTGGCACACGCCGCTCTCGCGCACCACGCGGCAGGCGCTCGAGCGCTACGCCGCCGGTGCGCTGCGCTCGGCGAACGCGGACTGGGAGCGCGAGACCTACCCGCGGCTGACCGAGAACGCGCTGCGCATGCTCGTCGCCGTCTCCCCCGACTACCTGACCTCGTGAGCCACGACTCCCGCATCTGCTGCGCCGACCACGCCCGCGCCGGCTCTGGCCTCCCCGCCGTCGAGCCCGGGATGCCGACTCCCGCCGGCACCGGCCTCTCGCGGCGCTCGTTCCTGCTCCAGTCGGCGGGACTCGCGCTCGCGGTCTACGGCGCCGGGCGGCTCTCCGGTCTGCCTGCGTTCGAGGAGGGCATCGCGCGCGCGCAGTCCGGCCGGGCCGGGACCGTGCTCGTCAACGTGTTCCTCGACGGCGGGGCCGACAGCATGTCGATCCTCGCGCCGACCGGCGACCCGCGGTACCGCAAGCTGCGGCCCAATCTCGCGCTGCCCGGCGGCGGCCGCGTCTTCGCCGAGGACCACCGGCTGACCTGGCACCCGGCCGCGGCGCCGCTGGCGACGCTGCACGGTGAGGGCAAGGTGACGGTGCTGCCGGCGGTCGGCTACGACCACCCGGACCAGTCGCACTTCGTGTCGCGGCACTTCTGGGAGGTCGGGACCCTCGACCCCGGGCTGCGCACCGGCTGGCTCGGGCGCCTGCTCGACCGGATCGGCACCGCCGACAACCCGCTGCAGGGCGTGTCGATGGGCGGCAGCCTCGGGCCGTCGCTGGCGGCGGCGCGCGTGCCGGTGGCCGCCGTCGACGCGCCGGAGGACTTCGGCTTCTGGGCGCCCGGCTCGTGGGGCCCGCCGGGCGACCTCGCGATCCCGGCGTTCGCCGACGTCGGCCGCGCGCTGGCCGGCGCGCGTGATCCCGCGGTCGCGCAGGCGGCACGTGCCGCCGCGTTCGCGGGCGGCGTGCGGGCGGCGCTGGCGCCGTTCGGCAAGGACGGCGAGCCGACCTACACGCCGCGCGCCGCGTACCCGGCTTCCAGCAAGGAGCGGTTCCCGAAGCGGCTGGCCGGCCTGGCGGCGATGCTCGGCGCCGGGCTGCCGATCCGCTGCGCCACGCTGTCGGCGCCGGGCGCCTGGGACACGCACGCCGACCAAGCGTCGACGCTGACCGAGAACCTCACGTTGACCGCGTCCAGCCTGTACGCGTTCCAGCGCGATCTCGAGGCGCGCGGGATCGCCGACCGCGTGCTCACGCTCGTGTGGTCGGAGTTCGGGCGGCGGGCGGAGGAGAACGGGTCGGGGACCGATCACGGCGCGGCCGGCATCGGCTTCGTGATCGGCACGCGCACGACGGGGCGGATGGTCGGCGAGTTCCCGGGGCTCGCGACGCTCGACGACCACGGCAACCTGCGCGCCACGTCCGACTTCCGCGGGCTCTACGCGTCGCTCACCGCCGACTGGTTCGGGGTCGATCCCGCCGGCGTGCTCGGCGGCGGCGCGAGCGTCGCGCGGCCGAAGGTCGTGCGATGAGGCGCGCCGCGCTGCTCGCGCTCGTCCTGAGTCTCGCCGCGGCGGCACCGGCCGCCGCCGCGCCGGCGCGACTGCTCGTCGAGTCGCGCGAGTTCAACCTCACGCTGTCGCGCGGCAAGGTCAAGCCGGGGCACGCGATCGTCCAGCTCGCCAACCAGGGCGAGGACCCGCACGACCTGGCGATCAAGCGGATCGGCGGCAAGCGCCGCGGCACGATCGCCGAGACGCGGCCCGGCGCGCTGGGCGAGTGGGAAGGCCGCCTGCGGCGCGGCCGCTACCGGCTCTACTGCACGCTCGAGGGCCATCGCGCGCTCGGCATGCGCGCGGTCCTACGGGTGCGCTGAGCGCCGCCGCAGCACGCGCTCGTCGCCGCGCCGGAGCGTGACGTGCTCGCCGTCGAGGTGTTCGAGGTACGCCTGCGCGTACTTGCGTGATGTGCCGAACAGGTCGCGCACGCCCGCGAGCGTGATCGAGCCGTCGCGCTTGATCGCGGCGACGATCTCCGCGCGGACCACCGCGAGCGCCTCGGGGTGCACATGCATTGAAGGCCCGAGCCGGACGGCGCGTCCGTGTGCGCGCAGGGCGGCGAGGTCGTCGGCGGAGAGCTCGGCATCGAGCGGCGGGGTCGCACCGGCCTCCTTCAGGCGCGCCTCGGTAGCGAGTGCGGCGTCGGTCAGCGGCGGTAGCTCGGCCTCGGGCATCTCCGGCGGCGGCGGGGCCGGCTCCTCGATCACCTCGCCGCGCTCGAGCCGGGCGAGGCGGGCGAGCAGGTCGCGCGACGGCCCGTGCCGGCGCGGCGTCGGGTCGAGCACGACGCCGCCCCCGAGCGTGTCCGGCGGCGCGAGCGAGCGGATCACCAGCCGGTCGCCGCGCAGCGGCACGATCGGCTCGTCGAGCCGCAGCTGGAAGTAGCGGCCGCCGAGCTCCACGAGCCGGGCCGGTGACTCGCGCGTGCCGTGATGGACGGCGATGCGCGTCGGGCGGTCCGCGAGCTCCAACGCGGCGTCGACCCGGTAGCTGGGCGCGATCGCGTCGCGCGCGGCGATGACGTCGCCGCGGGCGACCTCGTCGCGGTCCACGCCCGCGAGGTTCAGCGCCACGCGCTGGCCGGCGTCGGCGCGGTCGACGGCCTCGTCGTGGACCTCCACGCCGCGGATCCGCGCGCGGCGGCCCGCCGGCTGGATCACGACCTCGTCGCCGCGCGCGGCGGTCCCGGACCACAGCGTGCCGGTGACCACCGTCCCCGCCCCGCGGATCGTGAACACGCGGTCCACATGCAACCGGAGGGGCGCCGGCGACGCGGCGCGATCCCCGGCGCCGGGCGAGGTCACGCCCGCCGGCCGCTCGGCCCGGCCGGGCACGCGCGCGGCGGCGCGGTCGAGCGCCGCGCGCAGCTCGTCGACGCCCGCGCCCGTCTTCGCCGACACGGCGACGATCTCCGCGCCCGGCAGCAGCTCGGTGGCCTCTTCGCGCGCGATCTCCGGATCGGCGACGTCGGCCTTCGTGATCGCCACGACGCCGACGTCGACGCCGAGCGCAGCCAGCACGGTCGCGTGCTCGCGCGTCTGCGGCATCACGCCGTCGTCGGCGGCGACGGTCATCAGGTAGAGGTCGATTCCGGTCGCGCCGGCGACCATCGTGCGCACGAAGCGCTCGTGGCCGGGCACGTCGACGACCGACAACCGCCGGCCCGAGGGCAGCGTCAGCGGCGCGTACCCGAGCGCGATCGAGATGCCCCGCGCGCGCTCCTCCGGCAGCCGGTCGGTGTCGACGCCGGTGAGCGCCCGCACGAGCGCGGTCTTGCCGTGGTCGATGTGGCCGGCGGTGCCGAGCGTGAGCGGAGTCATGCGAGGACTCCGAGTCGGGGCAGGACCTCGTCGCGCACGGTCGCCAGGACCGTCTGGCGGCGGTACGGGGCGAGCGCGACGGCGGCGCGAACGGCGTAGGTCGGGTCGTGCATCGTCAGGCCGGCGGTGAGCGCGGTCGCCAGCGCGCCGGCGGACACGTCGGCGGCCACGAGCCCGGGCGCCAGGCGCCGCGCGAGCGGCAGCGCCTCATAGGCGCCGGGCGACGGGACCGTCACGAGCGGCGTTCCGAGCGCCAGCGCCTCGAGCTGCGCGAGCCCGTGGTCCTCGCGGCGCGAGGCGTTGACGAACACGCGCGCGCCGGCGACATGCTCGAGCCAGGCGTCGCGCGGGAGCGCGCCCACCCAGTCGATCCCCGGCGGCTCCGCGATGCCGTGGCGCGCGAGCCAAGCCACGCCGGTGGCGCGGTCGCAGCCGCCGATCGTGAGCCGCTCGCCGGGCGCGGCGTGCGCCCATGCCTCGCACAGCAGGTCGAGGCCGCGCTTCCACATCCAGCCGACGTACGCGACGACGCCCGCGCGGCGCGGCGCGCTCGCGCCCGGAACGTCGATCGGGACCGGCAGCCGCACCATCGGCGTGCCGCCCGCGACCGGCGCGGCGGCCTGCGCGGCCGCCTCGCCCCACGGCAGCAGCAGGTCGGCGGCGGCGAACACCTGCCGCTCGCGCGTGCGCTGCCACAGGCCGCTGACCCCCGCGCGGTTGAGCGCGGTCGGCGAGTCGAACCGGATCGCCCACGGCACCCGCGGCCGGGCGAGCAGCAGCGCGGTCGTCGCGCTCGAGACGATCAGCGCGCGAGCGTCCTCGGCCGCCCGCTGGGCGCGCCGCGCGGCGAGCCCCTCGACGAGGTCGATCACCGTGATCTGGCGGCGCAGCTTGCCGGTCGCGCCGAAGCGCACGCGGACCATCCGGCAGCTTGCCCCCGCCTCCTCGATCAGCTCGGCGAGCGCGTCGTCGGCGCGCCGCAGGCCGAGCGTGGTGCCGAGCGAGAGGAGGGCGACGTCAGGCATAGCCCAGCCGACCTTCAAGCGCAGCCTGCATGTCCGCACGTCGCTGCTGAACCGGCACGCCGACGCAGTGCACGATGCGCGGATTCTCGACGCGCGACAGGTAGGCCCAGTTCCACTCGGGCGCGAGGAACTGGGTCCGGTCCAGATACGGGGAATGACGCACGCGCCGGCACGGGCGCGGGCGGCCGGGGAGGAGCCGCTCGAGGCGGTTGAAGCGCGGCACGTCGTAGCCGAGGGCGTCGACCAGCGCGGCGTTCTCCCACCACGGGTGGTCGATGAACCGCGACGCCGCCCACACCTTCGCGAGCAGCTCGTGCGCGAAGTCGCCGGCCCGCCAGACCATCACGCCGGTGTTGGGGATGCGCTCCTCGCCGCGGCGGTGCTCGACGAGGCCGAGCTGCGCCGTGGGCTCCAGCTCGTCGGCGATGTCGACGCTCCCGTCGACGACGACCGCGTCGGCGTCGATCCAGACCACGACTTCGAACTCCGCGAGCAGCTGCTGGAGCATGCGCACCTTCGTCCACGCCGGCGGGCGCCGCGGGTCCGCCTCGCGGCCGACGACCAGGTCGTAGCCGTGGCGCTCGGCGTAGGCGCGGAACGTCGGCTCGGAGATGTCCAGCAGCGCGGCGTGCGGACCGGCGCCGATCGAGCACAGCGCCTTCCTCATACGAGGTCGCGGTAGATCGCCGCCACGCCCGCCGCGCACGCGTCCCAGTCGAAGCGGCGGGCGGACTCGCGCGCGCGCTCCGCCATCGCGGCGCGCCGTCCGTTCTCGGCCAGCTCGCGCACGGCGGCGCCGAACGACGCGGCATCCGGCGCGACGAGCAGGCCACTCTCGCCGTCCACGAGCGCCTCGCTCGTCGCGGTCCCGCGGGCCGCGATGACCGGCACGCCGCGCGACTGCGCCTCGGCGATCACGAGCCCGAAGCCCTCGAGCGTCGAGCCGAAGAGCAGGATGTCGGCGCTGTCGTACAGGCGCCACTTGTCCTCCTCGGACACGCGGCCGAGCAGCCGCACGCCATCGCCGTGCAGCTCGGGTGCGAGCGGCCCGTCGCCCGCGATCACGAGCGAGGCTTCGACGTTGGCGGCGCGCAGCGCGGCGACCGCGAGGTCGGGCCGCTTGCGCGCCTCCAGGCGCCCGAGGTACAGCAGTCGCAGCCCCGGTCCCGGCCAGGCGTCCGGCCAGCCGGCGGTCGTCGGCGGCCGCTCGACACCCTCGGTCACGACGTGGATGCGGTCGGCCGGCACGCCCGCGGCGATCAGCTCGTCGCGCGAGTGCTCGGACACGGTGATGACCGCGTCGGCCCGGCGCGCGATCGCCGCCTCGAGCCGCGCCCAGCGCGGATACAGGTGGTGGTGGTGCAGCACGATCGGCACGCGGGCGCGCGCGAGCGCGCGGCCGAGCAGCAGCGCCGGCCCCGTATGGCGGACCGAGTGCCCGCGCAGGACATCGACCCGCCTGCCGCGCAGCAGCCGGACCACGTACGGGAGGTAGACCAGCGGCGCGAGCACCCAGTGCGGGCCGCGCGACCCGCGCCGGAGCCCCAGCGGCGGCCGGGCGCGAGGGCGACGACGGCCGAGCACGGTGATTCGCCACCCCGCGGGCGGGCTCGCCGCGCGGTGGTCGCGCGGGAGGCCGAGCTCGAGGTCGATGCCGTGCGCGGGGAGCCGGGCGAGCAGCTCGCGTTCGTAGACCTCGCCGCCAACCGTCGAGTCGGGCCGCAGCGCGTAGTAGTGCGGCCCACCTGCAGTCAGCCTCACGGCGGGAGAGTCTAGGTGCCGCGGCCCAGGACACTAGGCTGCGCCGATGCGCCGGCACGCCCACGCGCTCGCCCGCCGCGTGCTCGGCCGGGCGTATCCGCGAGCGCTCCGGCGCTGGCGCCGCGCGCAGGGCGCCGCCCGGGCACGGCGACGTGCGCGGGCGACCCGCCGGTTCGTCGCCTGGCACGGGCTCGAGGTCAGCGGCGGCCCGTTCGCGGGCCTGCGGTACACCGACACGCTCCCGCACACGCTGGTGCCGAAGCTGCTCGGCGTCTACGAGCGCGAGCTGCACGGCGCCGTCGAGGACGTGATCCGGGCCGAACCCGAGGTGATCGTCAACGTCGGCGCGGCGGACGGCTACTACGCGGTCGGGCTCGCCCGCCGGTGCCCGGCGGCGCGCACCGTGGTGTTCGAAGCCGACGATGACCAGCGCGCGCTGCTCAACGGCGTGATCGCGGCGAACGGCGTGACCGCCGAGGTGCGCGGCGCCGCCACGGTCGAGCTTCTGCGCACGATCGCTGCGGACGTGGTGTTCATGGACTGCGAGGGCTGTGAGCGGGCCCTGCTCGACCCGGCCGCGATTCCGTGGTTGAGCGGCGCGACGATCATCGTCGAGCTGCACGACGTGTGGGATCCGGGCGTCGGCGCGGCCGTGACCGAGCGGTTCGCCGCCACGCACGACATCGTCGTGATCCCGTCCGGCCCGCAGCCGCCCCGCGGGGTGCTGTCCGAGCAGCGGCCTGGGCCGATGTCGTGGGCGGTCATGACCCCACGGCGCGCGCCACGAGCGTGAGCTCGTCGTCGGCGAGCGTCCGCGGGTCGAGCAGCACACGGTCGTCCTCGATACGGGCGATCACCGGCGGGTCGGCGGCCCGCAGCCGCGCCGCGAGGTCGTCGGCGCTCACGCCCGGGAGCGAGACCGCGACGACCGGGCCGGGCAGCTCGAGCAAGGGCAGCGCGCCGCCGCCCACCCGCGCCGTGGCCGCGACGACCTCCGCATGGCGGATCTCCGCCGCGAGCCGGCCGGCGCGCTCGCGCAGGGTGGCGTCGTCGACGGTCAGCATCGCCAGCACGGGGATCTCGCGCCGCGCGCGCTCCGGGTCGCGGTAGAGCTGCAG
>Ga0111538_10007483_pt1 | contig 14711 bp, 10 predicted proteins | sample SoiMethybrSBSTD1_FD_79669 | JGI IMG/M metagenome (GOLD analysis project Ga0111538, IMG submission 79669) | Bulk soil microbial communities from a Populus tree surrounding site in Tennessee, USA - Soil MetaG P. TD hybrid SBSTD1 (version 2)... | ecosystem: Environmental > Terrestrial > Soil >... | reverse complement strand
TAGGCGGTTGACTGCAGTTCGCCGTTTCAGTTCGCCGTTTCAGTTCCCGGTTCCCCGTTCCCGCCCTTATCCTCCGCCCGCCACCCGCACAACCACGTCCTGCGGGCGGATCGCCACGTTCTCGCCCGTGCGCGCGACCGCGTCCGCTGACGGCCGGTGCAGGAAGAACCCCTGGACGAGGTGCACGCCGAGTCCCTTCACCGTCTCATATTCTTCCGCGCGCTCAACCCCTTCGGCGATCACCTGCGCTCCCTGGTCGTTCGCGAACCGCACCATCGTCTCCACCAGGTTCTGCTTGATGAAGTTCGTGTCGATGCAGTTGATGAGCGAGATGTCCAGCTTGATGAAGTCGGGCTCGAGGTTCGCGATTGAGCCGAGGCCCGCGTAGCCGCTCCCGGCGTCATCGACGGCGAAGCGGTAACCGCGCTCCCGGAGCGCCTTGAGGTGCTCGCGGAATTTCGGATAGTCCTTGATCGCCGTGCGCTCGGTGATCTCGATGACCACGCGGTGCGGCTCGGCGACTTCGCGGTCCAGCTGGCTGAATTGCGGGTCGGCGAAGTCATGCGGATCCACGTTCAGGAACAGCAGCTCGCCGCGCGTTAGGCGCATCTGCATCGACTCGATGGCCTTGCTGCGGCAGAGGCGTCCGAGCTCCCAGAGGAGGTCGGCCTCGGCGGCGACGTCGAACATGATCTCCGGGCTGCGGAGCGTCCGCAGCGTGCCGCGAGCGAGTGCCTCGTACCCGTACACCTGCCGCGTATCGGCCACCAGGATCGGGTGCAGGTCGATGTACACTGCCCGTTCGCGCAGGCTGCGCTTGAGATCGTCCACGCGCCGCGCACGCTCGCGCTCCTCCACGCTCTTCGCCGCATTCGCCGCTTCGCGGATCCCGCGGTAGATCAGACGCTGGAAGCGGATCTTCGGATTGTAGTAGACGTGCGCACGGCCGACGTAGATCTCGAACAGCGACCCGATCTCCTCGCCGTGCGTGGCTTCGATGCGCCCGCCGACGTGCTCCTGGAGCTTCGGGACGAGCTCGGTGATCTCCGCGTCCGTTACGGCCGCAACGCCGGGCGCTGGCACGTGGAAGAACACGAAGTCATCGTCGTTCGTGAAGCTGACCATCACGCGCGACGAGCGCAGCGCGCTCGCGTCGAGAAACTCACGAACGGCCTGCGCGGTCGTCTCGAGCACGGCATCCAGCTTCTCCCAGCCGTAGATCTCCTCGATCTTCGAATAGCGGACGAAGTTGAAGTAGAGCACGATGAGCTCACCGCGCTCCTTGATCAGCGCGCGCGACCGCTCGATCATCACCGGCAGCGTCGGAAGGCCGGTCAGGTAGTCGTAGAGCATCTGCTCGTACTCCACCCGCTCGATGCGGTCCGCGAGCGCGGCCGCGGCCGGCGCCATCCCCGCCAGTGCCGACCGGATGCGAGCGGCGATCTCTTCCGCGGAGGCCGGAAGCAGAAACCACTCGTCGACCCGAAGCTCGATCGCGCGGCGGCGTGCCGTTTCGCTTGGACAACCGACCACGACCGGCATTGCGAGCGCGCGCGCACGGTCGACGACGTCGCGCAGCGCGTTGGGATTCTCTGTGGTCGTGACGACGACTCGAACGTTCGGGGTCTCCTCAAACGCCGTCGCCAGGTCCCGAGCCGGCCGAACGACGACCGTCCATGAATCGAGGAGCGCGGCCGCGTCTCGAATGGACGCGTCGTCGCTGTCGGTGAGGATGACCGGTTCGTTCACGCGGTCATGGATCGAACGTGTGACGCCTCATGCGGCACCCTGCAGTGCCGCGGCGTTCCGTTCGACCGTGCGCACCAGTCGAGGCAGATCGATCGGCTTCGTCACGTAATCGTCCGCTCCGGTCTGGAGCGCTTGACGTTTGTCTTCCCATTGATCGAGCGCGGTGACCATGATGACGCGTACCCCACGACCGTGCGACGGGTGCTGCTTCATCAGGCGACAGACTTCCCACCCATCCCGCCCGGGCATCATCACGTCGAGAAGCACGATGGAGGGACGCACCGTCTCGAACAGGGCGAGCGCTTCCTCCCCGTTGTATGCCACCGCAACCGGGTACCCCTTGGCCTCGAGGTACTGCCGAACGATATCGGCGTTGTCGTGGTTATCGTCTACGACCAGGACGTTGGGGAGCGTCGCCTCAGGCATGCCGTTGTGTTGTCGAAAGGACGGCCCTGGAGGGGGCAAGTTGCAAGCCAGCCCCCTCCCTGCCGGTACCTAGCGTCGGATCAGCTTCGACAGGCCCGGGGGCGTCCAGGCGAGCGAGAGCCCAAACCCGTCGGAATCGCCGAACGTGTCGGACCCGCCAAACAGCGCGCTCACCCGAAACGCCAGTTGCTTCGTTACGTCGAAGCTTACGCCCAGGTCGAAATCGATTCCGAGATCGGTCTCGCTGTCTTCGTTGTCGGTGCCGCCGCAATCGCTACAGTAGTCGATCGACACTCGAGGATGAATGTACGGCGTGATCGCAAACCCCTCGTCGAGCGGGAAGCGATGCCCAACGGACACTCCGAACGGGATGCGCAGGATGTTGCCGCCATCACCGAATGCGAAGTTGAGGCCCGCCGTGCCGAGAAAATCGAGCGGCATCTCCGCGTTGGCCTGCGTGAACAGGTAGGCAAACTGGGCACCAAGCAGCACCTTGCCGTTGCCCTTCGCGTCGGGATCGGCAAATCCGAGGTCGCCCGTGACCTGCGTGCGCGGCGAGAGTCCCTCCCGCCATTGGAAGACCAGGGTCGTGCCGGCATCGCCCGCATCGGCCACGCCGAAATTGAACTCGCGATTCGTTAGTCGCGGCGGCTGGAAGGCGGGGTACGCCCACGCCTGCGCGTCGACGACTGTCGGCGCGGCGACGATCGTCATCGCGACAATCAGGCGGGCAACCACACGACGAAACGCCGCCGCTCGGCCCGAAGCCGCGGTCGGCAGTGACCCACGTGCGCTCTTACGCATTCAGTTTTTCTCCAGGATCGAATTGGCGCAGTCAGCTAGCGAAACGCGTACGACACCGCGGCGCCGAAGACGCCGCTTGCGCTTCCCGGCACGCCGCTCTCGCCCTTGCTGCCGAACTCGTAGCCCGCTGTGAGCCCGATGTTTCGCGTTAGGACGAGGTCACCGGCGATGGAGCCGCGCATCGTGTTGTCGCCCTGCGCTCGCTTCCCCTGCTCGCTCAGGCGCGACCACACGAAAAATGGCGAGGCATAGGCTGCCACGCTACGCGTTGCGCCGAATGGGAAGCGGAAGCCGACTCCGACGCCAACGGGGACCCGCACGATCGATGTCGTGTCGCGGCGCGCTCCACCGACGCCGCCGAACGCGGCCAGACCGAACCGATCCGCCATCGCGGAGTAGAGAGGAATGGCGACCCGCAGGCCGTACCCCGTCCAGGTCGAGCCTGTATCGGGCCGCACTCCGCCGAGCGCGCCGCTGATCTGGAAGCGCGCCGATGCCGGACCCCACCCAAACGCCATGGCGTACGCGTCGCTTCCAGTGCCGGAGCCGTAGTTCACCGCGAGCGTCATCCCGCTTGCCGCAAACCCGTTCTGAAGGACGGGGACGCTCGGCATCTGCGCGCCGGCAGCGGCGCCGGGACGCGTGAGGATCAGAAGCCCGATGACGACAACGCAAATGCAGACCGGTCGCCGGGATGCGCTGCGAGTCCGTCGTGCGTGCGCGCTCACCAAGCCTGTCTCCGCGTGTGTCATGAGCCTGCCGGGTGCAAACGGCATGCTTGGCCGCGATTCGACCCGAGCGACGCCTGTCGCCAACTGGAGCCCGAGGCATACTCATGTTTGACACAGCTCAGCAATTCCGTACAAATTGGCGCTCGCCATAGGTCCGCGACTGAGCGACAACGGCCACCGCGGATCAGGGGCAGCCTCCCCGGAGGAATCTCTCCTCCCAGTGTGTCGAGTCACCCAACGCCCTGGAGCGATCCCGTGCGCTTCCGTCAGGTCGTCCTCGCCGTGTGCGCGCCAATCGTGGCCAGTTGCGCGTCATCCGGCTCATCCACGAATGCGGCGTCGTCGCCAACGAGCGCCGCGTCAGTCGGCCCCGTCGGCCCCCGCTGGTCCGGTAACCTTACGCCAACCGTGCAGCGGACCGGATCCTTTACCGGCGGAGGCCAGGCGCGCGCGTTCGGCACCGTGATGCTCATGGTCGCCGAGAGCGATCCGAACCGAACGAGAGCGCGCGTCACGGTCGATGTGCCGACGCAGAATCGCTCGTTGCCGTGGGCGATCCTGCCCGGACGATGTGGTGCAGGCTCGCTTCCCTTGATCGGCCAGGACCTGTTTCCGCTGATCGAGGTCGGCAACACAGGGAAAGGGCAGATCGATACCGAGCTTCCGCTCACGCTCCCCACGAGCGGGACGTTTCATCTGAACGTCTACTGGCAGGGCCAGACCCTCGATCAGGTCATGACTTGCGCCAACCTGCGGCGCGACGGCACGAAGTGACCTGAACGCAGACGTTATGCTGTCGACACGGCACGCTCCGAACTGACGCGACCACAATCGGTGACAACGAATCGGGCGGGCGCAAGAACGCGCCCGCCCGATTCGCCCTCTCCATCACCAATCGAAGCAGCATCGGCTGGCTCACGAGCCCAGCCGGACATGAGTCGTTAGGCGTTCTCGATTACGGGTGACCGCCGACGACACGAGCCGCCGACGGGCTGCGGGACGTCGCGCCATCAGGCGGCGGCTTCGGATCGCTCCCTTCGTAACCGCCCGTTATCAGCGAGACGGCGCCGATCGTCGCCGCCACGGCGCCAATCGTGATTCCTGCGGCAATCCATGTCTTTTTCCGCGAGAACTCACGCGTGGAAACCTCACCCACATACGCGCGTGGCAGCCGTACTTCCTCGCCGCTCCAGTGTGATTTGCCCCCTGCGAGCATCTCGACGGATGAGACGTGTACGACCCAGGCACTGTCAGACGGGTCGACTACGCGGCCGTTCACGCGCATCACGCCGGCCCCCATCCGATCGCCGAGCCCAACTCGCCCCTGGTCCGTAATGGTGAGCGAGACGTCGGTCCCCTGTGGCAGCTGCGGCGTGGCCACGCGTTGGTAGGTGTAACAGCCGTTCAAGAAGGGGAACAGCAACGCAGCAACGGCAGCAGCGCATGTTCGGCGCAGCGGACGTCTGAGTGCGCTCGAACCACTGCCTACCGCGAGCAACGGTCCCCCATCGATGGGGACCAGGCGCGCAATGACAATACGATCCTCGTGCATTCGCCCTCCGGAGCTCGGGAACAGTGAAGATGGGCGCGGCCACCCCCAGGCGACTCGGTCCCGGATTTCACAGGCGCTGCATCCGACGTGCCGAGAACCCCGGGGCGCGGCCTCAACAAGGAGGACCGGCCCCTGAGGTTCGGCTTGTTCCCGCACATAGGTTCGGCTACCTACTTGGGATTTCGATCAATGATGTACGTGATGCCGGGCCTCTGGAACACGGCGCCCTGCGGCGCCGCGCTGCCGGCCACTGACCGCGGGAAGGTGAATGCGGAAAAGGCGCTGCCCCCCCTGGTACTGCCGCCAACCGCGTTCAGGTTCGCGGCCGGATCAGCCGCCAGTCCAGGCGGCGCGAGCGAGTCCGCCATGACCGTGGTTTGTCCCGCCGCGGTCACCCGGAGCGCGAGCGGCCCAGGCGTTAGGTTCGAATACGCGGTCGAGGCGAGATACGCGACGTTGGCAAAGAGCGGCGACGCCGGCAGTGGCGTCGTCCCACCAGACGCCGACGCGAACACGTCGACGTTGCCGAGCCCCGTCGCGAGGTTCACCGCGCGCACGGCGACGTTTCCTGTCGCTACCTCGGGGATGTTGTCCGTGAGAACGACCAGCTTGTCGGCCGGAGACTGGCCAGCACGAGCGTAACCAACGTGGATGATCGTGTAGTAGGCGTCGGCCTGCAGCGTCACGGCTTCGTCGATGAGCGGCACCGACGTGATATCGATGTTGGTGCTGGTTGTGAATATCCGCAGTTGGTGCTGCCCAGCGGCGGTGGCCTGATAGGGCGTGAAGCCGCGATAGGTAAGGCCAAATGCGGTTGGCGAGTTCTCGATGATGTCGATGAACCGCCAGTCCATTGCGCTCGTGTCGGGTACGGCATGGAGGAAGCGCGTATAGGCGAGCGGCACCTTGGGCGCGACGGACACTCCGTCGTCCTCGCTGCACGCACCTAACGAGAGCGCGCCCAAGAGCAATAAGGCAATGCGCATTGATTTCATTTCCGGAATCTCCTAGAACCCGTAGGTGCCCTTCACGGCGCTCGACAACCCGCCGCCGCCGAGGTCATAGAACCCGTGTCCGCGAGCGTCCAGCTCCTCGAACGGCACCGGATATTGCGTCGCCGTGTTCACTGCCAGGTCGCCCCAGCCACGCGAGTCGAAGAACCAGGCGCCGAACGTCTGAAACGCCGTCTCCATGCGCTTCTCGTACTTCATCGCTTCGAGAATCGTCCCGCACGCCGTACTGGTAAAGTTCGGTGGCTGAGGAACACGCGGTACACAGCTCGCGCCGCCCGGCACTGGGTCAGTCAGGGTGTTGACCGCTCCCACTAACAGCGGGAGACCGGCGCGCGTGCGGCTGATGTCGATCTTCGCCGCGGCCGCTGCGACGTTGCCGGTGCGGATGTAACCCTCGGCAGCCAGCAGGTCGACCTCCGCTTTCAGGAAATCAGGGAGACTGCCAGTATTGCTGCTCCGGGCGATGTACCGGAAGCGATGAAAGTTGTAGAACGAGGTCCCCCACGGATCGCCCGGTGTGTCCTGCCCGGTACGATTCGCGATGTACGGGAGCGAGGTGTGAGAGCTCGGGATCGTCGAGGCCGTCTGCTGCTGAGCGCGCGTGGTGCCCTGCGGCCAGCGTTTGTCGGGCGACACGATCAGGAAATAGTCACGCTGGAGGAGCGGCTTCGCGAGCCACGCATCGTATCCGCCGGAAACGTCGGCCATACCAAACACCATCGGCGTCATCTGATGCCAGCCGGCATCGACGTGCATCTGGTTCGACTCGAAGCCGATGTTCCATCCCGTGGATCCACCGACCGTGACCAGCACGTCACTTTGGATCCCATTGTTCGCATCGGCAATGACTGCGTTCCAATCGACCTTTTCCCGTTCCCCGAGTGTACGTGCGACGCCTGCTCGGAAACGGGCGCGGTACGAACGCACGAACCGAACAAAATCGTCGCGCGAAAGCGCCGTGCCGCTCATCCATGCCACCGGCGTCGGGAAACCGCCGGCGCCAGTCGCGGCAGGCCTGCCCGCGATGGTGACCGCTGAATCGAGCATCACGATGGCCGCCTTCATGACCTCGGGGTACGCGCTGAGCTCGGGAACGGAGTCGCCCTGGAGGCTAAAACCCGGCGTGACAACGCCAGCCGAGTCGTACGTCATGGCCAGGAAACCCAGGTTGCAGCCCACGACGAAGTAGCCCCACGCGCGGGCGCGCAGGTCTTGCGCCGCCGAGCCAAGGCTCCCGCCATCCTTCAAGAGCGCGTCGAGCGACGTCATTGCGTTCGACATCACGCGTGACTGGCGGCCGAGGGAGCTGAACTCGTTGAACACCGACGATGCGGTGCGGTTGTTGAGGATCGGGGCACGGGGCAACGCGCCACGCGGGCCCATGAAGAAATTGTTGAGCTGCGAGTAGCTCTCGAAGCTCATTGTTTCCAATTGGGTGTAGAGCCCATTTCGATGGAGCGAGTTCCGGCACTGCTGATACCCGCTGCCGAGCGTCTGCTCGATCGTGGGCCCGGCACTGAATACGCGCTCGATGTCCGGGTTATCGGTGTTCTCGACCTCGAGCGGATCGTTGCAGGCGGCCGCCGTCAGCACGAGCGAGGCCGACAGAACTCTGCACAGCATTCTCATCGTCTGTCCTCGTGGGAGTCCCGGCGGCCCCGCGCCATGCGCGGGCCGCCAGAACAACGGGGTTAGAAGCGCGTGGTGACGGTCACCGTGAACGTGCGGATCTGCGGGTACTGGAAGGACGCCACGCCGCCGACTGCGTTGGAGTTGAGGTCGGTATTCGCCGACCCGACTTCGGGATCCCAGCCGAGGAAGTCGGTCATCGTGAATAGATTGCGGCCGACTAACGTTAGGCCCCAGTCGCCTACGCCCGCGATCGGGCCAAAGTTGTATCCGAGACTCACCTCGCGGAGCTTGGTGAATGTCGCCTTCTGCGTGGTGACGTTGTTGGAGCCCAGGACGTCGTAGAAGCCACCAACGCCGGACCCATTATCCGGTTGCGGCGCGCGCCAGTAATAACCGATCGGCTTCGCCGTCTCGGGGGTCTTTCCAGCCTGGTCCTCGTAGCGCACGTTGAAGTCGCCTAACGACCAGTGAACTTCCTCGTTGAAGACCCGCCGGCCAAACTCGCCGTCGACGAGGGCGTACAGGCTCCATCGCCTGAACGTGAAGGTCTGGGAGAGCGACGCACGGAAATCGGGCTGCGTGTTCCCGAGCTTCTGCAGCACCGGGTTCCCCGTCGAGTCGCGGATCACGATGGGCATCCCCCAATTCGTGGCGGGAATCGCCCATGGGTTGGTGACCGTGCCGCCGAGGGCCTTGCAGGCGACCTCGCCGGTGACCGCAAGTGGAGCGCCGCCTTTCATGCACCCCGGCTGCACCGCTTGCCACAGGTTGTCCTTGATACCGTCACGCGGCGACCGGCCGCCGGTCCAGACGATGAACCCCTGGTCGTTCTTCTGGTACGCCTTCCCGGCGCCCCCGCAGTCAGCCGCGAACTGCGCCGGAAGTTGCGAGCAACTGTTGATGAAATACTTGCCCCAGATCGTGCCGATGCGCTCATCATTTCCAAAGCGGAAGGTGTTGCTCTCGTTCGTCTGGAAATACGGCGGCACGTCGAGGCCGGTGATGATCGACCGGTTCCGATCATAGGCCGCACGCATCGTCCAGGTGAAGCCGCGGCGCATGATGATCGGCGCGTTGAGCGCCACTTCCCACGTTTTGTTGTCCACCTGCCCGCCGTTTCGCCACTGGCTGGAGAAGCCGGAGGAGACCGACGGCGGAAACTGAATGATCTCGTCTTCCGTGATGGCGCGGGCGTACGTTGCACTCAGCCCGTACTTGCCGTAGAGCTCCGCGTCGATGCCGTACTCGGTCTCAGTGGTGGTTTCGGGCTTGAGGTTCCGGTTGCCGAGCGTCGTGCCTGACACGGTGCCACCGGTCCCGATGGTGAATGTTTCGTATTGCGCGCTGAAGCGCGGGCGTCCGCCAGCCGTGCCGACCGAGACACGCGGCTTGAACAGCGTCAACGCGTTCTGCATCGGCCACCACGGCTCGTCCGACGCGATCCACGCAAACGACCCGCGATAGTAGGGATGCCACCGCTCATCAGCGCCGAACAGGGAGCTGCCTTCCATCCGGTAGATCCCGTCGAGGATGTAACGGTTTTTGTACTCGGCGGACGCGCCGCCAAGCACGGCGATCCCGCGAATCGACGACGAGCCCGAACTCGGGCTGGTCAACACCGTCACGTTGTCGAGCGAGTTCAACCCCGGCACGGCAAGCGTATTTCCACCGACCGGATTGTTGTTGGTTCCGTTGAACTCCGCATCCTGCTGGTCGTAGCCATACCGGACGTTGTAGCGCATGGCGAGGTCGCGCATTCCAAACGCGTTGGTTTGCCGCGCCGTTCCGTTGATGCCCAGGTTGTATGACTGGTCCCCCGTATTCGTCTGCCCCAACGAGCCGAGGTGGTTGTTGTTCTGTCCGACAGCCGTGACACGGAAGCCGCGATCGGTCAGCGTGTAGCCACTCGTTCGCCGCCTGTCATACGCGGCAATGGCATCGAACTCGAGCCAGGAAAGCGGCGACCACCGCGTCGTGAACGAGCCGAGGAACCGATCCTGATCGTTTTTTCCCTCAAGGTTCTCGTTGTCGTAGAGAGGGTTTTCGTTCTGCTGGCCCTGGTTCAGCGGATTGGAGCGGATGAAGAGACGGCCTTGCGAATCGCGCCGCATGAGGTCGACCCCCGCCGGAACACGCGTTAGGCGGAACCACTCGCCGTCGCGGTATTGGGTGCCCCGCGTGTAGGCTGTCCCCAATTGCATCGTCCATTCGTCGCCGACCGCCTGGTCGACGTTCGCACGCACCGAGTTGCGCCGATACCCATCGAGGAACTTGATCGCCCCCTGGTGCGAGAGGTTCGACACACTGCCGAAAATAGCAGTGCCTCCGAGCCGACCAATGACGTCGATGTTGGTGTTCGCGTACGGGTTGTTCGTCACCGTCGTGGCCATCGGGTTGTAGCGCTTCGGCCACGGATTCACCTGAAACAGGCCTCGCAGTTCTGGCTTGGTGAGCGCGAGCCCGATGCCCGCATCGCGCTCGAAGTTGTACGGCGAGAGCGCAAATGCCCCCGCCACATCGTTGATCCGGCGAGCCTCTTCCTCGAAGTCGACCGTGCGCGAGCACGCCGGCAGTCCGGTCTGCTTGATGCAAAATCGCGTGTTGGTCTCATCCATCATGAGCATGTGGCGCTGCGCGTACGGGTACTCCGACTGGACGTCGTTCAACCCATACTCGGCGCGGACGTTGAATTTCACGCCTTGCGGTCCGCCCTTCCCGGTCTTCGTCGTGATCTGAATGACGCCGGCCGCGGCGCGGGCGCCGTAGACCGACGAGGCGGCAGCACCCTTGACGATTTCGATGCTTTCGATGTCCTGCGGGTTGATGTCCTGCGCGCTGCCGTTGAGAATGATGCCGTCGACGATCATCAGCGGGCCCTGCGACCGGCCTGAGGCGTTGATCGACTTTACGCCGCGCATCAGTACCGCCGGCGCCGTTCCCGGACGCCCGCTCGGCATGGTGATCTGCGCTCCAGGCACTTTCCCTTGAAGCGAGGTCAGCGCGTTTGATCCGGGGACCGGCATGTCTGTCGCATCCACGCTCGTCACCGAGAAAGCCAGCTTCTTCTTCTCGGTTGCACCCGTTACGCCAGTGACCACGACTTCCGAGAGGCGGTTGACGTCGGGTTTGAGAGCGAAGTTTTCAGTGATCTCCCCCGGCCGCAGCGTGATCTGTCGGGCCTGAGGTGAATGCCCAATGGCCCGCGCGCGTAGCATCACCACCTGGACACGAACGCGTTCGGCAGGGAGTGTGATACGGTAAACCCCTTGCTCGTTCGTGGCCGTCGACACGTTCATCTCGGTGATGAACACGTTCGCCGCCAGGAGCACCTGCCCCTGCTCACTCACAAGTCGGCCCGTGATGACCATGCCTTGCGCGAGCGCGCTGCCCGACGACAGCGCAAGCGAGGCGACGATCGCGAAGAATTGAAGGCTACGGCGTGGACACAGGACTGTTCTCATCGGTCCCCTCACTCGCGAGAAATGTCCTACGACTGAACAAAAACTCCGCTGAGCGCTCCTCGTCGGAGCACCATCAGCGGAGTTAGATCGACGCGACGTCGCGCCGGAAGAACACGGGGTTTTTAGACCGCAAGGCATGGTCAGGACTGCGCGTGTACGCAGCAGCTACCCAACGGCGGGCTTACGACTCGACGGGGACCGTCCGTCCATTAGTGGGCTAGACCGTCCGACGGCGTGACCAGGCGGTGTTTGCAAATGATGTACCGATCGGAGCATCTGTCGTCGAAATCCGACGGTGAGCCCATGCCGAGCTCGCTCACGGCATGCGTTCTGGACCGCTCAGTCGGAGTGAGGCCGCCGTTCCGTTCCCCGTAAGCAACAAGCCACGACTGGCGTCGACGCGTGGAATTTCAACCGCCGTCGCCGAGTTGCGCCTCCGGGCAGGGTTGCGCGTCGAACTGGTCGCCGCCGTCGCGGAACACCGTGCTGTCGAGCGTCACGACCGAAGTCTGCGCGGTGCTCGACTTGTTAGGCCGAACACCTGAAAACGAAATCGGGCGGGCGCGTTCTTGCGCCCGCCCGATTCGCACTGATCAATTAGGTGTCGCTGATCACTGCTCCGGCAGTGCGTTCATTCCGGAGACACGGGTCTTTCCGAAATGCAACCCGACGAGAGATCCGTCGCCGGCCATGATGCTCATGTCTGGCTTACCGACCCCGCCGAACGTGTAGATCTTGAGCGCGAGTGTCTCGAGCTCGCGCGCAGGAATCGGGATGTGGCGGAACATGCCGGGTTGTCCTTTCTCGAACCGCCGCACGTCGAAGAACTCGTTCGCGCTCGTGCCGTACAGCTCGATGATCCGCTCGTAGAAGATGTAGTCGAGCAGCTTCGGTTGACCCTCGCTGGCGTCCGCCGGCGCGAGCTTTCCACGGGTCACGCGCGTCTTGTTGATCAGGGTGGCCGCCTGCGCGAGGTTCGTGTTGGTTCGCACCAGGGCCTCGGCCAGCAGCAGGTCGTTCTCCGCCGCCAGGAGATAGGGCGCCGGCCCCTCTCCCGATGTAGCGGACGTGCGGGCATGGTAGCGATAGCGTTTGTGCGACCATGGGCTCTGCATGTAGATCCCGCGCGCCGGATCACCGATAACGGCGTTGTGGAACTGAAAGTCATTCAGGTACCGGTCGTCCGGCGACGTTCCTGCGGCGACGATGGTCCCGTTGAATTTCGCCGGGTACGTCGGATTCATCAGGTTGATGACACGTTGGTCGACGCGGATCCACGTCGGCTCGTCGGCATAGAACAGGTACAGCGAGCACCAGTTGTTGCAATCGTCGCCGACGACCGAGATGTCGATGGGCGTACCGCTGGAGATTCCCTTTTCGGCGTAGGCCTTTACCTTCGCCCAATCCGTGGCGGTATTCTCCGTCCCATTGCGCGCGCCGAGTGCGAGCGTCCGCGCCGCCATGGTGTTGGCCATGCGGCGAAGGATGTCGGAGTTGAGCGCACCCGCCGTCAGCGGCAGGGTCGTCACCTCGTACGTCTCGCTCTTCCCCTGAAGCGCCGCGATCGTCGCATCCCACTTCGTCATCGCCGCGGCGAGTACGTCTTTGTACGGCTTGAGCGCCGGGGCCTCGTCGGGGCTGGTCTTCTCGTCCACGATGAACGCCTGGTCGAACAGCATTCCCAGGTGCGAGAGGGTCGCGGCCTGCGTGAACTGCGCGAGCGCCCGGTATTTCGCCGTCGCGGCCGCACCACCAGTGAGGACCACCCCGCCGTCCGTCGCGCGGAGCATGTCGTTGGCGGCGCCTAACGTGCCGTAGCCGTTGTCCCACGGCTCCTGCGTCGCGTCGCGGTCGCCGCCGGCTGAATTGTTGTCGTAATTCGCGCGCGGTTCGAGGTTGTTGAACCGCATCCCGAAGTTTCCGAAGTTCGCCGTTCCGATATCCGCCGTGACGGTGACCATCGTCCACGGGTAGATGTCGGTCGCCATCAGGTACCACGAGTTCATCGTGGACACGGCGAGGTTCTGCACGTCCTGCGGTGATGCGAGGGCGCGCTCGATGTCCGGCGCGTTCGGGTTCGTGACGTCGAGGTCGGCGCAGGCGCTGACTACCAGCATCGCCGCGCCGCCCACGATCACACCCACATGTCTGGATTTGAACATGAACAAGTGACTCCTGGCTCGGTGATTAGAAGCGCAGCTCGACCTGGCCGGTCAGCGTACGGAAGTTCGGGTAGCGGAACCCGTCGACGCGGAAGTTGAAGTCGTTCCCCGACGTCACTTCCGGATCGAACCCGCTGTAGTTCGTCCACGTGAACAGATTGCGCCCGATGAGAGCGATCTTCATCCCATTGGCCAGCCGCCCCATCCGCAGACGACTGAGCGTTGACGGGCTGAAGTCGTACGCGACCGAGAACTCTCGCAGCTTCACGTAGCTGCCGTCCTCGACGAAGTAGTCGTTCGCCACGAGGCCATTGTAGAGACCCGCCGAGTAGAAGCCGAGCGGCCGACGGTCAGCCGCCGCGCGCTTCGACTGATCCTGATCGCCGTGGCGCTCGTCCTGGAACATCCACTGCTTGGTATGATTGTAGATGTCGCCGCCGTGGACGCCGTCGAGCAGCGCATAGAAAGAAAGGCTGCGGTACCGGACGTTGTTGGCGAACCCGAAGGTGAAATCGGGATTCACGTCGCCAATGACGTGCTGCGTGTTGCCGTTCTTGTCCACATAGGCGATGGGCGCCTCAGTGCTCTTGCCGAGATTCGCGGCACGGACGACGTAGCCGTCCGAATTCACGACGTACAGACTCGGGTCGAAGCTCGCCGCGTTGGCCGGGTTGTCGCGGAGCTGGTCGATGCTCCGGACCCACTGCGTGCCGTAGATGATCCCGAGCTTCTCACCGGCCTTGTAGTAGAAGACGTCCTGCCCCTGCCCGCCCGCGTTGACACGGAACGGCGCGCGATTCATCTCGTCGATGCGCTGCGTCGTGTGGTCACCGGTGAGGTTGAACGACCAGCTGAACGAGTTCCGATCGATCAGGCGCGTCTGGAGCGAGAGCTCCGTCGTCTTCGCGCTGACCCGGGCCGCGTTCTGCACCTGCCGGGTGAACCCACCGGACTGCGCGAGCGATAGCGGAACGTCGAGGAATGCGCCCTCGGTCGTCCGGTCGGCGCGCACGACCTCGAGGTCGAATCGGTCCAGGAACTGGACGTTGACGCCGAATTCGTTCTCGGTCTGGATCGCCGGCTTCAGGTTTTTGTTGCCCAGCTGCTGCTTGGTGATCTGACCGTTCGTGACACTGTACGTCTCGTACTGAGCGGCGAAGGCGGGCCGAAGGCCTGCCGTT
>Ga0111538_10007482_pt1 | contig 14712 bp, 14 predicted proteins | sample SoiMethybrSBSTD1_FD_79669 | JGI IMG/M metagenome (GOLD analysis project Ga0111538, IMG submission 79669) | Bulk soil microbial communities from a Populus tree surrounding site in Tennessee, USA - Soil MetaG P. TD hybrid SBSTD1 (version 2)... | ecosystem: Environmental > Terrestrial > Soil >... | reverse complement strand
CGCGTCCTCCCGCCCGAGCGCGCGGCAGGCACGGACGGGCGCTCGGCCGGCGCGCCGCCGGCGTGCTGAGCCGTCGACAGGGTGCGCGGTCGCCCGCCGGTGGGCGGTGCTCGGGCGGCTCCCGCTCGCCGAACGTGAACGCGTACGCCTCGGCGCCGGGCTCGAGGAATTGGCGAGGACCACGTGCCCGCGCAGGTCGGCGGGGCCGAGCGGCGGGGAGTCCAGCCAACCGGTGGCCCCGCCGAGCGAGGGCATCCGCAGTCGTTCCGACATCGTCACGAGGTATCCCGGTCATCCGCGGGTGGCGGTCGCGTCGAAGCATCTCCGGCGGCAGATCGCCGCCGGGAAAGGAGCTGAGGCGATGGCACGCGCTCGTCTTCTCCGGGCGGGACTGGTCGCAGCCGCGACCACGGCCATCCTGGTCGCCGCGCCGACCGTTGTCACGATCGCCGGCATCACCGCGCGCGGCGTCGACTGACAGGCCCGCCCGCTCGAGCGTGCGGGGCGTGCCGGTCGGGACTCGCGTCGAGCTCCCCCGGCTCGACGGACGGGGCCCTGGTTAGCGCCGCGCTAAAGCGGGAACGAAGAGGCCATCCAGTGGTCCCCGGACTCCTCTCCGGGGGCCACTGCGCGTCTCGGCCCTCCCGCGCCGCAGCACCCAGCGAGCGCTTGCGCCTACGGCTGTGCGAACATACGTTCGACATCGTGCGGTGGGAACGACGCGGCTCGTACCGGTGGGTGGGCATGGTGGGCGGCCGCCAGGTCGCGCTCGTCGCCCAGGTCGTCACCGCGGGCGGCGAGCACTGCTACTGGATGGCGTGGATCGACGACCGGTCCGAGGGCGGCCGGCGCCTCGGCGAGTTCGACACAGCCGAAGAGGCGATCGACGCGGTCGACGCCCTCTGAGCCCGAGGGGCGAGCGCACTCCCCGGGGCCGGTCAGCGGCCGGGCAGCGATCGCGGCAGCCCGAACGACGCGAGCACGCTGGTGTCGAAGTGCGTGATCCCGCTGATCCGGTCGCCGGCGAGGGTGAGGACGTCGAGGCCGCTCCCGTGCCGGATCCCGCCGCCGTCGGCGCGCCCGTAGACCCCGAACGCCGGCTGGCCGTTGGCCCTCGTCGGCACGAGGTCGAACGTCCGGCCCCGGCGCATGGCGACGGCGACGAAGAAGCCGGCCACGGCGTCGCGGCCGTGGTACTCGAGGGGGAGGGGTGGCATGGCGAGGGTGGCATCGGCGGTGAGCAGGGCGACCAGCGCGTCGATGTGGCCGGAGTCGTAGGCGCGGACGAACCTCGCCACGAGGGCCTGCTCGGCGCGGGAGCCGGGGGTGGGCGCCGGTGGGCGCTCGCCGGCCGGCTGCAGGCGGCGCCGCAGGGTGGCGCGAGCCCGTTTGAGCGCGCTCTCGACCGACCCGACCGTCGAGCCGAGCATGCCGGCCACCTCGTCCGCGTGGTACCCGAGCACCTCGCGCAGGATGAGCACGGCGCGCTGCCGAGCGGGCAGGACCTGCAGCGCGGCCACGAAGGCGAGCGAGATCGCCTCGGTCCGGTCGTAGCGGGCCTCTGGGCCGAGCGGCGCGTCGATCGCTCCGGCGAGGAGGGCGTCGGGATACGGCTCGAGCCACACGACGTCGCCGAGGCGGGTCGGCTCGGGCGGCTCGACGTCGGGGTTGCCCCACTCCGTGGCCGGGCGGCGGGCGGCCGAGCGCAGCGCGTTGAGGCACCGGTTGGTGGCGATCCGGTAGAGCCACGTGCGCACCGAGGCGCGGCCCTCGAACCCTCCGAGCCCCTGCCAGGCGGCCAGCAGCGTGTCCTGCAGGGCGTCCTCGGCGTCCTGGAACGATCCGAGCATCCGGTAGCAGTGCACGTGCAGCTCGCGCCGGTGCGGCTCGGTGAGCCGGCGGAACGCGTCGCCGTCCCCGGCCCGCGCCCTGGCCAGCAGATCGGTCGTCACCGCTCCACCCCTCGCACCACGCCTTCCTCCCTCCTCGTCCACCCCAGTATCGACACCGGCCGCGCCCCGAAGTGGGCGGAGAGCGCACCCGCACCGGTGCGGCCGGTGGAGCAGAATCCGGCGGGTGGACTTCCTCGCTGCGATCCGCCGGGAGAGCGACCTGTTCTACGCGACGGCCGCCGACGCCGACCCGACCCTCGCCGTCCCGAGCTGTCCGGGGTGGACCATCGGCGACCTCGTGTGGCACCTCGGCGAGGTGCAGTGGTTCTGGGGCTCCGACATCGAGATGCGGGCGACCGACCCCGGCACCGTCGAGGCGGCCAAGCCGGCACGGCCCCCGGGATACGACGCCCTCGTCGACTGGGGGCGGGCGCAAGCCGAGCGCATGGTCTCCATCCTCGGGCAGACCGACGACGACACGACCGTGTGGACGTGGTCGCCGCCGCACCAGACCGTCGGCTTCATCCGCCGTCACCAGGTGCAGGAGGCCGCGGTGCACCGCTGGGACATCCAGAGCGCCGCGGGCGTCTCGCCCGACCCCGTCGACGCCGAGGCCGCGGCCGACTCGATCGACGAGCTCCTGGCGGTCACCCTGCCGTGGGGCGTCGACGCCGACAGGCCGTTGGCCGGCACGGTCCACGTCCACTGCACCGACACCGACGGCGAGTGGTTCGTCCACGCCGACGGCACGGTCGAGGCGATCCACGCCAAGGGCGCCGTCGCGCTGCGCGGGACGGCCTCGGACCTCCTGCTCACCGCGTTCGGGCGCGTGGGCATCGACACCGTGGACGTGATCGGCGACGAGGCGCTCGCCCGCCAGCTCCTCGAACGCATCAACACCGAGTGAGCCCGGTCGTGCGAGCGCCCGGGTGACGATGGCCGGGCGCTGATCGGCGGCCCGCCTCTCAGTCGTCGTGGCGGGGCCCGGGGACGCCCGGGGCGGAACGCGGGGGGCGGGACCCGGGCGGCCAGGACGCGGCGGCCGCGGCCTGCTTCGCCCGGCCGAGCAGCACCGTGCGCTCACGCCCGTTGCGGGTGAGCGAGGCGGCCACCTCGAACTCACGACGGGCCTCGTCGTAGCGGCCCAGCTTGTCGAGCAGGTCGCCGCGCACGCTGGGCAGCAGGTGGTTGCCCCGCAGCAGCGGCTCGTCGAGCAGGGCGTCGGCGACCTCGAGCCCGGCGGCGGGCCCGAACGCCATCGCCAGGGCCACCGCCCGGTTCATCTCGACCACCGGCGACGGGGTGAGCTCGGCCAGCGCGTCGTACAGGGCGGCGATCTCCTCCCAGTCGGTGGCGTCGGCGGTGCGGGCCCGGGCGTGGCAGGCGGCGATGGCGGCCTGGAGCGCGTAGGGCCCGCGGACGCCACCGAGCGCCGCGGCCCGGTCGAGCGCGGCCAGGCCGCGGTGGATCTGCGCCTGGTTCCACCGCCCGCGGTCCTGGTCGAGGAGGAGCACGGGATCGCCCGTGGGCGTCGTGCGGGCGCCGGCCCGCGAGGCCTGGATCTCCATCAGCGCCACCAGGCCGTGCACCTCGGGCTCGTCGGGGGCCAGCCCGGCGAGGGCGCGGCCGAGCCGCAGCGCCTCGCTGCACAGCTCGGGGCGCAGCCAGTCGTCGCCCGCGGTGGCGGAGTAGCCCTCGTTGAAGACGAGGTAGATGACCTCGAGCACCGAGGCCAGCCGGGCGCCGAGCTCGTCGCGGGGCGGCAGCTCGAACGGCACGTGGGCCGCCCGCAGCGTCCGCTTGGCCCGCACGACGCGCTGGGCGACCGTCGCCTCGGCGACGAGGAACGCCCGCGCGATCTCGTCGGTGCTCAGCCCGCCGAGCATCCGCAGCGTCAGGGCCACCCGGGCGTCGCGGGTGAGCACCGGGTGGCAGGCGATGAACATGAGCCGCAGCAGGTCGTCGCCCACGTCGTCGTCGTCGAGCGCGGCCTCGTCCTCGACGGTCGGGGGACGCGCCGTGAGCGCCTGGTCGTGGCCGACCTGCTGGTGCTTGGTGTCGAGGGTGGCCCGCCGGCGCAGCAGGTCGACGGCCTTGTTCTTGGCGGTGGCGGTGAGCCACGCGCCGGGGTTGTCGGGCACGCCCGTGACGGGCCAGCGCTCGAGCGCGGCGACGAGGGCGTCCTGCGCGAGGTCCTCGGCCAGGCCCACGTCGCCGACCATCCGTGCCACCCGGGCGATGACCTTGGCCGACTCGATCGCCCAGACGCCGTCGATCGTCCGGCGGACGTCGTCGGCGCGGCGGCGAGGTGGACCGTGGCGGCCGCCCCCGGGTGGCGCGGTGTCGGGCACGGAGGGGTGCCTACTCGAAGTCGGAGAACTCGGCGACCCGCCGGATGTCGATCTGCGTCGCCCCCGAGATGCGGGCGAACCGCTTGGCGTGCTCGATCGCCTCGTCCTTCGACTTGACGTCGAGGATGGCGAACCCGGCGATCAGCTCCTTCGCCTCGGCGAACGGGCCGTCGGTGACGCGGGCCTCGCCGTCGGTGATCGTGACCCGCGCCCCGTGCCGGCTCGAGCGGACGCCCTCGCCGGCGAGGAGGACGCCCGACCGGGCCGCCTCCTCCATGTAGGCGCCCATCTCGGCCATCAGCTCGGGGGTGGGCGGGACGTCGTTCTCGTTGTCCTCGTTCGAGTAGTGCATGAGCATGTACCGCATCGTCGTTCCTCCAGGGTGTCGTGTTGGGGTTCACCGGGGACGTCGAACGGCCCACGATGCGATCGACACGCCGGCATCGATTCTTCCGCCGGCGGCCCCGGACGCGTCGGGGACCGATGGATCCGGCCGCCGCCGGGCGAGGCGGCGCTCAGGCCGTCCGACCGGCGGGGGCGAGGCGGTCGACGTTCCGCCGGACGTGCCGCAGCAGCGCGGCGTGGTCGCCGGGCACGGGCTCGCTGAGGCGACCGGCCGCGACGACGAGCACCCAGCGTTCGAGCAGCGCCTCGTCGACCCGGCCCGCCGCCGCTCCGTAGGCCCGCCGGTAGCGCGCCATGATCACGCGCCGACCCACCGGCGCGAGCACGCGGGCGACGGTGGGCGCCCCGGGGGGCAACCGGGCGAAGCGGTGGAGCACGGTGGTGCGCGCCACGTCGGCGACCGGCGCGCCGCGGCTGGCGTCGCCCCAGTCGATCACGACGGGGGCGGCCGGGTCGGCGAGGACGTTGCCCAGGTGCAGGTCGTAGTGGCACAGCCGGTCGCCGTGGGGGAGCGACGCCAGGAGGCCCAGCACCCGATGGCGGAGGACGACGTCGAGCGCGCCGGCCGCGGCGACGCGGTCGCGCACGACGTCGTGCAGGTCGGGCAGGTCGGCGGGCGCCACCCGGTCGTGCATCGCCGCGTGCAGCGCGCCCATCGCGTCAGCCGCCCGGAACACCGACTGGGGCCGGCGCTCGAGCGCCGACAGCATGTCGGTGCCGTGGACGCGGGTGGTCACCAGGCCGGGACGCCCGTCGACCGTCGTCGTGCCCATCAGGGTGGGGGCGGGGTAGCCGCCGGCCGCGAGCACGCGGAGGGCGGCCGCCTCGCGGGCCACGCGGTCGGCGTCGCCCGGGTCGCGCATCAGCTTCAGCACGGTGCCGTCGGGCAGCACGAAGACCTCGGCCTCACGCCCCTCGGCCAGCCACTCGCCCTCGACCACCACCGGATCGAGCCTACGGCCCGCCACAATGGGCCCATGGCGTCCGACGCCCCCTCCGACACGACTCCGCCCCCGACCGGTGCCACCGCCGCGAGCGGTGCGCCCGCCGCGAGCGACCCGACGCGTCCGTCCGGCGCGTCCGACCCGGCCCCCGGCCGTGGCCCGCGTCCGGTCTTCCTCTTCGACGGCGACTGCGCGTTCTGCACCACGTGCTCGCAGTTCATCGACCGCCGCATCCCGACGACGGCCGAGGTCACGCCCTGGCAGTTCGCCGACCTCGCCGCCCTCGGGGTGACCCAGGCCGACGCCGAGGAGGCCGTCGTCTGGGTGGCGCCCGACGGCGTCACCGCCGCCGGCCCCGACGCCATCGCCCGGCTGCTCGTCGACGCCGGCTCGGTCTGGCGACCCCTCGGACGGGTGCTCGCCCTCCGGCCGGTCAGCTGGGTGGCGTGGCCGGTCTACCGGTGGGTCGCCCGCAACCGCCACCGCCTTCCCGGCGGCACCGCCGCCTGCTCGCTGCCGCAGGCCGAGCGCGACCGGCGGGCCGGCTGACCAGGTCGCGCTCGGTCAACTGTGCGAGACTCTCCGTGGTGACGCTGCCGTTCCTGGACCAGAGCGCGGCCGCCGCTCCGGCCCGGCCGGACGTGCGGGCCTACGTCCATGCCGACCTGCCGGCCACGCCCCGGTCGGCGCTGCGCTCGCACCCCCGCGTGCTGCTGGGCTTCCTGCTCGTCTTCCTCGCCCTGGCGGTCAGTGCCTCCGTGGCCGGGTCGCAGCTGCTGCTGACCTGGGACCAGCCGATCCAGCGATGGGTCGAGGCGCACCGCACGGCGGCGCTCGACGACGTGTTCCGGGGGTTCTCGCGCCTCGGCGCCACCGTCCCCGTGATGGTCGTGGGCCTCGCCGTGGGCCTGGCGGCCTGGCGGCGTTGCCAGGCCGTGGGCGTGGCCGTGCTGGCCGCGACCTTCAGCAAGCCGCTCATCGAGACCGTCCTCAAGGCGATCGTCGACCGCGAGCGGCCCGACTTCGAGCGGCTCGTGGCCGGCAACGGTCCGTCGTTCCCCAGCGGGCACGCGATGGCCGCCATGGCCCTGTGGGGCATGGTGCCGCTGGTCGTCTCGCTCTACACCCGTCGCCGCGCCGTGTGGTGGGCCTCCGTCACGATCGCCGCCGCCGTCGTCGGCGGCATCGCCGCCAGCCGCGTCTACCTCGGCGTCCACTGGTTCTCCGACGTCGTCGGCGGGCTGATGGCCGGGGCGATCTTCCTGCTGGCGGTCCAGGCGCTCTACGACCGGGTGCACGCCACCCGGGGCTGCCGGCTCACCGGCGCGGGGCCGACCCGGGGTCGGCGGTACGTCGGGCCCGACGTCCGGCCCGACGACCTCGGGACGATCGGCGTCGAGGCGCCCGACGACCTCGAGACGATCGGCGTCGAGCCGCTCGCCGGGAACGTCGGCGCCGAGCGTGATCGGTCCGCTCAGGCCGGCGTGCCGAGCGGGCGCGACGCTTCGAGGTAGGCGGCCGAGGCGCGGTAGGCCGCGTCGATCAGCGTCGCGCTCTGCGAGAAGTCGCCGAGGCGCAGGCGCGGGGGGTCGCCGTGCGGCATCAGGTGCACCGCCACGTCGGCGGGCACCGCGTCGAGCTCGCGGCGGAAGCGGTGGCGGCGGGCGATCCAGTAGGCCTCGATCGCGGCGCTGAGCGGGCGTGAGCCCGACGAGCCCTCCCACGGGACGGTGAGGGGCCCGACCTCGACGACGTAGACGGTGCGGGCCCCGAGGGACACGGCCCGGTGGATCGGGACCTCGTTCACGACGGCGCCGTCGATGTAGCGGCGACCGTCGATGGTGACCGGCGGGAACATGGCGGGGATGGCCGCCGAGGCCAGGAGCGCGTCGACCAGCGGGCCGTCCGAGAACCACGCCTCGCCGCAGGCGTCGACGTCGGTGGCGACGCAGTGCAGCGGCACGGCGAGGTCGGCGAACGTGCGGGCCGACACCGACCGCGAGATGAGGCGTCGCAGACCGTCGCGGCTGGACATCGCCTCGCCCCGGCGCACCAGGGCCACCGCGGGCGGGAGCCACGGCCGGGGCAGGATCCCCCGCTGGTCGGCGGTCCTCCACACCTCCTCGATGTGGGCCACACCGTCGGGCGTCGGGTCCTGGGCGAGCGCCGCCCCGTTCAGGGCGCCGATCGAGCAGCCCACGACGAGGTCGGGTCGCACGCCGTGCTCGACCAGCGCCCGCAGGACGCCCACCTGGACCGCGCCCATGTTGGCGCCGCTCGACAGCACGACGGCGACCGGCCCGTCCTGGCCCTGCGAGTGGGCGGGGAGCACCACCACGTCGTCCACGTCAGCCGGCCATCCGGGCCGACACGAGGGCCAGCTCGGCCCGCTGCCGCCGGTCCCACAGCGTCCGCGGGCGCAGGCCACGGAGCTGGGCGATGTCGGCCATCCGGTGGCCGGCGATGCGGGACCGGGCGATGAGCTCGGCGTCGTCGCGGCCCACCACCCCGTCCGCCACCGCGTCGCACAGCAGCTCCGACAGCTCGAGCGCCGGGTTCTCGGCCGCTCCGTGCACCGGGCCGGTGAGGTCGAGCACCGCGGCGGCCTGGGCGGCCGGATCGGCCGACGGGGTCGCCACCAGCTTGGGCACGGCGCGCCGCAGCTCGTGGGCTGCGTCGAGGAGGATGTTGGCGGCCACGCGACCCGGCCGGCGCTCGATGGGGTAGTGGCGGATGCGGTGGTAGACGGCGGTGACCGCGGCCGCGGCCCGCTCGTCGGCGTCCCCGAGCGCCCACCAGCGCCGCGCTAGCGCCCGGGTGCCCGGCAGCAGCAGCTGGAGCAGCACCCGCGCCGCCAGCGCATCGTCGGCGACCGCCCGCCGGACGAGCGCCAGCAGGACCCGGTCGGCGTCGGCGGGGTGGGCGGCGCGCACGAAGCGCTCGACGTCGCCCAGCGACGGGGCGCCGCCCGCCACCTCGCACACGGCACGCAGCCGTCGCCGCGCCGAGCGGTCGACGCACAGCCGCCGCCACTCGCTGTCCAGAAGGTCGAACACGTTTCCCATCGGGCACCTCCCCGTTCCGGTCTCGTTGCGGCGCACGGTGCCGGTGCGACGTCCCCCGGGATGTCCCCCGCCCTGGTCAGCGTGGGTGGGCACCGGGCCCCGGGGGCGCGGCGGCGACGGCGCCGGGGAGCCCGGGGGGAGTGGCCCGGTGGCACCCGGTCCCCGCCGCCGGTCCGTACGATGGGTCGACTCCCGTCCCGCTGGGGGACGGCCGACCCGAGGGCGCACGCGCATGGCGAACAGGTGCTGACGGCGCTCGTCGCGCTCGGCGCCGGCGCGTCGGCGGGCGCCCTCGTCCGGGCCACGGCGACCGACCGCCGCACCCGAGGCGCCTGGTGGGTCGCCGCGGCCGTCGCCGCCGGGGCGGCGGCGGCGATCGTGGGCTCCGCCGCCCCGGTGCCGGTCGCGTCGGCAGGCGTCGCGGCCGGACTGGCGGCGGCGGCCGTCGTCGACGGCAGCGAGGGGCGCGTCCCCGTGCCGATCGCCTACGGCACCACCGCCGTGTCGGTCGTCGGGCTGGTGCTCCACGGCCGGCTCTCGGGCGACTGGGGCGCGGTCGGCCGGGCGGCGGGGCTGACCGCGCTGCTCACGGCGGGGTGCGCGGCGCTGTGGGTGGTGCGGGTCATGGGCTTCGGCGACGTGCGGCTGGCGACGGGAACCTCCGCCGCGCTGCTCGGCGGCGCGGCCGCGCTCGCGGTGTTCGTGTGGGTGGCGGCGCTGCTGGTCGGCAGCGTGGCCGTCGTCCGGCGCCTGGTCGGGGACGCGCCCGGTTCCCGCGCCGGCGGCCGCCGTCTCCGCCCACCGGTGCCGTTCGCACCGCCGTTGGCGGTCGCGTGGCTGGTCACGGTGCTCTTCACCTGACGCGCCCGGCGCACCGGGGACGACCGCGACGTGGCCGCGGGGGCGGCGTCCGGGCTAGGGAACCGGCGCGTCGACGAGCGCCCGCAGCTCGTCGAGGCGGTGGTGCACGTCGTCGGCGGGCAGCCCGATCTCGCGCAGCGCGGCTCCGTAGCTCGCGATCGCGTCGAGGGCGGACCGCCGCCGGCCGGCGGCGGCGTGGGCCCGGACGACGAGGTGGTGGGCGCGGTCGGACCACGGATCGACGCGCCGCGCCACCTCGCCGAGCTCGCCCGCCTGCTCGGCGCTGCCCCCGCGGGCCAGGAGCAGCTCGCCGGCCCGGGTGGCCAGCGACGCCAGCCGGGCCCGTCGCTCCTCGATCCCGGGCAGCGCCCACTCGGAGGCGGCGAGCTCGGTCGGCTCGCCCCGCCACAGCGCCACGGCCTCGAGCATCGGCCCCAGGGCGGCCGACGGCTCGCCGCGCTGGTCGGCGTCGGCCGCGGCGCGAGCGAGGTCGTCGAAGCGCCACACGTCGGTGTCGAACCACTCGCCGCGGTGGACGACGAGACGGTCGCCGTGGGCCTGCACCAGGAACGACGCGTCACGCCCGCGGCGCTCGGGCTCGAGCGCCCGCAGCAGGTGGGTGAGCGTCACCCGGAGGTTGCGGGCCTGCCCCTCGGCGTCGAGCTCGGGCCAGAGGTCGGCCGCCGCCTGCTCCCGGCTGTCGGGGCGGCGGAGCACCAGGTGCGAGAGCAGCGCCCGGACCCGACCGCGCCGCCACTCGGGCGCCTCGACCGGGTCGCCGTCGCGCCGGAGCTCGACGGGCCCCAGGAGCCGCAGCTCGAGCCGGCTGGACGGGGGGACCGGCAGCCGGCCCAGCGCGGCGCGCGCGGAACGGACCAGCCGGCCGTCGGCGTCGTCGGCCCACCGGCGGACGTGGGGCTGCGCCTGCGGCCACACGGACTCGAGCAGCGTCCAGCCCCGGCGCTCGTCGGCGGCGACCAGCGCGAGCGCGAGCTCGACGATCCACGGCAGCGGGACGAAGGCGCGCGCCACGCCGGGCTCGACCCGTGCCGCGCGGCGCAGCGGGCCGGGGTCGCCGTCGCGCAGGGCCACCACGGCGCGGGCCAGGTCGCGGGCGTCGCGGAAGTAGGGCCCGAGATCGGCCGCCTCCCAGAGCTCCCGGGTGCCGGGCACGAGCACGTACCAGAGGGCGAGCGCCCGCTGCTGCGAGGACGCACCGAGGCCCGTGCCCACGGGCGACCGCTCGCGGTAGGCCTCCAGCACGGCGGCCGCAGCGGCCTCGTCGCCGTGGGCGACGTGCTGCGCGGCCTCGGCCTGCGAGATGTTGGTGTCGGCGAGGGGCGAGCGCGGCAGGCTGGCCAGGGCGCGGGCCCGGCGCAGGTACCGGTCGCCCTCGTCGTCGCGGCCGGCGGTGGCGGCGAGCATCGCGTGCGTGGCGGCAATCACCGCGGTGTACTCGGAGACGCCGGCGGCCGTCGCCCGCTCGACCAGCGCGGGCAGTGCGTCGAGGGCCTCGTCGACCTTGCCGGTCATCCACAGCGCGCCGTACCACGTGGCCTCCACCAGCGGCTGGTAGGTCGGCTCGGCGACCTTGAGGGCGGCCTCGGCGCGCGGCATCGCCTCGCGGGGTCGACCGAGGTGGCTGAGCGCCGTCGCCCGGATGCCGTCGACCAGCCCCATCCAGGTCTCGTTGAGCGACCCCTCGGGGATCCGGTCGAGCTCGGCGAGCGTGACCGACGGCTGGTTGGCGAGGTCGGCCGCCAGCGCCCGGGCCAGGCACGCCAGGGGCACGGCCTGCTCGTAGCCCGCCGCCTCCATCTCGAGGAAGCGCAGGGCCACCGCCACGAGCGGTTCGGCGTCGTCCTGCCACCACGCCACCTGCCCGAGCTGGGCGATGGCCGCGAGCTCGCCGGCCATGTCGCCGTCGTCCCGGAAGGTCTGGGCCGCCTGCCGGAGCCGGGCCGTGGCGGTGACCGGATCGCGTGGGCCGAGGGCCACGGCCCCGAGGAGCTGTCCCACCGGGCCGTCGGCGAAGCCGGGCGGCAGGCGCCCCAGCCAGGTGGCGGCCACCCCGCCGGGCACCGGGGGGCTCGACACGCCGAGGGCGTCGACGACGACGCGGGCCATGTCGTCCCACGCCTCCGCCTTGGCGAGGAGGCCGACCGCGGTCCACTGGTCGCCGCCGTCGGCCATCGCCAGCGCCGCCCGGCGCCGGGCGTCGTCGATCTCCTCGGGCGTGACCACCCGGGCGAGGTGGGGGAGCCAGAGGGCGTGGACGCGGTGCTGCCCGTCGCCGGTGGTGGTCGTGAGGGGGAGGTCGGCGGTGAGCGCGGCGAGGTCGACCTCGTGGCCGAGCACGGCGGCGGCGACCGGAGCGCTGGTGATGTTCGCGTGCACGACCAGGGCGAGCTCACGCCGGCGGTCCTCGGGCAGGCGGCCCAGCACCTCCTCCCAGACGTAGGCCGCATCGGTGTGGGGCGCGCCGGATGCCGAGAGCTCGGCGAGCGCGGGCCACCCGCCGCTGTTGGTGACCTGGCCGTAGGGCACGTCGCGGCGGGTGGCGAAGTCGACGAGCTCCGCAGGCGAGAACGACATGTCCGCCTCGTCGACCCGGACGACCTCGCCCAGCACCTCGAGGCGGGCGAGCGGGACGGGCGGGACGGTGCGCCCGGCCAGCACCACGTGCCCGTTGCGCGGCAGCGATGCGACGAGCCGGGCGAGGACCTCGGCGCCCGTCGACTCGGGCGCGATCTCGTGCACGTCGTCGACGAGCACGGCGACCTGGGCCGGCGCGCGGTGCCAGATGGCCTCGGCCAGCGCGTCGACCGACGCCGCCGGCGACGGCTGCGGATCGACCCCGATCGCCCGGCACAGGCCGTCGCTCAGGGACGAGGCCGCGTCGTCGTCGGACACGCACGAGAACCAGACGTCGAGGTTGCCGGAGCCGCCGCCGACGTTGTCGGCCACGGCCTGCGACAGCAGCGTGGTCTTGCCGAACCCGGCCGGCGCGACCACCACGACCACCCGGCGGGCGAACCGCTCTCGCAGCTGGGCCACGAGCCTCTCGCGCTGCACGAGCGCCCGACGCGGGCTCGGCGGCTCGTACCGGAAGCCGCCGTCGATCGGGTGCATGGTGGCTCAAACTACGCCCGCCGCCGGCGGCGCCGACCGCGCATTTCGCCTGTTGGGGCGGGTTTCCCGGGCGTTGCTGCGCGGAACGTCCGGTCGGGCCCGGAGAGTGGCCGCACCGCTGGGTTAGCGGGCGGCTAACGGGCGGTTCACAGCGCGATCCGTAGGTTCCCGGGGCGACGGAAGTCGCCTCTCGTCGGATGTCCCCGGCGGAGACCCGGCCTGTTGAGGTCGTCGCCCGAGAGGATCAGAGGTTGCGCGTTGGAGCCAGTGACGGCCGCGGTGTCGACCGATCCCGTCGACGCGCCGTCCGCCGCGCTCGGCCCGTTCCGCATGTGCATCCGTGGGGCGTGGACCACCCGGACCGCCCGACCCGCTGTGCGCCCGACCGCCGACCGGCACTCGCCGGCCTGACGCTCGCGCTCGCCGTCGCGGCCGCCGGATGCGGGGGAGCCGGTGGCCCGTCCGCCGACGCCGACGACATCGGCCTCGGGGCGCGCCCGTCGGCGGCCGAGCCCGCCGCCACCGACGCCGATGCCGTCCGTCCCTACCTCGACGCGCTGGTCGAGCGGCACGCCGAGGTGGTGAGCGCGGTGTCCGGCGATCCGATGCGGGTCGACGCCGCCGACGCCCCGCTGGCGGCCGACTACCTCGCGCTGTTCGAGCCGGGCAGCGAGGCGGCGGAGGCCGTCGTCGCCGGCTGGGTCGAGACCGCCGACGACGGGATCACCATGGCCCCGTTCGAGCCCGACGCCCCCATCTTCTCGATGCGGACGGTGGGCGACCTCACCGCGACGTCCGACGACGAGGTGAGGTTCGCGGTGTGCGCCGAGGAGCGCTCGCTCACCTACGACCACGACCGCCTGGTGGCGCGGGTGCCCTACTCGACCAGCCCGGGTGAGGCCGTCGCGGTGCGGGTCGACGGCCGCTGGCTGCTGCGACGCCTCGCGGTGTCGCCCGACACGACCGCGTGCGAGGGGGCGGCATGACCCGAGGCGCGGCGCGGACCGCAGGAGTGGTGGGGCTCGTCGTCGCGCTGGCGCTGGCGGCGGTCGTCGCCGCGCCGCCGAGCGCGGCGGCCGACGGGACCTGCCGGCGCCTGGCCGACGGCACGTGGTACTGCGAGCACGGCACCGGAGGCGGCACCGGCACGACCCCCGGCACCGGAGGATCGGGCGGCGGAGGCGGCGGGGGGACGGGCGGCGGCGGAGGCGGCGGCTACCCGCCGGGTGCGTGCATCTGGATCCCGTTCCCCGACCAGGAGCTGGCGCGGACGCTGCACCCCGAGGCCGGCCCCGACGACGTCATCGAGTACTACGTGTGCAACCTGGGGACGGCCGAGAACCCGGTGTGGGCCGAGCCGTACGTGAACACCTCCACCCGCGTGTCGCCCCCGGGCGGCGGCCCCGCGCCGCCTCCGCCGCCGATCCCGCCCGGGGCGCTGGCCGCGATCTTCTGGATCAGCGTGCAGGACACGCTGCTCGTGCCCGAGGTCGTCACGACACCCGCGTCGGGGACGGCGTCGATCATCGAGCAGCCCACGTTCCTGGCCGTCGCGAACTGGCAGGGCGAGCGGCGCCTGCGCGCCTGCCACGCCACCGGCACCTGCGTCGAGCTGCACCTCGTTCCGCAGCTGACCTACGACCCCGGCGTGCCGGGCGTCGACCCGATCGCGTGCCCGGGGGGCGGCACGTACTTCCAGCCCGACGGCGCAGAGCCCGCGGTGCAGGCCCAGGGCGGCTGCGCGTACACCTACCGGCACCGCACCGGTGCCCTCGGCCGCCCGCAGGCGTTCGCCCCCCGCGCCACGATCCGCTGGACGGCGTCGTGGACCGACGTCACCGCCGGGGGCGCGGGCGCGTCCGGCGGCCTGCAGGCGTTCGAGATCTCGTCGGCGCCGTGGTCCCGTCCCGTCGACGAGGTTCAGGGCCTCGTGGTCGAGGCGGAGGAGGGCCTCGGATGACCGGGGACGGAGCCGGCGCCCGGGGCACCGCCGGTCGCGCCCGGGGCGCGGTCGGCCGGGGACCGTTCCCGCCGCTCGTCGCCGCGCTCGTGCTGACCGTCG
>Ga0111538_10007481_pt1 | contig 14712 bp, 11 predicted proteins | sample SoiMethybrSBSTD1_FD_79669 | JGI IMG/M metagenome (GOLD analysis project Ga0111538, IMG submission 79669) | Bulk soil microbial communities from a Populus tree surrounding site in Tennessee, USA - Soil MetaG P. TD hybrid SBSTD1 (version 2)... | ecosystem: Environmental > Terrestrial > Soil >... | reverse complement strand
TCGAAGAGCCGATGCGGTTTGGCGATGCCCGCCACCGCGAACACCGGGCCGACCATCTGCGGCTCGATGACCTTTCCGCTGGACATCATGTGGACGTCGACCAGCGTGCGGTCGGTGCGAAACACTGTTAGTACGCCGAGCGAAGCGACCGCCCGCGCGAATCGGCTGGGCTCTCCGCTGCCCATGAGGATGGCGTCGGCCGCCACCGCCGCCGACAGCGGCTCGCGAAGGCGGCCGGCCGGCAGCACGCGTTCGGCGAGATCGTCTTCATCGATCAGCAGCAGATTCACATCCCGCCGCAATTTCAGGTGCTGAAACCCATCGTCCAGGACATGCACGGTGACGTCGAAGCGCTCCTCGGCCTGCAGACCGCAGCGAAAGCGATCGGCGCCGACGAGGACCGGAACGCCCGGCAACGCCCGCGCGAGCATCAACGGCTCGTCGCCGGCACGATCCAGATCGGCCACCACCCGGGTACTGGTCGCGACGACCGTGACCGCGCCATCTTTGATCCGCCGGGCGTAGCCGCGCGACAAGATGGCGGGACGCTCGCCGGCATCCTGCAGCAGCCGGACGACGTGCTCGACGACGGGGGTCTTACCCGATCCACCAACCGACAAGTTGCCGACGCTGACGACAGGACGACCGAGACGGCGCTGACGCGTCGGTCGCGCGAACCAGCGACGTCGCTTGAGCGCGACGGCGCCGTACAGGGAGCTGGCGACAGAAAGGATCACCGCGTCAAGCGATTGTCAGTGGACCAGCCGGAACGGCCTGACCACGCCCGGCGACGGGATCAGCTCGGCGAAGACAGCCAGGGTCTTGTCCTTGGCGCCGCGGTTGGCCTCGACGAGCGCCCGCGCCGCCGCGCCGAGGCGGGCGCGGCGCACCGGATCGGTGACGAGCGACAGCAACGCCTCTTCGAGCTCGTGGTTCGACTGCACCTGGATGCCGGCCAGCTTCGTCACGAACGTGTCGGCGATCTCCGCGAAGTTGTGCATGTGCGGGCCGAACACGATCGGCTTGCCGAACGCCGCCGGCTCCAGAATGTTGTGCCCGCCGTGATCGACGAGGCTTCCACCGACAAAAACTGCCGTCGCCAGCTGGTAGACCTGCGCCAGCTCACCGAGCGTGTCGAGCACCACGACGTCGGCTTTCGGCTCGGCATCGATCGGCAGGTCGGAGCGGCGGACCGTCGCCAAGCCCGCCTCGCGAGCCATGCGCTCGACCTCGACGAAGCGTTCGGGCTGACGCGGCGCGATGATCGCCAGCGCCGTTGGCACCGTCAGCTTGACGCGCGCGAACGCCTTGAGCACGGCGGACTCCTCACCCTTGACCGTGCTGCCAAACACCAGTACCACGCGGTTCGGCGGCAGGCGGAAGTAGCGCAGCACGCGCTCTCGCGGCTTGCCGTGCGCGACGGGCGTCGGAATCTGCAGCGAATCGAACTTGAGGCTGCCGGTGACCGTGACCTTCGCCGGATCGGCGCCCAGATCGATCACCCGGCGAGCCGACTCGTCGCTCTGCATGCAGAATCGATCGACGTCGGCCAGCACGCGACGAAAGAACGGCCGGATTAGCTTGTAGCGCGGATACGAGCGCGACGAGATGCGCCCGTTGACCATCACCGTCTTGATGCCGCGCTCGGCGCACAACCGCAGCAGGTTCGGCCAGATCTCGGTCTCCATCATGACGAACACTCTCGGCTTCACGATGGACAGCGTGCGGCGGACGATGAACGACCAGTCGAAGGGGAAATAGAAGACGCCGTCCACCTGCTGGACGCCGCGCCGGGCGACCTGCTGGCCGGCGATGGTCGTCGTCGACAGATAGAGCTTGAGCCGTGGATATCGCGCCCGCAGATCGGCGACCAGCGCCCGGGCGGTGAGCGCTTCGCCGACCGACACGGCGTGTATCCAGATGGATTCGTCGCCGTCGATGTTGAAGGTGATCGGCAGGTAGCCAAGCCGTTGCCGCAGGCTCCCGATGTACTTCTTGTAGCGGACGGCCTGATAGACGAAGTACGGCGACGCCACGGCGAAGACGCCAAGCGTCAACAGGCTGTAGATGACGTACATCGGGCTCGTAAGTCCAGACAGAGGTGACGGTTACGAAGATGTGAGTATAACGTTGGGGTTTGACCGTCCGCAAGGCGGTTCATTAGAATTGGCCGTTTGTCGCCGGCCATGAGGGACGGTGATAGCGAGAGGAGCTTCGATGGCGGTCAGGGTCGGCATCAACGGATTCGGGCGTATCGGGCGGAACATCATGCGCGCGGCGCTCGGTGACAAGAATATCGACTTCGTCGCGGTCAACGACCTGACGAACGCCAAGACGCTGGCGCACTTGCTGAAGTACGACTCGGTGCTCGGCAATCTGCACGCGAAAGTGGAGGCCAAGGGCGACGGCATCTCGGTCGACGGCGAGGAGTTCAAGGTCCTCTCACTGCGTGATCCGGCGCAGCTGCCGTGGAAAGACCTCGGCGTCGACGTTGTTTTCGAGTCCACCGGGCTGTTCACGAATCGCGATGACGCCGCCAAGCATCTGGCGGCCGGGGCCAAGAAGGTCGTGATCACCGCCCCCGCCAAGGGCCCGGATTTGACCCTCGTGCTCGGGGTCAACGACGAAAAGTACGACCCGGCGAAGCATCAAATCATCTCGAACGCTTCCTGCACGACGAACTGCCTCGCCCCGCTCGCCAAGGTCATTCATCAGACATTCGGCATCAAGAAGGGTTGGATGACGACCATCCATTCCTATACGAACGATCAGCAGCTCCTCGATCTGCCACACAAGGACTTGCGTCGCGCTCGAGCGGCAGCGCTGTCGATGATGCCGACCACCACCGGTGCGGCGCTGGCCGTAGGCGAAGTGCTGCCCGATCTCAAGGGCCGGCTCGATGGCTTCGCGATGCGCGTGCCGACTCCCAACGTCTCGGTCGTCGACCTGGCCGCCATCCTCGACAAGAAGACGACTGGGGAAGAGGTGAACGCTGCGCTGAAGGCCGCCGCGGAAGGTCCGCTCAAGGGAATCCTCGAGTATTCGACCGACGAGCTGGTGTCGATCGATTTCAAGGGCAACCCGCGGTCGTCGATCGTCGACGCGCCGTACACAAAGGTCATGGACGGCGATTTCGTCAAGGTGCTGTCGTGGTACGACAACGAGTGGGGATACTCGAACAGGTGCGTCGACTTGCTTCGGTTGTTGGTTGCCAAGGGCCTGTAAGGTCTTCGCTGACGTCTTAGGTCTTAGGTCTTAGGTCTTACGTCTTAGGTCCTAAGTCTCAGGCCGGCTTAAGGCATAAGACTTAAGACGTAGGACCACAAGCAGCTCATGAAATATTCCATCCGCGACCTCGACCTCTCCGGCAAGCGCGTTTTCCTCCGCGTCGACTTCAACGTCCCGCTGAAAAACGGCGTCATTGGCGACGACACGCGAATCCGGGCATCGCTGCCGACCATCCAGTACGCCATCGACCATGGCGCGACGGTCGTGCTCGCGAGTCACCTCGGGCGGCCGAAAGGCAAGCCGAACCCTGAGTACAGCCTGAGGCCGCTCTCGGGGCATCTGTCGGCGCTGATCGGACGGCCGGTTGCGTTTGCGGAAGACTGCATCGGCACCCCGGCAAGCGAGGCCGTTGCCAAGGCGCATGCTGCCGGACCCGGCGTCGTGCTGCTCGAGAACCTGCGCTTCCATGCTGAAGAAGAGAAGAACGATTCGGGCTTCGCGGCCGCGCTGGCCGCAAACGCCGACGCGTACGTCAACGACGCATTCGGCGCGGCGCACCGCGCCCACGCCTCGGTCGAAGGCATCACTCATCACTTGTCACCGGCAGCTGCGGGCCTGCTGATGGAGCAGGAGCTGAAGTATCTGGGGCACGCCCTTCAGTCACCAGAGCGTCCGTTCGTCGCCATCCTCGGCGGCGCCAAGGTCTCGGACAAGATCGAGGTCATCGAGAACCTGCTGAGCAAGGTCGACCGCCTGATCATCGGCGGTGCCATGGCCTACACGTTCTTCAAGTCACGCGGCGTACCAGTGGGCAAGTCGCTCGTCGAGGACGACAAGCTCGACGAGGCCCGGCGGATTGAGGCTGGGGCGAAGGCGAAGGGGGTGGCACTGGACCTCCCAATCGACCACGTGGTCACGCCCAGGCTCGAGGCCGGGGCGCCGAGCGAAGTGTTGACCGTCGGCGACGCGGCCATCGCCGACCGGCTGGGTGTGGACATCGGCCCCGCGACGATCAAGGCTTATGCAGCAGCGATTGCGGCCGCAAAGACGGTCGTCTGGAACGGCCCGATGGGGGTCTTCGAGATCGAGGAGTTCGCGAAGGGCACCAACGCGGTGGCCGGCGCGGTGGCGGCCGTCGCCGGGACGACGATCATCGGCGGCGGCGATTCGATTGCGGCGGTCAAGAAAGCCAGAGTGGCGGATCGCATCACGCACATTTCGACCGGCGGCGGCGCGTCGCTCGAGTTCCTTGGCGGCCGGACGCTGCCTGGTGTGGCCGCGCTGACAGACAAGTAGACTGACGCCCATGCGCCTTCCCTTCATCGCCGGCAACTGGAAGATGTTCAAGACCGTGCCCGAGTCGGTGGTCTTCGCCAAGGAGCTCCGCTCGGTCGTGAAGGACATCACTGGCGTGGAAATCGTGATCGCACCGACGTTCCTGGCGGTGCATGCCGTGGCTGAAGCGCTGCGGAACGCGAACGTCGGCGTCGCCGCGCAGGATCTCTACTGGGAGCGCGAGGGGGCATTCACCGGCGAAGTGTCCGCTCAGATGATCAAGGAGGCCGGAGCGGAGTTCGTCATCATCGGCCATTCCGAGCGGCGGCGACTCTTCGGAGAAACGGATCAGACCGTCAACCGGAAGCTGACGTCGGCGATCGCCGCCGACCTAACCTCGATCGTCTGCGTCGGCGAAACGCTCGAGGAGCGCGAAGCCAACCAGACGCTGGCCGTCCTCGATCGACAGGTCAAGGACGGACTCGACAGTCTGACATCCGCGCAGATCAGCGACCTCGTCATCGCCTACGAGCCCGTCTGGGCCATTGGCACCGGGCGCGTCGCCACCGCGGCACAGGCCGAGGAGGCGCACGCGCACATCCGCGGCCGGTTGCGCCAGTGGTTCGGCGCCGACGCGGCCGAGCATTGTCACGTCATCTACGGTGGATCGGTGAAGCCGGACAACATCGCGGAGCTCATTCGCGAAGCGGACGTCGACGGAGCCCTGGTCGGAGGCGCCAGTCTGGACGTCAAAGGCTTCAGCGACATCGTGCTGCGCAGCCGGTCCGGGGGCAGCTGACGCGAAAGGGCGTGCGTTCGTGAGGTCGACGCGGTCACGCCTCGTTAATCTGGATCTGCTTCGGTTCGTCGCCGTCGCCCTCGTCATCGGACGTCACATGTCGGTGCCGTCTGAGATGCCGGGATGGCCGGCGCCGCTTCACCAGTTCTTTCTGGTGTGGGAGCGCGGCGGCTGGGTGGGCGTCGATCTGTTCTTCGTCCTCAGTGGATTTCTCGTCTCCGGGCTGCTCTTCACCGAATATCTGAGCCGCGGGACCGTCGCGCCGTGGAACTTCTATCTCCGCCGCGGCTGGAAGATCTACCCGGCCTTCTGGTGCCTGATCGCCGTATCGGTCATCCTCCTGCCGGCGACCGGGTGGCCATTCTCAGGACCTCGGCTGGCCGCCGAGCTGCTGTTCGTTCAGAACTACTATCCCGGGCTCTGGAACCACACCTGGTCGCTGGCGGTAGAAGAGCACTTTTACCTGATGCTGCCGCTCCTGTTCTGGGTCGTGACTTCGTCCGCGAGGCGGAGCCGCTCGTCGCTGCAACCGATCCTCTACGTGGCAGCCGCGCTCTCGGGCATCGTGTTCCTGGTGCGGATCATGAACTGGCAGTTGCATCCCGAATACACGCATTCGGACCACCTGATCACGACGCACCTGCGGTTCGACTCGCTGATGTTCGGCGTCGTGCTGGCCTACGCGTTCTACCTGCATCCGGAGAAGTTCGCGGCGATCTTTTCCCGGTGGTGCAAGCCGTTCCTGTCGATCGGCGCCGCCTGCTTCATCCCCGCGTTCGTGTGGCCCTTAGGGACCAATGCGTTCGTTTACACCGCTGGCTTTACGCTCTTCCAGCTTGGCGCCGGCATGCTCGTGGTGGCGGCGCTGCTCCTGCCGGCCCCCACCGGATATCTGCCGAGGTTACTGGCCCGGCTGGGCGCGTATTCGTACTCGATTTACCTCTGGCACCTGGCCGTGATCATTCACTTGATGCCCGCCCTCCGTCTCCCGCTGCCGTTTCCGATCCGATTTGTGGTCACCTTCGTGGTTGTCATGGTCGTCGGCGTCGGCCTGGCAAAGATCATCGAGATGCCGGCGCTCAAACTGCGGGATCGGTGGGTGCCGTCCAGGGCTGGTCCGATGCCTGTGCCCGTCGAAGCCACAACCGCCGTGGCTGTCGACGGTGCGGCCGGCAGGGTTGCGGTATAATTGCGGTTTCTACTTCGGACTGAAGTTCAATGTTGTATTACCTGATCGTCATTCTCTACGTGTTCGTGTGCCTCATCCTGCTGGCGGTGATCCTGCTGCAGCAGGGCAAGGGCGGCGACATGGCGAGCGCGTTCGGCGGCGGCAACAGCCAGGCGGCCTTCGGGGCGCGGGGCGGCGCCACGCTGCTGTCGAAGATCACTGCCGGTTTCGCGGCGCTGTTCGTGATTGGCGCCATGGTGCTGGCCATCATGGGCCAGCGATCGAGCGGATCGATCATGAGCGGGACGGCGGCACCGCCGCGACCCGCCAGCGCGCCGGCTCCGGCGACACCGACGTCACCGGCGACGAATCCGGCCGCACCAGCGGCGCAGGAACCGCCGGCCAATCCGGCCACGCAGGCTCCGGCGACGCCGCCGCCGGCTGCGCCATCGGCACCCGAGGCGCGGTAGTATCGACCGGCCACGCGGAAGTGGCGGCGCGCACAACTTGCCCCGCACGTCCGGGCTCTTGTCAACGGTGTTGTCGAGAATCGAGAGGTGATGTCATCAGGCCAGGCACAGCATGCGCTGCAGAGTCCCGAAACGTTCGTGCGACCGAAGTGAATCGAACAGAGGCGAGACGTTGAGAAACGAGAGTAGATAGCTGCCCTCGCGGGCGCCGCGCGCGAACCAGTCGAACGCCGCATCAGTATCCCCTAGACCCGCGTGGACGATGCCTACCACGTCTGACGGTGCGGCTTCGCGGGCGTTACGCAACGCCAGGTCCTTCAGGACGCCGCGACCTTCGTCGACTCCCCCCGATAGTGCGATGGTTCGGCCCCACACTCCGCGAGCGATCGGATTGCCTCCAGAGAATTCGTCGGCACGTTGAAGCGCTGCAACGGCGCGCGGGAAATCATCGAGCTGCTCGTGCGCCATTCCGAGCACCCAGTGCGCCAGCCAGAATTGCGGGTCTACCTCGACGACGTTCAGTTCTTGTTCGACCGCCTCCGAATATCGGCGCGCCAGAAAAAGCATGTGGCCGACACCCATCCGCCACGTGACATTGAGCGGATCAAGCGCCACCGCGTGCTGTGCTTCGCGAACAGCGTCGTCAAACCGGCCCTGCGCCGCGAGGAAATTGGCGTACCAATTGCGCGTTGTCGGGTAGTCGGGTGCTAATTCGATGGCACAACGAAACGAGCGTTCGGCACCAATCCAGTCTCGATCCGCCATCATGCGGATAACACCGATCGTCGCGTGAGCTTCAGCGATCGAGTCGTCGATATCGAGAGCTCTCGCTGCGGCGGCTTTTGCGGTGACGATGGCATCTGCCGCAGTCGTCCAACCATGGCCCCAGCGTAAGACGTAGCACTCCGCGAGACCGACGTAGGCCGATGCATACGTTGGGTCGAGATCAATCGCTTGCCGGAAGAATGTGACGGCCGCACGCACTCCATCGTGGTCGCGTTTCGACCAGTAGTGTCGTCCCTTCAGGTATGCATGATAGGCGTTCACGTTCGCCGTGCGGTGAACGCGCGAACGGTCCTCCGGCGCGGAGGCAGTCATTTCATCTGACGCGCTACCAACAAATCGATAGCCTCGACGGGCGACGGTGGAAATGTAACGTGGATCCGTCGGTTCGTCACCAAGCGCTCGACGCAGCAGGAAGATGCTCTGCGTGAGGTTCGCGTCCTCGACGACGGTGTCCGGCCACACGCGCGCCACGAGGTCCTCCTTGTCCACCGTCCGCCCCCGATTCTCGAGCAGCACCTCGAGCACATCGAGCGCTTTGGGTGGAACCGGGATCGAGCCGCCATCGCGGAAGAGTCGTCGGCGCGTTCCATCGAGCGTGAATGGACCGAAGTGGAAAACCTTAGACACCGGCAACTTCACAAATTGAGACTTTTTGATGGTTCGCTTGAGGACGCCGCGGGAACGGCACCTATATTATCCCGCCCATCAGGAAGGAGATGCTCCCATGGCGACAGCCCGTGCGGACGACGGTGTCGGGATTAGCTATCGCGTTCAGGGTGCGGGGCCGAAAACGCTCCTATTCATGCACGGGTGGGCCGGATCCGGCGCGTACTTCGACGAGGTCATTGGAGAACTTGACCTCAACGCGATTCAGGTCGTCACGATGGACTTTCGAGGCCACGGCGACTCTGAAAAGTCGGTGAAGCCGTACGACGCGGATCGGATCGCCGACGACGTCTGGACTGTTGCCGATGCTGCCGGCGCACTGAATGTCGTCATCGTAGGGTTCAGCATGAGCGGCAAATTCGCGCAGTACGTCGCGTTGCGGCGGCCGGATCGCGTGTCAGGTCTCGTGCTCGTGGGCGGTTTCCCGGCCTCACCAATACCGTTCCCGCAGGACCTGCTCCGCGATTGGGTCGGACGGGCGGGCAACCGGGAACGCCTTCGGGAAATGCTGGTTCCGTTCATCAGCGAACCGGTCGATGCGGCAATTCTTGACCGCTTCCTGGAGAATGCTGTGAGAGTCCCGGCGCCGGTGCTCGAATGCACGTTGCAGACCTGCATCAGCATGTCATTCGCCGATTGCGTCGAGTCGCTTCGGATGCCAATCCTGGTTGTCGGCGGACAGCGCGACGTTTTCTTTCCGGGGGAGGCCGTCGCGCAGCTCGCGCGCAGCCTGCCGTGCGCTCGCGGGATCTCGCTGCCGTGCAACCATGAAGTGCCTATGGAACAACCGCGTGAGCTGGCGCACCTCATCGAGGCGTTCGTCTCTGGACTTGGAGTCGGCTGCCGCGCTCTCGCAGCGTCGCGTTCGTAGTGCCCGGTCTGGCGCCAGGTGGCGTCAGCGGCTCGACTGCTTTGGCGTCGCCGCTCTTCCGCCATATACTTGGTGACGACTCCACTTGCGGAAGTGGCGGAACTGGCAGACGCACCAGCTTGAGGGGCTGGCGGTAGCAATACCGTGGGGGTTCGAATCCCCCCTTCCGCACCAAGACACAAAGAGGCCCGGTTTTTCCGGGCCTCTTTTACGCGACCTCTCCCAGGCGCGCATACCCTCCAGGCCACACGGTAGATTCAATCGTCACTCATGCTCGTCGCATCGGAATGGCGCACGATTCGCTCACCGGGGCGTCACACGACGTCTCCTGGGCGGTGCACCGGAGCGTCATGAAACTGGTTCACTTCAACGGTCTCTTTCTTCATTTCGTCGCTGAGGGAACGATGAAGGCGTTGGACCTTCGTGAGGTCCCAGTCGAAGGACGCGATCGCGTCGGTCACGTCGAGCAGGCCCGTCGCCCGAGCGTCGCGAGCCCGCTGGTAGTCTGCCAGCGCGCGCTCGGTCCCCTTAGCGACCGCGCGCGCGAGGAGTTCAGCGTCGATCAGGGCGTCGGTCATGCCGTGGGCCGTGATCGGGTCTTTGAAGTAGCCCGCATCGCCGATGAGCGCCCAGCCTGGCCCTGAAGACTGGCGGAAGAAACCCACCTGGCCCGCAAATCCGCGGTACCGCTCGGCCCTATCTGCCGCCTCGACGACGGTCGCCAGGTCCGGGTCGCACTCCCTCAACACCCGCTGGTGTCCTGCGGCCGTGTCGCGGCGGATCTCGTCGTGGAACCGACGCTGCGGAACCGAGGCGAATATGCAGGTCAGGCCGCCGTTGGTCGGAATGGTGCCGACGCTGACACCGGGTCGGTAGTACCAGTGGTACCCCTCGATCCCGGTGTTCGACCAGTAGCTGAAGACCGAGCCGGTGGCATGACGCGCTGTTCGGTATCGCTCCGCCCCAACGAGGTCAGCGACCGTCGAGCGCACACCATCGGCCCCGACCACGAGTTCAGCCGCAACCTGGGAGTCGTGTCCCTGCGAATCCCTGAGATACACGCCGCACACGCGGCCCTCGGGGGATCGCATCAGCTCGATCAACCTGGTTCCATACGCGATCTCGGCACCGGATTCGCGAGCGGCGTCCACGAGCAGCCTGTCGATGACGGTGCGCCGAGGCGCGTACAAACCATCAATGCCGTCCTGAGGCTTGATCTGGACGTCGACGACGTCATCAGCGTAATGGAATGAGGTGGATCGGACCGTAGGTGTCCCCGCGGCTCTGAGACCTTCGAGAATGCCCCAGCGATGTAGTTGGAGCGCCCCGCCACGCATGAGCGCGTGGGTTGAGAGCGTGTCCGTTCCATAGCGATCCCGATCGACGGCGAGCACTCGTAGGCCTCGACGAGCGAGCAGCATGGCGGTGGCCGCGCCAGCGCATCGAGCTCCAACAATGACGGCGTCATAGCGTTTGGAGCGTGTGGGATTGGTCGTCACTCGGATAGCTCCACGTAGTCATCCTAAGTGCTCGTGTCGCAAACACCAGAAGTCGCCGTCGAACGCGGACGCGACCTTTAAGATAGATCGAGTTGTGCCGTGTGCGAACTTGTGCGAATAAAGTCGGCGCATGCGTTCGCTTGAGCACGCTCCTGCGCAACATCCGTCCGCAGGATACGCGTCAGTTCGCGCGAGCGCGCGATTTCAACCAGCTTGAGGGCTGGCGGTAGCAATACCGTGGGGGTTCGAATCCCCCCTTCCGCACCAGTGAAACGGCGCCCGGTTTTCCGGGCCTTTTTTCGTGATGATCGGCGAAGGTTCGCGCTTGGCTGCCAGTCAGCAGGCAGCGAGATCGTTTCACGACCCTTCGCGTCCGCCCAGCATCGCATGCGTGTCGTACCAACTCACGAGGTTGTTGAGGCCACGCAGCACGGGAATGCGTCTGACGACCGTGCCCAATAGCGTGTTGTCGCCAATCGTCTTGTAGACGACGTGTATCGGCAGGTAATGGAGGATCGTCTCTCGCTTGGACAGCCATGGTCCGTCCAAGTACTCTCCGAACGGCCCTGAAGAGTGGCGGTTGAAGGCATGTGAAACGGAACTGCCCGACCGGCTCAGGAACACCCCGCCCTTGTGCTTGCGCTGATTGACGATCTTGAACTTCGAATAGCCCAGCTTTTCGAGCTCATCCAATTCCACCATTAGTTCTGACCAGGATGTTTTGCTCGACTCGATCGACATATAGACCGGTCGGCACATCAGGCCGTGCAGCGCTTTGACGCATTTCAGGTCGATGCCTTCAAGATCGATCTTCAAGTATCTGGGACAGCCGTAGCTGCTGATGAGGGCTGGAATCGTGATGCCAGCAACTTTGATCTCATCCGATTCGGTCCCAAGCCTGCGGTTTCGCTCCACCCACTTGAGGTCGGTGGTTCCCCACATTGACAGGTCCCTGTTCACATAGAAGCTGACTTCCGCGTCATCGGCGACCGCCTTGTCGACGACGGTGTAGCTGCCTTCGGCGATCTCTCGATGGAATCGCTGGCGGAGTTCGGCAACAAGGGCCGGGTTGGCCTCGACAGCCACGACCCGATACCCCAGCTTCAAATAGAAGTCGCTGTCTTCTCCGCGGTGCGCCCCTAAATCGAAAATCAGATCGTCCATCGTTATGGTGGGCATCCGCCCATCTGGTCTCTCTGGGGCATCCCACCTGCCAGTGGCAGCCGACGCCCCTGCCGGGAATGCGCTTCCGACGCTCGAAGTTCGTCCCCCTAAATAAGGCGATTTAGATTCTTGAGTTCAGGTCTCACGGTTCTGCGGCGGTTTAAACGGTGGGTTCCCCATCCGCAGACTCTTCGGACCGAGGACCGCGTCGCACACTGACAGCTACCGGGGAGGGTCCGGAACTCCCCCGGTCGTCGTAGTCAGCAGGATCTGCGGCTCGTGCGACCCCTTAACACGGACTGCTTGCCGACGACCCTGACATACCAGATGGACGTCGTGGCGTTCAGCAGTTCGATCCGCGAGTTCGAGCTCTCGAACGGCGTTGCGCTGACGGGATGAGCCTATCTCATCGCGAACTACTTCACCGGTGTCAGCTCGTTTGCGTTAACCGTGGCCATGCCGTCCCTCAGGCTGACCGGCCCGGTGATTCGAACGCGCTGCGTGATGTACGGTGCGATCTTCGCATTGTTGTTCGCGACCCACGCACCGGTGATCTCGTAGGTCCGGCCGTGCCGTGAGTATGCCCACCGGCATTCCGGTGTACTTCACGCATGCCCATGCACACTCTTTGGACTCGCCGTGGTTCATGCCAGTGTCGTTTTCGATGTGGATCAGCGCCTCTGGGCGGTTTTGTGTCCGAAGACAGGCAATCTGGCCCGATCGGCGGCTTACGCGCCTCTGCCGTCGCCCTTCTCGTCCCGGCGACAACCGGCGCCGCTGACGCAACGAAGGCGCAGAGCGGTTGGCTGCAGCTCGGCTATATCGATCGCGCCTTCGGCATGATGGCGAGATCGGAACGATTCAGAACATTGTCGGCCGCGCCCACTCGATACCAGCGCCAGGCATACTCGTCGAGATCGATTCGGTGGGCGCCGTCGTTGCGCGCCCGGCTGTGCCGGCCGTCGAACAACTCCACCAGCAGATTGTCGCCATTGCAGCCGGCCTTGAGGATCACCTTCTGGGCCCTGTTGCTGAAGTTGTAGATGGTCAGCATTGACGTATCGCGCCAGTCATAGCGCAGCGCGAGCACTTCGGGGACATTCGTGCGGAGGACCACAAATGAGCCCCAGCTGATTTCCGGGCATTCCTTGCGCATCCGGATCAGACGTTCCGTCCAATTCAGAATGGACTGGGGATCGCGACGCTGCTCAGAAACGTTCACTCTCCGGTAGCCGTAGGTTCGGTCGTTGATGACGGGGCGAACGACTTTCCTCGCGTGCGAGAATCCACCGTGTCGGTCGGCCGTCCACTGCATCGGCGTGCGGGCGCACTCGCGTTCGGGGAGCTGCAGGTTGTCGCCGATGCCAATCTCGTCGCCGTACTGCATCATCGGCGTGCCTGGAAGTGAAAAGAGCAGACTGAACGCAAGCTCGAGAAGGCGGCGATTGTTGTGCAGCATCGGCGTCAGCCGCCGCCGGATCCCGCGATCATACAGTTGCATGCGATCGGCCGGCGCGAACGCGTCGAACACTTTCTCGCGTTGCTCCTCCGTCAATCGACCGAGATCGAGCTCGTCGTGGCTGCGAAGGAATTGCACCCACTGGGCATTGAGCGGACGTTCGCGCGTCTCCTCCAGCGCTCGAATCAGCGGATCAAGATCGGCCGTCGCGAGCGCATAAAACAATCGCTGGTTGACCGGAAAATTCAGCATCATCTGCAGGCGCTCGCCTTCTTCGCCGAAGTAATTCATGCTCTCGGCCGGCGGGACGTTGGCTTCCCCGAGCAGAATGGCATCGCCGCTCCGCCACTGAAGGAATTCGCGCATCTCCGTCAACAATGTGAAGTCCTGATCCCACTCGATGCCCGCCCCCTTCTTCTGAATCAGAAACGGCACGGCGTCCATGCGGAAGCCGGATACGCCCAACTGCAGCCAGAAACCCATGATTTTCTGGATCTCCTGCCGCACATAGGGATTGCCGGTATTCAGATCGGGTTGATGGTTGTAGAACCGGTGAAAGTAGTACTGACCCGCCGCCCGGTCGAGCGTCCACGTCGTCGTCTGTTGCCCCGGAAAGACGATTCCCTCCTTATGGTTCTTGGGACGTTCGTCGGCCCAGACGTACCAATCGCGGAAGAAGGAATGCTCGTCGGCACGTGCGCGCCGGAACCACGGACACTCGACGGAGGTATGGTTGACGACGAGATCGACGATGACGCGAATCCCGAGGGCGTCAGCACGATTCATGAACTCGACGAAGTCGCCGAGAGATCCGTGCTTTTCGTGAACGTCGTAGTAGTTGGCGACGTCGTAGCCGTTGTCGCGATTCGGCGACTCGTAGAAGGGCTGCAACCAGACACACGTCACGCCAAGGCCTTGAAGATAGTCGAGGCGCCGCATCAGCCCTTCAAAGTCGCCCACCCCGTCGCCATTCGCATCCTGGTACTTCTCGACGTCCAGGCAGTAGATGACGGCGTTCTTGTACCAGAGATCGTTGATTGACATCGGTCGCCCAGTCCTCGGCTTTTGGCGTTCGGGAGCAAGGCGCGTTCCAGATTGAGACCGAAGCAGTCCAATGACGTGCTGGGTTTTGGGCGCCGCGCGAGTCAGAGCCGTGGATTGACCCAGGACGAGTACCGCTGTCTCACGGTTGTGGGCGAAACTCGCGAACTGAAAACCTTTCGATCCGATTCAGAAAACCTCTGATCAACCGAATCGATCGTTCGAGGAGTCCGGACGGCCGCGCGGGTGTCGCGGGGTCGCCATTCCGGTCACGGCAGGTGTCGAT
>Ga0111538_10007480_pt1 | contig 14713 bp, 12 predicted proteins | sample SoiMethybrSBSTD1_FD_79669 | JGI IMG/M metagenome (GOLD analysis project Ga0111538, IMG submission 79669) | Bulk soil microbial communities from a Populus tree surrounding site in Tennessee, USA - Soil MetaG P. TD hybrid SBSTD1 (version 2)... | ecosystem: Environmental > Terrestrial > Soil >... | reverse complement strand
TCCCGGATGGGGCGGCGGGAAGCTGAACTCGACGTCGCTCCTGCTCGAGGCGCTCGGCGCCGATGCGGAGGCGGTGCTCGGGATGGCGACTCCGGCCGAGGCTGCCGTCGCAACGCGCCACGTGCTGGAGAGCGAAGCGCTCGAGCGGCCGCTCGTCGTGATCTTCGACGACATCCAGTGGGCCGAGCCGACCTTCCTCGAGCTCGTCGAGCACATCGTCGACTGGTCGCGCGGCGCGGCCATCTTCCTGCTCTGCATCGCGAGGCCCGAGCTTCTCGAGCTCCAGCCGTCCTGGGGCGGCGGCAAGCCGAACGCGACGTCGCTCCTCCTCGAGCCGCTCGGCGAGGGCGAGGCCTCGTCGCTGATCGACAACCTGCTCGGCGAGACCGAGCTCTCCACCGCGACGAGGACGCGGATCCTCGAGGCGTCGCAGGGCAACCCGCTCTTCGTCGAGGAGATGCTCCTGATGATCCGCGAGAGCGGCGGCGACGGCGAGGTCGAGGTGCCGCCGACGATCCAGGCGCTCCTGCAGGCCCGCATCGACCGCCTCGCCGCGCCCGAGCGCTCGGTGATCGAGCGCGGCTCCGTCGAGGGGGAGGTGTTCCATCGCCTCCCGGTCGCCGAGCTCGCCTCGCAGCAGGTGCGAAGCGACCTCGACGGCCATCTCAAGCGGCTGATCCGGAACGAGCTGATCCGCCCCGAGCCCGCGAGGCTCCCGGGCGACGACGCGTTCCGCTTCCGGCACCTGCTCATCCGCGACGCCGCGTACGAGTCGCTCCCGAAGGAGACGCGCGCCGACCTGCACGAGCGGTTCGCGCTCTGGGTCGAGGAGCACGTGCACCTCGTCGAGCAGGACGAGATCGTCGGTTACCACCTCGAGCAGGCGGTGAAGTACCGGCGGGAGCTCGGACGCGACGAGCCGCAGCTCGCGCGGCACGCGTCGGAGCGGCTCTCGGTGTCGGGACGCGATGCACGCATGCGGGGTGACCACCCCGCCGCTATCACTCTGCTCGAGCGCGCCGTCGACCTGCTTTCCGCCGGCGATCCCGCGCGGCTCGAGCTCCTGCCCGATCTCGCGGACGCCCGGCTGGATCTCGGGCAGTTCGAGCGCGTCGTGCTCTCGATCGAGGAGCTCGAGGCCGCCGGGGACGAACGATGGTCGGCGTACGCCGCGGTGATCCGGCCGATGTACGGCGCGTTCAGCGGCGCCGATCGATCGCTCGAGGAGAGCCGTGAGGAGATCCTGGGAGCGATCGAGACGCTTCGACGGCTCGGCGACGATGCCGGTCTCGCCCGGGCGTACAGCGTTCTCGGCTCGCTCCACTGGACGAATTGCCGCGCCCGCGACGCCGGAGTCGCCTTTCGCGAAGCGCTGGCGCACGCACTCGCCGCCCGCGACCCGCTTCTCGCCGAAGGGGCGCGCGAGATGCTCGTGACGCTGAACTCGCACGGGCCGACGCCACGCGCAGAGGCCGAGGCCGAGGTCGAGCGCGTGCGCGCGGACGCCCGCGGGCTGATCGTGGAGAGCTCCGCGAACCGCGCGCTGGGGCGGCTCGCCGCCATGCGCGGGGACTTCGACGAGGCGCGGGTGCTCGTCGAACGCGGTCGGACTCCGCTTCAGGAGGCCGGCTCGATCATCTGGTACCTGGCGACGTCGCAGGCACCGGCGCAGGTCGAGGAGCTCGCCGGGAACTACGACGCCGCGCTCCAGGTCCTGCGCGAGGCGTTCGACGAGCTGGACGCGCTCGGGGAGCACGCGTTCACCTCGACGAACGCGATGATCATGAGCTCGCTCCTCTGCAAGCTCGACCGTGAGGACGAGGCCGCCGAGTGGATCGACGTCGCGCGGCGCCTGAGCCCCGCCTCGGACATCGCGACGCTCGCGGGCGTCGACTACGTCGAGGCGATCGTGCTCGCGCGCCGCGGGGAGCTCGAGGCCGCACACGCGCTCGCGGAGCGCGCGCTGCTCCAGGCGGAGAAGAGCGACTTCTGGGATCTGCGCGCCGGCTCGCGCGAAGCCGCGGCGGAGGTGATGGAGCGATCCGGCCGCTCGACCGAGGCCCGCAGGCTGCTCGAGGAAGCGCGCGCGGTCTACGTCGAGAAGGGCGTCACCGTCCGCGTCGAGCGTCTCGACGCGCTACTGGCCGAGCTCTGACGGATACGCCTTGCGGTAGATCCCGCGCAGCTCGAGCACGCGGTCGACGTAGTGCCTCGTCTCGGGGTACATGACCCCGCGGTCGAGGTTCCCCTGCCCGCCGTTGTACGCCGCGAGCGCGCGCTCTTCGGTGCCGTACTTGTCGATCAGGTGCCGGAGGTACCACGAGCCGTAGCGGACGTTGATCTCCGGGTCGTAGAGGTCGTCCACCTCGAACTCGGAGCCGCCGGTTCTCGCAGCGATCCCCTTCGCCGTGTCCGGGAGAAGCTGCATCAGCCCGACCGCGCCGGAGTCCGAACGTGCGTCGGCCCGGAACTTCGACTCCTGGTAGATGACGGCGGCGACGAGCGCCGGGTCGAGTCGGTAGTTCTCGGCGTGCCCGCGCACGATGTGCTCGTAGCCCAGCGGGTAGCGCGCGCGCAGGTACCAGTCCGGCTCGCTCGCCACGACGGCCGCGCCACCGGCCCCGACGAGCACGAGCACGAGCAGGATGATCGCAAGCCGCGTCACGCCGTCAGACGCTGCACGACGTCTCGGACGAAGGCGTCGAGCTCCTCGAGCGAGCCGTCGTTCACGTAGGCGAAGTCGGCGCGCCGCACCTTCTCTTCGTCCGGCAGCAGGCGCTCCTGCCGGTCGGCCGCATTCGCAACATCGGTGCGCGCAGCGCGCACGTCCTCGGGCGCGGTGATCACGACGACGGCGTCGAAGCGTGCGTCGCCGCCCGTCTCGTACAGGAGCGGCACCTCGACGACGACGAGCGGCGCCGTCTGCTCGCCGTGCCAGCGCGCCTGCTCGGCGACGACGCGCGGATGGATCAACGACTCGAGCCAGAGCAGCTCGTCGCGGTCGGCGAAGACGATCTCGCCGATCCGCTTGCGGTCGGCCACGCCGTCGCGGACGACGTCCTCCCCCCAGCGCGCGGCGAGTTCGCGCTGCACCTCGGGGTCCGCGTACAGGCGGTGGACGATCTCGTCCGCGCTCGCAGTCGCCGCGCCGTGCCGCGCGAACGCACGGAGCGCCTCGCTCTTCCCGGCCCCGATCCCGCCGGTGACAGCGAGGGTCTTAGGCTGCGGAATCTTCCTCGGCGGGGACATCCGCCGGGGGAGCTTCGGTCTCGCCGACCGGCTCCTCGTCCGCGACCGGCTCGTCGTCGGCGACCGGCTCGCCGACCTCGTAGGTCTCGGCGGTCGCGGCGGGCGCATCGGTGAAAACCTCGTCGGAGAGCCCGAGGTCGGGGGCCTCGCCGGTCCCGCCGTTCTCGTCGACGCGCTTGAGCGAGAGCGAGAGCCGGCGGCGCTCGCCGTCGACCTCGAGGATGAGCACCTTGACGGTGTCGCCCTGCGAGACGACCTCGCGGGGGTTCTCGACGTGGTGCTGCGCGAGCTCCGAGATGTGCACGAGCCCCTCGACGCCCGGGAGGATCTCGACGAAGGCGCCGAACGTGACGACCTTCGTCACCTTGCCCTCGACGGTGTCGCCCTCCTTGTACTGCTCGAGCACCTGCTGCCACGGATCGCTCTGCGTCTGCTTCAGGCCGAGCGAGATGCGCTGACGCTCGCGGTCGATGTCGAGCACCTTGACCTGGACCGTCTGCCCGATCTCGAGCATCTCCGACGGGTGGTTGACGTGCGACCACGAGAGCTCGGAGATGTGGATCAGGCCGTCCATGCCGTCGAGGTCGACGAACGCGCCGAAGTCGACGATGTTGGAGATCTGCCCCTCGACGACGTCGCCCGGCTGCAGGCGGTCGAGGATCTGCTGCCGCTGCTCCTTGCGCTCGTCCTCGAGCACCGCCCGGCGGGAGAGCACGACGTTGTTGCGCGAGCGGTTGAGCTCGATCACCTTCGCGCGAAGCTCCTGCGAGAGGAACTCGTCGAGGTCCTGCACGCGGCGGATGTCGACGAGCGACGCCGGCAGGAAGCCGCGCACGCCGAGGTCGAGGATCAGGCCGCCCTTGACGACCTCGATCACCCTTCCGACCACCGGCTCGCCGGACTCGGCGGCTGCCTCGATCTTCTTCCACGCCAGCTCGAAGCGCGCGCGCTTCTTCGAGAGGATCAGGCGACCCTCGGCGTCCTCCTTCGTGAGGACGAGCGCGTCGATCTCGTCGCCCAGCGTGACCTCGTCGGCGGGGTTGACCGAGCGCCGGATCGAGAGCTCGGCGACCGGGATCACACCTTCCGACTTGTAACCGATATCGACGAGGACCTCGTCCTTGTCGACGCGGACGACGGTGCCGTGAACGACCTCCCCCTCCGTGATCGTGGGGAAGGTGGATTCGTAGTCGGGGATGACCTCCCCATCCGGACCAGTCGTCCAGACGCCTTCTTCGAGCTGTGGCGGCGTGGCCATGAGCGAGCCAGTATAGCCCCAGGTTGCAGAACCCCCCGACCAGGGGTTGGCGGCCTGAACGAACCACTTCAGGGTGCGCGAAATGCGCTGCGGCAGGGCGATCGCGCCCGTCCTCACCACGCTCGCGGTCGCGCTCGTCGTCGTGCCGAGCGCGTCTGCACGCACGTTCCTCGTCGGTGTCACGGACGACACCGTCAAGTGGCGCGCGGACACGCCGGGGATCGTGCGCATCCAGCGCGAGGCCGGGTTCGCGACGGTGAAGGTGACGTTCCCTTGGCGTCCAGGGATGTGGCACGCGGGCCGCATCGAGCGCTTCTACGTCGAGCGCGTCGCGAGGATGGCGTCGCTCGACCAGCACGTCGTCCTCGCGTTCGGCGGCTCCGCCGACGATGCGCCGCGCCGGCGCGCGACGCGGCAACAGTTCTGCAGCTACGTGCGCGACGTCGTCGCTCAGCTCCCGAGCGTCGACGAGGTCGTGATCTGGAACGAAGTGAACTCGCCGGCCTTCTGGCGGCCGCAGCGCGACGCGCCCGCGAAGTACACGGCGCTCCTGGCGCGCTGCTGGGACCTCCTCCACGACATGCGCCCCGACGTGAAGGTGATCAGCTCGACGGCGCCGAGTCACCGGCCGCTCGACTTTCTGCAGGGCATGGGCGCCGCCTATCTCGCGTCGGGTCGCACACGCCCGATCGTCGACGCGTTCGGCCACAACCCGTATCCGCAGGACTCGAGCGAGCCGCCGGCGGCGACGCACGACGACGGCTACGTCGGACAGGGCGACTACGGGCTGCTCGTCGACGTGATCCGCGCGAGCTTCGCAGGCACCGCGCAGCCGGCGCCGGGACAGCAGGGCGTATCGATCTGGTATCTCGAGAACGGCTTCCAGACCGCCGCGCCGCGACGCTCCCGCCTGTACCAGGGACGCGAGAACGAGTCGCGTCCGCTGGGTGCCCGCGACCAGGCACGGCAGCTGATCGACGCGCTCAAGCTCGCGTACTGCTCCCAGCCTTTCGTCGACTCGTTCTTCAACTTCCAGCTGGCCGACGAGCGCCGGCTCGCCGGCTGGCAGTCGGGTGTGCTGTGGGCGGACTGGCGGCCGAAGCCGTCGAGCGGACCGGTGCGCGACGTGATCGCGGCGATCCGGAGCAACGAGCTCGCCTGCGTCTAGCTGGCACCATGGTGCGCCGTGCGTGCTCTCGTCATCGCAGTCTGCGCCGCCACCATGCTGTTCGTCGCGCCGCTCGCACAGGCACATCGGACCGGCGCCCACAGCGGTCTCATCTCGACCGTCTCCTACGTCGACCCGCTCGTGCCCGGGCTTCTCGTGCGAGTCCTCGACGGGCACGTCCGCCTCTCGGTCGCGAACCTGACGAAGCAGGACGTTTACATCCTCGACGGGCGGGGCCGGCGGGTGCAGCGCGTCCCCGCAGGGCGAACGCGCGTCTGGCGCGAGGCTCGTGTCGGCGCCAACGAGACGAAACCCGAGCGGGAGGGGTTGATCCGGTACTGGCAGATCCCCGGCACCGTCGGCGAGAAGCGGTTCCAGATCATCGGCTTTCTTGGTTATCGCGCGCCCGCGGGCGCGGCGGGCAGCGACGACGGGATGTCGCGGTGGCTCATCGTCCTTGGCGCGCTCGGGGGAGCGGCGCTCCTCGCCGGCGCACTGGCTTTCCCGCTCGCCGTTCGGAGAGGCGAGACCTAGAACGGGAGAGGCCGGGCACATGGCCCGGCCTCTCGTTAGCCGCTGCGACTCGTCGCCGTTACGGCAGCTTCGTGATCCGGTCGAGCGGGAAGCTCGTCGGATCGAAGCTCGGGCCCGCGAAGGCCATGTACTCCTTCATGACCACGGCGTCGAGCTCCTGCGTCGCGCCCTGGCCGTCGTTGAACACCGCGTACCCGTCACCGCCGAGGTTCACGAAGTTCGGCAGCGCCATCGTGTACGTCGCCGACGCGCTGTTCGGAATCGGCGTTCCGTCGGCGAGCGCCACGGACGTCACCCGCGACCCGACCGGGTTCAGGTAGTGGAACGTGAACTTGAACCCGGAGATCTGCGGGAAGCGGCCGTCGGTGCCGGTTCCGTCGGGCAGGATCGCGCTGACGCCGTTCTCGAGCGCCGCCCAGAGCTGGGCGCCCGTCACCGTCCGTGTGTTCAGGATGTTCCCGAACGGCAGGACAGTGAAGATGTCGCCGAGGACGATGTCGAACGGCGGGCCGGCCGCGTAGCCTGCGCAGGGACGCCTGAGCGCCGTGTTCGCCGGCGCGTACGAGCACACGGGCATCGTCGAGCGGATGCCGCCGCCGTTCATCAGCGCCAGCTGGGTGCCGTACCGCCAGCGCATGCCGTCCGCGATCAGATCGCCGAGCGGGACCTCCTGCCGGCGTTCGATGTTCCCGCCGCGCACGAACACCGCGGTCGTCGTGCCGATCGTCCCGTCGAGGAGCGCCGCCAGCTGCTGGCGGTACGGGACGAGCATGTCCACGATCGCCTGGTCGCAGAACGGCGCCGTGCCGCACTGCGTGTTGCTGCTCGCCAGCCCGCCCGCAGGCCCGGGCGAGACGAACTGCACGGACTTGCTCAGCACCGAGCCGACCTCACCGGGCGCGCCCGGCTGCACGTTGAGCAGCGTCTTCGCGTACGTGACGCCGAAGCTCCGGTTCTCGTGCACGAGGACACCGTTGATCGTCCCGGAGAACTGCACGTCGGTGTGGTCGCCGACGACGACGTCGACCAAGCTCGAGTCGACGCCCTTCGCGAAGTCGATCAGCTCGCCGACCGGCTGGCCCGCGTTGAAGCCGCGGATGCCCTTGTGCGTGATCACGATCACGGCGTCGGACTTCGCCTTCCTGGCGATGCGCGCGAACTTGTTCGCGGCCTCGATGCCGTCTGTGACCTCGATCGTCCCGAAGCTGCCCGGCAGGACGACCGACGGCGCCTCCTCGTTCGTGATCCCGATCACGGCGACCTTCGCGCCGCCGACGTTGAAGTACGCCACCGGCTCGACGCCGGTGAGATTGGCGTCGAGGTTCTTCAGGTTCGCGGAGACGTAGCTGAACGGCGCCCCAGGGGCGCTTGCGCTCGTCGGCGCGCCCGCGAGGTTGATCATCTGCTGCAGGTGCGGGACCCCGCGGTCGAAGTTGTGGTTCCCCAGCGCACCGACCTGGATGCCCATCAGCCGCTGCGACTTCACCGACGGCTCCTCGTTGAAGAAGTTCGAGAGCGCCGGCGTCGCACCGAAGTCGTCACCCGCGGTGAGCGTGAGCGTCGGGTACGCCAGGCGATCCTGCTTCCAGCGCGCGGAGATGTTCCACGCGCCGCCGACGTTCGCAAGCGGATCGACGTTCCCGTGCCAGTCGGACACGTTGAGGATCTGGATCGTCACGGGCGGCGGCGGAGCGGGCTTCGCGATGGCGCTCGTACCGACCGCCGCCAGGAAGACCGCGACCAGCGCGGCCGCAACGCCTGTCAGTTTCTTCATGTAGCTCCCTCTCCCCTTTCGCTTACGGCTTCGGAGTCGGCCGGCCCGTCAGGCGGACGCGGACGACGGACGGTTCGTGGTCCGACGCCTGCGTCGCGAACTCGGAGTTCACGTGCACGACGTCGTAGACGTACGGGAAGTGCGTGTAGATGTTCGGGCTCAGCAGGATCTGGTCGAGCACCTGCGAGTTGCCTTCGAAGACGTACGAGTAGCGCTCGTTCGCCGGCAGCGTCTTGATCGCCGAGAAGAGCTCACCGTCGCCTTCGAGGATGTCGACCGTCTGCGAGAACTCGAAGTCGTTGATGTCTCCCAGCACGACCGCGTTCGCGTCCGGGTCGGCGGCGAGGAGCTGGTCCATGAAGTCGTTGACGACCTGGGCCTGCCCATGGCGCGCCACCTCGCTCAGCCGGTTCGGCGGCTGGAAGCGGCCCATCAGCGGCTGGTCCTCGGTCTTGGAGCTGAAGTGGTTGACCATCACGAACAGCTCTTTGCCGCGGAACTTGAACTCGCCGACGAGCGGCTTCCGCGTGGCCGTGAACGACGGGCTCGACGTTCCGAGACGGCCCGGGCTGAACGTCAGCTCCGGCCCGGACGGCTTCGAGACGACCGCGGTGTCGTTCGTCGACGTTCCGCCCGGCCGGTCGATGAACTTCAGGTCGCGGTCGGTGCGGAAGAGGAACCCGGTGCGGATGTTGCCGCCGGGCGCGCCGCCGTCCGCGTTGTTCACCGGATCGATCGAGCGGTACTGGTAGAGCGGCCCGCCCGCCGCCGTGATCGCGTCGATCAGCATCTGCCACGTCTGCGACGCATCGACCGTGCCGTCGTTCGTCACGCCGTTGTTGTCCTGGATCTCCTCGATCCCGAGGAGGTCCGGCGAGCGCAGGTTGTCGACGATCTGGTGCGCGAGGCGCCCGAACAGCGGCCCGTCGGTCGGATCGAGGTTCTCGACGTTGAAGGTGCCGACGAGGAGCTCCTGGTCGGCGGGTGCCTGCGTCGTCTCCGGCGTGAGCCCGCCGGACGTGAACGTCGGGGTCGCGAGCTGCTGGATCTTGTAGTTGTTGAAGCTGTAGTCCAGCGGGCCGACGAGCGGTGACGTGACGTGGTCGCCGACGTTCATCAGAGGCATCGCAGCCGCCGGCCGCGGCGTGATCTGGTCGCGGAGGATCTCGTCGTCCGCGACGAACCGCTCAGGATTGAAGTCGCTGTAGCCGGTGGCGGCCAGGATGCCGCCGTGCGGGGTGCGCACGCCGGTCGCTCCCGCGCCGTCGTTCGCGAGCACGGTGACCTCGCCGAAGCTCTCGGTCTCGTTGACGACGACGCCGTTGTTCGCCTGCAGCAGCTCGCCTTCGTGGCTCTCCCAGAAGTCGATGCCGTCCTGCAGCGGGTCGTAGGTCGTCGGGCCCGTCTCGACGTTTCCGGCCGAGTCGTTGTCGATGATCTCGGTCGGCGGGACGACGCCCGCGCTTCCGAGCACCTTCGCCGCAGGAGTCGGGTTGCCGCTCGAGATGACCGTGACGGCCGCAGCGTTCGGCGGGTTGAGCTGCGTGATCGTCAGGCCCGGCACCGCGGCGCCGCCCGGCCGGAACTCGCTGACCGAGCCGTTCACGCTGACGAGGTCGCCCACGGTGACGGCGGGTGCCGTCCGCGTGAAGACGAAGATGCCGTCGGACGTCGCGTTGTTGCCGTCGCCGCCGTCCTGCATCCAGAAGCCAGCGCTGTTGTTGAGCGTGCGCTTCGCGGTGACGATGCCCTGGACACCCGCCACGGCCTGCCCGTTCTTCGGCGAGATGTGCGCCGCGCCCTGGATCTCGCCGATCAGCGGCGGGGGTGTGAGGGTCTGGAAGCTGAAGACGTGGTTCGCCGCCATCTCGTTCGGCGGGTCGATCACGTCCTGATCCGTCACCTGCGAGGCGGTGATCGTGACGGTGCACGTCTCCGCAGGGACGAAGTCGGCGTCAGGGTTCAGCGTGAAGGCCTGCGGGCCGCCGGAGGCGACCGCGGTGTGCGCGCCGCTCGTGGAGCACGAGATCGTGTACCAGGAGCCCGTCACGTCGACGTTCTCGTTGAAGTTCACCGTGACGTTCGAACCGACCGCGACGCCGACGGCGCCGTTGGCCGGGGTCGTGGACGACACGCCCGGCGCGTTGTCGCCGTCGCAGAAGTGCGCGGTCGAGAGCTTGCTCCGCGGAGACGGAGCCGCGTCGTCGAAGTCCGCGGCGTTGTCGTCCGTCTCCGTGCAGCCGTCGCCAAGGCGGAAGTCCGCCGTGTCGACCGCGATCAGGGGCGCGGGTCCCGAGCCTTCGAAGAAGTTGGCGTTCCCGTAGCCGACGAGGTCGATGATGCGCGCAAGCTCGTCAGGAGCGCACACGTCGCTCGAGCCGTTGCAGCCGAGGGTCGTCGTCCCCGTGACGAGCGCCACCTTGCCCGCGTTCGCGCCCATGTTGATCGGCGTGTCGTCCGCGATGTCCGTCCCGACGGGCGTCCCGCCGGTGCCGCCGCCGGTGGCCTCGCGCACGAGGAGGTACTGACCGGGGCCGATCGAGCCCGACAGCGGCGTCAGCTGCGCGGTGTTCGCGCCGAAGTTGCCGGTGCCGGCGGCGCTCGTGTACTGGAGTGAGAGACCGTCCAGCGGGACGGTCGCGAGCGAGCGGTTGTAGAGCTCGATGTAGTCGTGGGTCATCACCGCATTGGTGTTGCCCCCACCTCCGTAGATCTGACTGATCACGAGATTCGGCGAGACGGCGTACGCGGTTCCGGATGCTGTGAGCACCCCGACGAACGCCGCTGCCATGAGCAACGCAAGACGAATGCGGCCGCTGACCACAGAGACTCCTCTCCCCTCGTTTCCCTCGGCCGTTCTAGCCGTGGCGGGCGGGATCGTATCCCGCCCACGCGGGTGTGCCAAGTGCGCCGTTCGGCTAGGGGAAGGACGCGGTTGCGCCCGCGTTCAACCTCCGATGCGCTGCCCTCGTGCGGATCTGCACGACGCCCTTCTCGACGTGAACCGTCGTCCTGCGAGGCGTGGACGAGACCGTCCAAGCAGCGCTGCGGCCGCCCACTTCGACCTGGTCGGTCGCGACGACGTGGGGCGCGGTGTTCGTCCCCGCGTGCACGCGGAGCTTCCCGGACTCGAGGCGAAGTCGCCATCCGCCCTTTCCGCACGCCCCCCGCTCGTTCCGCAGGCGCGCCGGGCCCTTCACGGCGACGTCGCTCGCTGTGGCGGGGTTCGCGACGTCGGGCTCGTGGCGAAGGTTCGCCGAGCCCCGCTCTCGAACGACGAGCGTCCGACCTGCTTGGAGCACGCTCCCTTCCTCGAAGCCGGGGCGCGGGAGCAGGTTCGTGCGCGTCGTCCCGAGCCGCCCCGTCCAACCGCAGAAGTCGGGGACGACGAACGGCGTGCCGCGCTCCGGCTGTGTCTTGGTGTCGCGGATGCTCGCGAGGCAGAAGAAGGGGTCGGCATCGACGCGGTAACGGCCGGGTGAGAGCATGACCCGAATCGTCCCAGCCTCGTCCGTCCCCCGAAGGAGCTCCCGCAGACGTCGCTCCGGGTCGACCCTGACGAGCCGGAGCGTGTACTCGTAGCGCGGAGACGCGGAGACCTGCGGGAAGCACTGGAACGTCCAGCGGATGTCGACGGCGGCGGCGTTCTTCGAGCCGAGCCGCTCGAGGACGACGCCGACGACATACGGCTGGTGGCCAGGGTCCGCGGGCAACGATCGCGCTGCCGCGAGCGTGAACGCGAGCAGGCAGCAGAGAGTGACACCGAAGCGCGCCATCGACGAACTGTGGCCCGGCTCCGCCGCCTGCGCAACACGTTCGGGCAGTTGCAAATGAGAGTCATTCTCAGTAATCTTTCGTGTCGATGGTCGAGCTGCCACCGAACGTCCGGATGACGCCGCAGCGGCGAGCCGTGCTCGACGCTGTCGCCGCGCAGGAAGGTGCCTTCGCCGTCACCGACATCTACGACGTCGCTCGCCGAGCAGAGCCGTCCCTCGGTCTGGCGACGGTCTACCGGACGATCGAGCTCCTCCGGTCGACGGAGTTCGTGCAGCCGCTCGCAGGGGCCGGCGACGGGACGTACGTCCGCTGCCACCCTGGGCACCACCATCACCTCGTGTGTCAGGTCTGCGGGCGCGTCGAGGACACGACGCTCTGCGGCGCCCCCTCCCCCGCGCTGCTCGCTCGCAAGCACGGCTTCACCGTCGCGAGCCACGAGCTGAACGTGTACGGAACGTGCCGCAGCTGCGCCTGATCGCAGTGCTCGCGATCCTGGCACTCTCGGGTTGCGGAGGATCGTCCGCGGCGTCGACCAGGCACGTCGTGGCGTCCTTCTATCCGCTCGAGTTCGCAGCGAAGGAGGTCGGTGACGGCAGCGTGAGCGTGACCAACCTCACCCCGCCGGGTGCGGAGCCGCACGACATCGAGCTGACGGCTCGAGACGTCGGACGGATCCGCGAGGCCGACGTCGTTCTCTACCTCGACTCAGGCTTCCAGCCCGCAGTGGAGGACGCGGTACGGGGAGCGCAGGGCACGACCGTCGACCTGCTCAAGGGGATCAGGCTTCGGGAGCCGCCCGACGAGGAGACGCGTGCCGATCCGCACGTCTGGCTCGACCCGGTGCTCTACGCGGGCGTGGTGCGGCGAATTGGCGGCGCGCTCGACGATCGCGACCAGGCGAGCGCGCTCGCCGCGCGGCTGCTCCGACTCGACCGCGAGTATCGGCGCGGGCTCTCGAGCTGCACGCGGCGCGAGATCGTTACGAGCCATGCGGCGTTCGGCTACCTCGCGGCGCGCTACGGGCTCGAGCAGGTGCCGATCGCCGGAGTCTCGCCGGAAGCGGAGCCGACACCGCGCAAGCTCGAGGCAGCGGTTCGTCGGGTTCAAGAAAGCGGGGCGACGACGGTCTTCTTCGAAACGCTCGTCTCGCCTCGCGTCGCGGAGACGGTCGCACGCGAGACGGGCGCCCGAACAGCGGTGCTCGACCCGATCGAGGGCCTGACGAAGGACGAAGCCGCGCGCGGAGAGGACTACTTCACGATCATGCGCCGGAATCTCGCCGCGCTGCGGAGCGCGCTCGGATGCCGCTAGCAGCCGAGCTGCGCCATGTCTCGTTCGGGTACGGCAACGGTCCGCTGGTCCTGCGCGACGTCGACCTCGCGATCCGCCCCGCCGAGTTCGTCGCGATCGCCGGCCCCAACGGCGGCGGAAAGACCACGCTCGTCCGGCTGATCCTCGGGCTCGAGGAGCCGACGAAGGGCGAGGCGTCGCTGTTCGGCGAGCGCGCGACGCGCTTCACGCAGCGCTCGAGAATCGGGTATCTCGCGCAGCGGGCGCAGCTGGGCGTCGACGCCCCCGTGACCGTGCGTGAGGTCGTGTCGGCCGGCCGCGTCGCGGCTACTCGACTCATCGGGCGTGCGACGCGGAGCGATCGCGCGATCGTTGCCGAGGCGGTCGAGCGTGTGGGGCTGTCCGCGCTGGTGGACCGGCCGATCCAGCGTCTGTCCGGCGGCCAGCAGCAGCGCGCCTTCATCGCGAAGGCGCTCGCGGCGCAGCCGTCGCTGCTTGTGCTCGACGAGCCGACGACAGGCGTCGACGTCGAGGCGCAGGAGGCATTCGCGGCGCTCCTCGACGAACTGCATCGCCACCTCGACGTCACCGTTCTCTACGCCTCGCACGAGTTCGGTGCGGTCGAGCGCTTCGTCGAGCGGCTGGTGCTCGTGCGCGGAACCATCGTCTTCGACGGAAAGCCGAGCGACTTGCCGCAGCTCTGGCACGACCCTTCGCACGTCCATGCTTGAGCTCGAGTTCATGCGTCTCGCGCTCGCCACCGGGGCCGTGATCGGCGTGCTCGCCCCGGCGACCGGGTTCTTCCTCGTCCAGCGTCGGCTCAGCTTGATCGGCGACGGAATCGGACACGTCGCGTTCGCAGGCGTCGCGCTCGCCTACCTCGCGGATCTGCCGGTGATCGCGACTGCGCTCGCAGTCGCCGTCGTCGGTGCGCTCGCGATCGAGTGGCTGCGGGCGAGCGGGACGGCAGCCGCCGATCAGGCCCTCGCGATCGTCTTCTACGTCGGGATCGCGGCCGGTGTGGTCGGCGTCTCGCTCGCCGGCGCACTCGACGTGCAGCTCTTTTCGTTCCTGTTCGGCTCGATCCTCACGACCACCCGCACAGACTTCGTCACGGTCGCGCTCCTCGGCACCGCCGGGCTGGTCATCATCGCCCTGCTCTACCGGGCGCTTGTCGCGGTCACGCTCGACGAGGAAGGCGCGCGCGTCGCCGGAGTGCCGGTCGCAGCCCTGAACGTGACGACCGCAGTGCTGGCCGCGTTGACGGTCGCGATCTCGATGCGGATCGTGGGCATCCTGCTGATCGCGGCGCTGATGGTCCTCCCGGTGATCGCCGCATCCCGGATCGCCTGGAGCATGCGCTCGACGATCCTGATCGCGATGGCGATCGGGCTCGGCTCCGTGCTCTCGGGGCTGACGAGCGCCTACTACGGGGACCTCCCGCCCGGCGGGACGATCGTGCTGGTGGCGGCCGCCACTGTCCTCGTCGCGGCCTTGGCGGGGCGCGTCATCCGCGCCTGAGATACTCGACACGAGTGAGCCGCTCACTCGTCGCGAACGTCTTCTTGCTCGTGTTCTGTGTCGTCGCGCTGGCCACCCTGATCGGCCTGGTGACCCTCTGGCCCGACCATCGCAAGGTCGAGCAGACGACGAGCTACAAGGC
>Ga0111538_10007479_pt1 | contig 14714 bp, 12 predicted proteins | sample SoiMethybrSBSTD1_FD_79669 | JGI IMG/M metagenome (GOLD analysis project Ga0111538, IMG submission 79669) | Bulk soil microbial communities from a Populus tree surrounding site in Tennessee, USA - Soil MetaG P. TD hybrid SBSTD1 (version 2)... | ecosystem: Environmental > Terrestrial > Soil >... | reverse complement strand
TGCCCGCATCCGGTCGGCCTCGGCGGCGTCCGCGAGACGGGCGTGCTGGACAGCGGCGAGGCTGCGCCCGTCGCCCTTGTCCAGGAACGTGACGTGCAGCCGCGACCCGGTGTCGGCCCAGTCGAAGTGGGCCACCTTCGGCCGCGTCGCCGTGCGGTCCACGAGCCTGACGCCGGGCAGCCAGCGCTCCCGCAGCGTCGGGTCGACGAACGCGTCGAACACCCGCTCCACCGGCACCGCGATCGTCTTCTGCGCGGTGACGGCGAACCCGTCGGCGTGCTCACCGACCTCGCGCAGCCCGCGCGCCCGCTCGTAGCTGTACGTGACGGCCTGCGCCTCCCAGGCCAGCGGCGCGATGCTCAACTGTTCAGCGACCCAGCGCGCGGTCTCCCGATGGGTGCGCCGCGCGGCGCCCCAGTCGTCGAGCAGGTCGAACCATTCCTCCCAGCCGCGGCCGGTGCGGCGGCGGATCGTCTCGTCGGAGGTGACCAGCGGCGAGCGCTGCGCCCACGGAGACCCGGGCACCGGGTCGGCGGCAGCCAGCAGGACGGCGCGTGCGGCAGCGTAGCTCTCGCCTGTCTTGTCCATGCGCGCGCGGACAAGGCGCTTGAACGATCGATCTTTCGTCATCGGTGGTGCTCCCTCTCGCGCGGCGGCAGCACCGCGACTCACGCTCGCGACGCCCCACCGGGAAAGGGCATACCACTCACCGGCGCCCCGACGGCTCGAAGCCACCTTTGCCCCCGTCGCACCGGCGGCGTGAGCGCCGAATTCGAGGGTTAGGCGCGAGGCAGCGCCTTCGCGTGACTATAAGCGCCCCGTGGCCGGTTCCACCAGAGCGACAAGCCGAGCGCCGCGCAGACGAGCAGGGCGGCGAGGAGCGTGAACCACACCGTCACCTCGACGTCCTGCTTCTGGAGCCTGATGTTGCTGGGCAGGTCCGCGAGGACCTGGCCGAGCCGGTCGGCGTCCTGGGCCCGGAAGTACTCGCCACCGGTGATCTCGGCGACCCTGGTGAGCGCCTGCTCGTCGATCTGCTGGAACCGGCGCCCGCCACCGCCACCGCCGAAGTTGAAGCCGCGCCCGTCGCCGCCGAACGGCGCGTCGCCGCTGATCTGGTCGGGGCTGCAGGTCATCTGCGACGGCTGGGTGGTACCGAAGCCGATCGTGTACACGCGCAGCCGCCGGGCCGCGGCCTCCTCGGCCGCCGTCACCGGGTCGACGCCCTGGGTGTTCGCGCCGTCGGTCAGCACCACGATGGTGTCGGGCTCGAAGTCGGCGGGCGGCTCGCCGGAACCGGAGCCCGGGTCCTGGACCTCGACGCCGGTCGGCGGCACGTCCGGGTTGATCTCGGCGATCGCGTCGACGGCGGTCAGGATGCCCAGCCCGATCGCGGTCCCCCGCGACGTCTTGAGCCCGTCGAGCGCCTTGAGCAGCGCGTCCTGGTCGGTGGTCGGCTTCACGAGCAGGCCCGCGATCCCGGAGAAGACGACGACGCCGATCCTGGTCCCGTCGCCGCGGTCCTTGACGAACTCGCGGGCGGCCTCGCGCGCCACCGTCAGCCGGTTCGGGGCGACGTCGGTGGAGCACATCGAGGTGGACACGTCGACGACCAGCAGGATCGACGTCGACGAGGCCGGCACCGTCAGCGTCGCCTTCGGGCGCGCGGCCGCGAGGCCGAGCGCGAGCAGGCCGACGACGAACAGGATCGCCGGGATCTTCCGGCGCCACTGCGACCGGCCGGGCAGCGCCGCCCGGATCAGCGCGACGCTCGACACCCGCACGGCCAGCCGCCGCCGGCGACGCATCAGCCACCACCGCACCAGCAGGAGGACGGGAACGACGAGCACCGCCAGCAGGGCCCAGGGCCAACCGAGTGACATTCAGATCAGCCTCCCGTACCAGCGCACCATCAGCACCCCGCCGATCGCAAGCAGGAGGATGGCCGCACCGGAGAGCAGGGCCGTGAGCTCCACCGGCTCTTTCTTGAACGCGATGCGCAGGTCGATCGACTTCGTGGACGCGGCCAGCGACGCCGCGTCGCCTGCCTTGTGGTAGTTGCCCCCCGTCGTGGCCGCGATAGTGGTCAGCAGGTCCTCGTTCAGGGCCGTGGCGAGCTGGAACCCGTCGACCTCGACGGTGGCGCCCTTCGTCGTGCCGACGCCCACCGTCTCGATGTGCACGCCCGCGTCGGCCGCCACCCCGGCGGCGAGTGCCGCGTCCGGTCCGGCGGTGTTCTCGCCGTCGGAGAACAGGACGATCGTGGCCGAGCCCCAGTAACCGAGGTCGTTCTGCGGAACGTTGGGGTCGTCCGGCAGCGAGACCGGCTTGCCGACGATCACGCTCAGCGCCGCGAGGATCGCCTGCCCGAGCGACGTGCCGCCGCCCGACTTGAGGCGACGGATGGCCGCGACCGCCTCGTCGTGGTCGGAGCTGGGCGCCTGCGTCGTGAGCGCCTGCTGCCCGAACACGACGACACCGATGTCGACGGTGCTCGGCTGGGACTTGGCGAAGTCGGTGGCCGCCTGCTGCGCGGCACCCAGCCGGCTCGGCTCGAGGTCCTTGGCCATCATGCTGTTCGACGCGTCGACGACGAGCACCACCGTCCCCGCCACGTGCGGGACGCTGAGGTTGGCCTGGGGGCGGGCCAGCCCGCCGAGCAGCAGCGGCAGGGCCGCCAGGATCAGCGCGTACGGCAGGTGCCGGCGGATCGCGCCGCGCCGCGTCTGCGGCAGCCCGGCCGCGGCCATCGCCGCCGAGCGCCGGCGCTGGATCAGCACGTACGCGGTCACCGCCGCCGCGCTCACCACACCGGCGACCACCAGCACGAGGGGATACATGAAGCTCATGCCATCGCCTCGCTCCGCTCGGCGATGCATTCGCAAACGGCTGAGTTGATGATTCGCTCGCTGCGCTCGCTCATCGGCGCCGCACCCGCGATCGGCGCACCATCTCGATCAGCACCTTCGCCAGGTCCTCGTCGGTGGCGACGCGGTGAGCGGTGACCCCCGCCCGGTTCAGCGCCCGCGCCAGATCGGCCTCGCGGGCGTCGACCTGGTCGGCCAGCCGTTGCCGCAGCAGCGGATCGCTGGTGTCGACGAGCACCTGCTCGCCCGTCTCGGCGTCCTCGACCACGACCAGGCCGACGTCGGGCAGGTCCAGCTCGGCCGGGTCGACGACCCGGACCACGACCACCTCGTGCCGGTAGGTCAGCATCGCCAACGCGCGGTCCCAGTTCCGGTCGCCGATCAGGTCGGAGATCACGAAGACGAGGCTGCGCCGCCGCGCGGTCATCGCGGCCAGCCGCATCATCGCGCCGAGGTCCGTGGTGACCTGCTTGGCGGCGCGCGGGGCCGGCTTGCTCAGCTCGTGCGCCAACCGCAGCGTGTGCACCCGTCCGGTGCGTGGCGGTACGACCTGGTGGGCGTGGTTGTCGTAGAGGATCGCGCCGACGCGGTTGCCACCCGTCGAGAGCAGCCGGGCCAGGCACACCGCCAGCTCGGTGAGCACCGAATCCTTGCCGTGCGGCGCAACGCCGAACCGCATCGAGGCCGACCTGTCGAGCACCAGCCACGCGGTCAGGTCGCGGTCTTCGGTGTACTTGCGGACGAACGGCTCGTCCAACCGCGCGGTGACGTTCCAGTCGATGTGCCGCACGTCGTCTTCGGCCGTGTACTCGCGCAGGTCGGCGAAGTCGATGCCGGCACCGTGCCACACCGTCCGGTAGGCGCCCGAAAGGCGCCCGTCGAGGCGACGGACCACCTGCCACTCCAGGCGCCGCAGCAACCGGTCGATGGTGGTCGCCACGCGATCAGCGCCCCAGATCCGCTGGCAAATCGGGCGCGGGGAGCGCGGCGAGGATCTTGCTGAGAATGTCGTCGGCCGTGACGTCGTCGGAGAGCGCCTCGTACGAGAGCACCAACCGGTGCCGCATGATGTCCAGCACGAGTTCGGTGAGGTCCGACGGGATCGCGTAGTCCCGCCCGCGAACGTAGGCGAGGGCGCGCGCGGCCAGCACCAGGTTGATCGATGCCCGCGGGCTGGCGCCGAACATGACGTAGCGGTCCAGGTCGGACAGGCCGACGCTGGCCGGGTCGCGGGTCGCGTTCGCCAGCCGCACGGAGTACTCGATGATCGACGGGTCGACGTAGACGCGGTCGGCCTCCGTCTGCAACTCGACAAGCCGGTCCGGGTCGATGATGGCCTGGATGACGGCGGCCGGGTTGATCGCCCGCTCGACGATCACGAACTCCTCGGTAGGGCTTGGGTAGCCCACGACCACCTTCATCATGAACCGGTCGACCTGCGCCTCCGGCAGCGGATACGTGCCCTCCGACTCGATCGGGTTCTGCGTCGCCATCACCAGGAACGGGCGCGGGACCCGGTGCGTCTCCCGGCCGATGGTCACCTGCTGCTCCTGCATCACCTCGAGCAGGGCGCTCTGCACCTTGGCCGGCGCCCGGTTGATCTCGTCGGCGAGGAGCAGGTTGGTGAACACCGGGCCGAGCGAGACCTGGAACTCGCCGCTTCGCTGGTGGTAGATCCTGGTGCCGACGAGGTCGGCCGGCACCAGGTCGGGGGTGAACTGCACCCGGTGGAACTGGCCGCCGATCGCCTCGGCCAGCGACTTGACGGCCAGCGTCTTGGCCAGCCCCGGCACGCCCTCGACGAGGATGTGCCCGCGGGCCAGCAGGGCGACCATCATCCGCTCGATGAGCGCCTCCTGGCCGACGATCGCCTTCTTGACCTCGTAGCGCACCTGCTCCACCAGGCTGGCCCGCGCCGGGTCGGGCTTCGCGTCCCGCTGCCAGGCGCTGCGTGCCGGTGTGTCCATCCGTCCTCCAGGTTGTGCGCGCTACGTGGTGACTCTCACCGCTGCGGTTGCCGGTCGCCGCCGGCCGCGACGGCCGCCCCGATCGGTACCGCGAAGCCGATGCCGATGAACGTGCCGGCGTCCGTGGGGTTGGCCAGCGCGATCACGATGCCGACCGTCTCGCCTCTCGTGTTGACCAGCGGACCGCCCGAACTGCCGGGGTTCACCGCGGCGTCGAACTGGATGAGGCCGTTGATGCTGCCGCCGCCGGAACGGGCGATGGCGCGGTCCAGGCCGGAGACCACACCGGCGGTGGTGCTGCCGGTCAGGCCGAACGGGTTGCCGATCGCGACCACGTCGTCGCCGACGGCCAGGCCCGCGCCGCCGAGCACGGCCGGCACGACGACGGTGGGCAGCGTCGCCGGCGTGAGCGTGGCGATGTCGATGGCGGGGGCCGACTCGGCGATCGTCGCCGCGGACCGGGTGCCGTCGGCGAACGTCACCTCGATCGCCTGGGCCCCTTGGACGACGTGCAGCGCGGTGAGGATCGTCCCGTCACCGTTGATGACGACCCCGGTGCCGCTGGCGTCGGTCGGCGCCGAGGTGATGGAAACGACCGACGGGGCGAGCGTCTCGAAGATCTGCGCGGTGGTGAGCGGAACGTCGGCGCTTGGAGAGGCGCTCGGCCGCGGATTGCCGCCCGCCGCTGGACGCTCCCGGGTGCCCCACTGGAACGCGACGAGCGCGGTGGCCGCCAGGAGCACCACGACGGCGGCGGCGATCAGCAGGCGCCGCCGGCGCTGACCGGTCGGCACCGGGCCGGGCCCCGGCTCCGGCCGCTCGGTGGGCTCGGGCGCCGAGCTCTCGATGATGTCGATCTGGCGCTGCTGGTCAGCCATGCTGTTCCTGGCCAGGGCCGTTGTCGGACTCACGGGTGGAGGTCCCGACCATGCCAGAAGGATAGCCCGCCCCAAGTGGCGGGCGATTTTCGCGAACGTAGGACCTTACTGTGAATCTTGTTCGCGGAGGTCTCCGGAACATGTCCGACATTTCGGCTACGGTGGTGACATGGCCGACGCGGGCACTGGCGCAACCGTCCTCATCGCCGAAGACGATCCCGACGTCTGCACCGCCCTGAAGACCATCTTCATGCGAGCTGGCTACCGGGTGCTGACGGCCGCCGACGGCACCGCCGCGATCGACCTGACCAACCGCTGGCGCCCGGACATCCTCCTGCTCGACGTCTCGATGCCCGGCATCACCGGCCTCGACGTGTGCCGGATCGTCCGGGCCGACCGCAGCCTCGCCCAGACGGCGATCCTCATGGTGTCGTCATGGGCGTTCGCCTCCGACTTCGAGGCAGGGCTCGCCGCCGGCGCCGACGGCTACCTGGTCAAGCCGTTCAGCAACGACGAGGTGCTCGAGAGGGCACAGGCCCTGCTCGACCGCCGGCGCCAACCGACGCCGGACGCGCCGGCCTGATCCGGGAGGATGGGGCGCATGGCACCTGCACGCTACGAGGACCTCGTCGCCGCGTACCGCCGTCGCGGCGAGCGGGCCTCGGGTACCGCGGAACGCATCGGCGGGACGGCCGGGCGGCTCGCCTACAACCCCTGCCTCATCGGGAACGTCCTCGCGGTCCGGATCGAGTCGCCCGACAGCTACTGGCGCGACCGGTCGTCGTGGGATCCGGAGGTCCGGTTCTTCGAGCGGTCCGCTGACGGCTGGGCCGAGATCCCCGGCGCGCCCGTGTTCCACGCGGCGGAGGACCCGTTCGCCGCCTGGGTCACCGACCGCTCGGGCGCGCGTCAGCTGGTCTTCGGGACCGTCGGCCTGGACTACCGGCACGACCCGCCGGGCATCGTCAGCCGGTTCTACGCGGCGCCGGGTGTGCTGGACCTGGACCCCGACAAGCCGTTCATCGAGATCGCCGGGATGAAGGACATCCGGCTGCTGCAACTGCGCGACCGGGTAGCGGTGTGCGGGCGTCCGCAGGGCGGCGCGGCCGGGATCGGGCGGATCAGCCTCGTCCTGATCGACGACTACACGGACCTGTCCCCGGCCGTCCTGGACAAGGCGCACATCTTCGCCGACCAGCTGGCGCCCGAGACGAAGATCGGCTCGAACGCGCTCTACGACCTGGGCGACCGGATCGGCGTGCTCGGGCACATCGCCGTCGGCTCCGAGGGCTCCGAGCAGCGCTACGCCGCCGCGTGGTGGACGATCGACCCCGACGCGATGACGGCCACCACGCCCGAGGTCGTCGCCCTGCGCGAGGACTTCCCGCCCGGGCCGGCCAAGCTGCCGGTGCTCGCCGACGTGGTGTTCCCCGGGTCGCTGGAGTTCCTCGACGGTGGCCGCGCCCGCCTGTACTGCGGGCTGAGCGACGCGTCGATCGGCACGCTGGTGATGCCGTTCAGCTGATCGCGATGTGCGACCGGACGGTGCCTTCGGGATGCGCTCGCAGCCGGACTTTCCAGACCGGGCAGCCGCCGGATCAGCCGGACGGCGTCCGGGTCGACGCGAAAGAGGCCCGTGCGCCACGGCGCATCACGTAAATCACCGCGCCGAGCGCGATCACCGCGAGCCCAACCAGCACCGACGCGAGGGGCAGCGCCGCCGCCAGCACCACGCAGCCGACCAGCCCGACGATCGGGACGGCCCGGACCGGGCGGTTCTCGTCGGGCCGCAGCCGCAGCGCGGACGCGTTCGCGATCGCGTAGTACAGGAGCACGCCCACCGACGAGAACCCGATCGCGGCGCGCAGGTCGGCGGTCGCCGCCACGACGGCGACCACCAGGCCGACGGCCAGTTCGGCGCGGTGCGGCACCCGGTACCTGGGGTGCACCGCGTCCAGCGCGGCCGGCAGGTGCCGGTCGCGGGCCATCGCGAACGTCGTCCGCGACACGCCGAGGATCAGCGCGAGCAGCGACCCGAGCGCCGCGACGGCGGCGCCGGCGCGCACCACCGGGGCCAGCCAGCCGGCGCCGGCCGCCGCCACGAGGTCGGCCAGCGGCGCGCTGGCGGCGGCCAACCGGTCCGGGCCGAGCACGGCCAGCGCCGCGACGGCCACCGCGGTGTAGACGACGAACGCGATCAGCAGGGCCAGCGGGATCGCCCGGGGGATCGTGCGCGCGGGGTCGCGCACCTCCTCCCCCAGCGTCGCGATCCGCGCGTAACCGGCGAACGCGAAGAAGATCAATCCGGCCGCCTGCAGCACGGCGAGCGGGCGGAACGGGTCGCCGCCCAGCACGTCGCTGAGATCGGCCGCCGGCGCACCGGCGGCCGCGACCACGACCGCTGCCAGCACCGCCAGCACGACAGACACGATCACCCGGGTGGCGAGCACCGACTTGTGCACGCCGCGCCAGTTCAGCGCCGTCAACGCGAGCACCGCGGCGACCGCGACGGGCCGCTCGTAGCCGGGCGCGGCGTACGCGGCGAAGGTCAGGGCCATCGCGGCGCAGGACGCGGTCTTGCCGACCACGAACGCCCAGCCGGCCAGGTAGCCCCAGAACGGTCCGAGCCGCTCGCGGCCGTACACGTAGGTACCGCCCGACTCCGGATGTCGGGCCGCGAGCCGGGCCGACGACGTCGCATTGCAGTACGCCACGACGGCGGCGACCACGAGCCCCACCAGCAGCCAGCCGCCGGCCGCGCGGGCCGCCGGCGCGAACACCGCGAAGACCCCGGCGCCGATCATCGACCCGAGCCCGACGGTCACCGCGTCGGCCGTACCGAGGCGGCGCGCCAACTCGCCCCGTGCGCGCACGGGGCGAGTTTATGACCCGACTATGAGATGTGCGCGGCGTCGAGCGCCGCCTGCAGCGACTCGATGTAACCCTCGCTGGTCACCGTCGCGCCCGACACCGTGTCGATGTTCGCGCCCTGCGCGGCGAGGGTGGCCTTGCGCAGGATGGGCAGCGCCCGCGCGTTGATCTCCTTGTCGCGCCGGTTGCCGGTCGGGTAGGTCGGCACCGCGACGTCGACGATCTTCCCGCCGGACACGGTGATCCGGACCTGCACCGGTCCCCACCGGGTCTCCGCGACCGAGCCGTCGTAGGTCTTCGTTCCCGGCGCAGTCGTCGCGCCGGCTTGCGCGGCGCCGCCGGACGCCGCGGTGTCCGCGGCCGGTGTCTCGGCGACGGTCGCCGGGCCGCCCGCGCCCATCGTGCTCGTCCGGTAGCTGAACAGCAGCACGAGCGCGGCGACCGTGGACACGATCCACAGGGCGATCCGCCGCGTACCGCTCACCCCGCTCACCCCGCTCACCCCGCTCACCAGGCGAACCGCTCGGTGTGGACCCGCTCGGCCGGCGCGCCCGCCGCGGCGAGCGCCGTGCGGACCGCGTCGGCCCAGCTGTCGGGGCCGCAGACGTAGACGGTGTGGCGCGCGATGTCCGGTGCGATCTGCCGGACGGCGCCGGCGTCCGCCAGATGCGACGCGTAGTGGGCCGGCAGCCAGGACGTCCGCTCCGCGCGCGGCCCGAGCAGGTGGATCAGCCGGACTCCGCGGGCGACGGCGAGCCTGTCGAGTTCGGCGCGGAAGGCCAGGTCGGCCTCGCTGCGGGCGCGGTACACGAGCGTGGCGGTCCCGGACCGGTACGGCAGGTCCCACAGCAGCGACAGCAGCGGCGTCACGCCCACCCCGCACGCGAACATCGTCACCGGTCCCCCGTCGTAGCGCTCACCGGTCAGGCGCCCGTACGGCCCCTCGATCAGCACCCGCGTCCCGGGGCGCAGCCGGGCCACCCGCGCGCTACCGTCGCCGAGGTCCTTGACGGTGACGCGCAACCGGCCGGCCGTCGGCGGTCCGGACAGGGAGTAGGGGTGGGCGCGCGACCACCCGGGCCCGTCGAGGAAGCGCCACAGCAGGAACTGGCCGGCCCGCACCGGCAACCGGTCGAGCCGGTGGCCGCGCAGGTACACCGACGTGACACCGGGGGCCTCCGGCACCACCGCCTCGACGACCAGGCGGTGCCGCAGGTTCCGCCACACCGGCAGCCCGATCCGCCACACCACCACGGCGCCGGCGCACCCGACGTAGAGCGTCCACCAGTACGCGCGCGCGACCGGCGAGTCGATGAAGTCGGCGCCGGTCCACAGCTGGTGCGGCAGCGCGAGCCCGACGCCGAGGTACGCGTACAGGTGCAGCAGGTGCCACGACTCGTAGCGCAGCCGCCGGCGGGCCGCCCGCACCGACGTCACCACGACGAGGGCGAGCAGCGCGAACGCCGCCGCCGCGAGCAGCATGCCCGGGTAGCTCACGACGAGGTCCCACGCCTGTGCGAACGGGTTGGCGCGCACCGTCCCGGCGTAGCCGAGCGTGATGAGCACGACGTGCGCGAGCAGCAGGTTGAACGAGGTGAACCCGGTGAAGCGGTGCCAGCGGGCGAGCCGGTCCTGCCCGAACGCCCGCTCCACCACCGGGATCCGGGCGAGCAGCAGCACCTGCAGCAGCATCAGATCGGCGGCCAGCAGGCCGCTCAGCCGGCCGATCGCGGTGACCGCCGGCAAGCCGCCCGACGCGGTCTCGCGCAGGCCGCCGTTGGAGGTCCACAGCGCCAGCACGACGAGCAGGCTCAGCCCGGCGGCGAACGAGCCGAGGCCGCCCCACCACGACGGCGTCGGCCGCGGCGGCGGGACGGCGCGGGCCGGCACCGCGGCCCGGGGCGGCGATGAGGTCGTCACTGTCACGCTCAACAGCGTCGGCGGCGCGGGTAGCACCCCGCTTGGTGGTCGCTGTGCGCGCGCTGTGAATCAGCCGGGCCGGCCCGGCGCACGCCGTCCGGCGGGCGCCCGCCGGACGGCCCACACCAGCACGCTGACGACGGTCGACCCGATCGCCGTGCCCACGAACACCCCGATCGCCCCGACGACCCACAGGCCGGACTCGTCGCTGGTGGCGGCGCGCACCACCCAGGCGCCGGTGAACCCGACGGTCACGGCCGTGGCCACCAGCCACGGCGCGAATACCAGCGCGGCGACCGCGGCGACGACCACGAGGGTCAGCACGCAACCGATCACCTGCCACGCCTCGTACGGGCCGCTCTCGACGTGGGTAACCGGGTCCACCCGGTACTCGGTGTCCCACCCGAGCCAGCCCCAGTACGCGGCCACCGCGGCGGCGGCGATGCCGAGGGCTCCGACCGCCTTGCGTGCCGCGGTCATGACGGGTCCCCACTCCGTGGTGACCCGCCCTGACCGGGCGGGCTCTGCCTGCTGATGACCTCGCTTCGCTCGGTCATGACGGGTCCCCACTCCGTGGTGACCCGCCCTGACCGGGCGGGCTCTGCCTGCTGATGACCTCGCTTCGCTCGGTCATGACCACTGCTCGGCGGCGGTGTCGCACCACTCGACGAGGCGCCGCTCGCCGGCGGCCGCCGCGTGCTCGCGCGTGCGGGCGATCCAGGCCAGGCCGCCGTCCCTGTCGTCGAGCGGGCCGCACAGGGTGTCGGCGGCGAGCAGGTCGGCCCGCGTCGCACGGTCGAGGTCGCCGTCGCGGCGGAAGCCGGCCGCCGCCTCGTCGGCCAGCGCGACGACGCGCCGGGCGGAACCGTCCGGCCGGGTCTCCTCCGGCCAGTCCGTGAGCAGTTGCGCGGTCTGGAACAGCGTCTCCGGGCGTTCCTCGTCGCTCAGCGTGGCCGCCTCCTCGAAGAGGGCCAGCGCCGCGGGCCAGTCGACCCACGACCGCTGGACGTGCGTCCACGCCGCGGCCCGCGTCGCCCGCACCGCTGCCGCCGCGTCGCCGACGGCGCGCCACAACTCCGCCGCCCGCAGGTATGCCGACCCGGCCTCGGCGGCCATTCCGGCCTGCTCCAGCGCCTGGCCGGCGTCGTGGGTCAGCGAGGCGTGTGGCACCTGGTCGGGCCAGTCCTTCACGAGGCCCGCGGCGTCGATGAACACCCGGGCCGCCTCGCGGTGCTCGCCCAGCGCGCGCAGGCAGCGGCCGTACTGGTGGCGCGCCTGCGCGAGGTCCTCGGCGCCCTGCTTCTCCAGATCGGGCAGGATCGACTCGAGGAGCGCCGCCGCCTCGGCCGGCCGCCCGTCGCGCTCGAAGGCGAACGCCGCCTGGCGGCGGGCCCGGTTCGCGGCCTCCGGATCGGACGCGTCGAGCAGGTCGGCGGCGATGAGCGCCTCGGCGGCGGCCGGGCCGTCCTCGCCGCCCAGCCGCAGGTGCGACTCGGCGAGCATGCCCGCGATGTCGGCGCGCGAGCCGGCATCGAGCAGGTCTCCGCCGACCTGCCGGGCGCGTACCAGGTGGGTCTGCGCCGTCGCCGGGTCGTCGCCGCCGAGCGCGATCCGGGCCCGGAGCAGCATCGCCTCGGCGGCCGGTGCGAACGCGCCCGCCTGGACGTACGACTCGATCGCGCGGTCCAGCAGCGCGGGCGCCGCGTCCACGTCTCCGGCGACGAGCGCCACCTGGGCCCGGTTCACCAGCGCGTCGGCCAGTTCGTACCGGGCGCCACCGCGTTCGGCGTCGGCGATCATCTCGGCCAGTTCGCGGTCGAGCGCGACGCGGGTGCCGGTTTCCGGCTCGTCGGCGGCCATCCAGCGGGTCAGCCGGGCGCGGGTCGCGCAGAAGCGCGCCGCCCACCGCAACCGCTCCGGGAACTCGTGCCCGGACGCGCGCAGAGCGGCGAGTTCCGCGACCGCCGCGTCCGGGTCGTGCGTCACGTGCTGGCCGCTCATCGCCTCGGCGAGCCCGGCCCGGGCCCGGTTCACCGCGGCCCGCGCCGGATCGCCGGCAGCGGCAAACATCTCGGCGACGTCGACGAAGCGCTCGACCGCCTCGTCCGGAGCGGAGCGCGCGGACTCGATGGCCCGGCTCTCCGCGATCCGCGCCACGACGGGCGCCGGGAGATCCGACTCCGATTCGGAGACGGCTGCCGCCACCCGTTCCCAGGCCCGCGCGGCCCGCGGGTCGCGCGCGTCGGCGAGCCGGGTCGCGTCGGCGATGAGCGTGTCGAGGGTCTGCCCCGGTTCGCTGTCCACAGTGGACCGTCGCACCGGGACGGTGAACGACGACGTCCTTACGCCCAGCGGCAGGCTGTCCAGCAGCGGCCGCGCGGCCAGCCGCTGGCGCGACCGGTCGCTGACCGACGTGGTGCCGTTGCGCCTGTCGAAGCGCTCGCCGATCGCGGCGACCTCGCGCTCCACCTGCGGCAGCAACGCGGCGACAGTCGTGCTGGAGCCGGGCGGGATCGGCAGCTCGAGCGAGCCCTGTCCGACGTCGACGAGCCGCCGCAGCAGCACGGCGGCGCCCTCGTGCAGCCCGAGCCGGTTCGACGCGCCGTCGGCGGTTCCGAGCGCGAGCCGGCCGGCGTGCTCGGCCAGCATTTCCAGGCCGCGCGCCTCGTTGCCGGTCAGCGCCGCGAACTCGATGTGCTGGCCGACGGCGCGCAGCAGGTTCGCGTTGCCCCGAACCATCCGGTAGCCGCGCAGGTGGTTGGCGCGCGCGTCGTCCAGCCGGCCGAGCCGCACCAGCGGCAGCAGCGACTTCGCGAGGACGAGGTGCGGCTCCTCCAGGCACGTCAGCTCGCCGCGCAGCACCGGCGCCCAGGCGCGCAGGGCCTCGGCGTCGCGCCCGCACGCCTCGTGCCACTCCCCCTCGGCGTTCAGCTCGCACGCGTGGCAGTCGGACATCTCCGTACGCTCGGCTGTCGTCCACTCGTCGAAGTAGTGTGCGGCCTTCTCGTCGTCGCCCAGGTGGACGGCGAGGTGGTGGCGGTCGGCGTACACGGGGTGCATGCCGTGGCCGGCGATCCGGTACCGGCGCTCCATCTCGTCGAGCCAGTGCTGGACCGTCGCGAGCGGCACGTCCGGGTGCCAGATCATGCCTGTCGACGCCCACTTGAAGTGCCAGAACAGCCGGTACCGGGCGTAGTCGTTGAAATCCTCCGGCCGGTCGTCCCACATCTTCAGGACACGCGCGAACGGCACCAGCATGCGCTGGCTCTCGCCGCCGAAGTTGTAGGCCGTGATCTGCTCCTGCAGCGCCGCGATCAGCACCGGCCGGTCGCCCGTCTCGGCCGCCTCGTCGACGAGCCGCTCGGCGGTGGCGATGCGAGCCGCGCCGTGCGGTTGCCGGTCCAGCTCGTTCAGCGCGCGCGTCAGTTCCGCAACCAACGTCACGGCCGCACCTCGCTCCGCGAGGTGCGGCCTTGCCGCCTATCCGCGAGCGGATAGGCGGCACTGAGCTCGATGGTGCCCTCGCTACGCTCGGTCACCGGCCGTCCTCCTCGTCCGTGCTGGCCTTGTGCGCGGCCCACGTCAGCAGGTCGCCGAACGCGCGGTTCATCAGCGCCGTCTCGGTGGGCCGCAGCGGGCGGTGGGTCATCAGCAGCGCCTGCCCGTACAGCGCCTCGACGGCGGTGCCGACGAGTTCCGGCTCGGGCAGGGCGGCCACCCGTCGCACCAACGGGCTGAGGTGGTTGAGCACGAGTTGCGCCCGCGGCGCCGTCGAGCGCAGGTTCGACAGGATCTCCGCCCACAACGGGTCGGCCTCCGCCTCGGTCTGCGCCCGCACCCGCTCGGTCTGCGCGTCGCGGCTGTCCAGGTAGAGCGCCGGCACCGACACCGGGTGGAAGGCGCGCAGCACCACGTCGCAGTCCATGGCGTCCAGGCGGCCCCGCGCCGCGGACAGGAAGGCCGACAGCGCCAGCTCCTGCGCGGTGTCGACCATGTCGAGGTGCGCGACCACGGTGTCGGCCGCGAGCGGGACGACGCTCGTGCCCGGCACCACCGACGGCAGCCGCTCGACGAGGTCGGCGTCGTAGGTGTAGCCACCGTTGACCACGCCCAGCCCCTGCGCCGACGCGATCGCGGCGACCTGGCGGAACTCCTCCACGGTGCGGGCCAGGTGCACGACGGGGTGCGCCCGGACGAACTCGGCGCGCATT
>Ga0111538_10007478_pt1 | contig 14714 bp, 13 predicted proteins | sample SoiMethybrSBSTD1_FD_79669 | JGI IMG/M metagenome (GOLD analysis project Ga0111538, IMG submission 79669) | Bulk soil microbial communities from a Populus tree surrounding site in Tennessee, USA - Soil MetaG P. TD hybrid SBSTD1 (version 2)... | ecosystem: Environmental > Terrestrial > Soil >... | reverse complement strand
TCGCGCGGACGGACGCGATGCGGTTGACGTCGTCGCCGCGGATCGTGGTCGAGCGAGCGCCCGTGCCGTCGATGACGATGGCGGTGTCGAGCACGAGCTGGCCGAGGGTCAGGTTGTACGTGGTCGCGCCGAGGATGACGTTGTCGCCCGCCACCGCAACGTCGACGGCCTCGCGCAACGAGCAGTCGGCATTGCACACGCCGTCGTTGGTGTCGGTCGTCTTCGTGACGATGCGATCGGCCGCGCGCGCGTAGTCCGGCAGCACCAGCAGTCCGGCAACGACAGCGAGAACGAGCCTGATCATGAACGCCTCCGAGCGACGTACTTCTTGCCGGCCTTGACGATGACGGTCTTCTTCTTCGCGAAATCTCGCACCGACACGCGTCCGCGCGCAACCCGCGTAAGGGTGGAGTTGCAGCGGTCCTCCACTAGCCATTTGGTGCCGACGACCGTCGCGGCACTGTGCTTGCCCTTCGTGCGGAAGCGTCCCTTCCCGTCTCCCCACAGCCGGCGCTTGCGCTTCTTCTTGGCCGTAAAGCTCGCCTGCGCGCACGAGAGCTTCTCGACGAGCTTGAGCGTCGTGAGCGGCTTGGAACCCTTGGTCTGGCCGATCTTGAAGACGCCGGCGTAGAAGCTGGCCTGGGCGCCGCCCGCCGCGGCCAGGGCGATGCGTCCCTTCGTGACGTCGACGGTCGTGCCGACCGGGATCTGGTCACCCGACTCGAGCTCCGTGAACCCGTTCTGGCCCGGCAGCTTGACCTTGACCGTCCCACCGGTCGGCAGCGCGTTGACGTTCCTGCCCGCGACCGGGGGCGGCAGCGGCGAGGCGAACCCGCGCACGACGACGACGCGGTCTCCGCCGCCGAACGTCGAGAACAGGAAGTCTCCGGTGAGCGGATCGATGAACGCCCCGTCGGCGCCGTCGAGCCCGGTGATGAACGAGCGCCGCGTCGACGGGACCGGGTTGCCGGCGCTGTCGACGGCGTAGGCCGCCACGCCGTCGGCCTGGTACTCGGAGACGAGCATGCTCGGCCCGCTGAACTGGCGCGAGCCGGCGTTGACGTAGACGAAGCCGACGATGCCGCCGGTCAGCGTCGAGCCCGGCACCGCCGTGACATTCACGAGGTTGTAGGTGCCGCTGCCGTCGGCGGCGACGCCGGCGTCGTACCACTGGCCGCCCGAGTAGCTGGCGAGCTTGAGGCGTCCCGCACCCGGCAGGCCCGGCGGGACGAAGGCGAGCCCGACCAGCGAGCTGGCGACCCCGAGCGGCGTGACGTCGATGACCTTGTCGGTGACGCTGCTGCCCGGCTTCGTCTGCCCGAGCTCGTTCGATGGCCAGCGCGCGAGGAACAGCACGTTGCCCGGGCCGTAGGCGACCCCGCCGTCGTTGTACGCCGCGTCCGCGAATCGCTTGGCGGTGCCGGCGAAGCCGGTGATGTGTCCGCCGGAGTCGCGGACGAGCCTGACCTCGTACAGCGCGCCGGTCGCGGCGTCGGCCTCTCCGCCGATCAGCAGCCGATCGGTCGTGCCCGCCTTGAGCGTGAGCCCGCCGAGCCGCGACGGCACCCCGGGCGGCGGCCCGAGGTCCTTGACCGAGTACGAGCCGGCGAACGGCGGCTGGAGCTGCACGTCCTGAGCACGTGCGGGCGCGCACGCAAGCGCGAGCGCGAAAACGGTCAGAGCGAGAACCCGGCGCACCAGAAACCCGACCCTCCCGCAGCCGCTCAGGAGATGTCAATGAAACCTGGCCGGTCAGCCAGGCGGAGCGCCCGCAGTTGGCGCGTCGGCGAACGTTCGCAGCGCCGACCGCCCGCCCTGCGAGATGGGCTCGCCGTGCGCGAGCAGCAGCGCGTCGAACTCCACGTCGTCGCACAGCCGCCGGAAGGCCGCCCGCAGCCCTTCGCGGATCGCCTGGGGATCGTCGCCGAGCAGGAAATCCGGAACGAACCCGAGCTCGCCATGGCGGCCGCGGATCACGCAGTCGGCGAACGCGAGCGCATCACCGACCTGCACGGCCGTCTCCTCCGGGCAGAGCACGCCGACCTCGTGGACCGTGACACCGGGCGCGAGCTCGTGGCCCCACGCGAATCCCTCGACCTCGCGGCCGTCGTCGAACTCGTGCAGCCCGGCCTCGTGGCAGAAGACCGGACAGCCGAAGCGGGCGCTGTCGCGGTAGTGGTGCCGGTTCGTGAGCAGGATCCGCTGCGGGCTCTCGATCCGGTCCAGCCCCTCGGGCGGCACCATCGGGTCGATCAGCGTGCCCGACGGCGCGTGGAAGTACGAGTGCACGTCCTGGCCGATGGTGTCGCGGTGCGCGGTCCAGTGCAGCAGGCCCGGTTGAATGTGCTCCATACGCGCTGACGTACCCGGAATGCGCTTCACGGTCGAGCCGAGCCCCGCCGGCGGCTATCACGTCCGGCTGCTCGGCAGCGACGCCCCCCTTTCCCACCACGACACCGAGGAGGAGGCCGAGGCGCGCCGGCAGGCGTACGAGCGCGGCGCCGGCGAGCGACGCGGTGAGCTGGTCGACCTGCCCGACGGTTCCGAGGTCCTCGTGCGGCCTGAGGACGAGCCGCGCTTCGTCGCGATCGACCCCCGCACCGGCGAGGGCCTCGGCCTCGCGCACTACACGCGCAACGCTGAGCGCCCGGACTCCGCCGAGGCCGCCGTCGCCGTGATCGACGCCTGGCAGGGCCGCGGGCTCGGCGGCGTGCTGCTCCGCCGGCTGTGCCGCCGCGCGAACGCTGACGGCGTGAAGACGTTCACGGCCTCGCTGCTGACCGCCGACCGCAGCATGCTCGCGCTGTTCGAGCGCCTCGGGAGCGTGAAGACGCGCGGAGTCGCGGGCGGCGTAATGGAAATCGACGTCGAGGTGCCGGTCGACGACGTGGCGGTGCTGTTGCGGTCTGCGGCCACCGGCCACGTCGGTCGCGCCGACCGCTGAACTGCCTAGGATGCGCCCCCCGTGTTCGGCCTCGACAACCTGCCCTACGGCGCGGTCGCGCGCCCCGGCGAGCCCGCCTGGCTCGCCGCTCGCTACGAGGACAAGGCGCTGCCGCTCGCGCCGCTCGACGCAGATCTCCCGCTCACCGGGCCGGTGCTGAACCCGCTGCTCGCGCTCGGGCGCGACGCCTGGTCGGCGCTGCGCACCCGCGTGCGCGAGGCGATCGAGGCCGGCGCCGACCTCGTTCCGCTGGACCAGCTCGAGATGCGGCTGCCGATCGCGATCGGCGACTACGTCGACTTCTACTCGTCGCTCGAGCACGCGACCAACCTCGGGCGGATGTTCCGGCCCGACACCGAGCCGCTGCTCCCGAACTGGCGCCACCTGCCGGTCGGGTACCACGGACGCGCCAGCTCGGTCGTCGTCTCCGGGACGCCGATCCGCCGTCCGCACGGGCAGATCCCGACAGCGGACGGCCCGACCTTCGGCCCGACCGAGCGGCTCGACATCGAGCTCGAGCTCGGGTTCGTCACCGGTCCGGGCAACGAGCTCGGCACGCCGATCACGACCGCCGACGCGCCCGATCATGTCTTCGGCTTCGTCCTCGTCAACGACTGGAGCGCGCGCGACATCCAGCGCTGGGAGTACCAGCCGCTGGGCCCGTTCCTCGGCAAGTCGTTCGCTACGTCGATCTCGCCGTGGATCACTCCGCTCGAGGCGCTGGACGCCCACCGCGTGCCCGCCCGCGCCCAGGACCCACCCCCGCTCGACTATCTCAAGACCACCGGCGACTGGGCGCTCGACATCGACCTCGAGGTCGAGCTCAACGGAGAGATCATCTCCACCACCAACGCCCGCGGCCTGTACTGGACGTTCCCGCAGCAGCTCGCCCACGCGACCGTCAACGGCACCAACGTCCGCCCCGGCGACCTCTACGCCTCCGGCACGATCTCAGGACCCGACGAAGGCACCCAGGGCAGCTTCATCGAGCTCCAGCGCCCGTTCCTGCAGGACGGCGACACGGTCACGCTGAGAGGCCGCGCGGGCGACCTCACGCTGGGCGAGGTCACCGGCACGATCGTGCCCTGACGCACGATCACCCCCCACCCGGGGGGCGCCCCACTGTGACGGGGGTCACAGGAGCGAATCCTTCACAGGTTGCGGTGTTGAACATTGGAGCCTTCGGGCAAGGAACACCCCTGGGTCCACCGGCGCATCTCTCCACTCGCACCGCGCCGGCCTGACCCGGGCCGCACAACCCGATCTGCACATTCCGACCCAGACCAGGGAGGTCTGAGTGCGTCTCGACATCGTGATGCCCGCGCACAACGAAGAGGACCGCATCGATCGCACGCTGCGTGCGTATCGCGCCGCCTGCCCGGATGACGGCGTCCACTTCATCGTCGCGCTCGATTCGTGCACCGACCGCACGCCGGACATCGTCCACGCCCACGAGCGCGAGGACGACCGCGTGCGCTCGTTCGAGTACCCCAAGCTCGGCAAGGGCGGGGTGATCGCCGAGACCTTCGCGCGGTCCAACGCGGAGCTCGTCGGTTTCGTGGACGCGGACGGCGCGACACCGCCGCGCGAGATGCTGCGGCTGGCCGACGCCGCCCGCCACGTCGACGGCGCGATCGCCTCGCGCCGCCACCCGGCCGCGATGCTGCCCGCGCGCCGCCCGCTCGCCCGCGAGATCACCAGCGCCGGGTTCGCGGGCAGCGTGCGCATGCTGATGGGCCTGCCGTACCGCGACACGCAGTGCGGCGCCAAGGTCCTGCGCCGCCACGTGGTCCGCGACGTCCTGCCGCGGCTGGCCTCGCGCGACCTGCTGTTCGACGTCGATCTGCTCACCGCCGCTCGCGACGGCGGCTGGCGCGTGGTCGAGGTCCCGACGGTGTGGATCGACCAGGAGGGCTCGCGCGTGAGCACCGTCGCCGACTCGCGCCGGATGGGCACCTCGCTGCTGCGGCTGTGGCTGCGCCGTCAGATGCGCCGTCAGAGGAGGACTCGTGTCCACGCCTGACGTCGCGCTCATCAGCCCGTTCCCGGCGCTCGGCGAGCGCCACGGCGGCTTCACCGGCGTGGCGTCCTACAGCGCCAATCTTGCCGGCGCGCTCGGCGACGCCGGTGCGCGCGTGACCGTGCTGGCCGCGCACGACCCGAGCGAGCCGGCGGTCGCCGGCGACGGCGCGCTCGAGGTCCGCCGCGTGTGGAAGCGCGGCCCGGGCGCCCTGCCCGGAGCCGCCGCGGCCGCGCTCGCCACGGGCGCTCCCGCCGTACACGTCCAGCACGAGCTGTTCCTCTACGGCGGCCCGTCGGCGGTGCCGGGCATCGTCCCGGCGCTCGCCGCCCTGCGCCGCCGCAACGCCGTCGTGACGATGCACCACGTCGTCGACCCGAAGGCGGTCGATGCCGGCTTCACCGCCACGCATCGCGTGCGCGCACCGGCGCCCGTCGCCCGCATCGGCGTCGCCGCCGTGCAGCGCACGATCGCCGCGCTCGCCGACACCGTCGTCGTGCACGAGCCGTCGTTCGCGCGCGTCGTCCCCGGCGCCGAGGTTGTGCCGCACGGCGTCGAGGTTCCCGAGCGCGGTGACCGCGCGGCCGCGCGCGCCGCCCTCGGCGTCAAGGGCTTCTGCGTCCTGTGCTTCGGCTTCCTCGCCCCGTACAAGGGGCTCGAGGCCGCGCTCGGCGCTGCCCGGCTCGCGGGCGAGGACGTCGAGCTCGTGATCGCCGGCGGCGAGCACCCGCGGCTGGCCGGCGACGGCTACGCCGACGCCCTGCGCGCCGCGGCCCCCGCCAACGTGCGCTTCACCGGCTACGTCGCCGACGCCGATGTCGCCCGCTGGTTCGCCGCCGCCGACGTCGCGCTGCTGCCGTACCCGCAGCCGTTCGCCTCGAGCGGCCCGCTCGCCCTCGCGCTCGCTCACGGCACCCCCGTCCTGCTGTCCGAGGCGCTCGCGGGCACGGCCGGAGCGCCGGATGAGCTCGCCGTACCGACCGACCCTGCGGCCGTCGCCGCCCGCCTCGACGCGCTCGCGGCCGACCGCGGCGAACGCGAGCGGCTACGCGCGGCCGCCGCGACGCTCGCCGCCGGCCGCAGCTGGCCCGAGGTCGCCCGCCGCCACCTCGATTTCTACGGGAGTCCTGGATGACCGCAGTCGCACCCCTTCCCTCCACGCCGCGCACGCGCACCGGGCGCGTGTTCCTGGCCGGCGCCTTCGGCCAGGGCAACCCCGGTGACGAGGCACTGCTCGCCGCGTTCGCCGAAGGGATCGGCGACCACCGCGCCGTCGTCGCCTCCAGCGACCCCGCCGCCACGACGGCCGAGCACGGCCTCGACGCCGTCGGGCGCGACGACCTCGGCCGCGTCGCCCGCGAGATCCGCCGCGCCGAGTCCGTCGTCGTCGCCGGCGGCACGATCTTCAAGTCGCTCCACCCCTCGTGCGGACGCCCGCCGCTCGGCCTCCTGCGCCGCACGGCCGCGCTCGCCGCCGTCACGCGCGCGCTGCGCAAGCCGCTCGCGCTCGTGGGCGTCGGCGCCGCGCCGCTGCACGGCGCAAGCGCCCGCGGCCTGGCGCGCGCGATCGTCCGCGCCGCCGACCTGCTGATCCTGCGCGACGACGAGTCGGCCGCCCACCTCGCCGCCGTCGGCGCGCCGACGCCGATCCGCGTCGGCGCCGATGCTGCTTGGACGCTGCTGCCGATCCCCGGTGAAACAGGGGGTCTGACCCCATCCGGGCCCGTCGTCGTGGCGCTCAGCCACCTGGCGGGCGACCGCGGCCTCGCTGAGCAGCTCGCCGCCGGCCTGCAGCCGATCGTCGACGCCGGGATCCCCGTGCGTCTCGATCCGTGGCAGGTGGACGGCGACGCCGAGCTGGCGGCCGACGTGGCCGCGCGCCTGGGCGGCGGCCTCGCCGCCGCGGCACCATCCGACGCGGAGTCGCCGCTCGGCGGCGTCTCGATCGGCGCGCCCCCCGCGGATCTCCGCGCGGCGCGCGCGGGCATGACCGGCGCGCGGCTCGTGATCGCCCAGCGCTTCCACGCGCTCGTGGCGGCCGCGTCGGCGGGTGTCCCCGTGCTCGCCGTGGCGCACGAGCCGAAGCTGAGCGGCCTCGCCCGCCGGCTCGGGCAGCCGACCGTGGCGCCCGACGCCGCGCCGCAGAGCTTCGCCGGCGCGGTGCTCGGCGCGCTCGACGCCGCGCCCGCCCCGGTGACGACCGTGCGCCGCGAGCGCGCCGCCGCCGAGGACGGCTTCCGGCTGCTGCGCGTGCTGCTCGCGCGCGGGCGCTCGGACGAGGCGGCGGATGTAGACGGACTGGCCCTGCGACCGGAGGAGTGGGTTGGATGACCACCACCCCGACCGACCACCGCACGACCACGACCCATCGACCACGGCGGCACACCGCGGCGCCGGCGCGACCGCGCGCCGCGCATCCGCAGCGCTCGCGGCGCGAGTCGGCCGTCCAGGTCGGCCGCCTGGCGGGCGAGCAGCTCGCCGTCGCCGCCGGCCAGGTCGGCGCCGGCATCGGCAACCTGCTGTTCGCGCTCATCGCGGCGCGGCTGCTCGCGCCCGGCGCGTTCGCCGAGCTCGCCGCGTTCCTCGCGCTGTACCTGCTGATCCACGTTCCGGCCGGCAGCCTGAGCGCCGGCAGCGCGCTGTCGCCCGAGCTCGCCGCCCGCGCGCGCCGGCGCGCGCTGATCGGGGGCGCCGCCGCCGGCGGCGCGCTCGCCGTGCTCGCCGTCCCGCTCGGGGCGCTGCTCGACCTGTCTCCCCTGCTGCTGCTCGCCGCAGCGGCGGCGGCGCCGACCGCGCCGCTGCTCGCGCTCGACCGCGGGCGCCTGTACGGGCTCGGCCGGCGCACGCGCGCGGTCGGCAGCCTGCTCGCCGAGCCGGCGGTGCGGCTGACGATCGGCGTCGCGTTCGCGGCCCTCGTCGGGCCGGTCGGCGGCGCGATCGCCGTCGTCGCGGCCGGCTGGGCGGCGCTCGCCGTCGCGCAGCTGCCCGCCGGCGAGACCGCGCCGCGAGGCGGCGCGGAGCCGTCGCGGCCGCAGACCGGGCTCGCGATCGCCGCCTTCCTGCTGCTCGCCGTGATCCAGAACCAGGACGTCCTGTTCGCCAACGCGCTGCTCGACGGCGACGAGGCGGGCCGCTTCGCGGTCCTCTCGACGCTCGGCGGCGCGGCGGCGTTCGCGACGACCACGGTGCCGCTCATGCTGCTCCCGCGCGCCGGCCGCGACGCGCTGCGCGCCGCGCTCGGCGTCGCGTTCGTGCTCGGGCTCGCCGCCGTCGCGGTGGTGGCGGTGTCGCCGGGCGGGCTCGTCAGCCTCGTCTTCGGCGGCCGCTACGAGCAGGTCGGCGCGCTGGTCGTGCCGTACGTGCTCGCGATGGCGATGCTCGGCGTCGCGCGCGTGTTCGTCGCGCACGCCTGTGCGAGCAACGGCGCGCGGCGCGCCGTCTTCGTGCTCGCGCCGGTCGCGCTGCTGCACCTGGTGCTGATCGCCGTGCTCGGCGACGACGCCGCGGGTGTCGCCACGGCGACGCTGATCTCCACCACGGTCCTCACCGCCGGCACGGCGGCGATCGCGCTGCCGCGCCCGCTCGCCGTCCGCATCCCGCGCGAGGCCGTCTGGGTCGCCGCGATCGCGCTCGGCGGCCTCGTCCTCCGCCTGCTGGCGACGCGCGGCATCTGGCTCGACGAGGCGACGGAGATCCACCAGGCGCAGATGCCGATGAGCGACATGCTCGCGAACCTGCGGACGATCGACGTCCACCCGCCGCTGCACCACATCATCCTGTGGGGCACGGTGCGGCTGCTGGGCACCGGCGAGCTCGCCGTGCGCGTGCCGTCGCTGATCGCCGCCACGGCGATGATCCCGCTGATCCACGCCGCCGCCCGCGACATCTACGACCGTCGCGCGGGCATGGCCGCCGCCGTGCTGGCGAGCGTCGCGCCGTTCGCGGTCTGGTACGCGGACGAGGCGCGTATGTACGCGCTGTTCATGGTCTTCGCGCTGCTCGCGGTGTGGATGCAGGTGCGGATCCTGCGCGGCGGCGGTGCCGGCGCGTGGATCGGCTACGTGCTGTCCGCGGCCGCGCTCATCTACACGCAGTACTTCGGGATCCTCTTCGTGGCCACGCAGCAGCTCGCGTTCGCCGTGGCGATCGCGCGCGGCGCCGTGCCGCTACGCCGCTACGCGGCCTGGAGCGCGCTGCTCGTGCTGCTGATCGCGCCGGCGCTGTCGTTCGCGCACGCCCAGTTCTCGGCCAACGAGTCGGCGGGCCGTGGCTTCCAGCAGCCGTCGCAGGCCGGGGGCTCGGTCGAGCCCGGCGCCGCGCCGGGCGCGTACGCCGCGCTGACGAACCTCGCGTGGGCCGTGCTCGGCTACCACTCGAACGCGACCATGACCGCGCTCGCCGCGATGTGGCCGCTCGGCGTGCTGCTCGCCCTGTCGCTGCTCGGCCGCGGCCGCTCGTGGCCGACGCTGCTCGTCGTCGCGTGTGCGCTCGCGCCCGGCATCGCGCTGTTCGCGCTCGGCCAGCTCAAGCCGTTCGTGTTCGAGGTCCGCTACTTCATCGGTGCCGTTCCGCTGGCGCTGATGCTGATCGCCCGCGCCGTCACGAGCTGGGTGCGCCGCCCGGTCGTGATGGCCGCCGCGTGCGCCGCGGTCGCGGCGATCATGGGCCTCGGGCTCGCCGACCAGCAGCTCAACGGCTCCAACCCGCGCGTGTACGACTTCAAGTCCGCATTGGACCGAATCGAGGCGCGCGCCGAGCCCGGCGACGTGATCGTGTTCACCCCGCAGTACGTGGACCACGTCGTCGCCTACTACGAGGACGAGGGGCTCAAGATGCAGCCGCTCGACAAGGGGCTGCCCGCGCCCCGCCGCGGCCACAGGCTGTTCCTGCTCGCGTCCTTCCAGGACAAGCCGCAGTACCGCAAGGCCGCGCAGGACGCCGTCCGCAAGCTGTCGCAGCGCCACCACCTCGTGCGCCGCGACAGGGTCCCGCAGATCCTGACCTGGGAGTTCCGCCGATGACGACGATCACCGACACCCGCCTGCGGCGCCCGGCCTGGAGCGCCGCGGGACCCGACAGCGTACGGCGCCGGTGGATCCGGCTGCTGCTCGTGGCGATGGTGCCGCTGGCGCTGTTCTACTTCGCCTGGCTGCTGCAGCCCGACCGCATCGGGAATCCGGTGCTGTACGTGCTGCTGCTCGCGGCCGAGCTGTTCAACGCCTGCCAGGCGCTCGGCTTCTGGTGGACCTGCTCGCGCGAGCGCCCGTGGCGCCGCAGTGCGTGGCTGGACCTGCCGCCGGCCGTCGACGTCTTCATCCCGGTCTACGACGAGCCGGTCGCGGTGGTCGAGCCGACGGTCCGCGCCGCCGCCGAGATGACCGGCGCCGAGGTGACCGTGCACGTGCTCGACGACGGCGACAGCGACGACATGCAGCTGATGGCGGCGCGCTGCGGCGCCGGCTACATCCGCCGCGCCGAGCACGAGGGGGCGAAGGCGGGCAACATCAATCACGCGCTCGCGCAGACCGACGCGCCGTTCGTGGTGGTGCTCGACTGCGACCACGTGCCGGAGCGGGAGTTCCTCGAGGCGACGCTCGGCTGCTTCAACGACGACCGCGTCGCGTTCGCGCAGACGCCGCAGTACTACGCCAACTGGGACCGCGGCGAGGTGCCGGCGGCGGCGTGGGGCCAGCAGGCGCTGTTCTTCGGGCCGATCGCCCGCGGCAAGGACGGCCACGACGCGATGTTCTGCTGCGGCACCAACGTCGTCTTCCGGCGCGCCGCGCTGCTCGACGTCGGCGGCTTCCCGATCGAGTCGGTGACCGAGGACTTCGAGCTCTCGATCGCGCTCCACGAGCGCGGCTGGCGCTCGCGCTACGTGCCCGAGGTGCTCGCGCACGGGCTCGGGCCGGAGGACATGGCGTCCTATGTCGGCCAGCAGCAGCGCTGGTCGCGCGGCTGCCTGTCCGCGCTGCCGACGGTGCTGCGCTCGTCGCTGCCCCTGCGCCTGAAGGTGCAGTACATGCTGTCGGCGTCGTTCTTCCTCAGCGGCTGGACGGTGCTCGTCTACATGACGTTCCCGGTCGTGCGACTGGTGACCGGCGCGCAGCCGCTGGCATCGACGACGGCGGACCAGTTCCTCGGCCACTTCGCGCCGTACTTCGGCCTGTCGCTGCTGGCGGTGACCGTGCTCGGCGGCGGCGCCTACACGTTCAAGGCGTTCGCGCTGCAGGCGGCGAGCTTCTGGATCCACGTGCAGTCGACGGTCCTGACGGTGCTGGGCCGCCGCGGCAGCTTCGTGGTCACGCCGAAGGAGGGCGTGGAAGGGCGCCAGCCACGCGCCGTCGCCCCGGCGCTCGCCGCGATCGCCGTGCTGCTCACCGTGGCCGGCTACGGCCTGCTGCGCGACCGTGACCCGGCGACGCTCAACAACGTCGCGTTCGCGTCACTGCACATCGCCGTCCTGCTCGCCGGCGTCGTGCCCGCGCTGCGGCGCCGGCCGCTGCCGCTGGTGGCGCCGCGGCCGTATCCCGTGCCGACGTGAAGCGGCTCGCGCTCGTGATCGCGGCGCTCGTCGCGCTCGCGGGGTGCGGCGAGCAGCACGAGCCGTCGGGGTTCCTGGATCGCTACGTGCAGGACGACGGGCGTGTCGTCAGGCACGACCAGGGCGGCGACACGGTCTCCGAGGGCCAGGCGTACGCGCTCCTGCTGGCGGTCGCCGATGGCGACGAGGAGCGCTTCGCGCGCGTCTGGGACTGGACGCGCACGCACCTGCAGCGGCCCGACGGGCTCCTCGCCTGGCGCTGGGCGGACGGGCATGTCGTCGACGACGAGCCGGCGACCGACGCCGACCTCGACACGGCGCGGGCGCTCCTGCTCGCCGGCAAGCGCTTCCACGAGCCGCGCTACCGCGAGGCGGCGATGGCGTTGAAGCGCGCGATCGTCGACGGCGAGACGACCTGGGCCGCGAACCGGACCGTGCTGGTCGCCGGGCCGTGGGCACGCGACGGCACGATCGTCGTGAACCCGTCCTACTGGTCGCCGAAGGCGTTCCAGCAGCTCGGGTTCGCGAAGGTCGAGGAGTCGTCCCGCCAGCTCACCGAGCGGCTGCTCGAGTCCGGCCTGCCGCCCGACTGGGCGCGCGTGGAGCCGTTCGGCATCTTCCCTTCCGGTCCGCCGTCGGACGGTGCTGACCCGGTCTACTCGTACGACGCCGTCCGGATGCCGATCCGGCTTGCCGAGTCGTGCAGTCCGGCCGACCGCGAGCTCGCCGCGCGGATGTGGGACAAGCTGCGCGACGACCCGGGCGCGGCGCGCCGCGAACTTGACGGCTCGGTCGCGGGCGGCGACCACGCGGTTGCGTACGCGGGCGCGGCCGGAGCCGCGTGGGCGGCGGGCGACCACGACGCGGCGCGTGACCTGCTCGACCGCGCCGCGGAGCTCGACGCCGAGCACCCGACCTACTACGGCAGCGCCTGGGTCGAACTCACGCGGGCGATGCTCGTCGACGGCTCTCTCGGCGGTTGCTAGAGCGGCCAGGCATCCGGGGCCTGGCGGACGTCGAGGTCTTTGGCGCCCTGCCACGTGGCCAGCCGCTCGAGCTCGCGCCGGATCGCCGTCGCGACGGCCTTGCCGCGCGGCGCGTCCGGCTCGCGGTGGATCGCGTGCGCGACCAGGCGCCCGGCCTTGCGGTCGACCGCGAGGTCGGCGCGGCCGATCAGGCGGTCGCCGTGCAGGATCGGGAGCACGAAGTAGCCCCACTGGCGCTTGACCTTCGGCGTGTAGATCTCGAGCCGGTGCGAGAAGCCGAACAGCTCCTCGGTGCGGCCGCGGTCGCACAGCAGGTTGTCGAATGGCGACAGCAGCGCGGTGCGGGGCTTGAAGCCGTCCTGTTCGAGCGCGTCGGCGTCCTCGGCGCGCACCCACCACGAGCCCTTCAGGCCGTCGATCTCCGCGGGCACGATCGCGCCTTCGCGCTCGAGTTGCGCGAGCACCTCTGGCAACTCGGGGTAGCGGCCGCGCGTGAAGTGCGCGCGGATGTGCGGCATGCGGGCGATGCCGAGCGCCTTGAGGGCGAGGAGCACGGATTGCCGCGTCACCTCGGTGTCGGTGAGCTCCTCCGCCGGCGGGTCGGGCGGCAGGCAGCGCTCCATCAGGTCCCACAGGCGCTGCCCGCCGGCGCGCGCCGCGATGCCCACGTGGCCGCGGATCCACATCACGTCGAGCATCCGCGAGACATTGCGCTGGTTCGACCAGCCCGTCGACAGCCAGGGCTGCTCGGCGCGGTCCTCGATCTCGCGCGCCGGCAGCGGGCCGTCGCTGCGCAGCCGGTCGACGATGTAGCCGCGGAACTCTTCGTTGACCTCCCACCACTGCTGCAGGCGGGCGTGCCGCCACGTGCGCATCAGCCAGCGGTGGAGCGGCAGGTCCTCGGCGAGCACGAGCGACGCCTCGTGGGCCCAGTACTCGAACAGCGAACGGTCCTCGGTGACGAGCCGCTCGAGGTCGGCCGGGTCGAAGGCACCGAGCCGGCTGTACACGACGAGCAGGTGGTTGCGGGCGACGACGCTCGTGGGATCGAGCTGCAGGCAGCGGATCGCGCGCACCAGGTCGAGGATCTCCTCGGGGGTCGGGCGCCCGCGCGGCGCTGGGCCGTCGAGGCGTTGTGCGGTGACGGCGAGGCGGCGGGCGGCGACGGGTGAGACGCGCAGCATGGGGCGCGCAACCATAATCAGAGGCATGGCGGAACAGGCTCCGCGCCGCGGGTCGCTGCGGGACGTCGGGCAGGATCCCGACCCGCGCTTCACGTTCGCGAACGAGCGCACGTTCCTGGCCTGGAACCGCACAGCGCTGGCCCTGATCGGCGGCGGCCTGGCGGCCGGCCAGCTGCTCGAGTTCGACGCCGAGTGGGTGCGCCTGCTGGTCTCCCTGCCGCCGATCCTGCTCGGCGGGCTCCTCGCGCTGACCAGCTACCGCCGCTGGGAGGCGAACGAGCGCGCGATGCGCCTGCGCGAGCCGCTGCCGGTGATCGGACCGCCGCGCTTCGTGCCGCCCGCGATCGCGATCCTCGCCGTCCTGATCGCGGTCCTGGTGGTGGTCGGTGGCGTCCGCACCTGAGACCCAGTTCCGCGAGCGCACCACCCTCGCCCGCGAGCGCTCGCTGCTGGCGTTCCTGCTGATCGCCGCGCTCCTGCTCACGCACACGCACGCGTGGCTCGCAGTCTCAGCCGCGTTGGTCGTCGCCGCGGCGGGGCTGCGCTCGCACTCGCCGCGCGAGCTCGCGCTGGCGACGGTGCTGGCGGCCGCGTGCGCGGCTTTGATCCTGATCGCGTAGCGAACGCCAACTTCCGCATTGAGGAGGCAGCATTTCGTCGATCGCGCGCGTTGACGGTCCGCGCCGTCGACGTTCTTCCCCCATAGGCAGCATTTCGTCGACCGTTCGTCGGGCGCGGCGATCAGATCGACGAAATGCTGGTTCGCGCTCCCCTCGATGCCGCAGTTCGAGCGGATACCCTCGGCCCAACATGTCCGGTGCGGTCGTCGTTGTGGGGTCGGTGAATGCCGACCTCGTGGTCACGGTGCGGCAGTTGCCGCGCGCCGGCGAGACGGTGAGCGGCGGGACGTTCGCCCGCCATGGCGGTGGCAAGGGCGCGAACCAGGCGGTCGCGGCGGCGCGGGCGGGCGCGCGGGTCGCGTTCGTCGGTGCCGTCGGCGCTGACGACCTCGGCGACGAGGCGCTGCGCGAGCTCG